>Ga0307288_10000425_pt1 | contig 14427 bp, 10 predicted proteins | sample ER_DNA_142_FD_194469 | JGI IMG/M metagenome (GOLD analysis project Ga0307288, IMG submission 194469) | Bulk soil microbial communities from the East River watershed near Crested Butte, Colorado, United States - ER_DNA_142 | ecosystem: Environmental > Terrestrial > Soil > Floodplain | place... | reverse complement strand
ACCGGAGTGCTGCGGCGAGCGCTGGTCCCCGGTGCGTGGGACCCGACCGGTCGCCTCGGCGCGAGACTGCGGGGTGGGACGCGTGGCCGTCGCGGCGGAGGCCGGTCCGACGGCAGCGCCGGACGCCCCGGCACCGCTGGGCGCAACGCTGGGCCGGTACGGCTGCCCGTTGGCCGGCGGGCCGTCGGGCCGGGCGGTCGGGGTCGGCGCGGTCGGGGTCGGCGCGGTCGGGGTCGGCGCGGTCGGCGCCGACGTGGAGGCCGTCGGCCGGGCCGAGCCGCGGGCAGACCGGGTCGGACCATTCGGCGAGCTACCCGGCATACCGGATCTCGTCGGCGAACCGGACGCTCCAGAGGGCCCGCCCACGGCAGTCCCAGGCGGTCGGCCCTGTCCGGTCGAGCTCACTGCTGGCCTCCGTTGTCATCCTGCGACCCGTTCGTCTCACTAGACGGTACGGCATCCGCCCCCGCGTCCGACGAATCCGCGCCACCGTCTGAGACGTTCTCGAGCTCGGCTTCGACCGCCCGCTCGGCGTTCCGCGCCACGGCGACGATCGCATCGTCGGCGTCGGGGGCAGCGAACCGTACGCCTTGCGTGTTCCTCCCCGTGCGTCGCACCTCGTCAACGCGGGAGCGGACGATCTTGCCCTTCTCCATGACGACCATGACCTCGTCGTCCTCGTCGACCGTCAACGCTCCGACCAGGTCGCCGCCGCGCTCGGAAACCTGGGCCACGCGCACGCCCAGGGTCGCCCGGCCCTTGACCGGGTAGTCCGACGCCGGCGACCGCTTGGCCACGCCGTTCTCGAACACGACGAACACGTCGGGGTCCTCGCCGTGCCCGACGACCGAGATCGACAGGAGCTCGTCGCCATCGCGGAACTTCATCCCGACCACGCCGGAGGTGGCCCGGCCCATCGGCCGCAGCGCGTCGTCGGTGGCGTGGAACCGCACCGACTGGCCCTTGCGCGACACCAGGATCAGATCGTCGGTCGACGAGGCGAGCCTGGCGCCGACCAGCTCGTCGCCCTCGCGCAGGTTGACGGCGATGAGACCGCCGGTCCGTGGCGAGTCGTACTCCGTCAGCTTCGTCTTCTTCACCAGACCGCTCTTCGTCGCCAGCACGAGGTACGGCGACGTCTGGTAGTTCTCGATGGCCAGCACCTGGGCGATCTCCTCGCCCGGCTGGAAGGCCATGAGGTTCGCGACGTGCTGCCCCTTGGCGTCGCGTGACTGCTCCGGCAGCTCGTAGGCCTTGGCCCGGTAGACCCGTCCGAGGTTGGTGAAGAACAGCAGCCAGTGGTGCGTCGTCGTCGTGAAGAAGTGCTCGACCACGTCCTCGCCGCGCAGCTGCGCACCCCGAACGCCCTTCCCACCACGACGCTGACTCCGGTATGCGTCGACGCGGGTCCGCTTCGCATACCCACCTCGGGTGATGGTGACCACGACGTCCTCGACGGGGATGAGGTCCTCGTTGGTCATGTCGCCCTCGGCGCGCTCGATCACGGTGCGCCGCTCGTCGCCGTACTTGCTGACGATCTCGGCCAGCTCGGTCGAGACGATCTCCCGCTGCCGCTCGGGCTTGGCCAGGATGTCGCGGTAGTCGTCGATCTGGGACTGCAGCTCGTCGTGGTCCTCGACGATCTTCTGGCGTTCCAGGGCGGCCAGCCGACGCAGCTGCATGTTGAGAATCGCCATGGCCTGGACCTCGTCGATCACCAGCAGCTCGATGAGCCCGTCGCGAGCCACCTCCACCGTCTGCGACGCGCGGATCAGCGCGATGACCTCGTCCAGCGCGTCGAGCGCCTTGAGGTACCCGCGCAGGATGTGGATCCGCTCCTCGGCCTGGCGAAGCCGGTAGGCCGTCCGCCTCTCGATGACCTCGATCTGGTGGTCGACCCAGTGCCGGATGAACCCGTCGAGCGGCAGCGTGCGCGGCACCTCGTCGACGAGGGCGAGCATGTTCGCGCCGAACGTCGTCTGCAGCTGGGTGTGCTTGTAGAGGTTGTTGAGGACGACCTTGGCCACGGCGTCGCGCTTGAGGACGACGACCAGGCGCTGGCCGTTGCGGCCGGAGGTCTCATCACGGATGTCGGCGATGCCCGAGACGCGGCCCTCGCGCACCAGCTCGGCGATCTTCTGCGCGAGCAGGTCGGGGTTGACCTGGTACGGCAGCTCGGTGACGACGAGGCACTGCCGGCCCTGGATCTCCTCGACCTCCACGACGGCGCGCATGATGATCGCGCCCCGGCCGGTCCGGTATGCGTCCTCGATCCCCTTCCGGCCCATGATGAGGGCCGCGGTCGGGAAGTCCGGGCCCTTGATGATGCCCATCAGGGCCTCGAGCAGCTCCTCGCGCTTGGCCTCGGGGTGCCTCAGGTACCACTCCGCGCCCTCGGCGACCTCACGCAGGTTGTGCGGGGGGATCTGGGTCGCCATGCCCACGGCGATGCCGGCCGAGCCGTTGACGAGCAGGTTCGGGAACCGGGCAGGGAGGACCACCGGTTCGCGGCTGCGTCCGTCGTAGTTGTCCTTGAAATCGACGGTCTCCTGGTCGATGTCGCGCACCAGCTCCATCGACAACGGCGCCATCCGGCACTCGGTGTAGCGCATCGCGGCCGCGCCGTCGTTGCCCCGCGACCCGAAGTTGCCCTGCCCGTCGATGAGCGGATAGCGCAGTGACCACGGCTGCACGAGACGCACCAAGGCGTCGTAGATCGCACTGTCGCCGTGCGGGTGGTACTGCCCCATCACGTCGCCGACGACCCGACTGCACTTGTTGTACCCGCGGTCCGGCCGGTAGCCGCCGTCGTACATCCCGTAGATGACCCGCCGGTGGACCGGCTTCAGTCCGTCCCGCACATCGGGCAGCGCCCGACTCACGATGACCGCCATCGCGTAGTCGATGTACGACCGCTGCATCTCCGTGTTCAGGTCGATCGGCTCGATCCGGTCGCCCTCCGTCAACGGCGGTGAGGCGGTGCCCAGCTCGTCGACGACCTCATCAGTCGAGTCGTCCGCGTCGGTCTCGTCCGGCCCGTCAAGGGGCGGCTGCTCACTCACAGGAAGTCCTTAAAGTGGAGGTGAGGTCAAAGGAGTGATGGGGGTGCGCCGCGCCCAGCACGGCGGGCCTGGCGGCGGGGGTACCTCCCGCTTGCGGGGGAGCCCGAGCTTGCGAGGGCGGATGGTCTGCTGCGCGCGACGCGCCCCCGACGCGACGGACGAAAGCAGAGAAGACGCATACGGACTAGATGTCCAGGAACCGCACGTCACGGGCGTTGCGCTGGATGAACCCACGGCGCGACTCGACATCCTCCCCCATGAGGATCGCGAAGATCTCGTCCGCGGCGGCCGCGTCGGCGAGGGTGACCTGGAGGAGCGTCCGCGTGTCCGGGTCCATGGTGGTCTCCCACAGCTCGTGATAGTTCATCTCGCCGAGACCCTTGTACCGCTGAATCGGGTTGTCCTTGGGAAGCCGCCAGCCGCGTTCCTTCCCCGCCTCGATGAGTCCGTCGCGCTCGCGGTCGGAGTAGGCGAACTCGTGCGGGGCGTTGCTCCACTTGAGCCGGTAGAGCGGGGGCTGGGCGAGGTAGACGTAGCCGGCCTCGATGAGCGGCCGCATGAACCGGAACAGCAGGGTGAGCAGCAGGGTCCGGATGTGCATGCCGTCGACGTCGGCGTCGGCCATCAGAACGATCTTGTGGTAGCGCGCCTTGGCCAGGTCGAAGTCCTCGCCGATCCCGGTGCCGAACGCGGTGATGAGCGCCTGCACCTCGGTGTTGGCGAGGATCCTGTCGATCCGGGCCTTCTCGACGTTGAGGATCTTCCCGCGGATCGGGAGGATCGCCTGGGTATGGGGGTTGCGGCCCTGGACCGCCGACCCGCCGGCCGAGTCGCCTTCGACGATGAAGACCTCGGAGATCGACGGGTCCTTGCTCTGGCAGTCCTTGAGCTTGCCGGGCAGGCCGACCCCGTCGAGGAGGCCTTTACGCCGGGTCGACTCGCGGGCCTTGCGCGCCGCCATGCGAGCGGCGGCGGCCTGGATCGCCTTTTGGACGATGTCGCGGCCCTCGCGCGGGTGCGCCTCGAGCCAGTGGCCGAACGAGTCGGTCATCGCCCGCTGGACGAAGCCCTTGACCTCGGAGTTACCGAGCTTGGTCTTGGTCTGGCCCTCGAACTGGGGCTCGCCGAGCTTGACCGAGACGACCGCCACGAGCCCCTCGCGGACGTCGTCGCCGGTGAGGTTCTCCTCCTTGTCCTTGAGGAGGTTGTTCTTGCGGGCGAAGTCGTTGACCAGCTTGGTCATCGCCGCGCGGAACCCCTCCTCGTGGGTGCCGCCCTCGTGGGTGTTGACGGTGTTGGCGTAGGTGTGGACCGACTCCGAGTAGCCGTTGGTCCACTGCATGGCCAGCTCGAGCGCGAGCGCCCGGCTCTTGTCCTCGACCTCGATGGAGATGACGTCGGGGTTGATCGGCTCGGCGCGCTTGGACCCGACCAGGTGCTTCACGTAGTCGACGAGGCCGCCGTCGTAGCGGTATGACGCCTTCTTGGCCTTCTTCGGCTTCGGTGTGGCCGGGTCGGCGGCCGGCGCCGAGCCGTTCTCGATCACCGTCTCTACGTCGACCACCGCGTCGGCGTTGTCGAGGTCGATGTCGTCCTCGTCGTCCGCGGCCGGCTCGGGACGCTCGTCGAGCAGCGTGATGGTCAGCCCCTTGTTGAGGAACGCGGTCTGCTGGAACCGGGTCCGGATCGTCTCGAAGTCGAAGTCGACGCTCTCGAAGATGTCGGGGTTCGGCCAGAACGTGACCGTCGTGCCGGTGTGCGCCCGGTCGTCGAGCGCCTCGTCCCGCGAGAGCGGCTCCCGGGGGACGCCGTGGTCGAAGCTCATCCGGAAGACGTGACCCTCCTGGCGGACTTCTACGTCGAGCCGGCTGGAGAGCGCGTTGACGACGGACGAGCCCACGCCGTGGAGACCGCCGGAGACCTTGTACCCGCCGCCGCCGAACTTGCCGCCGGCGTGCAGCTGGGTGAGAACCAGCTCGACCGCGGACACGTCCTCCCCTGCCCGCTTGCCGGTGGGGATGCCTCGGCCGTTGTCGACCACGGTGAGCGCACCGTCGGGGCGGATCGTCACGTCGATGCGGTCGGCGTAGCCGGCCAGCGACTCGTCGACCGAGTTGTCGACGATCTCCCAGACCAGATGGTGCAGGCCGCGCTCGCCGGTGGAGCCGATGTACATGCCCGGGCGCTTCCGCACGGCCTCGAGGCCCTCAAGGACCTGGATGGCCGAGGCGTCGTAGGCCGGTGCGGCGTCAGATTCCAGACTTTCCTGATCCACGGCGTTGGCCGGGTTCGGAGCCTCCGCCGACGTGGTCGACGGGGTCTTCATCGCCCTGGTCTCGGCCTCGGACACGATGCTCCTTCGTGCACCGCCCGCCACGCTGCCGGGAGCCGGTCCGGCGTGACGCGATGCTGTTCATGACGAGCGGCCTGCCGGCGCTGCCCGGTGGAGTGCAACGGGCGTGCGACAGCTGGCCGCCTTTGACCCTTCATTCTACAGGTGCCGGCTCGCCGAACGTGCCTCAGGAGCCCCGCCACGCCCCGTTTCCGCGTCAAAAACCCGTTCGCAGGTGTCGGGGGTCGTGCCTGGGTCCTCGACGGCGTTCTCGGGGCGTCTGCCGCCTCCGCCGATCCTGCCCGAACGCCGGTCCGTCCCCAGCCGATATCCACAGATGTTGTGGAAACCGGACCGGGCTGTCCAAGGTTCAGCGATCGGCGCGCCGGCCGAGCGCGGCCCGCCGCAGCGGGTCGTTGGACCACGCCGACCAGGAGCCCGGAAAGAGTGCCGCAGGGACACCGAGCACGGCCAGCGCAAGCACGTCACGGGCGGCCGCGACACCGGACCCACAGTATGCGGCGACCGCAGGATCGGCCGGCAGCGACCCGACCGACCGCCGACCCGTCGCCGCCGCAAAGAGCTCTCGCAGCCGGTCATCCGACGGCATCCGCCCGTTCTCATAGAGGTCCGCAGCCGGCACGTTGACCGCGCCCGGGATGTGGCCGGGTCGCGGATCGATCGGCTCCACCTCGCCTCGGTACCGCTCTCCTGCCCGGGCGTCGACGAGCACCCCCGACTCGCAGAACTCCGCCGCCTCGTCCGCGTCGATGGTGGGCAGGTGTCCGGCAGAGAGGTTCAGCTGCGAACGCCGTGGGGGTTCCACGGGCGCCAGCAGGGAACTCGACTCAAGCGGAAGGCCGGCCTCGACCCACGCCGACAGGCCGCCGTCGAGAACTCGCGGGCGGAGTCCCGCCCAGCGCAGCACCCACCAGCCGCGCTCGGCGGCGAACGACCCCGGCTCGTCGTAGACGACGAGGTCGTCGTTTACTTCGACCCCGATATCCTCCAGTCCAGCGGTCAGCGACCCGATGTCGGGCAGCGGGTGCCGTCCGTCGAGTGGGTCGCCGGTTTGTGTGCTCAGCACCGTTTCGAGGTCCAGGTACCGGGCTCCGGGGAGGTGACCCACCGCAAACCGCTGCCGTCCGTCGCCGGGCGCGTCATCGAGCCGCCACCGGACGTCGAGGAGTCGCACCGACAACATGTTCTTCGACAGCTCGTCGACCGCGACCACGTGCTCGGAACGGCTCACCGAACGAGTCTAGGAACTCAGCCGTACGTGTCTCGAGGGCCCCGGCCGGGTGCCCTCCGACGACCCTTCGCCCAGGTCGGCCCGCTCGGTCCGGTGACGACCACCTCGGTCACGGTGCCGGCGCCGACCTCCTGCTCGAGCCGGCCCAGCAGTACGGAGGTCAACAGCCGCATCTGCGTCGCCCATGCCGTCGAGACGGCGCGCAGGGTCAGGATGCCGTTCTCGAACGACACCGGCTGTACGTGCTCGGCGATGTCGGGACCGACGAGCTGCGGCCAGCGCCCGATGACCGAACCCACGGCCACGTCGACCTCCCAGCCGCGGTCGCTGACGAACTTCTCCAGCTGCTCTCCGAGCAGCATCGGGTCGCGCGCGTCAGGACCGCTGCCACTGGGCGTTCCTTGCGGCTGGTTGGGGCGACGGCGTCGGCGAAGTGGCTTGAGCCCCGGACGAAGTCCCTTGTCGGCAGCCGCTTTTCGCGCCCGGGCGAGCGCGAGCGCAGCGGCCGCGGCGGCCGCCTCGTCCTCATCCTCCCGGCCGGGTACGGAGTCGTCAGGCGACACGGGTCACCTCACCCAGCGCCACCGCAAAGGTCGTCCCGCGTTCGCGCAGCCCGGCGGGCACGTCGGCCTCGACGGCCGCGGTGATGAGGACCTGTTCGCAGTCCTCCACGAGGTGGGCCAGCCGCTCGCGTCGCCCCGAGTCGAGTTCGGCGAAGACGTCGTCGAGGACGAGGACCGGGTCCTCGCCGAGGTCGGCGCGCAGGAGGTGGTATGCGGCGAGCTTGAGCCCCAGCGCGAACGACCAGCACTCGCCGTGGCTGGCATACCCCTTGGCGGGCAGGTCGCCGAGGACGAGGTGGAGGTCGTCGCGGTGCGGGCCGACGAGGCTGACGCCGCGCTCGATCTCCTGGTCGCGCACCTCGGCGAGGCCGGCGAGGAGTTCCTTTTCGAGGAGTTCGAGATCCGGCGGGTCACCGGCCGTCAACGTCACGGAGGCCTTCTCGCGCAGGCTCGAGCGGTAGACGGCGCGAGCTTCGGCGGAGCCGGCGCTGACGGCGGCGTACGCCTCGAGGAGGTGCGGGCGCAGGTCGCTGAGGAGGCGCAACCGCCCGGAGAGGAGCTGGGCGCCGAACCGGGCGAGCTGGGCGTCCCACACGTCGAGGGTGTGCAACGCCGATGCGCGAGCCTCTTCGACAGGCTCTCCGTAGGCGGTGAACCGCTCGGGCCGCCGGCGGGCGCCACGCCGCAGGACCGGCGCCGCGGACTTGAGCAGGGCGCTGCGCTGCTTGAGCACCTTGTCGTAGTCCGACCGGACCGCCGACCACCGCGGTTGGCGCTGGACGAGCAGGTCGTCGAGGAAGGCGCGCCGGCCGGCCGGCGCGCCCTTGACGAGGGACAGGTCCTCCGGCGCGAAGAGGACCGAGCGCATCGTGCCGAGAACCTCACGCGGCCGCGGCATCGGCGCGCGGTTGAGCCGGGCCCGGTTGGCGCGGCCGGGGTTGAGCTCGAGCTCGACGAGCGTCTCTCGGCCGTCCCGGACGACGACGCCGCGGATCACTGCTCGATCCGCGCCGAAGCGGACCAGCGGCTGGTCGGTCGTGACGCGGTGGCTCGAGAGGGTGGCGAGGTAGCCGACGGCCTCGACGAGGTTGGTTTTCCCCTGCCCGTTCGGACCGACCAGGGTGGTGACGCCCGGACCGAGAGGCAGCTCGGCCGTGGGGTAGCTGCGGTAGTCCGTGACGCTCAGGTGACGGACGTGCACGGTCGGGGTCCCCGCGAAGTGGTGGAGCAAAGCGGAGAACTTCGGGGGATTCCTCTCATCCCGTGGAGCCGGACCCTGACGTCGGTCCGGCGGTGGCGGCTTTGCGTCCGCGCTTCGTGCCCGTCTTCTGGGTGGACTTGCGCTCGCCGCGCGACGTCGTCGAACCGGTGCCCGAGGACGGACCTGCACTGGCGGCCTTGCGCCCCTTGCGGACGGCCTCCTCCTCGGCCGGCTTGTCCTCTTTCGCTTCGCGCTTGACCTGGGCAGGTGTCTCCGGGGCCTCGCCCTTGCGCAGCCGCTTGCCCTCCTCGTAGGTCATGACGGCGTGACCGCCGAACTGGCCACGCAGCGCGGCGACCGCCTGCATGGTCGGCGACTCGTCCTGGCGGGACGCGAACCGCTGGAACAACGACGTGGAGATGATCGGCATCGGCACGGAGTTGGCGATGGCCTCCTCGACGGTCCAGCGACCTTCGCCGGAGTCGACGGTGTAGCCCGAGACGTTGTCGAGGTTCGGGTCCTCCTCAAGCGCGGTGACCAGGAGGTCGAGCAGCCAGGACCGGACCACGGTGCCCCGGCTCCACGCCTTGAAGCACCCCGGGACGTCCTTGATGATGTCCTTCTTCTCGAGCAGCTCGTAGCCTTCGCCGTAGGCCGCCATGAGGCCGTACTCGATCCCGTTGTGGACCATCTTGGCGTAGTGCCCGGCCCCGACCTCGCCGGCGTGCACGAAGCCCTCGTCGCGCGGACCCTCAGGACGCAACGCGTCGAAGATCGGCATCGCCTTTTGGACCCACTTCTTGTCTCCGCCGCACATCAGGCCGTAGCCGTTCTCGAGACCCCAGATGCCCCCGGACACGCCGCAGTCCACGTAGCCGATGCCGTTGGTCTTCAACAGTTTCGCGTTCTCGAAATCGTCGGTGAAGCGTGAGTTGCCGCCATCGATGACCAGGTCGCCCTTGTCGAGCAGTCCGGACAGCTTCTCGACCGTGCTGCGCGTCGGCGCACCGGCCGGCACCATGACCCACACGACCCGCGGGGCGTCGAGCGCCTTGACGAGCGCCGGGAGGGTCTTGACGTCGGAGATCTCGGGGTTGAAGTCGAAGCCGACCACCTCGTGACCCGCTTTGCGCAGGCGCTCCCGCATGTTGCCGCCCATCTTGCCGAGACCGATGAGACCGAGCTGCATGGCTGACCCTTTCGACGAGCGGCGGCCGACGAGGGTGCCGGCAGGTGGGTTCGAGACGGACTGCGAGACGAGCAGGGTGTGCGGCGACGCGAACTGCGGGGTCAGGCTATCGCCACAACCCGCATACGGAAGGGTCGTGACCGCGCGGTTCAGCTGGCGAAACGGACCGGCATGAGGACGTAGCGGTAGCTCTCGTCGGCGTCGCCCTCCGCCTCGGCCTGCCCCGTCAGAACGGCAGGTCGGCTCGGCTGCGTGAAGGACAGTCGCGCGTATGCGGTGCCGACGGCTCCCAGCCCGTCGAGGAGGAAGTGCGGGTTGAAGGCGATCTCGATGTCCGGCCCGGTGAGCGTCGCCTCGACGGCCTCGGAGGCCTGCGCGTCGTCACCGGTGCCGGCCTCGATCGTCACCTGGCCGTCGGTGAACTTCAGCCGCACCGGAGTGTTGCGCTCAGCCACCAGCGAGACGCGGCGGACCGCTTCGATGAGGCCCGAGGTGTGGATGACGGCCTCGGTGTCGACGCTGGTCGGGAAGATCGAGGTCACCTTGGGGTACTCGCCGTCGAGCAGGCGGGTCGTCGTGCGGCGCTGGCCGGCCTCGAACCCGACCAGGCCGTCGCCGCCGGCGGCCCTGCCCAGGGCCATGTCGACCGAGCCGCTGGCGCCGAGCGCCTTGGCGGTGTCGGACAGCGTGCGCGCGGGGATCAGCGCGACGAGCGGGGCGGAGCCGCCGACATCGGCTGCAGTCGGCTTCCACGTCAGCTCCCGCATCGCCAGGCGGTAGCGGTCGGTGGCCAGCAGGGTGATCTTGTCGCCCTCGATCTCCATCCGGACGCCCGTGAGGATCGGCAGCGTGTCACCGCGGTCGGCCGCGACGGCCACCTGGGCCACTGCCTGGGTGAACACGTCGCCCTGGATCGTGCCGGTCGGTTCCGGAGCCGAGGGCAGGGTGGGGTAGTCGTCGACCGGCATCATCAACAGGCTGAACCGCGACGAGCCACAGGTGACCTGGACCTTGTTGCCGTCGGCGACGATGTCGATCGGCTTGTCGGGCAGGTTGCGCGAGATGTCGGCCAGGAGCCGGCCCAGGACGAGGACCCGCCCGGCCTCGGCGACGTCGGCGGGGACGGTGGTCTTGGCGGACACCTCATAGTCGAACGCGGAGAGCGTGAGGCTGCCTTCGTCGTCGGCCTCGATGAGCACGCCGGCCAGCACCGGGACCGGTGGACGGGCCGGAAGCCCGCGGGCCACCCAGGTCACGGCGTCGGCGAGCACGTCACGGTCGATCCTGAACTTCACGGGGTCCCGCCCTTCGCGTCCGCATCGATGTGTCCGTCTCGGAATCCGAACCCTAGTGTCTCGGACCGACGCTCACCACAACTCTCCACGGTGCTCAGCTGCGCCCACCAGGACTCACCAGGGCTCACTTCGGGCGCCCGGCCAGTCCACACCGTGCGCGGAGCACCTGGATCGTCTGAAGGGGTAGTCGTCGTCATCGGGGGTGTGCAAGAAGGGGACAACCGGCGTCCGTGCAGGTCAGCCTCGGGCTGCGGGTGTGCACAGACCGGTGGACAGGCTGTGGAGAACCTGGCGCAGCGGGGGATGAGTCGGTGTCGTCCCCCAGGCGGGGTGGCGCGGCAGCCCGTCACGCACCGGCTCGGTCGGGTTGTCCTCAGGTCGTCCACAGGGGTTGTGGACAACTCGTCGGGATGCGGCGCCCCGCCGAGCCTCCGTCGCGACGACATTCCACTGGTTGCCGTCCACAGGGTTGTCCACATGCCGTGGAGAAGCCACCGGTTTCGGGTGAAACCGGCCCGCGCTCGCGGTGGACAACATGTGGACAACCACGTCCTCAGGCGTGGGGCGGGCGGGCTGGTCATGCCTGGAGCCGCGGCGAAGAGGCCCGCCGTCAGGCGGAGGTGTGCTTGATGCGGTTGGTCAGCTCGGTGACCTGGTTGTAGATCGCCCGTCGCTCGCTCATGAGCTCGCGGATCTTGCGGTCGGCGTGCATGACCGTGGTGTGGTCGCGGCCGCCGAAGTGCTGCCCGATCTTGGGCAGTGACAGCTCGGTCATCTCGCGGCACAGGTACATGGCGATCTGCCGGGCCTGGACCAGCTGTCGGGACCGGGAGCTGCTGCAGAGGTCGTCGATGGTGAGCCCGAAGTAGCGGGCGGTCTCGCCCATGATCGTCGAGACGGTGATCTGCACCGGTTGCTCGCTGGGGATGAGGTCGCGCAGAACCACCTCCGCCAGGTCGAGCGTGACCGGTTGACGGTTGAGGTTGGCGAAGGCGGTGACCCGGATCAGCGCCCCCTCGAGCTCGCGGATGTTGGAGCTGATCTTGCTGCCGATGTACTCAAGAACGTCGTCCGGCGCCGACATCCGCTCCAGCGTCGCCTTCTTCCGCAGGATGGCGATCCGCGTCTCGAGGTCCGGCGGCTGAACGTCGCAGATCAGTCCCCACTCGAACCGGGACCGCAGCCGCTCCTCGAACCCGCTGAGCTGCTTGGGCGGCAGGTCGGACGTGATGACCACCTGCTTGGTGGCGTTGTGCAACGCGTTGAAGGTGTGGAAGAACTCCTCCTGCGTCTGCACCTTGCCGGCGAGGAACTGGATGTCGTCAATGAGGAGCACGTCCACGTCGCGGTAGACGGTCTGGAACCGGGCGGTCCGGTCGTCGCGGATGCTGTTGATGAAGTCGTTGGTGAACTCCTCCGAGTTCACGTATCGGACGCGCAGGTGCGGCAGCAGCTGGCGCGAGTAGTCGCCGATGGCGTGCAGCAGGTGGGTCTTGCCCAGTCCACTGTCGCCGTAGATGAACAGCGGGTTGTAGGACTTGGCCGGTCCTTCCGCCACAGCGAGCGCAGCCGCATGGGCGAACCGGTTGCTCGAGCCGGCGACGAACGTGTCGAACGTGTACTTCGGGTTGAGCCGGCTCTTGTCGTGCTCTCGGCCCTCTCGCCCGTCCCGCCCGTCTCGGCCGTCCGGGAACTCGCGGGACCGGTCGACGACCACTCCGACTGACGAGAGTGGATGCGGCGGGGCCGACGGGAAGGACAGCGTGCCGAGCTGGGACGCCGGCCCGTGATCAGGATGACCGTAGCCGTTGGGCTGGCCGTCTGCGCCGGCCGGTGCGCCGTCGCTCACGTCGTCGGTGAGCGGCGCCGGGTAGGTGTCGCCGAGCTTCTCGTCCACGGACACCGACAGCTGGGCGATCTCGACGCCAAGCTGCTCGGTGAGCGCCTCGCGCACCGCGCTGCCGATCTGGTCCTCGATGACGCCCTTGGTCAGCGGGTTGGGCGTGACGATGATGGCGAGGTTCTGCAGTACGCCGACAAGGCGGCTGAGGACCAGGAAGGCTCGCTGGCGCTGGGCCACGCCCTGACCGTCCAGGTGGTGGATGGTGTCCTGCCAGACCCGGTTGTAGTCGACCTCCGCGTCCGCCATGTCCCCGCCCTTGCTCGCGTGTGCCCCGGCCCTCGCGCCACGCTGCCCGCGCGCGGTTTCGACGGCCGTACTGCTGGATCAGACGTACTGCGCACTGCGCACCGGGCTACCCCGGTGCCCGGGCGGGGCGGATGTCCACACCTTGTCCACACCCTGTGGACCGAACCCGCCGTGAGCCGTGACGCTAACAACACCGCCACGGCATTCTCAACCTTGGGACGGGGTGCTGTGGAGGGAATTCGTCGACGCATCGGCGTGTCGCCCCGAGGCTAGCCACGGTGGGCCGGACACCGGAGGGTTTTGCCGGGCGTTGAGGGACGTCGAGCCGTTCGGCCGATCCCATGGCCGAGCGGGCGACGCGAGTTTGACCCTCTGCTCGACGCTCCCGTATCGTGGAGAGGGCCGGCTTTCGGCCGCTTTCGCTTGCCCGTGACGCGTCGGGTGTGTCGCCGACGTGCACGTTGCGGGTTTCCGATGGCGCCCGAACCGGGCTCTCTCACCCCTCGCCTCGAACCCAGGCGCGAACCCACAGGCCGGAAGGCGTCCACCGTCCGCCTGGCAGCAACGGAGACACCTCGTGAGCAAGCGCACCTTCCAGCCGAACAACCGCCGTCGGGCCAAGACCCACGGCTTCCGTCTGCGGATGCGCACCCGCGCGGGTCGCGCGATCCTGGCCTCTCGCCGCCGCAAGGGCCGCTCCGAACTGTCGGCCTGAGGCGTCGGGTCAGGGCCGCGTGCTCCCCGCGCGTCACCGGCTGCGGACGGCCACGGACTTCTCCGCCACGCTGCGGGGAGCCGGCGCAGCGCGCTCCGGTGGCCGGCTCCTGGTCGTCGCCGGCCGGTATGCGACTCCGGTCGCTGCCGCGGACGCTCACGACGACGCATCAGGTGCTCTCGTTGTTTCGGACCACCGATCCGTGAACCACCCGGCTCGGATCGGTTTCATCGTCTCCAAGGCGGTCGGTGGTGCGGTGATCCGCAACCGGACCAGGCGGGTCCTGCGTCACCTCGTCGGGGCGCGGCTGAGCTGCATACCCGAGGGGTGTGACCTCGTCGTGCGGGCGAACCCGGCGGCGGCCGAGGCGAGCACCGCTGAGCTGGCGGCCGAGCTTGACCGGGCCTTGGACACCGTGCTGCGGCGCCTCGGATCACCGGCTGGGGTCTCGTCGTGACGGCGTCGCGACTGGCGGCTCTGCCGCTCATCTGGCTGGTGCGGGCATACCAACTGATCAGGTTGCCGTGGACGCCGCAATCCTGCCGCTTCTACCCGTCCTGCTCGGCGTATGCCGTCACCGCCCTCGAGCGGTACGGACCGCTGAAGGGCACGTGGCTGGCCGTCCGTCGCCTGCTGCGCTGCCACCCATGGAACCCCGGCGGCGTGGAC
>Ga0307288_10000422_pt1 | contig 14549 bp, 12 predicted proteins | sample ER_DNA_142_FD_194469 | JGI IMG/M metagenome (GOLD analysis project Ga0307288, IMG submission 194469) | Bulk soil microbial communities from the East River watershed near Crested Butte, Colorado, United States - ER_DNA_142 | ecosystem: Environmental > Terrestrial > Soil > Floodplain | place... | reverse complement strand
GGCAGGCGGATGGGCCGGCGGTCCGGGCGGCGGTTTCGGTGGCGGCGGGGGTCGCAATCCGCGGGTCATGGATGAGGGCACCCTGCAGGCCATCGCCGAGATCACCGGCGGCCAGTACTACAAGGCTGAGAGTGCCGACCAGCTGCAGGGGGCACTGGATGATCTGCCCAGCCAGGTGGCGGTGGTGAGGAAGCACGTTGACATTGCATCATGGTTCGCCGGCGCCGGGGGAGTGCTCGTTGCGGTCGCCGTCGGGCTCTCGCTGTGGTGGAACCGGGTACGCGCGCCTCGTTGAGCTTGAACAGATCGATGTCGGTCGGACTCTCGTGGCCGTCCACAGAGCCAGGCCAGCAGGGCAGCAGGAGCGATCAAGCAAGCTCGGGACGATATCGACCGGAGGTGGATGCGATGTATGACGCACCATACGAACTCGGCTCTACGGCTGATGGCTACCCGGTCCGGATCCGGGCTCGTGGCAGGTCGGTGCTATCCAATCCCATGCTCAATCGCGGCACCGCGTTCACGCCTGAGCAGCGCCAGCTGCTGGGGGTTGCAGGGCCTGCTGCCCAGCGGCGTAACCACATTGAATGGCCAGCTGCGGCGGGTGTACGCCAAGTACCGACGCCAACCCGATGATCTGGCCAAGAACGTGTTCTTGGCCAACATGCGCGACCGCAACGAGGTGCTGTTCTACCGGCTGCTGGCCGAGCATCTGGAAGAGATGCTGCCGATCGTCTATACCCCCACGGTTGGGAAAGCGATCGAACGCTACAGCCACGAATATCGCCGCCCACGCGGAGTCTTCCTTGACGTCAATCACCCCGAGTATGTGGAGGAGTCGCTGCGCAACTACGGCCTCGAGGGTGACGACGTCGACCTGCTGGTTGCCACCGACTCCGAAGGCATCCTCGGCATCGGCGACCAGGGCGTCGGCGGCATCGACATCGCCATTGGCAAGCTGGCGGTCTACATTGCCGCCGCCGGCCTGCACCCGCGCCGGGTGATCCCGGTCGTACTCGACATGGGTACCGATAACCTGCGGCTGCTCAATAACGAGATGTACATCGGCAACCGGCACGCCCGAGTCCGAGACCAGCGCTACGACGATCTGATCGACGCCTACGTCACAGCAGCAAGCAAGCTGTTCCCGCACGCCATGTTGCATTGGGAGGACTTCGGCGCCGGCAACGCTCGGCGCATCCTGAACAAGTACGCGTCGGATGTGTGCACGTTCAACGACGACATGCAAGGGACCGCGGCCGTGGTGCTGGCCGCCGCATTCGCCGCGGCTAAGGTGACCGGCAGCCGGATGCGCGACCATCGGGTGGTGATCCATGGTGCTGGCACCGCCGGAATCGGCGTCGCCGACATGATGCGCGAGGTGATGATCTCCGACGGGCTCTCCGAGCAGGAAGCTACCGGCAAGTTCTGGACCGTAGATAGCCGCGGGCTCGTCACCGACGACTCCGCGGCGTTGCGGGACTTCCAAGAGCCGTACGCCCGACCAGCGGCTGAGGTTGCGAGCTGGTCACGACAACAGGACGGACCGATCGGCCTTGCCGATGTGGTAGCGAATGCGAAACCGACGATGCTGATAGGCACCTCCGCCCAGTCCGGCGCATTTACCGAGGGCATCGTTCGACAGATGGCATCGACGGCGGATCGGCCCGTCATCATGCCGCTGTCCAACCCGACATCGAAGGCCGAAGCGGTCCCAGAAGATCTGATTCGATGGACCGACGGACGGGCACTCGTGGCCACCGGCAGCCCATTCCTGCCTGTGAGCTACTGCGGGCGGACCTACACCATTGCCCAAGCCAACAATGCGCTGGTCTTCCCGGGCCTCGGTCTCGGAGTAGCGGTGGTTCGGGCACGGCGAGTCGACGACGCCATGATTGCTGCGGCAGCGGACGCCGTTGCCGCGCTCGCCGACACGACTGGTCCGGCCGGGGCGTTGCTGCCACCAGTGACGGACCTGCGGACAGTTTCGGCCGCGGTCGCTATCGCGGTGGCCCAGGCGGCCGATGAGCACGGCTTGGCCGAACAGCCGCTGACCAACCCCGTGAAGCAAATTCACCAGGCGATGTGGCGCCCTGAGTATCCGCCGTTCGAACTGATCTGATCAGGAGATGTCTGGAGTCTTTGGGCGACGCAACCGCCAGCTCGCGACAGCTAGTCCTCATGAGTTGGTCCCCACGTCCCGGTCACGCCGACCGATACCCTCGCTTCATGAAATTTCCACAGGTGCAGCCGTTTCCCCATGACGCGTTCACCCGAGTGCTCTGTGTCGTGGCTCACCCAGACGACGTGGAGTACGGCACGTCGTCCGCGGTCGCCGCCTGGACGGCGAAAGGGATCGAGGTCGCCTATCTGCTGCTGACCAGGGGCGAAGCTGGCATTGACACCATGGACCCGAAGGCAACAGCGGAGTTGCGGGTACGTGAGCAGATCAAGGGATCACACGAGGTCGGCGTCACGCATCTTGACTTCCTCGAATATCCCGACGGAGTGCTTGAGTACAGCATCGCTATGCGCCGTGATATCGCCCGGGCGATCCGGTCGTTTCGTCCCGACGCACTAGTGGTGAGTGCTTGGGACGTCGAATTCACGATCGGCTTGAACCAGGCGGATCACCGAGTCGCCGGGTTGGCGGCGGTCGACGCGATGCGCGATGCGGCGAACCGGTGGGTGTTCCCCGAGCTGCTCGAGGAGGGACTTGAGCCGCATTCGACTCGGTGGCTCATCACGAACGGATTCGAGAATGCGACGCACGGCGTGGACATCAGCGGTGAACCCCTCGAGCGCGGGATTGCCTCGCTGGAGGCACATGCGGAGTACCTGGCCGCGATCCCAGGTCATCCCGTGCCTCGGGAGATGATCTCAGGCTTCAGTGGCTTACAGGGCAAGGCGATGGGTGTCGCAAATGCGGTGCTGTTTCGAGCGTGGGATTCCCAAGCCCGTCCGGCCCTCCTGGAGGAACTACAGGCAGCTCAAGAACAAAAAGCAGCCGCGGAGGGTTAGCTTCCGTCTGATCATCATTTGCCAAAATCGACTCTGAGGCACGATCTACGACCCGGCGCGGCGAGGTCGCGCACGCGGTCAGGCGAGCAGCTGTGGTCAGTCGATGAATTCAATGGCGGACCCACGGTGCGCGTTGGCTGGTGGGAGGCAAACCTCACCTCTACCGGCGGCAGATGGGTCGTCTCCCAGCTGATCCTGCACCCGACCTGGCAAACCGGCGACATCGCCGTGATCACCGCCGCCAACCCTAGGCACAGCAGCCGGTTGGACACTCTCCTCGCGATCGCCTAGTTCATCGATCCGAGTGCGGACCCCGGTGCCTGGCCGTTGATCCTGGCGGGAGGCGGCAAGTGACGTTCTGCGGCGCGACCTGCATTGCGGCGAAGGACCCGAGCCGCGGGAGGTTCTGGTCAGGAGAAGCGAAGGGCGGACACTTGGGCGAGCGTAAAGGACACCGACCCGTCCGAGACGGGCGGCAAGTTGTCGAGGCGCTGCTGCGCCTCGTCCAGGTCAGAGGCGCTGAGCACCATCCACAGGCGGCCTCCGCGCTCATCGATCCAACCCCCGTGGAAAACTCCTGCGTCGGTCATGGGCCCGAGCCAGGCGGCCGCGGCGCGACGCGACTGGTCGCCCACCGGCTGGTGGATTGTTCCCTGGGCGAGAATCAGCATGATGGCTGTCCTTACTGTGAGTGGTCGAGTTGGGGCTTGGGCGGGCGGCCTCATCCGTCACGCTCTGGTGCGCGCGGCCCTTGATCGTTGGCGGCCCGCGAAGGCGCAGCCGGCCGGCCCGTAAACCGACTCAGACCCCGCCCGCGGAACGTCACTGAGAACATGCCACTGATCAATGCGACACAGCCAACCATCGGCAACATCGGCGCAAGAACCAGCGCGATGATCATCGTGTTTTCATGATCAGTATAGCTTCGTCATTATCGCGGTCACCGCAACTAACACGACAAGACAAGCCTCGATCAGTTGGATTCGGGCGCTCCGCCTGTCTGGTGGCGGGGGGCAATGGTGACGAATCGTTCATGACCATGCTGCCTTAATGGAATCGTAACGCCCCCAGCGTGCTAGTCCGGCAATGCGCTGATCATTAACAGCGGAACTGCCGCGGCGCTGCTGCAGTGCAGAAGCTCAACAATGAACGTGCGGCCGTAGCTGGCGAGCCTCGTCCGCAAGATCAAGTACATAGTTGAAGCCAGAAGCCCAGCGCTCCACAACCGTTGTTGTGCTAATTCCCTGCTTTGCCGCAACCCTGGTCGGCCATGCAGCGGCGTCGGATCCAAATCGTTCCGCCATGTCGGGACAAAGCCAACTCACTTCCATGGCAAGCCACGTTCCCGCGTTGAGTGCAGCCGCGGTAGCGCGGGCGAATTTGACTGAATCAACGTCACCATTCCAGCCGTAGTCCTCTAGACCACTGATATAGGCAACGGTCGATGCCTGGTCGTGCTCGGCGGCCCGGCGCTGATCAATGCCCCAACTCATGATGTTCTGCCCGATATGCAAACCAAGGTCAGAGCCAATGGGGGCGAGCCCGAAGAACCCCCAGTCGATCGCCACCGTTCGCGCCGGCGACTCGTCTGGAGCCGCAGCGAAAAGATTGCCCCACTGAGGGTCGTGATGCGCAAGCGTGACAGGGAGTGAATCGAAACCCGCCAGAAGATCATCCGCATCCGAGATCAACTCGGCCATGCGACGCCGTGTGCTCCCGTCGAGGAACGGCTCGACCGCGGAGCCTTTCCCGCAGCCATCATGCCCAAGAAAGTGATCAACTGCATAAGTCCGAACTAGGGCGACCCAGCCGCGCAGCCACCGCTGCGCTAGCCACGGATACTGCCTGACATCGGGCAGCTTGGACCGCCACTGCGCTGCTAGCGCGCCGAAGTCGTAGGCCGCTGAAGCAAGCTGTTCAATCGTCCATAAGGTATGCGGGCCCGCGCCTTCCCGAGCCTCCAACCAGATCCATGCCTGACTCTTTGATACCTCCTCGACTCCGTAACAGTGCACCGGTACCAGCGGGCCGGGCCAGTCGATGAGCAGCCCAGAATTGAAGGCCAGTGCTTCTCGCTTCCAATAGTTAATGCCCTCAGGTTCGTGGGTATATCGATCGATTAACGGGTCACCGGTCAAATCGACGTCCGCCACAACTTTGAGAACCATAATCCACGGCACTTCCCCGCCGCCGCTTGTTCGAGCGATGCCGGCGAGCCGGAATAGACCGACGGTGGCAGGGTTTCCGGTCCAGTCCAGCGCGTCGAATTCCCAGGTGAGCGGCCAAGCGTGATCATCCCGCAAAGCTTTCTTAACGACTGGCGCCAACTCCACTGCCGTCAACTGGTGCAGACGGCCAGCAAGCTCCATGGCCAAACCATAGTGTGCTGATGGGAGTCGTGGTGTTACCGGAGAATTCACGCTCGTGGATCGAGCGTCGATACCCCCGGGCGGTCTCTACCGACTACCGGCCGACTCGCCCCGCCGCCCGAGTCAAATGTTCGATCATTAGACCGCACAAGCGCGACGGATCGGCGCTCGCGACGAGTCAGCCACGGCGTCACCCCAGGACCAGGCCACACTCCAGAACTTCCTTGATCATCCCGGCAACGCTTGGGCAAGAAACATAGCCGGTATGGAAAGCAGCTGCTTATCGGTGGATAAGCGGGAGCTCGTCGTAGACGCGTGGCGCATCATCAATGCCACCGCAAAGTTGCCGCCGAGTATCTGGGTGATCAGCTGTGAGCACCACGCAGACGCGGTTGGCGTCGGTGTTTGCGGTAGCAATTACCGACGGCGCCCGAGCGATGAGGTGCGACTGACGCGCCCTACGATTCGTGCTCGTACTTGAACGACAGCTGGATCTTCGTGCGGTAGATGAGCTCTCCGCCGTCGCCGATGTGAATGTCCTGCTTGATGACCTCGCCGACCCGAAGGTCCCGGACCGACTGGCCCGCCGTTTTGATCGCGTCAGCGGCAGCCTCCTCCCAGGAGGTCGTGCTCGTGCCGACGACGTCGATCACCCGATAGACGCTCACATTTGCCTCCTCACTGGATGTGCCGGATCGACTCGATTCGGCACGGTGATGATCTCGCACTCACGGGCCGAGGGCAACCAGCGAGAGGGGACCGCGACCCAAAGAGTCGTCATGGAATCTATCAGCGATGTCTTGGCCACTCGTGTTTAGCCACGGGAAGCGGGCCGGCTGGTCTCGACGGAGCGGGACAGAATGGATCATGACAGAGATCACCGTGCGGGTGCTGGACGAGTCCGAGTGGTCCGTATACCGCGACGTCCGGTTGAGCGCCTTGGCAGAGTCCCCCGGTTCGTTTACCGCGACCTTGGCCGAGGAAGCCGATCGTGACGAACAGTTCTGGCGTGACCGGATGACCCAGTCGCAGCGGCTGCTCGCCGAACGAGGTCTGCTACCACAGGGAATCGTCAGCCTTGGACCTTACGAGCAGGAGCCCTCAGCGGCGGAGGTCTTCGGCTTGTACGTGGTCCCAGAGGCACGGGGTACCGGCGTTTCCTGGCGCCTCGTCGAGGCCGCGGCGGCTCTGGCGACCCAGCAGGCGTACCTGCAGCTCTACTACTGGGTAGGGACCGACAACGGGCGAGCGGTCGGCTTCGCCAAGAACTTCGGGTTCCACACCACCGACTACCGCCGGCCCTCACGCTTCTCAGACCCCGAACCGAGCGAGGAGATTGCCATGGTGCTGTCGCTGGAGCTCGACGCCGCCTTGGCGCCGAACCCGACCAGCGAGAAGCCAGCCACCCGCGAAGGTCCCCTCAGCTAGGACCCGGCCGAACAGCAGTCAGCATGTATCAAAGTGAGCATCGGGCAGTTCATCGTGCGGTGCGCGGCCGTCGAGGCCTCGTCGAGACGCCACCCGCGCGTTAGTTTGCGGGGATGGAGATCCGAGCGGGCAAGGTGGTGGTCCACTACGTGGAGCACGGGACCGGTCGACCGGTGCTGATACTCCACGGCGCCGGCGTCGATCACCGCGAGGCTGAGGCATGCTTCGAGCTGGCTTTCGATGACGTTGCGGGGCTGCGGCGAATCTACCCTGACCTGCCTGGAATGGGCCGGACAATCGCCTCCGAAACGATGCGCAGCGCCGACGACGTCCTCGACACGCTGCTCAACTTCGCCGCGGAGGTCATTGGCGGGACCCCGCACCTCCTCATCGGTCACTCGGCGGGCGCGTACTACGCGCAGGCGATGGCCGCGAGGCGCCCGGCGCAGGTCGCTGGTCTGGCGCTCGTCTGTCCGTTGTTGTCAGGACTGCGCGACGTCCCAGAGCACCGCGTCGTCGCCGGATCGGGTGAGATCGGTGACGAGGTCTTCCGGAGCTACTTCGTGATCCAGACCCCGGAAATGCTCGAACGGTACGAACGTTACGTCGCCCCAGCCGCAGCGCTCGTCGACGAGGCGGCGCTCGAGCGAATCGGCGAACGGTGGGCGCTTACGCCCGATCACGCGCCGGCTTATGCCGGTCCGACCGTGGTCGTGGCGGGGCGGCTGGACTCGACGGTCGGATATGCCGCCGCTATCGACCTCCTTGACCACTACCCGCACGCCTCGCTCGCTGTGGTCGACGACGCGGGCCACGCCCTACCCCACGAGCAACCGGAACTCCTGCGCGCCCTCCTCGCTGAGTGGCTCGCGCGCGTCGAGCGCTCGAGCTGACCCGAGACAGGCTCGGCCCAGATCAGCATGCTCCCCAACGGCTGCGGCCTCTCAGACGTCAGGCCTGGTCGATTACGTGGCTCCCGTTGGTCCATCACGGCTATCGGACAACCGCTGGGCCACCGGATCGGACTCGACAAGCTCCGCAACGGCCCGATCCAGGTCGATGGTGCGCGCCTTGGCGAGCGCCTGCTCGTACCGGTCGCCGAGAGCGGCCCGCAGCTCCCCGTCCAGTTGGCGGTGCTCCTCCGCGTCGGTGGGCCACACCCGGTCACTGACCAGCCGGGTGCCGCGCTCGGCTAGTGCGTAGAGCTGGCCGGCACGTTCGACCCTGCCGTCCCGGAGCTCTACCGTCGCCCAGAGCTCCAGTGCATAGCCCATCTGGGATGGGTTTCGGAGGCGACGAGCGACGAGCAGCGCCTCGACCGCAGAACTGCGGGCAGCCACCACGTCGCCCAGCCCGAGGGCGGCCCTAGCGAGCTGGGTCGATGCGTACACCCGTACGTACGAGTCGCCCATCCGGGTGGAAATGTCGTGCGCCTGCTGAGCGAGCCGCCGAGCCTCGTCCATCCGGCCATGGATCCGGGCGAGGACTGCACCCGCTACGAGGCCGAAGCTGACCGCGAGCGGCTCGCCCTCAGCCTCTAGCCGGCGGGACGCTTCCGTCACCGGATCGCGCCACTGCCCGTCGTCGGACCCAGTGCCCCGGGCAATCGCCTGCAGTAGCTGAGCTAGAGCCATGATGCGCCGGTCTTCGCCCTCCGCGGCGACCGGGAGAGCATCGTCCAGGCCGGTCTCGATCGGTTCGAAATCGCCCAGCAGGAAGGCTTCGATGGCGGCGATAGTCCAAGCCACAGTCCGTTCGTTCCGCGGCGCGCTCGGCAGCCCAGCGACCTGCTCCATCCAGTCGCGCCCCTCACGACCTGTCCCACCGATGTACCAATAGCTGGCGAGCGCTCGGCCCATCCGCAATGCGCTGGTTGCGTCCTCGCGCCGCAAGGCACGGCGCAGCACCGCCCGGAAATTATCGTTTTCGCGACCCAGCCGGTCCAGCCACTCGACCTGGCTAGCTGTACCGAGCCCAACATTGCCGCGTTCGGCCAGCTCCAGGTAGTAGGTCTGATGCCTGGCGCGGTAGTCGTCCGCCGTACCGCTCGCCTTCAACTGTTCGCCAGCGAACTCACGGATCAACTCAAGCATCCCGAACCGCGGCTCGGCCGCCTCGCCCAAAGCCTGCACCAGGCTCTGGTCCACCAATTCGGCGATCAGTTCCAGAATGTCGAGGCGGCCTTCGGAGCTGGTCACCTGCTCGATCGCCCCGAGGTCGGCGCTGCCGGAGAAGACCGCCAACCGGGCGAAGAGCACCTTGCAGTCGGCCGACAGCAAAGAATGGCTCCAGGCGATGGTGTCACGAAGCGTCCGCTGCCGGGCCGGGAGATCCACCGCGCCCTCCCGCAGGAACTCCAGCGGCTGCTGTCCTACCTGTTGCAACAAGGCTTGCGGCGACAGCATCCGCAGCCATGCCGCAGCCAGCTCAATCGCCAGCGGCAGGCCGTCCAAACGTCGGGAGAGCTGAGCGAATGTGGCAAGGTCCTTAGCGCTCGGCTGGTAACTGGGACGGATGCTCCTAGCGCGATCCAAGAACAACTCCACCGCCGCCGTGACTGCCGTGTCGGCCGGAACGGCCAGCGGCTCGAGGCTGTAGACGCGCTCGGCCCGGATGCCGAGGATGCGGCGGCTAGTCACAAGCACCTGTACCGACTCTGTAGAGCCCAACAGGTTGGATAGGTCACCGGCGGCCGCAGCGAGCTGTTCCATGTTGTCTAACACGATCAGCATCCGGGCCTCTGCCAGCTGGTCGCGGAGCAGCGCGTCGGCGCTCGTACCGGGCTCCTCGATGCCGAGCGTTTTCGCGATGGTCGGCAGTACGAGTGAGGGCTCACGGAGTGAAGCCAGCTCGACGTACACAACCCCGTCTGGGTACCGCTGCTTCGCACCCTCGGCCACCGCCACCGCCAGCCGTGACTTGCCGATCCCGCCCGGACCGACGATCGTCACCATCCGCACGTCCGGGTCCACGAGCAGATCCAGCACCTGCGCGACGTCCGTGTCCCGACCGATGAGCCGTGTCGTCGGTCGTGGCAGTGGAGCGGTAGGCCTCGATCGCGGCTCGACCGCCACTTCCACCGAGGCCGCGAAGCGCTCGGTCAGCAATACCGCGAGGTCGTCGGCGACTAACGTACGCAGCTCGTCAGCACTGCCGAACGGTCGGTAAGAGACGTCGGCGCCTTGGATGCGCGCGATCAGCTCGGTCAGCCGGGGCTGACGATTAGGGGCGGGAGCCTTGATATAGATGAGCTTCGGCCGATCCCCGGACAGGCGGTATTCGTCCTCTAAGCCGGACACTTCCTCGGCCGGCGCTACCCACCCGTAGCTTTCCCAGTACAGGCCGACAAAGACATCGCTCTGCTCCAGGTAGGCGCGGTAGAGGGCACGCGGCGGATATGGCCGCGCCCCTAGCTCAAACATGACCGGCGTTAGGTGAAGGCTTTCGATCGCCTCCCGAACTGCGTGCCGCTCCGGCGCCAGCTCCTGCATAGTCGAGCTAACAAAGACACGGACACGCTGATCCGGTGTCTGGATCGCCACTCGATCAGCGTATCGGTGGCCCGACCGATGTCATGCCGGCCGCCGCGGGTCCGAGGTCACTCGACGAGGGGTGGGGCTACGGGCGATCGACACGTCACGTGATCGGTCTGGATTTGGTTCGCAACTTGTCCGCGCCGGATGCCTTGTGAGCAACAGAGACCATGCGACCGGACCCCGCAGTCAGCGCTGCGCCTTCGTGGTCGAGCTGGTCCACGCTGTCAAAGCCGGCGGCGAGAAGCCAGTCTTTCAGCTCAACCCCTATGAACATACGCACCGAAAAGGTGAACCGTCGGACCTGTCCATCGCGGACACAAGTCCTCTTGGTCACAGCACGACCCGTCGCCGGCTCAAACGTGGACCGGTCGATCATGAAGTCTCCGTCCCTCTCGACCACGACAGCCGGTAGCCAGCGGGGGAGGAGCTCAGCAAGGTTGTTGTTCTCGACCAGGAGCAGGCCGTCTGGACGAAGCACCCGGTGCGCCTCAGACAGGACTTTCTGGTTGTCGGTGTCATCGAAGTAGCCGAAGGATGTAAACCAGCTGATGACGCGTTCAAAGCGGTGCTCCGGCCAGGGGAGGGACCGCATATCACCGGAGACGTAGTCCACCTCGATGCCTCGCATTGCGGCGTCCCGCCGTGCGTGCTCGAGGAAGAGAGGCGTGGCATCGAGACCCGTAACCCGCGCGCCGCGCTGCGCCAGGCGATTGGCGATTCGCCCGTGACCGCAGGCTAGGTCAAGGACGTCCATTCCAGGCTGTAAGTCGAGCAGGCGCCAGACCGTCTCGGCCTGGGCATCGCTGGCCCCCTCTAAGTCAGGGCCATAGAAATAGAGGTAGTCCTCGTTGAAGACCTCCGAGAACTCGAAGACAGGCCCGGTCACGACCGCAGCGTAGTGCGTCGTTGATCACGCTGCAGTGCTGTCAATGGTCTGGAGTGGCCCGGTGTTCGATTCGCACCAGCCGGCAAACGATTGCGCGTTACAGCGCCGAGTCGTCGCGCCGGGGCGCGATCCTTCGCTGGCTGCGATAAGAGTTTCGACAGCATCAACCAGCGAGGCGGGCTCGGCTCGACCGTCGAGCTCGACGCCGGCACCTTGACGCAGAAGCGGCTCAACCGTTTCGACGTAGTGCGCGATCTCCCTCTGTTCTTCCGGACGACTGCCGTACGGGTTTGAGGTCCGCGTCATCAACCTCGCGGTGAGCGTTTCGATTGGTGCCGACAGGAGCACGATGTGGTCGAAGCGATCGTAGAACTTCGCCTGATTCTCGACCGTCCCCGAGACGACGATGCTAGTCACACAGTCGAGCAAGTCGCTCATCCGGGCTTCGTCCCAGCGACCGTCTGCGAGGACCCAACCGTCGTAATCGGTGTCGAGAACGGTATAGCCCCTGCGCGCCAGTCCTTCCAGCAGAGTCGACTTGCCGACTCCCGACATCCCGGTGACAAGCACGCGCGACATCCGGTGATCGTACCGGGGCCCACTGGAGACCGCCGCTGTCCGCAAGACGTCCTCTTGCGGCGACGCGTTCTCGTATGGCTGACGGCGTACGGCAACACCCTTCCTCGTCTGGACGCCCTGTTATGAGCTGCTCGGGTGCGAACGCAGCGCGAAGATGAGCCAGTCGAAGATCGGGGACAGGGAGGCTGGGTCGGGAGGCCGTTGATGAGGTGGGGCAAGTTGAGACAGCGCTCCGTTCGGGGATCCGCAGCAATTCGTCGACCGGTGGCGGACATGTTCTGGGGCGACCGGCATGGCCAGCTCGACGACCCGTTTAGGCATCGCTGAATCCTCGCTCAGCACCTGCGGGACGTGCCACGCGATGAGGTCGTCCCGCCGCACGGGCTCTCACCTGATGCGGTCTCGCTCAGCCGTCCGCTGGCGGGATGTTGTGGTTGAGGCGGAAGAGGTTGTCCGGGTCGTAGCGCCGTTTCAGCTCGCGGAGCCGGTCCCAAGTCGGGCCAGGGTAGGCAGCGCGGACCGTCCCCTCGTCCTCCTCGCCGAGGAACCCGACGTAGCCGCCCGCTTCGTCCTTGCCGAGCGAATCGGCCATGCCGGCGACCCATGCATCATGGGTGTCCTTCTCGCCCGGATCCATAAACATCGCCGCGATGTTGACAAACAGCCCGCGGTCGCGGTGGGCGAAGGCGGTGGCGTCGTTGGGGATTCGCGACAGCGCCCCACCGAGCACCCGCAGCTGAACGGCCGTCATCATCGCCGTCGACCGGTGGAGCTGCTCGAGGATCGTCGCCACGTCGGGCGGCGCGAGGGCATCGACGAAAAAATTCGTCCCGGCCGCATACCGGACCTCCGGTCCCTCGCCTTCGTAGATCTCCGGGTAGCGGATCGGCCGCACCATGTCGGCGTACGGCTTGCCGAGCGCCCGGAACGGCGCCAGCACCTCCTCGGCCTGATCGGCCGGGCCGACGTCGGCCAGCATCCCCATCAGCACCGGTTTGCCATGCGCCTCCTCAGGAATGAATGGCATCGGCGGCGCCAGCATCACGTTGGCGATCGTCGAGAGCTCCTCCGGGGCCGCCTCGGCCGCCTCAATGAAGCCGGTGATCACCTCCGGGGTGGCCGGCAGCATCACCATCCCGCCGACGATCTGGGAGATCTCGTGCAACCGCAGCTGGAGGCGGGTGGCGACGCCGAAGTTGCCCTCGCCTCCGCGGATCGCCCAGAAGAGGTCGGGCTCGCTCTCCTCGCTCGTCTGCACGATCTCACCGTCGGCAGTGACCACCTCGGCCGCGAGCAGGTCATCAATCGTCAGCCCGTACTTACGGACCAGGAAACCAATTCCGCCCGCGAGTGTGATCCCGCCGATCCCCACTGAGCCGGTGTCGCCCAGGCCCGTGGCACGCCCCTGCTCGCCGACGGCTGTGGTGTACTCGCCCGCCGTCATCCCGGTCTCGACCCAAGCGGTCTTCGCGTCGGGGGTGATGTCGAGGGCACGCATGCCAGACAGGTCGATCACGATCCCGCCTTCGCTGGTCCCGTAGCCCGCGCGGCTGTGCCCGCCGCTGCGAACGGCCAGCTCGACACCGCTATCGCGGGCGAGCGTGACGACGCGAGCAACATCATCCGCGCCGGCGACCCTCGCCACGGCGGCCGGCCGGCGATCGATGCCTTTGAAGATGACCTGGCGCGCCTGGTCGTACGCGGCATCGTCTGGGCCGATCACCTCGCCATTTAGGTCGGAGCGGAGATCGGCGATCGAGATGTCCTGGGATTGCTGCGGCGTTGGCGACACGGCGACTCCTTTCGTCGTCTAGGGATGCAACTCTAGGAATGACAATTTTCGGCCCGCAAAATCATCGGTTGGTTGGGGCACGATGACCAGCCGATCGCTAGGACAGGATCTCGACGTACCCGTCCGTTCCATTCACGCGGATCTGCTGGCCATCCCGAATCAGCCGGGTGGCATGCTCCACGCCCACGACGGCCGGCAAGCCGTACTCCCGGGCGATCACTGCGCCATGGGTCATCAAACCTCCCACCTCGGTCACCAGTCCCGTGATCGTGACGAACAAGGGCGACCAGCTGGGATCCGTGTAGGCCGTGACCAGGATGTCGCCCGTTTCGAGATCGGCCTCCGCCATGTCCAGGATGACGCGGGCCCGCCCTTGGACGGTCCCGGCGGAGACCGGTAGGCCGACCAGCGAGCCGGCCGGCAAATCGTCGCGTCGGTACGCCCCGGCGATGACCTCACCATCCGAGGTGAGCACCCGGGGCGGCGTGAGCGCTTGATACGACCTGAACGCGTCCTTGCGCCGGCCGATGAGCTGATCGTCCACGCGGTTCGTGCGGACGACGTCGTGGAACTCCTGGAACGTGAGGTAGAAGATATCTTCCTTCTCGCGAAGTACGTGGGCCTGCACGAGGCGCTCGGCTTCTTCCAACAAGGCCTGCTTGTACACGAAGTAGCGGCTGACCATGCCGTACTTCGGATACTCCCGGTACCCGATAAAGGTCCGGACCCGGTCGATCATCCGCTTGGTTTCTTCGGCCTTGCGGACCCCGTCCGGCAGGGCACGCAAGCGCTCCAGCAGCTCCTGCTCCCTCTTCCAGGCTTCCTGGCGCCCTTGCTCGAAGCGCCGCTCGCCGGCTCCCGGCTCGAAGTTCTTGATGTTGCCGAGGATCAGGGGCACGAGCGTGGAGGGGCCTTCACTCCAACGCGGCCGCGTGATA
>Ga0307288_10000421_pt1 | contig 14551 bp, 10 predicted proteins | sample ER_DNA_142_FD_194469 | JGI IMG/M metagenome (GOLD analysis project Ga0307288, IMG submission 194469) | Bulk soil microbial communities from the East River watershed near Crested Butte, Colorado, United States - ER_DNA_142 | ecosystem: Environmental > Terrestrial > Soil > Floodplain | place... | reverse complement strand
CATGCCGTCCCCCCCCCCCCCCTCCACGGCGGCGAGCCGGTTCTCGAAGTCCACCAGGAAGCGCAGGATCAGCGCGATGCCGCCGACCATGATGGACAGCGTGATCTGGACGTGCGCAGGCTGGTTGAGCGCCTTGGTGATGAGGAAGGTGACCCCGCCCAGGGCGAGCGTGACCAGCGCCTTGCTGGTCACGCTCGAATATCCGGACGACCGGGCGCCCAAGGAGATCACCGGGGCCTCGCCGCCGCCAGCGCCTCCACCGCTCCGGCAGACAGCTGATCACGGATGCGGTGCACCAGCGTCTCCCACTGCCGGGCAAAACCCGCAAGCCGGTCCAGGGCCGCCCACACCGCCTCGGACATCTCGTCGCCGCGGGCGCCGGGCATCCACAGGTGCAGCAGGTAGTCGATGGCGGGCAGCAGACGCTGCAGCGCGGCGTGGCGTTCGATGACGCCGACGGCGCTCTTGCCGACGATCTCCAGCACGGTGCTGAGCAGCCAGTCGTGCAGCGCGATGTCCTCGGCCAGCGCCGTCAGCCCCCGTGCCGGGCCGGGCCGGACGCCGGCCACCGACAGGTCCAGCAGACGCAGACCGTCCGAGCGGACCGAGAACCGGATGCCGGGTTCCTCGCCGACGCGGGCGGTCCACCGCAGTCGCGTCCGCGCGGCCCGCAGCCGGGCAGGCCCGCTGCGCGAGGTGGAACGTTGGACCCGGTCGGCGGTCCGGCCCGCCATCGCGCCCAGGTCGAGCGCGTCGCCGGGCCGCTCCGGGCCGCTGAGGTTGGCGGCGACCTCGTCCCAGCGGGTACGGCCGAGCGTCTCGATCACCCCCGGGCGGGTCAGGTAGTGCGACCACGGCCGCCGGGCGGCGCCGTCGGCCGGGACCAGCGTCGTGGCGGCGGAACCCTGCACGACATGGCCGCCGGTGAGCGTGGCGTGCTGCAGGGCGGTTCCGATGCCGCGTACCCGACGGGTGCCGCCGATACCACAGTCGACCCCCACGGGGATGTCCGGCGAGCGCACGTACGCGATCGGCCGGTGCGAGACCAGGACCGGCTCGCCGACCACCAGATCCAGCAGGCACCGGGCCTGGTCGGGAGTCACCGGGTCGCGACCACGGAGCAGTCCTGTGTGGACTTCGCCAGCGACCAGCATCGGCTCCCCCAGGCACGGCGTCGCGAACACGTGGGAGACGCCGGACGAGGCACGAGGGCCGCCGCTGACCGACTCCCCAGCGGCGCGGCCCCGTGCCACGCGTGTCGCCGGCCTGTCGATTGCACCGCATCCGATGCCGGAACGCAACACGCTCAGTATCCGGAGTCGGAACTCGGTTGATGAGCGCTGCCCGAGCCGTTGTCCTGACGACCCGCGCCGGCGTATCAGGACTGACCACGGCAGTCCCGCTCGCCGGGCGCTGCACATCCCGAGCGCAGCGCGGGCCCGAGCTGCAGATCGTCCGGGAGCTGGCCTAGGTGTGATGTCCGGCCAGGTTGGTCAACCGGCTCATGGGTGGGTGTTTGCCGAGCTCGGTGCAGGTGTCACGCCAGAGGTGTGACTTGTAGGCGGTTCTTGCGGCCTTGAGCGCGGCCGAGGGAGCGCCAGCCGCCGCCGTCGGGCACGTTGCCGAGCTTCTTGACGTCGACGTGCAGCATGTCGCGGGGTGCCAGGTGTTCGTAGCAGCGGACCGTCTCGCCGGCGCTGCGGTCCAGGTGGGAGAGCCGGTTGAGGCGGCAGTGGACGAGCACGACGTGCACGGTGGAGGCGGCCAGGCCGAGTTCGTCGGCGATCGCGACAGGTCCCCACCTGCGTTTGCGGCGCAGGTGCACGATCTTTCGCACGACGGGTGTCGGGGTGCGGTGCGGCTGTCGGCGGGGCCGTGACGAGCGATCAGCCATCCCGGCTTGGTCTTCGGCGCGGTAGCGCTCGGCCCACTTGGTCGCGGTGCGCCAGGACACGTCGTAGCGTTCGGCTGCTCGTGCGGGTGACCCACCGTGGTCCACGATCAGACGCGCCAGCCGCAATCGTGCCCGTGGGGTCAGCGCGGCGTCAGCGTGGGGACAAGCAGGCCTCCAGCCTCGTAGTGATTCCGTGATAGATCCACTGCACCGTTGGAGGCCTTCACCTGTTCACAAGATCAGACCCACGTCGTCAGATCGTGTCACCACACTTACTCGACCAACGTCCCCGGACATCGCGCCTAGGGCCAGCGCACCTGGGCGGGCAGGCCGACGAACGCGGCGTACGGCTGCAGCGCCTCCTCGGCCCGCGCACGATCGGCCGGGCCCAGCTCCAGCAGCGGCTGGACCTCCACGACGACCGCCCGCCTGCCCAGCGTGCGGGTCCAGGTGGCGACCACCCGGCCGCCGCGGACCAGGGTGGAGCGGAAGACGCCGTTGCCGCCCGGCACCACCGCCGTCAGGTGCTCGGGCTCCATCATCAACGTACGGTCCTTGTAGCCCAGGATGTACTCGTCGAAGCCGGGCAGCGCTACCCAGCCGCCGGCCGGCTCCGCCGGGGTGGTGTCGAGCAGAGCCGGGTCCAGGACCATCTCGGCGCCGTCGACATGCACCGTGGTGAGCAGGTCGCCGGCCGCCGCGATGCCGGCCCGGACGTCCGCCATCGTCAGGCCGGTCCAGCGGGCGAGGTCGGCCCGGGTCGCCGGGCCGTGGCTGCGGAAGTAGCGCAGTGCCATGATGCCCAGCGCCTCGGTGCGCTCCGGCCGGTGCGGCTCCGGCGCCCACTCGTCGAGCAGCACGAACGACTGTTCCTTACCGATGTGCGGTGCGATGCAGGTCACCCCCTGCTGGCTCGCGTACCAGAGGAGGTGGTAGCCCATCTGCGGGCCCAGCTCGACGCCCGCCTCGGCGAGGGCCGCCAGGCACTCGGCGCGGGTCAGTCGGTTGCCCTTGAGGACCGTGGCCAGCGTCTCGACCCCGCGCTCGGCCGTCGACTCGGACAGGCCGATGGTCGCGCGGCGTTTCGCCGCGCCGGCCAGGGCGCGCACGCCCATCAGCTCCAGCATCCAGCGCGCGTCGGCGGGCGGGACCAGGTGGACGGTGCCCCGCATGGGCCAGGTGCGGATCGCCTCGCGGCGTTCCAGGGCGGCGCTCACGTCGGCGGTCGTCCACCCGGGCAGGCGCACACCGAGCGACCATAGCCCGCTGGCCATGTCCTGCGCCTGCATGGCGCCGAACCACTCGACGACGCCGGCGACGTCCTCGTGGGTCCGCAGCTGACTGCGCATGCGCAGGGCCAGCGCCTGCGCGGTCGTCAATTCCACAGACGCAGCTTAGAGCGCCCCTCCGACAGGAAGGGGCGCTCCGAGCGATCAGCGGCCGCGCTGGGTGCGGTACCGGTTGATCAGCGTGTTCGTCGACGAGTCGTTGTCGGCGCCGGGCGCCTGCGGCGCGGTCAGCTGGGGCGCCAGCTGGTTGGCCATGACCTTGCCGAGCTCGACGCCCCACTGGTCGAACGAGTTGATCTGCCAGACGGTGCCCTGCGTGAACGTGATGTGCTCGTACAGCGCGATGAGCTGGCCCAGCACCGAGGGGGTGAGCTTCTCGGCGAGGATGGTGGTGGTCGGGTGGTTGCCCGGCATCACCTTGTGCGCCACGATCTCCGGCGCCACGCCCTCGGCCTCGATCTGCTCGGCGGTGCGGCCGAAGGCCAGCGCGCTGGTCTGGGCGAAGAAGTTCGACATGAACAGGTCGTGCATCTCGCCGGTGTCGTGGTTGGGCACGCTGAAGCCGATGAAGTCCGCCGGGATCAGCTTGGTGCCCTGGTGGATCAGCTGGTAAAAAGCGTGCTGGCCGTTGGTGCCCGGCTCACCCCAGAAGACCTCGCCGGTCTGGAAATCCACTGCGGAGCCGTCCAGGCGGACGTGCTTGCCGTTGCTCTCCATGGTCAGCTGCTGCAGGTAGGCCGCGAACCGGTGCAGATACTGCGAGTACGGCAGCACCGCGTGCGACTGGGCGCCGAGGAAGGTGTCGTACCAGACGTTCAGCAGACCCAACAGGGCCGGCACGTTGCGCTCCAGCGGCGTGGTGCGGAAGTGCTCGTCCACGGCGTGGTAGCCGGCCAGCATCTCGGCGAAACGCTCCTTGCCGATCGCCAGCATCACCGACAGGCCGACCGCCGAGGGCAGCGAGTAGCGCCCGCCGACCCAGTCCCAGAAGCCGAACATGTTCTCGGTGTCGATGCCGAAGTCGGCGACCCGTCGGGCGTTGGTGCTGACCGCGACGAAGTGCTTGGCCACCGCGGACGCGTCGCCGCCCAGACCGGCGAGCAGCCAGTTGCGGGCCTCGGTCGCGTTGGTCAGCGTCTCCTGGGTGCCGAAGGTCTTCGACACGACCACGAACAGGGTGCCGGCCGGGTCCAGGTCGTGGGTCTTCGCGTACAGGTCGGTGGGGTCGATGTTGGAGATGAACCGGCACTCCAGGCCCGCGTCCGCATACGCCTTCAGCGCCTCGTACGCCATCACCGGGCCGAGGTCCGACCCGCCGATGCCGATGTTGACGACGGTCCTGATCCGCTGCCCGGTGGCACCCGTCCACTCGCCGGAGCGGACCCGGTCGGCGAAGGCGCCCATCCGGTCGAGGACCTCGTGCACGTCGTGGACCACGTCCTGACCGTCCACGACCAGGGTGGCGTCCCGGGGCAGGCGCAGCGCGGTGTGCAGCACCGCGCGGTCCTCGGTGACGTTGATGTGCTCGCCGGCGAACATGGCGGCGGTGCGCTCGCGCAGCTGCGCACGGTCGGCCAGCGCCACCAGAGCGGCGAGGACCTCGTCGGTGACCAGGTTCTTGCTGTAGTCCACGTAGAGGTCCGCCACCTGGGCGGTGAGCCGCTCGCCGCGCCGGGGATCGCTGTCGAACAGCTCGCGCAGGTGCACGGTCGAGAACTTCTCGGCGTGCCCCTGCACGGCCTGCCATTCGGCGCTGTCGGAAACGTGTTCGCTCATTGCCATTGACTCCCGCCTGGACCGGAATGCTCGGCTTCATCGTGGCACGGATCGAGGCGGCTCGCCGCGAACCGGGTCCGGTTCAGAAGGGGTACGGCCCGAACCTCTGCCGACCCGGAGCCTGCCTCAGACGGCTGCGGCCGCGGCCCGTCCGGCGGTGCGGCCGGAGAAGAGGCAGCCACCCAGGAAGGTACCCTCCAGCGAGTTGTAGCCGTGCATGCCCCCGCCGCCGAAGCCGGCCACCTCGCCGGCCGCGTACACACCGGGCAGGGGTGAGCCGTCGGCCTGCAGGACCCGGCCGGAGAGGTCCGTCTGCAGGCCGCCGAGGGTCTTGCGGGTCAGGATGTTCAGCCGGACGGCGATCAGCGGGCCCGCCGCCGGGTCCAGCAGCCGATGCGGCGCCGCCACCCGGATCAGCCGGTCGCCGCGGTAACGCCGCGCGCCGTGAATCGCGGTGACCTGGGCGTCCTTGCTGAACGGGTTGGCCATCTCGCGGTCGCGGGCCTCGATGGTGCGGCGTACCGTCGCCGGCTCCAACGCCGGGCCGTCGCTCTGGTCGGCCAGCTTGTTCATGCCGGCCACCAGCTCCTCCAGGGTCGGCGCCACGACGAAGTCGGTGCCGTGGCGCTTGAACGCCTCGACCGGCGGGGTGGCGCCCGGCCGGACCCGGCCCAGCACCTGGCGGATGCTCTTGTTCGTCAGGTCGGGGTTCTGCTCGGAGCCCGACAGGGCGAACTCCTTCTCGATGATCTTCTGGGTGAGCACGAACCAGCTGTAGTCGTAGCCGGTGGCCATCAGGTGCCGCAGCGTGCCGAGCGTGTCGAAGCCGGGGAACAGCGGTGCGGGCAGCCGCCGCCCGGTCGCGTCCAGCCACAGCGACGACGGGCCGGGCAGGATGCGGATGCCGTGCTGCGGCCAGATCGGGTCCCAGTTGCGCAGGCCCTCCACGTAGTGCCACATCCGGTCCGGATTGATGATCCGGCCGCCGGCCGCCTCGGTGATGGCGAGCATCCGCCCGTCCACGTGCGCGGGCACCCCGGCCACCATCCGCTTCGGCGGGGTCCCGAGCCGCGCCGGCCAGGCCTTGCGGACCAGGTCGTGGTCTCCGCCGATGCCGCCGGAGGTGACGATCACCGCCTGCGCCCCGTACGCGAAGTCGCCGTTCTCCTGCCGAGAGCTGGACTCGCCGCGCCGGATCCCGCTGGCCACCAGCGTGCGGCCCCGCACCCCGGTGACCACCCCGCCGGTCCGGACCAGCCCGTCGACCCGGTGCCGGAACCCGAACCGCACGAGTCCCCGCTCGGCCGCCGCGCGCACGCGGCGCTCGAACGGCTCGACGAGGCCCGGCCCGGTACCCCAGGTCAGGTGGAAACGCGGCACCGAGTTGCCGTGCCCGTCGGCGGGGCCGCCGCCCCGCTCGGCCCAGCCGACCACCGGGAACAGCCGGTGGCCCATGGCGTGCAGCCAGGCCCGCTTCTCGCCGGCGGCGAAGTCGACGTACGCCCGCGCCCACTGCCGCGGCCAGTGGTCCTCCTCGCGGTCGAACGCCGCGCTGCCGAGCCAGTCCTGCCACGCCAGGTCGACCGAGTCGCGCACGCCCATCCGGCGCTGCTCGGGCGAGTCCACCAGAAACAGCCCGCCGAACGACCAGAACGCCTGGCCGCCCAGGCTCTGCTCGGGCTCCTGGTCGAGCAGCAGCACCCGGCGTCCCGCGTCGGCCAGCTCGGCGGTCGCCGCCAGCCCGGCGAGCCCCGCCCCGACCACGATCACATCTGCGTCCATGGTCCTCACGCTAGGCACCCCCATGCCAAGATGGTGGTCCGACCAGGCCAAATTCCGCCCACTCTTTATCATCGGAGTGACAAATCGTGCCGGACGCCTTCGCCGATCTCGAGCCGCGCGTCGCCGAGCTGCCCGCCGAGGTGGGCGAGCGGCTGCGCGCCGAGCGGCACGTGCTGCGCGACCGGGTGCTCAGCACGATGCGCGCCGCAATGAGCGGGCAGGGCAGATCCCTGAGCGGCGGACAGGGGCGCGGGTTGACCCTGGGGGTGGAGACGGCGGTGGACGCGTTCGTCCGACTGGTGGCGGAGCCCGCTCACGACCTCACCGGCACCCGTGAGGTCTTCGTCGCCCTCGGGCGCACCGAGTTCCTCGAGGGGCACAGCGTCGACGCGCTGCGCTCGATCCTCACGCTGGGTGGCCGGGACCTCTGGGCGTACCTGGTGGAGCGCGAGCTGCCGCCCGCCGTGCTGTACGTGCTCGCCTCGGCGCTGTTCGGCTTCCTGGACGCGCTGGCCGGCGCCGCGGCGGAGGGCTACCTCGACGAGCAACGCCGGCGCGCCCGCGACTGGGACACCACCCGGCGCCGGCTGATCACCCTGCTCATCCAGCCCGATCCACCCGGCGCCGCGGCGGTCCGGGCCGCCGCGGACGCGGCGCGCTGGCCGCTGCCCGCATCGGTCGCGGTGGCCGGCGTGGAGGGCACGGACGGCGAGCAGCTCGCACAGCGGGCGGGCAGCGGGACGATCGCCGCGGTCATCGACGACGCCACCCGGCTGGTCGTGCCCGAGCCCGCGACGCCCGGACGGATCGAGCACCTGGCGGCGGCGCTGGCCGGGCGGCGGGCGGCGCTGGGTCCGGCGGTCGAGCTGGGCGAGGCCCGGTTGTCGTACCGGTTGTCGCGGCGAGCGCTGCAGCTGCAGCAGGAGGGGGCCCTGCCGGCCGAGACGCTGCTGAGCTGCGACGACCACCTGGTCACGCTGGTCACCGCCTGGGAGCCCGGGCTGACCGGCCGGCTCGCGGGGCGGTGGCTGGCGCCGCTGTCGGCGCTTTCTGCGGCCGAACAGGAGGTGCTGGGCGCGACCCTGCTGGCCTGGTTGCGGGCTCAGGGGCAGGTGCTCGGGGCGGCGGCCGCGCTGCCCGCGCACCCGCAGACGGTGCGGTACCGGATGCGCAAGATCCGGCGGTTGTTCGGCGCGGCGCTCGACGATCCGGATGCCCGGCTGGCTCTCCAGCTGGCGCTGACCGGTCTGCGCTCGCCGACGAAGGGGTGAGCAGCACCCCCGCTACGCTTCCTAGGAACCTAGGTGCTCAGGCGGGGACGGCGACGATCTGGCTCGAGAGCGCCCGGGTCGCGTCCGCGGCCGGCAGCGGACGGGAGAGGAAGAAGCCCTGTGCCAGGTCGCATCCCAGGTCCTGCAGCGTGCTCAGCTGGCGCGCGTCCTCGATGCCCTCCGCCACGGTGGTCATACCGAGGCTGCGGCCCAGCCGCACGATCGTGCCGACCAGCGCCTCGTCCTCGCGGTCCCCGCCGAGCCGGTCCACGAAGGAGCGGTCGATCTTGAGAATGTCCATCGGGTAGCGTCCCAGGTACGCCAGCGACGAGTAACCGGTACCGAAGTCGTCCATGGCCAGGGTGACGCCCAGCGCCTTGAGCCGCTGCAGCTGGGTGAGGTTCTCGTCGGTGTCGGTGAGCAGCACGCTCTCGGTCATCTCCAGGCAGAGCTGGTCGACGGGCATGCCGGTCTCGGCGAGCACCTCGGCCACCATCGCGGACAGGTCGCCGTGCTCGAACTGGCGCACCGACACGTTGACGGCCATCTTGAGCTGCCGGGTGCTGCCGGCGCCCCAGGCCACCGCCTGCCGGCAGGCCTCGGTGAGCACCCAGCGGCCGAGCGGGACGATCAGCCCGGTGGCCTCGGCGATGCCGATGAACTCCAGCGGCGACACCAGGCCGCGGGTCGGATGGTGCCAGCGGACCAGGGCCTCGAAGCCGACGATCTCGCCGGTGCGCAGGTCGACGGTGGGCTGGTAGTGCAGGGCGAGCTCCGAGCGTTGCAGGGCCAGGCGCAGGTCGGCCTCGAGCTCGAGGCGCTGCACCAGGCCCGTGAGCATCCCCGGGTCGTACGCGGCCAGCCCGGAACCGCCCGCGGCCTTGGCCCGGTACATCGCCAGGTCGGCGTTGCGCAACAGCTGGTCGATGTCCCCGACGTCGGCGCCGCACGCCAGGCCGATGCTGGCGGCGACGTGCAGCTCGCGTTCGCCGACGCGGAACGGCTCGACCAACGCGGCCGCGATGCGCCCGGCGACGACCTCGGCGTCCGCCCGGGCCGTGCCGGACTCCACGACGACGCCGAACTCGTCACCGCCGAAGCGGGCCACGGTGTCGCCCTCACGCACGGCGGCGCGCAGCCGGACGGCCACCTGGGCCAGCAGGGCGTCACCGGCGGCGTGCCCGAGGCTGTCGTTGACCTCCTTGAAGCCGTCGAGGTCGAGCACCAGGATGGCCACGCCGTCGCCGCCCCGGTCCAGCGCCTCCAGCGTCCGCTCCCGGAACAGGACCCGGCTGGCCAGCCCGGTCAGCGTGTCGTGGTACGCCTCGTGCACGAGCTGTTCCTGCAGCTCGGTGGCGTCGTGGATGTCGCGGGTGTTGAGCACGTAGCCGCCGACGGACTCGTCGTGCAGCAGGTTGGTGATGGTCATCTCGGCCAGCCGGATCCGGCCGTCCTGGTGCCGAATCGGCACCTCGACGACCACCACGCCCAGCTGCACGCCACGGATCGACTCGAGCGCGGCGGCGAGCAGGGGCGCGGCCCGGCGACCGACCACGTCGAGCAGCCGGTGCCCCAGCAGCGCCGAGGCGGGCCAGCCGAAGATCCGCTCGACCGATTCGCTCTGGAACCGGATGGTGGAGTCGGCGTCGATCACCGCGACCGATTCCGAGCTCTGCATCACCAGCGCCCGGAACCGCAGCTCCCTGGCCTGCAGCTCGGCGGTGCGTGCGGTGACGCGTGCCTCCAGGTGCCGGGTGAGGTGGCGGTTCTCCAGCAGGGTCAGCAGCTGCCGGGCGATGATCAGCACGATCAGTACGGTGCGGCAGCCGGTGAAGAACTCGTCCGCCTCGCCGGCCATCGCGTAGGACGCGACGCTGCAGGCCAGGGCGACGAGCACCGCCGCGTACGGCACGAGCATGATGTACGGCTGCTGCTCCGCCGGGTCGCCCTCCTCCGCCGTCGGCTCGGCGCTGTCGTCGGGATGCCGGGCGGCGAGCAGGATCATGGCGAAGCCCACGAACCAGCCGATGTCCAGCGCATTGCCGGAGCTGTACTGGTCGCGCAGCGAGCCGGCGACCCACAGGCTGTCGGCGACGCCCAGCATCACCATCGCACCCATGATGAGCAACAGCGCGCCGGAGTCCCGTCCGATGCTGCGCAGCCGGGCGAGCACGTAGAGCGCGACGGTGATCAGCACGACGTCGCTGAGCGGGTAGCAGAGCAGGACGGCGTTGGCGAGCCGGCCGCCGGAGTCGGCGGTGACCAGCGGATCGAGCACGATGATCCAGCTGACCAGCAGCAGGGAGCACGCGATCATCAGGCCGTCGACGATGCTGCGGATCCGGTGGGCCATCGACTGCCGGCCCGCCGGGATCATGAGCAGGCCGCCCGCGACCAGCGGGACCATGCCGAGGTAGCCCACGTCGCTGAGCCCGGGAAACGGCACCTCTCGGCGGTCGACCAGCTCGGACCAGGCCCAGCAGGCCTCGCCGAAGGAGTACGACAGCACGCCCAGGCCGATGCCGGCCCAGGCGAGACCCGTGCGGCCCCGGCGCCGGACGGCACGCCGCAGACAGGCGACGCCGACGGTCAGCGTCATCACGATCGTGCCGAGGTCGGCGACCACCAGGGTGACGGCCGACCCACCGAAGCCGCTGATCATCCAGGCGGCGAACAGGGCGACGGAGATGCCGACGGCGAGCGTGCCGGGGCGTGGACGGCTGCGGATCATCAGACTCCTCCCCCCGCTCGTGGTCGTCGCCGGCCGGCGTGCGACACCGAGGAGATCGGGCAGGCGGCGGACGACCTGAGGGAATCGGCGTCGGTCGGCGCGGGAGATCCCGGGCGTACGGGTGTGCCGACGGGCCGGACGACGGGACCTGAGGATTTCGCGGGGCGGCCTGCCGGCGATTCACCGGTTCCGGTCATATGCTCCGGGCCAGTGATCAGCATCCGTTCGGATCGGGCCGTGGCCCGGGAGCCTGAGGAGCACTGCCGGTGTCCGTCGTCGATCTCGCCCTGCGCGCCGCTCCCGTCATCGACGGGCACAACGACCTGCCGATGGCGCTGCGCGAGCGGGCCGGCTACCGGGTCGAGGGCCTGGCCGCGGACCGGCCCGAGTTCCACACCGACGTGGCCCGGCTGCGCGCCGGCGGGGTGGGCGGACAGTTCTGGTCCGTGTACGTGCCGTCGGACCTGAGCGAGCCCGAGGCGGTCGTGGCGACCATGGAGCAGATCGACGCCGTGTACCGGCTCGTCGCCGCGTACCCGGAAGATCTGGTGATCGCCTGCTCCGCGGACGACGTCGAGGCAGCCCGGCGCGGCGGGCGGATCGCCTCACTGATCGGCATCGAGGGCGGGCACAGCCTGGCCACCTCGCTCGGCGTGCTGCGGGCCTTCGCCCGGCTCGGCGTGCGGTACGTGACGCTGACGCACAACCATCACACCTCGTGGGCGGACTCGGCGGCGCAGGAGCCACGGGTCGGCGGGCTGGACGACGAGGGCCGGGCGATCGTCGCGGAGATGCAGCGCATCGGCGTGCTGGTGGACCTCTCCCACGTCGCCACCGCCACCATGCACGCGGCACTCGACGTGGCGACCGCGCCGGTGATCTTCAGCCACTCGTCGGCCCGGGCGCTCAACGACCACCGCCGCAACGCCCCGGACGACGTGCTGGTCAAGCTGCGGGACAACCGCGGCGTGTGCATGGTGACGTTCGTGCCGCCGTTCGTCTCGGCGCAGGTCGCGGCCTGGACCGCCGAGGCGGACGCGGAGTGGGCACGGCTAGGGCTGCCGGCGGAAGCACAGGACTGGCCGGGCGCTCCCCGGCCGGGCCGGGAGGGCGAGGCCCGCCGCCGTACCGGGAGCGGGGCCTTCAACGCCGGCCCGCCGGGCACCTCGACGCCGCCGCCCGAGCCGTTCCGGGCGTGGTTGGCGGCGCATCCCCGGCCGGAGGCCACGATCGCGCAGGTGGCCGATCACGTGGAGCATGTCCGCGCGGTGGCCGGGGTGGACCACGTCGGGCTCGGCGGCGACTACGACGGGTGCGACCGGCTGCCGGTCGGGCTCGAGGACGTGTCGGGGTATCCCCGGCTGCTCGCCGAGCTGGCCGGGCGCCGGTGGAGCCAGGCGGAGCTGGAGAAGCTGACCGGGCGGAACATCCTGCGGGTGTTGCGGGAGGCGGAGGAGGTGGCGGCCGAGCCACTGTGGCCGCTGTCACCCGCACGGTAGCCCGGCTGTCCCGTGACCGGGCGGTCCCCTCGGTGCGATAGCACGGCCGCGCCTCGGCCGAAGGGAGGAGCGGGGCGCAGTGGATCTCCGGCTCGCGCCGGATGACCACCGGTCACGCCGCGCGGCAGGCTCCCAGTGGCGCCGCGGCCCCGCGGCGCGGACACGGGGGATCATCATGGCATCGCACATCCGGATCATGCGTGCCAGCAGGCGCACCCTCCTGCGCGGAGGTCTGCTGGCAACCGCCGGGGCCGGGATGGGCGCGCTCGGCGGCCGGGAGCTGCCCCGCTGGTGCGGATGGGACCGGCCGCCGCTCAGCGGTGGCTACGCCGCGGCCGCGGACACGCCGGCCGCCGCCCGGCACGCCGACGTGACCGTGCGGTACTACGTCGAGACTCCCGAACCGGTGGTGGCGTTCACGTTCGACGACGGTCCGGGGCCGCGCTGGACCCCGATGGTGCTGGACACGCTCGCGGAGGCCGGCGTTCCCGCCACCTTCTTCATGGTCGGGCGCGGGCTGCGCGAGCACGCCGGGCTGGTCCGGGACCGGCTGGGGCAGCACGAGGTGGGCAACCACTCCTGGTCGCACGACGACCTGGCCACCCTCGACCTGGCCGGGGTGACCACCGAGCTGTCCCGGACGCACGAGGTGATCGCGGACGTCACCGGGCGGGCGCCGACGCTGCTGCGGCCACCGTACGGCCACCTGGGCGGATCGACGCTGCTGGCCGCCGACGCCATGGGGTATGACATCGTGCTGTGGTCGCAGCAGATGCGGGAGCGCACGTACGCCGCCGACCCGGCCGCGCAGATCAGGGCGATCGTCGAGGCGACCCGCCCGGGCGACATCATCCTGGCCCACGACGTCGGCCCGGATCGGCGGCTGGTCGCGGTGCGCGGGCTCGCCGCGATGATCGAGGGGCTGCGCGGGCGCGGCTTCCGCTTCATGACGGTCTCCGAGCTGGTGGCCGCGCGTGCCGGCGCCGCGGGGCCGATGACGCGTCCCGCCCGAGCGGCCGGTGGCAGCTGACCGGCCGCCGGCTCGGCCGGCCCGGGACGGCGGGCGCTCGGGTCGCGCTCCCGGTCGGTCCGGCGGACGGTCAGGACAGGCCGGCGTCGTGGACCAGGAGGGCGACCTGGACCCGGTTGTTCAGCCCCAGCTTCACCAGCAGCCGCGACACGTGCGCCTTGACCGTCGCCACGCTCATGAACAGCGCGGCCGCGATCTCCGCGTTCGAGCGACCCTGCCCGACCAGCAGCGCCACCTCGCGTTCGCGTTCGCTGAGCCCGCCCAGCGCCGCCACCGCGTGCCGGCGGCTGCCGTTGGCCTCGGGCGCGGCGACGTGGGCGATCAGCCGGCGGGTCACCGCGGGCGACAGCATCGCCTCGCCACGGGCGACCCGGCGAACCGCGTGCAGGATCTCCACGGGCGGCGTGTCCTTGAGCAGGAAGCCGCTCGCGCCGGCCCGCAGCGCGCGCAGCACGAACTCGTCGGCGTCGAAGGTCGTCAGCACGATCACCTCGGGGGCGTCCGCGCGCCGGCGCAGCGACTCGGTCGCGGCGAGTCCGTCGACGCCCGGCATCCGGATGTCCATCAGCACCACGTCGGGGCGGTGCGCGGCCACCGCGGCGGGGACCTGGCTGCCGTCGGCCGCCTCCCCCACGACGGCGACGTCCTCCGCGCCGGAGAGGATCATGGTGAGGCCGGCGCGGACCAGGGCGTCGTCGTCGACGATCAGCACTCGTACCTCAGCGGTCACGGCGCGGCACCCGGCTGCGGCCAGGGGAGCCAGGCGCTCAGCGTGAACTCGCCGTCGGCACCGCGCCCGGAGCTCAGCCGGCCGCCGGCCAGGGTCGCGCGTTCGGCCAGGCCGACCAGGCCGGCGCCGGTGCCGGGCAGGGCCGCGGCGGTCCGGGTGCCGACCGCCGCCGGGTTACGGACGCTGATGGTCAGGCCGGTGCCGGCCGTGCCGGTGACGCAGACCCGGACGGCGGTGCCGCCCCTCCTGCACGATCCGGTACGCCGCCCGCCCGGTCGCCGCCGGCAACTCGGCGGCGTCGTCGACCCGCAGCTCCAGGTGGACCCTGACCCCGGCCGTGCGGGACTCGTCGGCGAGCGCGGGAAGCTCGCGCAGCGTCGGCTGGGGGCGTTCGGGCGCCTCGTCACCGGCCGGCTCGCGGAGCACGCCGATCACCTCGCGCAGGTCCTCCAGGGCCTGGTGGGCGCTCGCCCGGATCACCCCGGCGGCGCCGGCCACCACGGCCGGCGCCGCGCCGGGATGGATCTCCAAAGCGCCCGCATGCAGGCG
>Ga0307288_10000419_pt1 | contig 14560 bp, 14 predicted proteins | sample ER_DNA_142_FD_194469 | JGI IMG/M metagenome (GOLD analysis project Ga0307288, IMG submission 194469) | Bulk soil microbial communities from the East River watershed near Crested Butte, Colorado, United States - ER_DNA_142 | ecosystem: Environmental > Terrestrial > Soil > Floodplain | place... | reverse complement strand
ACGCCGCCTCACTCATGAAGCGCGATCCGCGGCGAACATTGCAGCGAGCGAAGCGAGCGATCAGGCACAGCAAGCGGAGCAAGCGGAGCAAGCGGAGCAGAGTAGCGTGACGCGGGTGTTGGAAGCCGTCAAAGGCGAGGAGCTGCAGCTTGGCAAGGCCACTACCGTGGTTCGGCAAATCCTCAACTGGTACGACGACCATGCTCGCGATCTGCCCTGGCGACGCCTCGATGCGACACCGTGGGCGATCATGGTCAGCGAGTTCATGCTGCAGCAGACGCCCGTGGAGCGGGTCCGCGGCCCATGGCGGGCCTGGCTGGAACGCTGGCCGACGCCCGCTTCACTGGCCGCAGCCCCGCCGGGTGATGCGGTCCGGGCTTGGGGTCGTCTCGGCTACCCGCGCCGGGCGCTCCGGCTACACCAGGCGGCTCGGATGATCACCGACGACTTCGACGGTCAGGTGCCGGAGGATCGCGACTCGTTGCTCCGGCTGCCGGGGGTCGGCTCATACACCGCGGCGGCGATCCGCAGCTTCGCGTACGGGCGGCGCGAGATCGTGCTGGACACCAATGTGCGCCGTGTTTTGGCCAGGGTGGCGTTCGGCGTCGCCTTTCCTGCTTCTGCGGCAACGATCCAGGAACGGGTGGTCGCCGAGCAACTGGCCCCGCGGCACCCGGGGCGTGCGGCGCGCTGGGCTGTTGCCTCTATGGAGCTCGGCGCATTGGTCTGCCGGGCTCGTAATCCGCTGTGCGACGCCTGCCCGGTAGCAGATCTTTGTGCCTGGCGGCAGGCCGGCAATCCGAGCTGGGTCGGGGCGCCGCGACGCGGTCAGGCGTACGCGGGAACCGATCGGCAATGCCGAGGTGCCTTGCTTGCAGTACTCCGGTCCAGCCCCGACCCGGTTGAAGATCATCAGCTGGCGGCGACGTGGCAAGATGTGGCGCAGCGCAAACGTGCGCTGGCCTCACTCGTCGAGGACGGATTGGTGGTGGCCACCGGCAGCACGTGGTCATTGCCGAGCTAGATTTCCGAATCCGATCAGAAAGGGACTCGCTGTGATATCAGCGCTCGCCCCAACCCTCCCACTTCGCACCGGCGCTGAGATCCCGGTGCTCGGCCTAGGAACATCGCCCCTGGTCGGCGGTGAATCAGTGCGTCAGGTTCGGACGGCTCTCGAGGCCGGCTACCGGCTGATCGATACCGCTGAGAACTACCGGAACGAGGATGCGGTCGGCCAGGCCATCCGCGAATCAGGCATCGACCGTTCCGAGATCTTCATTACGACTAAGTTCAACCGGCGCTGGCACAGCGTCGACGGCGTCCGTCAGGCGTACGAGGCGAGCCTGAAGCGACTGGGCATCGACTACATCGACCTCATGCTGGTGCACTGGCCGAACCCGGACCAAGATCGCTATGTCGAGGCAGTGCAGGGTCTGCAGGCAATTCTGGACAACGGTGGACTCCGCGCCATCGGCACGTCGAATTTCAAGCCAGCGCACCTGCAGCGGGTGCAGGAAGAAACCGGCATCATCCCCAATGTCAATCAGATCCAGCTCAGCCCGTACTCGACTAGAAGCGAGAGCCGCGAGTACCACACCGCACACGACATCGTCACCGAGTCGTGGAGCCCGCTCGGCGCCTCGAGTGACAAGCTCAGGAACGACTCGTTGATCATCAGCATCGCCGATGATCACGACAAGTCTGCGACGCAGGTCGTGCTGCGATGGCACGTACAGCTAGGCTTGATCGTCATTCCGCGGTCTTCACACGCCGGCCGCATTGCCGAGAACATCGACATCTTTGACTTCGAACTGACCGAAGAAGAAATGAGCAAGATCAGCTCCTTGGATCGCGGCGAGTCGGTCGTCACTGACTCCGATGTGTCTGGCCACTAGGCACCGCCCGCGATAGTTCCGCAAACATGGACGCCGCCCAGGTCGACGACATCCCTGTTCTCGTCGCGCGTCCGAGCGGCACCGGTTTCGGTGGCCGCTTGACCCTGTGGATGCACTTCCTCGGCGGCTCAAAGGAGGCGGTGGTGCCCTTCCTGTCGAGACTCGCCGAAGCTGGCGTGACCGCCCTTTCTTTCGATGCATGGCAGCACGGCCAACGAACCGACGAACCGGTCGATCAGCGGATGGCCCGCGCGTTCGGTCAGTTCCGGCTACACGTGTGGCCGATCCTGGGACACACCACGCTGGATGCAGTTCGGGTGCTGGATTGGGCTGTTGAGAGATTCAAGCCCGATGAGCTGGTCGCAGGTGGCGTGTCGATGGGCGGTGACGTGTCGATTGCGCTGGCTGGCATCGACGAGCGAGTCAGTCGCGTTGCGGCGATGATCGCCACGCCCGATTGGACCCGGCCAAAAATGACCTTGCTGGATGATCCTGAAACAGTGATCGAGCAGGGCGAGCCGTCGCCGTACGGACAATGGATGTTTGATCATCTCAACCCGATGACCCATCTCGACTCTTTTGCTCGAGGGCCGGCGATCACCTTCGAGCTAGCTGGAGATGATCTTCATATCAACGGCGAGAACGCCGTCGCGTTCAAAGCCGCGCTAGCGGCTAACCACCCGGCCGCCGCAGCTCAGGTGCACATCCGTACTTATCCAGGACTTGATCATCTTGCCGCCGGGCGTGACCAGGCAGTGCAGGATGCGTGCTTCGACTGGCTGGTTGGCTGAAGCTAATAGCCGCCCGCCCCTAATCGGGTGCTGGCTGGTCCAATGTCGTCGACGTCGACGATGCGCCAATGCTGGCGATCACCACGCACGCCATCGCAAGCCACTGGATAAGGGTCAGGATTTCGCCCAACACGATCATGGCCGCAAGTGCCGCGGCTGCCGGCTCGAGACTCATCAGAATGCTGAAGACCCGCGGCGGAATACGACGTAGTGCCATCAACTCGAAGCTGTACGGGATAACCGAACTGAGCAGGCCAACCGCGACCCCGAGCGCGAGCACGGTCGGGTTGAGCAGCCGACTGCCAGCATCGAGGATCGCGGGCGGGGCCAGGGCAATGGCGCCCACCATGCTGGCGAGGGCGAGTCCGGTGAGGCCCGGCCACCGACGACCCGTCTGCGCACTCAACAGGATGTAACAGGCCCACCCGAGGCCTGCGAGCAGTGCAAATCCGACCCCGGCAAGGCTCAATGTCGCCCGCGACGCGCCGAGTAAGGCGACGCCGGTAGCAGCGAGAAGAACCCAAATCAGATCCCTAAGACGACGGGAACCGATAACGGCGACAGCGAGCGGTCCCAGGAACTCGATGGTGACGGCGATACCCAACGGGATCCGCGCAAAAGACTGGTAGATCGCCCAGTTCATCGTCATCAAGCTGACGCCGAATCCAAGAACGATCAGCCAGTCACGACGCGAATGTCCGGGTAGCCGGGGACGCGCCATGATCAACAAGATGATGGCCGAGGTGAAGAGTCTGAGCCAGACCAGCGCCGTAGGCGGAACGAGGTGGAACAGGTCCTTGGCAATCGCCGCGCCGACCTGAACCGAGATGATTCCCCAGACCACCAACCAGACCGGCGGAATGCGGTTCAGCAATCGCACCGCGCCACTCTGTCACGTTTGGCTAGCCGTGATCGGACAGAAGGCTCTGCACAGCCTTTTGGCGGTCGGCATGGGTAGCAATCTATGCAGACCGTAAGCAAGCTACGTACACGTAGGTTTCGGCAACAAGGTGTGGGAGTTCGGGCGGCAAACATGAAACCGACCGGCCGCACCCCCGAAGGGATGCGGCCGGACTCGTACTCGATCGGTCGACGTTGAGATTTACTCGTTGACGGTGGCGTCGCCCTCGCTGAAGCCTTCAACGATCCCGCCGAACTCCACTGGCGGCACGTCCGGAGCTGCCGAACGCGGGATGCCGGTGAACGTGAACGGGTGCTCCGAGCCCGGGTCAGCGACGTCGACAACGACGATCTCGCCCGGCTTCAGCTCCATGAACAAGATCTTCTCCGCGAGCAGGTCCTCGACGTCGCGCTGGATCGCGCGGCGCAGCGGACGAGCCCCGAGCACGGGATCGAAGCCGCGCTTGGCGATCAGTGTCTTCGCCGCGGGCGTGAGCTCGATGCCCATGTCCTTGTCCTTCAGCCGAATCTCGATCTGACCGACCATCAGATCGACGATCCGCTCGATGTCCTCTTGCGTCAGCTGGCGGAAGACCACGACCTCATCAACCCGGTTCAAGAACTCCGGCCGGAAGTGCTGCTTCAGCTCATCCGATACCTTGGCCTTCATCTTTTCGTAGCCGCCATCGGTGTCGGAGCCCTGGCTGAATCCGAGCGACACGCTCCTGGCGATGTCGCGGGTACCGAGGTTGGTGGTCATCACGATCACCGTGTTCTTGAAGTCGACCACGCGACCCTGCGCGTCGGTCAGCCGGCCCTCATCAAGGATCTGCAGCAGCGAGTTGAAGATGTCGGGGTGAGCCTTCTCGACCTCGTCGAACAGCACCACACTGAACGGCTTGCGGCGCACCTTCTCGGTGAGCTGGCCACCCTCTTCGTAGCCGACATAGCCAGGAGGCGAACCGAAGAGCCGTGAGGCGGTGTGCTTCTCTGAGTACTCGCTCATGTCGAGCTGGATCAGCGCGTCCTCGTCGCCGAACAGGAATTCCGTCAGCGCCTTGGTCAGCTCGGTCTTACCGACACCGGACGGGCCGGCGAAGATGAACGAGCCGCTGGGCCGCTTCGGGTCCTTCAGGCCCGCACGCGTACGGCGGATCGAACGAGAGAGCGCCTTGACCGCGTCGTGCTGGCCGATGTAGCGCTTGCCGATCTCCTCCTCCATCCGGAGCAGCCGGGCCGACTCTTCCTCGGTCAGCTTGAACACCGGAATGCCGGTCGCAGTCGACAAGACCTCAGCAATGATCTCCTCGTCCACCTCGGCGACGACGTCAAGATCACCAGACTTCCACTGCGCTTCACGCTCTGCGCGAGCGGTCAGCAGCTTCTTCTCGTCGTCGCGAAGGCCGGCAGCGCGCTCGAAGTCTTGCGCGTCAATAGCCGCTTCCTTCTCCAGCCGTACGGCGGCGACCTTCTCATCGAATTCCCGCAGGTCGGGCGGCGCAGTCATCCTGCGGATCCGTAGCCGGGCCCCCGCCTCGTCGATGAGGTCGATCGCCTTGTCTGGCAAGAAGCGATCAGAGATGTACCGATCGGCCATCTGGGCGGCGGCCACCAGCGCCTCGTCGGTGATCGTGATCCGGTGATGCGCCTCGTACCGGTCGCGCAACCCGCGCAAGATATCGATGGTGTGCGCAATGGATGGTTCGGCGACCTGGATGGGCTGGAAGCGCCGCTCCAGGGCAGCGTCCTTCTCCACATACTTGCGGTACTCGTCCAAGGTGGTGGCACCGATGGTCTGCAGTTCACCGCGGGCCAGCATCGGCTTCAGGATGCTCGCGGCGTCGATCGCGCCTTCGGCCGCACCAGCGCCGACCAGAGTGTGGATCTCGTCGATAAACAGCACGACGTCACCACGAGTCTTGATCTCCTTCAAGACCTTCTTCAACCGCTCCTCGAAATCACCGCGGTAACGGCTGCCGGCAACCAGCGCACCGAGATCAAGGGTGTAAATCTGCTTATCCCGGAGCGTCTCGGGAACATCTCCGCGAACGATGGCCTGAGAAAGACCTTCGACGACCGCGGTCTTACCGACACCCGGCTCGCCAATCAGCACCGGATTATTCTTGGTACGCCGGGAGAGCACAGTCATGACGCGCTCGATCTCAGTCTCGCGACCGATAACCGGGTCAAGCTTGTTTTCCCGAGCGGCCTGGGTGAGATTACGGCCGAATTGATCAAGCACCATCGATGAGGATGGGGTGCTGCCCTGCTCCGGGGCCCCTGAAGTGGCCGCTTCCTTACCTTGGAAGCCGCTGAGCAATTGCAAGACCTGATTCCGAACTCGGTTAAGGTCCGCCCCAAGCTTCACCAAAACCTGAGCAGCGACTCCTTCGCCTTCCCGAATCAAGCCAAGCAGGATGTGTTCGGTGCCGATGTAGGAATGATTGATCTGCAACGCTTCACGCAAGCTGAGTTCGAGAACCTTTTTTGCTCGCGGGGTGAATGGGATGTGTCCGCTCGGAGATTGCTGGCCATGTCCGATGATCTCTTCTACCTTTTGTCGGACGGCCTCTAAGGAAATACCAAGGGACTCCAAAGCTTTGGCCGCAACGCCCTCGCCCTCATGGATGAGTCCCAACAAGATGTGTTCAGTGCCGATGTAGTTGTGGTTCAGCATGCGAGCCTCTTCTTGCGCCAACACCACGACGCGCCGGGCCCGGTCGGTAAACCGCTCGAACATGATGATTGCTCCCTCGCTCTCGGCGCGGCACTCGCCCTACTGGCGCGGCCTCACCGATGTCTCTCACTCTAGTCGGCAATGCACTCGGTTGCCTTGTTGCTTCTTCCTGGCAGACCCGGCTGTCGGTTGCCCGGACGAAGCTGCCTGGCTTGATCGACAGGAGTGCGATGTTGGGTTACAACCCTCACCCGTCCGTCAGATATTCCCGCTGACGATCACGGTTCGGCAGCACGCCGCAACAGAAGCTGGGATGCGCTCGGACAAGACTTGAATCCCGCGGCGCTGTGGCCAGGAACGGAAATCGCCCTGGGCGAACGTGTTCGCCCAGGGCGCAATGAGGCCGATCGTGTGAGGCCAGGAGACTACCCGGGAGGCCTCCAGGAGAGGCATAGGGCAGGCGCTCCGGCCTGGAGAGGTCAGGCGTGAGCCTTTTCGTACGCCTCTCGCACGTCTGCCGAGACTCGACCGCGGCTGCTGACATCAAGTCCGTTGGACTGTGCCCAGGCGCGGATGTCGCTGGTGCTCGACGAGCCGGATGCTTTCGTCGATCGTTTACGCCGGCCGCCCGTCTTGCGGGCATGTGCCAACCATGGCGCCAACGCGTCTCGGAGCCCTGCTGCATTCGTCGACGAGAGGTCGATTTCATACTCCGCCCCGTCCAGTGCAAAATTCACTGTCTCGTCGGCGGCACCCCCGTCATAATCGTCTTCGAGAATGATCTGCACGCGCTGCGCCATACGTTCCTCCGATTAAAAAGTGAGACTAACCTGACAGCTGCGAGATTACTCGCATTCCTCAGTTTTCAGAAGTAAAGTCGAGCGCGATATCCAAGATGGGAGCTGAATGGGTGATCGCTCCCACCGCAACGAAATTGACGCCGGTCTGACCAACTTCGGTTGCCTTATGTATTGTCAGGCCGCCACTAGCCTCAAAAGTGGCTCGATCCGCCAACTCCGCGACGATACCGGCCATCACAGCAGAGCTCATATTGTCGAGCAGGATCTCGGTAGCCCCCGCCGCAACAACTTCACGCGCCTGCTCAGCCGAGGTCACTTCCACCTCGATCGGTATGTCCGGGAAAGAGTCACGGACGGCGCGATAAGCCGGCACTACTCCCCCGGCGGCGATCACATGGTTGTCCTTGATCAACGCAGCATCAGCCAATGACATCCGATGATTGATACCGCCGCCAATACGGACAGCGTACTTTTGCAGCATTCGCAGACCGGGAATCGTCTTCCGCGAGTCTCGAACCTGAGTTTTCGTTCCAGCAAGGGCATCGACCCAGGCTCGCGTGGCGGTAGCCACTCCGGACATCATCGTGATCAAATTCAGCGCAACACGCTCAGCCGCCAGCAGCGCCCGGGTATTGCCCATGACGGAGATCAACACGTCACCGCGCATGACCCGATCGCCGTCGGTTGCCTGCACCGTGAGCTCGAAGTCGCCGGCCGCTGAGCAGACCGACGCGACGGTATAGGCGGCTACCGGGAGGCCTGCGACAGTACCCGGCTGCCGAACGATGAACGTGCCGTGTGCTGTGGCGCCGGCCGGAATCGTCGCGTAGGAAGTGACATCGAGGCCGGCACCGCCACCGCGCGGCAGCACACCTCGGCCGCCGAGATCTTCATCCATAGCCTCCGTGATGATCAGGGACAGCGCAGCCAGATCAAGGCCTGCAGCTGTTACCAGCTCTTCGATCTCGGCCAGCTTGGTGTAGCTGATCAATGGTTCCCCTGCCCATCGGTTTGCGTCGGCTCGGCCGAGGCGAAATGGTGTCGCAAGCCGTGCCGAATGTCGCGTTCGACGATGAGGTGGCCATGCCACTTCTCACGACGGCCCTCGAAGTCGTCCCGCCAGTGCGCACCTCGGGACTCCTCGCGCAACCGGGCAGAGGCGACGATCGCGGTCGCGACCGTCATCAGGTTGGTCGCCTCCCAGGACTCCAAGCCAGATTCGGCACCACCCAGTTGTCCCCCCAGCCGCACCAATTCGCGGGCACACCGATCAAGTCCGGCTGCGTCGCGCAAGCCTCCTGCACCGCGGCTCATCGCCTGTTGCAGGGCCGGAACCACCGACCGATCAATGAGTCCAGGCTCTCGGTGATCTTGCCCCGGCCGGCGAAGGCTGATGCGCGTGTGCTGCAGGTCCACGGCGATCCTGCGGGCGAAAACCAGCCCTTCCAGCAAGGAATTCGAGGCCAGGCGATTGGCACCGTGCACCCCTGACGATGCAACCTCACCACACGCATACAGTCCGGCGAGATTGGTGGCGCCGTTGATGTCGGTCTGCACCCCTCCACAGAAGTAGTGGCAGGCCGGCGCGACCGGGATCAGGTCAGTGGCCGGGTTGATGCCGGCACGACGGCAGCTATGCCAGATGGTGGGGAACCGCACGCGCCAGGTCTCCTCAGCCAGCATCCGGCCGTCGACGTAGACGTGATCAACACTTCCGGCCGCCATCTCCTTCATGATCTGTTTGGCGACCACATCGCGCGGCGCCAGCTCCGCAAGCGGATGCACGCCAACCATGAAGCGCTCGGCGCGGGAGTTAACCAGTAGGCCGCCCTCGCCGCGTACGGCTTCGCTGACCAACGGCAGTTGACCGCGGGCACCCGCACCGAGGTAGAGCACCGTCGGATGGAACTGGATGAACTCGATGTCACGCAACCGGGCTCCGGCGCGCAGCGCCGCTGCGACTCCGTCGCCGGTGGAGACTGGCGGGTTCGTGGTCACCGCGTAGATCTGGCCGATACCACCTGTGGCCAGTACCACCGCGCGGGCGTGCACGGCGCCGACGCCGCCTCGAGTGCCCTCCCCGAGAACGTGTAGCGTCACCCCGGCCACGGCCGGCGGCTCCCCCGGGGCTACCTCGGCAGGGATGAGATCAAGCACCAGCGCATGCTCGACGATCTCGATGTTGCGATCAGCGGTAACTGCGGCGATCAGGGCGCGTTCGACCTCGGCGCCGGTCGCATCGCCCCCCGCGTGCGCGATTCGATTGCGCATGTGGCCACCCTCGCGGGTCAGCTCCAGCCGGCCGGCAAGATCGCGATCGAACTCCGCGCCCCTGTTGATCAGCTTGGCCACCTCGTCGGGACCTTCAGTGACCAACACCCGTACGGCCTCCTCGATGCACAGGCCAGCGCCCGCAACCAAGGTGTCGTCAATGTGCTGCTCGATCGTGTCGCCATCGGCCTGAACCCACGCGATCCCGCCCTGCGCCCAGTGAGTCGAGCCGGCTGCGACTTCGTCCTTGGTGACGACCATGATCGTGCCCAGATCCCGGCACTCCAAGGCGGCGGTGAGGCCGGCGATGCCCGAGCCGATCACGACGATGTCCACTTCGCGGATCCAGCCCGGCTGTTCGGCGGCTAACCGCTGAGGCAGCGACGGCAAGGACGGCAGCGGAGGAAATGAAGGTTGGATGCTTGGCTGGACCGGGCTGGTCGTCGTGGACGCACCATCAGGCACCATAGGCCCATGCTTCCGCACTCGTCAGTGGGTGGTGCGACCCCCCCTGCGCGGAGATCACGATCCTGGTTCGACGCGTGGGTCGAGTCGGCCTACGGGGCAGATGGATTCTGGCGGGTCCACAGCCCTGAGGCACACTTCCGTACGGCAGCGGCAAGCGGTCCGATGGTCGCCCAGATGCTCGCGACGCTGGTGGATCGCCAGGAAGGAGTCAAGGCCGTCGTCGATGTCGGTGCGGGGAGCGGCAGACTGCTCGAGGAGCTTGCGGCGATTCGACCCGACCTAGAGCTGGTTGGAATTGATCTACGAAAAAGGCCGACTGATCTGCCCGAGCAGGTCGATTGGGCTCAGGACCTGTGGGACGTCCGGTACGGGTGCTGGACCAGCGGCGAGGCCGGAGCAGTACTCGATCAGGACGGACCGGTCATGATCATCTGCTCGGAATGGCTGGATGACTTGCCCTGCCCCGTGGTCGCTCGGCACGCCGACGGCTGGCGGGAGGTGATCATCAGTGACGACGGCCTGGAGCAACCGGGACCGCGGCTGGAGCGTGAGGAGCTCGCCTGGGCGGACCGGTGGTGGCCGGGCGGTGATCGGGCCGAGATCGGTCTTACCCGAGATCGTGCTTGGGTCGAGCTCGTCAAGTTGATCAAGAAACGCGGCGGCTGTGCTCTGATGATCGACTACGGGCATTTGGCACGGCGACGGCCGGTCACGGGCTCACTAGCGGCGTACCGCGACGGTCGCGCCCTTGAGCCGGTGGCCGGAGCCGGCCTCAATCTCACCGCGCATGTTGCGGTCGACGCCGTTCGTGCCGCCGGCGAGGCGCTCGGGGCGACCACCGCTTTCTGCGGTCTGCAAAGCGAGATTGTGCCTGAGCTGCTCCAGGCCGAGGCCCATCCGGATCCGCTGTCCGATCTTGGTCGGCGGAGCCAGCACGCTGCGCTCAGCTCGCAATACGTCTGGGGCTCCCACTGGTGGCTGCTGCAGTGCTGAATTGCTCGCGCTCTGTCAACGGCTCGCGCTCGAACCCGCCGTCTTCGTCGCATCTGGTGAAACGGCGTATGGGTAGTAGCTCGCTCCGCTCGGGATGGGTACGTTTCCCATCACAGACGCGAAAACGTACCCCCGAGCCCCGCGAAGAGGGTGCGTTTTCCAGCACAGAAGTGAAAACGTACGGCGGAGGGTCTCGCTGCTGATGGCCCATCAGCAGCTTCGCGTGCTCGTCGGATCGCTGGCTCCAGGCATGCTTCCCTCCACCCAGCCGGCCAAGATGCCGACCGGCACGATCATGCTCGACCTCGGCCCCGAGCATCCCAGTAACGCGGGGTTGATCGAGCTACGGCTGTGGACCGAGAGCCATGTGATCACCACGGCTCGCGTCGTGGTGGGCGCTCTGCATCGAGGAGCCGAGAAGTTGTTCGAGGTTCGCGACTACCGGCAGATCCTGATGTTGGCGGATCGCCACGACTGGCAGGCTCCCTTCTTCGGCGAGCTGGCGATGGCCATGGTGTGTGAACAGATGATGGGACTTGCTGTGCCGGACCGAGCCGTCTGGCTGCGTACCCTGCTTGCCGAGCACACTCGCATCCTGAGCCACTGCGGCTTCCTGGCTTACGTGCCGCATCGCATCCCTGGCGATCCTGGACTCCGTAGCTTGCGCGAGGAGCTGCGTACCCAAACCCTGCGGCTGACCGGCAACCGCATCCACCCCATGGCGACACGTGTCGGTGGGCTCGCGGTTGATGCGGACGAGGCCTGGTTACGAGCCGAGCGACAAGTCGCCGAGCAGGCGACGCGAGTGGCTGAGGCGGTGTTGGCCATCATCGACTCCGCGGCGTTCGCAGGCTTGACCAGCGGTGTCGGGGTGCTGGGCCGAGAGGTGATCTCACAATTCGGAGTGAGCGGCCCGGCTGCGCGGGCGAGCGGCGTCGATCTTGATCTGCGCGTGCAGCGGCCGTATCTGGCCTATGCCGAGCTCGGGAGCATGATCTCCTCCCCGGTACGCCGCGCCGGCGATGCGCAGTCTCGGCTAGGCGTTCTCGCCGAGGATCTGGTGATCAGCGCACTGTTGATCACTGCCTGCATCGAGCGGCTCTCGGAACTGCCCGGCACAGTGTCGGTGAGCCTGGGCAAGATCATTCGGGTACCGGAGGGCGAGGCGTACCTGGCCGTCGAGGCTCCGCTCGGTGTTGCCGGCGTGTTTTTGGTGTCCCGCGGCGAGAAGACACCGTGGCGACTCAAGCTGCGGACGCCGTCGTTCAACAACATCTCGAGCCTGGAGCAGATGCTGGTGGGCGTACGGACCGACGCCTTGGAGGCAACGCTCGCCTCGATCGGCTACGTCGTGGGCGACATCGACAAGTAGCAGCCGCGCTTCGACCACATCACTGCGGGCAAAGCCTGCTCCCAGCAGATCACGCCGGCTGGCGATCGTCCTCGTATTCGGGCTGCGCCATGCTGATGATCGCGAGATCGGCCAGCGACGGAACCGCTCCGGTGATCTCGTCCTCAGCGGACAGCTCCTGCCAAACGAAATCCTCTTGGCCAGCCAGTACGCGGCGCGGCATGTGGTGGACCTCCGCATCAAGCTCAGCGGGCGGCGTGATCAGCTCGACTTCTTGCTCGCGTACCGTCTCGCGCAGTGCTGAGATCACCTTGACGCGGTACTCAACCTCGCCCCGCAGATAGACGCGGTCCTCCTTCAAACCGGAGATCTCCAGCCGCTGCGCGGCCATCCGCATCCGCTGCCTTTCGATCACTTTGCTTGCATCGAAGATGCGCGTACCCAATGCATCGACGACCGCCGCGTTTCGAGACCGCTCCTCGGTCAGTGCGGCACCGTGCTCACGGGCGGCCTTGAGCATGGCATCTGCGTGGGCGTGCCTGGCGCTGTTGAGCTCGCGCCAAGCGAAGGCGCAGGCCAGCAGAGCCGCCGATATGGCCGTCGCGACGCCGAGGCGCACCATCCAGAGGGTGCCGGCGGCAGCAGCGGCCGCAGCTACCGTGCCGGTGATCAAGACGATTTCTGAAATGCGCTGCAGTCGCGAGGCCGTGAGCCCTCGGCTGGCAGTGGCTGGCGAAGTCACGCTGGTCACCATATTGCGCAGCATGCCGAGCGCCGGGGATTTCGCGACTTAGCCGCGAGTGTCTGCCTCCAAGCCGTTTCCTTCGCCGGCTTCCTCGTCTTCGTCGGGCTCGGTAGGAACCTTGCACGCCCGCTCGAGCAGCAACCCCGCGACACACAAAGCCACTGCGGCAACGATCGCCACCGCTGACCGGATCACTCGGTCACGCGGAGCGGCGGCATCCAGTCTCGTCAAGAACATCACGGCGAACCCGAAGTAGCCGCCGGCAACCAAGGAACCTGCGAGTGCGGATGCCTTGCCGAGCACCAGGAAGGCCACGGCGCGCTGGGGTTCTATGCGTTCACGGCGTACCTGGACCCGCTGATGCGTCAGGTACGCCAGTGCGCCGACCAAACCCGCGACCAGGAACAATCCGATGGGAGCGGTCCACGGCACCTCGGGCGGGATCAGATCGAAGGCGTTCGCGGTGACGACCAGCAGCCAGCCGGCCAAGCCGCCGAAGAGAGCGGCAACAACGAGAGCGCGAAACGGTGTGAGATGGACCGTGCCGTCAGCAGGTTGCCGAGCCAAGCTTCCCTGATCCTCAGTCTCGGTCGATCACAAGATCATCGCGTCGGACGACCCCCGATGCGTCCGCCTTGACCACCAGATCACCGATGGCTCCCTTGCCGACAATCTCTGCGGTCGGGTCGACCTCGTACCACGGCACCAGGACGAACGCACGTTCGTGCGCCATCGGATGCGGCAGTCTCAAGTCTTCCTGATCGATGACGGCATTCCCGACCATGATCAAGTCCACGTCCAGGGTACGCGGCCCCCAGCGGTCGCCGTCGCGAGTACGACCGTAGGCATCCTCAATCGCAAACGCCCGCTCTACGAGGGTTCGCGGCTCCAGAGTGGTTTCTGCAATCACCACGATGTTGAGGAATTGCGGGCTGTTCGGCGGTCCCCCGAACGGCTTGGTCTCATACACCGAGGAGACATCCACCACGATGACATCCGGCGTGTCGCTCAGAGCGTCAACGGCGCCTTGCACGTTACTCAGCCGCTCACCGAGATTCGATCCGATGGAGTAGACGACCTTCCGCAACGGTTTCATGCCGCTCAAGGTGTCCGCGTCGATCGCATGAGGGTTGGGGCTAGTCACAATCGTTTACTCCTTGTCAGCGTGACCGCTACATCGGCAACGTCGACCGGCATTGGCGCTTGCGGCTTGTGCACGGTGACCTCGACGCACTGGACAGCGTCATAGCGTAGGCACGTTAGGGCAATTCTGTCGGCAAGAGCTTCGATCAGGTTCAGCGGGTCCCGTTCTACATCGGCAGCGATCGCTCGTGCCAGGGCGCCATAATCGATCGTCTCCCCAAGATCATCAGTGCTGGCTGCTGAAGCAAGGTCGAGAATGCAGCTCACGTCGACGACGAATTGCTGGCCCTGCTGGCGCTCGGAGTCGTATACCCCGTGACGGCCGAACGCGGTGATGCCGGTCAGGCTGATGCGATCGCTACCGCCTTCAATGGGCCGGTGCCCGGCGTCTACGACTGCATGCGCCGCCATCTCACCTCCTGACTCATGCGACCCTATCCGACACTGGCAAGGCCCACCCTGAGCAATCAGGATCAGTACACAAGCAATCGCTGCGCGACCGCAACGGCGTCGCGACTCGCGCGCA
>Ga0307288_10000418_pt1 | contig 14568 bp, 15 predicted proteins | sample ER_DNA_142_FD_194469 | JGI IMG/M metagenome (GOLD analysis project Ga0307288, IMG submission 194469) | Bulk soil microbial communities from the East River watershed near Crested Butte, Colorado, United States - ER_DNA_142 | ecosystem: Environmental > Terrestrial > Soil > Floodplain | place... | reverse complement strand
GGTCGAGATCGCCGTACCGGCCGTGATCGGTGTAGACAACGAGAGCGTAGGCGGTCCAGTTCCAGTCCAGCGCGTGCGCCTCTAGGCGACCGTCGCCCGAGCACGGCTTTACGGCCGAACAGACTTCCTGGGAATTCAGCGTTCCGCCGGCGATGACCTGCACCTCGAAGTAACGATGGACGGGCGGTCGTGTGGACGTGCTCGCCCCTCCGACGCTGCCGAAGGCAACGCCGAGCACGACGGCGCCGATCAGAACGACGAGCCGCTTTCGCGCCCCCTCGCGCGTTTTCGCCACACCGCCATTAAGACAGGCGACACAGCCCGCGTCTAGAGAACGTAGTACTGCTCGGAGGACTCCCGAACTCTGATTCGCATCTCGGTGAGCGCACCGGCAATCACGGGATCGTCACTGGCACCGCTCCAACTTGACGCAAAGGCTTGACGCGCCTCGCTCGACAGGGGTGCAATGGTCGAAGCCTGCATGACGAGCGAAGCCGACGCCCGGACTCGAACCGGGGACCCTTCATTGCGAGTCATGCGGTCCGCGGATAGTCAAATCCCACCACGCTGCAACCGGCACTTTGATGGGCCGGGCATGGATCGAACCTGCGACCCGTCCGCCAGACAACGCGTCGAACCACCGATGCGAGGAGCCCTACACTCCTCGCGTGCGAACGCCGCTTTGCGATCTCGTCGGTATCGAGGCGCCGATCGTCCTCGCGCCGATGGGCGGCGCGGTCACGCCGGAACTGGCTGCAGCCGTCTCGAATGCCGGTGCGCTGGGGATGCTGCCGCTGAGTTGGACGCCCGCGGACGAGGTCATCCCCATCATCGAGGAGACGCAGCGTCGCACAAGACTGCCGTTCGGGGTCAACCTGGGTCTCGAATGGGACCAGAACGCAAGGCTCGCCTCCGCACTCAGCGCCGGCGTGCGCGTCCTCTCGTTCTTCTGGGGTGACGCGAGCGGCGTCATTGGCCAGGCGCACGACGCGGGGGCAATCGTGTTCGTCACCGTCGGCACTGCAGAAGAGAGCCGATTTGCGGCTGCGGCCGGAGCCGACGTGATCGTCGCGCAAGGATGGGAGGCCGGCGGGCACGTCTGGGGCACCGTGTCGACTCTCGCGCTCGTCCCGCGCGTGGTCGACGCCGTTGCTCCGATTCCGGTCCTGGCTGCCGGAGGAATCGCCGACGGACGAGGTCTCGCGGCCGTGCTCGCGCTCGGCGCCGCAGGCGCCTGGGTGGGGACGCGATTCCTTGCGACAACGGAAGCTGGGATCCATCCCGACTACCGCAGCCGTGTCCTGGCGGCCGGCGAGGCTGACACGTTCTACGGCACGCTTTTCGACCGCGGCTGGCCGGACGCTCCGCATCGTGTACTGCGCAACTCAACGGTCGAGGCGTGGGAGCAAGCGGGCCAGCCAGCCTCGGGATCGCGGCCCGGGGAAGAGGACGAGCCTGCCTCGAGAGCTGACGGTTCACCAATCAACCGCTATTCGGCGTCGACCCCGACCGCCGCGATGGGAGGCGACGTCGAGCCGCTTCCCCACTGGGCGGGTCAGGGAGTAGGGCTCGTCACGCGAGAGGAGTCGGCCGCCGACGTCGTCACAAGCCTCGTCGCCGAGGGAGAAAAGGTCATCCGCTCCCTCGGCTAGCCGCCTCCCTCGCCGCTACGCACAAGAAGCCGATTCCGTCATACGGACGGCCGACACATGACATGGCATCGCAGCGAGCATCCCGTGAGAGCCGTCCATACCTTTGCGTGGCCGTCGCAGGTCAGCGGGGCCCATGCAACCGCCACCTCACGGAGAGAGGGCCCGGCGCTGCCGGGCCCTCTCGATGACGCAAGTTACGGTCGGGCTAAACGAGGGCGGGCACGCCGTTGCTGTGCGCAACGACTTTGCCGCTTGTGATCTTGGGCGGGTTCGGAATCACCGAGTTGAAGTTCTCGTCGCTAATCCACTTCGTGACGAGGGTCTTGGAATCGTCAGCCTGCTCGGAGGTCTCGAAGAGACCAAACGAGCTCAGGACGCCGTTGCCGGCCTCGAGCAGGTAGTAGCCGGAGAAACCGGGGAGCTCGCGAAGCTGCGGAACGAGCGTCTCTTTGACCTTGCCGGCGACCTCGTTCATGCGGGTCGTGTCGACGCCTTCGTAACGACGAATGGTGGCATGCATTGATGCTCCTTCTGTGGGTCCTACAGGGCAGAGCGCTCGAATGGGCGCACTGCGGCGGTCAGGCCAGGGGTCACAGTCGGAGAGGAGGTGCTAGAGCCTCGACGGCTTCAACAGCTAGAACCAACGCGCTGGTTACACCATAGCCGCGATCCTGCCGCATCGCCGTGCCGAGGTCTGGCCTGAGTTAGCAACACAGATCACAAATGCTGTATAGTTTGGGTACTGGCCCTGCAGCCAGAATTCCGGCCTGAGCCCTATAAACCGCCGACGCGCCTTCTGGCACGCGAGGCGTTCAGAGCTAAGGCAAACAGAGTTCGACTTCGCAGGGCCAGTTCTTCGTTGCGCTCGGCACCTTGATTCGACCGACGAACTCCCGAAGAGTCCTTGGCCGTCGAGATCGTGGCGCGGCCTTGAAAGAAGGCGAAAGCCTTTTGATTGTTACTTGTCCGAGAGGCGAGTTTTCGGTCGTGCGGCGCCAACTGGGGCTCGATCTACCGGAGCGAACGGCGGTGTCTGGATTGACACCGCCGCTCACTTCGTCAGGACAGATCTCCTAGCATCACAGGTCCGCGTGATCGAGCTCCGCTGCGGACGCGAGCGTCTGCAACTTGATCAGGCCCTCGGCTTCGATCTGACGGATTCGCTCCCGACTGAGGCCCAACAACAGCCCGACCTGGTCGAGGGTTTGCGGATGCCGGCCATCGAGCCCGAAGCGTCGCTCGAGCACAGCCTGCTCTCGGCTGGACAGGGTGCGGACAATCGTTCGCAACGTCTCGTTGCGCATCGTCGCGGCAGCGACCTGGTCCGGCGGGAGCTGGGCCTCGTCGGTGAGGAAATCGCCTAGCTCTGCGTCTCCCTCTTCCCCTGCGGGCCTTTCGAGGGAAAGCAGCGGCTGCGAGCTCTGCAGGATCTGCTCTACCTCGTCCGTGCGCAAGTCGAGCTCCTCGGCGATCTCGGCCGAAGTCGGATGGTGCCCCAGCGCGACCAGCAAATTCCGCCGAGCTTGCACGATCGCGTTCAGCCGCTCGACGCTATGCACCGGCATCCTGATCGTCCGCGACTTGTCTGCAAGCGCCCGGGTGACCGCCTGGCGAATCCACCAAGTGGCGTAGGTCGAAAACTTGAACCCGCGGCGATGGTCGAATTTCTCGGCAGCCCGCATGAGCCCGATCGTGCCCTCCTGGATCAGGTCGAGGAACGGCAAACCGCGGTGGCGGTATTTCTTCGCGATCGAGACGACGAGGCGCAGATTTGCCTCGACGATCTCCTCTTTGGCGAGCCCATCGCCACGCTCGATGCGCTTAGCGAGCTCCACTTCTTGCGCCGCCGTCAGGAGCTCGATCTTGCCAATGGCATTGAGGAAGAGAGGCAGCGAATCGGTCGGCGCCTCCAGCGCCCCGTTGTCTTCCTCCCTTGAGCTGCTGACTACGGCTTCAACACGTCTTCCAGACATCAGGTCTCCCCCTCGGCTTTGGACACCATGCTCGCGGCCTCGAAACGCGAAGGGCCCGAAAGGGCAGCGTCCCCGCAACAAAGAGAAGAAGAAAGCGCGGCCTCTACTTGGGCCGCGAAGGTATTTCGACTGCTCGGTGCTGCCATGAGCGTACAGGGTTCCGGGAAAGCAGCTTTCTCAGTCGAGTCCAGCAACGGCACCAAGATCGCGGCTATGGTGTGGCTAGCGCGTTTGCGCTAGTTGTTGAAGCCGTCGAGGCTCTGCACTTTCCTCTCCGACTGTGACCCTGGCGTGGCCTGCGCAGTGCGCTCGTTTTGGGCGCTCTGCCTAAGCAGCACTTAAGGAGATCACATGCGCAAGGTGCTTACCATCGGCGGATTCGTCGCTGCGGCCGTTCTGATCGCATTCGGGATCGGCGCAATCGTAATGGGCGTCAACGGCCGTAACACCGTCCAGAACAGCCTCAGGCAGGAGTTCATCGTCGGTTCGCCAGACATGACGCCTGCGTTGATCAAGGCGGAGGCGACCAAGGCCGGCCTACCGGCGACGATCAGCCTGCCGACCGTCAGCGTGGCTGGGAAAACAATCGACAACGGCGCGAAGGCGCGCGCGTTCGCCAGCTACATGCGGATCCACGCGCTCGAGGCATCTGGCGGCCTGACGTATTCCCAGATGCCGCGGTTCGCCTCGCAGGACGGCAAGGGCACGAACGACCCGGCGAAGGCTCTCCAGGTCAACGGGCGCCCGGTCGACAACGCCGCCCGCAACCTCTGGGTGACCGAGACGGCGCTCAGCACGGCTCTCAACACGAGCTACATGGCCGAGTCGCTCTCGCTCTTCGGGATCGTCGTCGGCATCGCCCTGCTGCTCTCCGGCCTTGGCTTCGGGATCCTCGCGGCCGGCGGCGCGCTCAGGGGCGTCGAAGACGGCTTCGGCTTCTTCGGCAAGCGTGCGGCGCAGAAGGTCGTGCCTCGCCCGGTTCCGAACGTCTAGCTTCTCGCAGCTCAGCACTGGGGCCCCAGGGGTCGGTCCCAGTGCGGCGCTGATGGAAGAAAATGGCCCCCAAGGCCGATAGTCGCAAAGTGCAGGGGCCTACTGCCGAGCCTTGCTGAAGATGACGAGCAGGGCCAGATGCTCGTAGGCGCTGAAAGCGTGCTCTACCCCGGCTGGGACGTACGCTGCGTGGCGTTCGCGCAACTCGACCGGCTTCCCGCCGACGGTGAGGACGCCGTTGCCTTCTAGGACGACGTAAACCTCGTCGTCGTCGTGCGGAGACTGCCGGTCAGGCTCGGGCGCGACAAGCACATACACGCCGATCTCGAGCCCCGGAGATGAGTGGACGACTTCATAGCCTCCGCTCTCGGCGGCAAGCCGGCTCTTCACCTCCTCCACGTCGAAGGGGTACGCCTCGGTCAGAGGCTTGCCTTCGCCATCCATTCCCGGCGGTGGGGTCTCCTGCATGTGTCACCTCCTCGGATCATCCGGCGGTCATTCTCGCAGTGCGGGAGTAGGATCGGACGGTCGAGTTCGAGGAGGTGTCGCTGATGGCCCGTGAGCGCGATGTCCCAGCGATTCTTGCCGAGGGCGTGATTGTTCTAATCGCGCTCGGACTCGCGTTCGTTGCGGCGTTCGCCGGCTGGGCAATCGGCCACGAGACTCGCTCCGGGACACGGACCGTCACGGTGTCCGGAAGCGCAACCGGTACGGTCACGTCGAGCGGCAACGTCGACCCGCACGTCGCTGCGGGCGCCCACGACTTCGTTGGCTTCGCCTGCGGTCAGTGCCACGGCGATCGCGGCCGCGGAGGGGTGTCTCAGGACGTGCCGGCCCTGACCGGCGTGGCGAAACAGCTCACCCCGGCTCGACTTCGCTTCATCATCAACCACGGCCTGGGTGAGTCCAAGAATCCAACCAAGCCTTATATGCCCGTGTGGGGAGCGGTGATTTCGAAGCGCCAGGTCTCCGACCTCGTCGCCTACCTCCGCGCGGACCTCCCAGCCGTGCCGACGGCGGAACCACCACCGACTCCTACTGGCCAGGGACTCGCGGTCGAAGGAGCGGCGCTCTACACCGGCTACGGCTGCAACAATTGCCACGGGCCGAACGGTCTCGGTGGCGTCCCGAACCCGCAGTCTCCCGACAAGACAGTCCCACCGCTCTCGGGCGTCGTCTTCCGTGGCGAGTTCAACACCGAGCAGAAGGTCATCGACTTCATCCGCTCCGGGAGCGTGATCGGCCGCGCGCCGATCGTGAGCATGCCGCACTGGGGAGGGATCATTCCCAAAGAGCAGCTGCGGGCACTAGCGGCCTACCTAAAAACGCTGAAGTAGTCGCCCTCAAAGGAGCGGTAACAGCTCTGTGTCTTCTGAGCAGACAAAGGGGGCCGGTCAACGGCGGCCCCCTTGAGCCAAACTACGACCGAGTTGCCGGAGGTCGCGGGCGGAGAGCCGTTTTTTCGACTTTCGCGGGCGTTGCAAATTGAAGTTTGCGTCGCAGGCCCGAGCTGGTTCCTGAAACTCGTCCTTCGGACGGGCTACCTAAGTTGACCGTGAAAGCAGGGGGATAGATCTCGCCGCCTTCACTATCGCCCGCTCCGGGTGTGCCCAAGAAGGAAAGGCTGCTCCGCTCGGCGTTACCCAGTGCGCTCACGAGATCACCGGCGCCGGCGCCGCCGGAACCGTGAGGGGGACGGCGTCGGTCGGCGGTTCGTTGCCTCCCATATCGAGCCGGAACGGCGGGTAGGTATCCGTCATCAGCGACGCGTAGGCGGCGACCCGGAAGACCCAGCGGTTCATGCCGAGCACGAAGTCGTAGAGCGACTTTGGGTATCGGCCGGTGAAGAGCAACACGATGGCAGCGAATAGAACCAGGAGGCCGATCAGGCCGCCGGAGCTCCATGCCCATTGATTTCCGATGCCCATCCAGGTGGCCCAGGCACCGCCTGCGAAGACCGCAACGACGAGATAGTGAGGCAGCGCGAGCAGCCACCACTTGACGAGGACGAGCCCGCGCGAGAGTGACTCAGGGTAGTCGACCTCGAGTCGCGCCGGGTAATCGGGCACGTCCTTGAGCGTGAAGGGCGGGTACTCGTCTGTGCCGAGTGCGTTGTAGGAGTAGAAGCAGACGCGCCAGGTCCAGCGAAGGACGCCGACGTTGAAGTCGAACAGTCCCCTCGGGTAGCGGCCAGTGAAGAGGATCACGAAGAACGCGACAGCGCTCACGGCCAGGAAGGCAATCCAGAGGAAGAACAGGACGATGAAGTGCGGGATCGCCAGGAGCCACTTCACAAGCCAGAGCCCGCGGCTGAGCTTCGGCGCCAACTCGCCTTCGAGTCGGAGCGGATAAACGGATGCTGTCGTCATTGAAACCTCTCCTTGGAAAACGCCCAATCGGCCACGGCTTATCCCGTGGATGTGTTACGGCGCGTCTTCCCGAGAAGAGGTATTCCGCTCTCACGAGCAAGCGGTAATCCGACTTCGAGCCGGCGCGGCAGGTATCTCGTCCACTCTTCCCCTTCTGGGGTCACCGCGCGGATCAGCGTCTCTACCATCGTACCTTCGATCCTCGGTACGGAAGCAGTTTTTTCACGATCTGGAGGTACATGGGTCTACGGGCAGAGGGAGGGGTGAGATGAGAGGTCGACTCTTGGGCATAACCGCCATTGGAGGCGCCGCGGCCGCCTCGTGCCCAACTGGCAGAACGTCGCGGTCGGCGACGAGGTCAGGCTCGCTCCGAAGGTCGGTCTCGTCGTGGCTCTTCTCGAGTCAGAGCGATCGCTCATTCTTCGCGGCGGAATTCCGCTGGGGAACACGGCACCCTCATACGATTTCACCTGGGCGTTCACGCTCCGAGACGATCCGGACGAGACGACGCGACTGCTCGTACGTGAGCGATATGCGTACAAGCGGCGATGGGCTCGGTTCCTTATCGAGCCGGTCGAGGCGGTCAGCTTCGTGATGAGGCAGAAGATGCTGCGCGGCATCAGAGACCGGGCTGAGCGCGCCGCGGACCCTCACTCGAGTGCGGTCGGGCCACTAGTTAACTATTGCGGCGCGCGTCCCCTTCAGGCTCAGGTCGGTTATCTCGCTTCGCTTCATCTTCCATTCGGGCGAGGCGGGTGTAGTAGTCAGGAAACTCCTTCAGATGGGCGAGTGCAATCTTCCCTGTCACGACAGGATCGCCGTCGGTGACGTTCGTCAATAGATCGTGCAAACCGTGCTCCAGCTCGACGTCCATTCCCATGCGGAACTGCTCGATATCGAATGGCGCCGAACTCCAATCGATGCCGATTTTCTCTCCGACGCGTCGGGCCTCCTCCGCGTTGAAACTGGATCTCTCCGTCATTTCGTTTCTCCTCCCAGTCGCCCGTTAACTGCCAATGCGGATGGTGGAGTAACACGACCAACACCGTCGTGCGGCCGAAGGCGCTCGCAGTTGAGGCTCTAACCATGGGGATAGTCAATCCCGGGCGGTTGGTTTGCTGATGGGCCGGGCAGGGATCGAACCTGCGACCTTGGGATTAAAAGTCCGGGAGGAATCACTCCAGCAAACTGTGCCTACCTGAAAGTGGCTGCAACGATGGCAATGTGAAGTTGCAACGAGCAGCAGCGAACTGCAGGGTGCGGAGACAAGCCCGTACTCTTACTCGTACTCCACGCTCCTCGTCCGCCAGACAACGCGTCGAACCACCGATGCGAGGAGCCCTAGACTCCTCGCGTGCGAACGCCGCTTTGCGATCTCGTCGGTATCGAGGCGCCGATCGTCCTCGCGCCGATGGGCGGCTGGGCGTCTTGGAGCCGATGGTCCAGGCGCTGTTCCCAGCCGGGTTTCGCGATGAAGACGATTCTGTTCCGCTCAACGAGGTCGACTCCGGTCTCGGGGCGTTCGTCACCCCAGAGGCGCCGCCTGAGCGCCGCCAACGCATCCGCCTTTTTGCCTAGCCGCAGTGATACGAGGTCCGGCGCAACGAGGGCCCAAGCGACGAAGAACGCCGCAATCACCAGCATTGGAAACCAGGCGGCTATGCACTAATCGTGTGGCGCCCCCGAGCCGATGGCAATCCCTCGCTCGATGGAAGGGCGAGATGGGCCGGGCAGGGATCGTAGTCCTGGGGTTCGACGAGGTCGACACCGGCCTCTCTCCACTCCTCGGCGAGCACATCTGCATCGTCCACGTGCATATAGATGGATCCGCCGCCGACCCGCTCCGGATCCGCGCCTTGTCCGGCGAGATGGATGGTCAACTCGTCGCGATGGGCGAACGCATACCTCTAGACAAGCGCCGCCAGGCGAGTCCGGCTGGCTCCATGTGCGGACAGCGTCCTCCGAGGCGCAGCGCGCGAGGTTTTATCAGGCTCCGAAAGGGCACGCGGGCGTACGGAATTTGGGTGTTTTCGTCCGAAGGAGCTGGCAGATGTTTGAGCGAACGCGAACTGGTTTACGGGAAATGCCTTCGAATGCCGTCTGGCTCATGTCTCGAGCACTAAAGCCGGCTGAGGCACTTGAGGATGTCGCCACCGGCGCGCGCGACCAGCGGCGAAAGATGACGGCTGCTGTGATCGACGCCGCACCGGTGGGCGACTCCGTTGAGATCCGCGCGAGGCGTGCGCACGACGCCGCGGAGCGCGCTCGGGAGGCCGAGGAGCGAGCAGTCGAGGCCGCGCGGATATCCAAGGAGCGCGCTGACCGCGTGCGCGAGGTGAGCGAGCGGGGTGAGGCCCGCATCAAGGAAATCGAGCGCGAGACGACTCGGCAGGTCAAGCAGCGCCTCGCGGAGGCCGAGAAGGCCGCCGAGGAGTTCGTCAAGCGCGAGCGACAAGACGCCGAGGCGGACGCCGACGAGGAGCGACAGGAAGTCGAGGAGGAGGTCGAGAACGAGATCGAGGAAGCCGAAAGCGATGCAGAGGCCTCCCAGCGGCGAGCCGAGGAGCTGGTCGAGGACGCGACCGAGGCGCTGGCGGAGGCAAGGCGGCTGGCCGAGGAGGCCGCCGAGGCCGCGCGTGCAGCGGCGCAGGAAGCGAACCGGCAGGCCCAGCAACTCCAAAGCGAGGCGAACGAGAGGGCAAGCGACGCCGAAGCGCGCATGAACGCCGCCGACGACTTGCGCGAAAGGGCAGCGGCAACGGCGAGGCACACCGCGCGCGAACTCGATCGCGAGACCGTCGACGGCGGTCTCGATGCCTACAAGAAGCCGGAGCTCGTCGAGCTCGCAGCTAGCATCGGGATCGAGAACAGGACGAACATGAGGAAGGACGAGCTCGTCGACGCAATCACGAAGGCCGCTCGGCGGGCGAAACAAGGAGCGAGGTCATGAGACTTGTTCAAAGGAAGAGCGAACCGGACCGGCTTCTGGAAACGCTCAGCAATTCCGTTGGCGCTGTGAGCGGCGACGTTAACCGGAGCACGCTCGTGAAGGCGGGCGTGATTGCCGGCGGGCTGGCCGCACTCACGGCGGGAAGCGCCGCCATCTCCGCGATGCGCCACCGCATGGAGGCGAACGCTTCGTGAGGCAGCGTCGTGCTGTGCGCGGCCTCGGAACGCCGGCTCCAGCCGCACTGACTGCAGCGCTCGATCCCACTAGGCGCCTCTCCGAGGGAGCGCTTGTTCAGGCGTCCGTTCGTGCGCGCTTACTCGGCATCCCGCTCTTACGGCTTGACGCCACGGTTGTGCTCATGCCGGCAGCGATCACGGCGCCATCCTCCGCACTCGCCGTGGGAAACGGCTTGGCGGAGGCAGTACGCAGCATCAACGACGGAGCAGAGGTCCTCGCCCAAGTGCGCCGGAGCAGCCGGCGCTGAGTCGAACTGACAGTACGAACAGCTCACTAGACCGAACGTTCTCTAGTGACATTCGCGGACACTGGCCCAGGCGACTGAGGCGCTACTTCGTGGCGAGCAGCGAGAGGAAGTACGGGTAGTCGTCTTCCCCAGGTTCGTGGAATTCGAGCGGTACCAGCCCCGCGGCCAAGACCACGTTCAAGAAGTCCGAGAGCGGCAAGTGATTGACACCCACACGTGGACGAATGCCCTCTCCGAACGCTGGCGATGTGAACCACCATCCGCGCACCCGGTAGCCAGGATGAAGCACCGGCGTCAGCAAACCAGCTCGTTCAACCGACGGCGCAACGAAACAGGGATGTGTGCCGACGTATACGAACCGGCCGCCAGGCCGAAGCACACGGTGAACTTCGCTGAACACTGCCGCCGGATTGTCAAAGTCCGTATGCGTCAAGACGGAGACGACCGCATCGAAGGAGTTCTCTTCGAAGGGGAGCGCCGACGCATCCGCCCGGACGAGTTCCGCATCAACGCCTTCCGCAACCGCCAGCTGATCCGCCGAGAGATCAACCCCCACTACCCGCCACCCGGCTGCAACTAGAGCAGGAATACCGAAGCCGGTACCGCAGCCCAAATCAAGGCAGCTGCCATCACCCATCCCTAACAGCTTCAGCGCGCTCCGATGCGCAACCTCATGCAGCCGCCCGCCCGCGACATGCTCTTGATACCACGCCGCGAGCCCGTCATACCTCGCCGAGCTACCCAAACTCAACGTGGACTCATACTGCCATCAGCTGCCCTGGTCAGGTGACATTCCCGAACACTGGCTTACGCGAAAGCTCGTCGCGTCCGTAAAGACCACCCCGCCGTAGGTCGTTGCAGCTCAGTCGCCCTTCTCCTTGTCGGCGGAGAAGCCTGACTTGCGATACTCGCGCTCGTGGGTGAGGTCGATCCTCTAGGCACGCGCAGGGAGGCCCTCGACACATTCCTTGACCAAAAGGTCGAAGAGGGTTACGTGATCGAGACCCGCACGGACACCCACGCAATCATCTCGCGACGTCCGAAAGGTCTCAAACGCTTCACAAGCGGCGCAGACCCCGGACGTTACGTAGTTGAAGTGGACGAAGATGGAAGCGCGACGATGCGTCCGGCAGAGCCGCGACGCACATGAAGCTATACCCGAGGGTGATGGACATCCTGGGTCACGGCTGACAGCCTCACCGGCACCCACAAGGAGGTCAAACACGGCGACCAAGGACAAGAACACGAAGAAGAGCATGGAACAGAAACCGGCTCAAAAGACGCTGAAAGAGAAGCGGCAGGCCAGAAGGCGAAGAAGTAGCCGGGCCAGGCCGAGCAGCCCGCGCTGCCTGTAACTGTGTTGGGTCGAGCATTCCCGAACGCTGGCCCAGGCGTCGAATCGGGTTCCTTGCGGACGTTGGGCGCAAACATTCTCGGCCGTTCGTCTACGACCGGATCGCCTGCGCGACTCTGCGCGCGCTTCGCCTTACCGTCTGCTTGACCGCCTGATCATTGACGCTTCGCGCCTTTGCGTACAGCTTCCGAGCCCGATCGCCTCGAGCTAGCTCGATCGCCGCGAGCCCGGCAGCGAAAGAAGTTGGCGTCCTCTCTTGGTCTTGGATAGTCGCCACATCGCATTCAGCAGGAACGGTCGAATCTCCGTGATGAACGCAGACGGCTCGAGCAAGCAAGAGCGTACGTTTGGACAACTCAAAATCACCGACGATGCCCCCGCCTGGTCGCCGGACGGAAAGCTGATCGCCTTCGTGCGCGGACAACGCGTGTTCACGGTTGAGGCAACCGGTTCGCAGAAGCCGATCGTGGCCGACCTATCGCGAATGTCGAAACAAGACTTCGATCTCGAACCTCAGTGGTCTGCGGACGGGCGCCAGCTTGCATTCCTCCGCTGGCCCGGAAACTTCACCCAGCCCGCACGGGTCTGGATCGAGACGATCAAACCCTCGCGACGGGCGCCCCAACCACTCTAAGAAGCCGTACGTCTGTGATGGGCCGGGCAGGGATCGAACCTGCGACCTTGGGATTAAAAGTCCGGGCGGAACTGATGCGACGTGGTGCGGCTGACGGAAACGTGCTGCAACCAGCTCGGGTTGCTAGTGCACCTAACTGCAACGAACTGCGGGTGGCGGAGGCAAGCCCGTACTCCAATCCGTACTCCGCAATGTTGCTGAGCCGCGGTCGCGAATAAGAGCCCGCGGCAGCGGGTAGGACCTCGGTGCTGTCAGAAAACGGAAGGAGCTCTCCTGATGAAACAACTGTTTCGCTCCTCGCTCGCGCTCCTGCTCGCGATCGCAGCGCTCGCCGTTCCGGCGACCGGGTCGGCCGCGCCTACGTCGACGAGCTTCACTATCCTCGGTTACGAGTACGCGTTCACGTCGACCGTTGGCTCGTTCGCAGGCATCGCGCATGGCAACGCCGGCGACAGCGGCACTTGGAACACGACCGTCCGGCACGACCCACTCGGCTCCACGCCGACCTACGTGAACGGGGGCGTGTTCGAACTCGCGACCCTCAGCCCGACCGGACACCTCGACACGGTCACGGGCACCTTCGTGTACCACGGCGGCACGATCACGACCCTGAACCCGGGCGCGAACTGCACGAACCAACAGTACCTAGTTACCGGCACGCTGAAAGATGTCCGCACGACCACGACCTCGGGCGGCTCGGGCAGCTTCTCTGTCGTGCTGACCCATTTCCGGACGCAGATATTAGGGAGGTGCCTGATCTACAAGGCGCGAATCGCCGGCACCGTCAGCTTCATCTATTAGTCAGCGTAGGGGCTGATAGCTCACACGCGTCCTGCGCAGGCAGCCATCCGCCGGGACAGGCTTAGGTGCGGCTACGGCTCGAGTCTGGAGAGCGATTCATGAATGGGCGAGCCGGGGAGGAGGACGGCATGGCACGACCAGCAGATTCATCGCGTGCTTCCGACCCCGACACGCCGGCCAAGCTCCCGCGGCCTGCATGGGGCGGGGTGCTGAAGCGGACGGCGCGCGAGTTCAGTGAGGACAACCTCACGGACTGGGCGGCCGCCCTGACGTACTACGGCATCCTCTCGATCTTCCCGGCGCTGATCGCCCTTGTTTCGATCCTCGGACTCATCGGCGGGTCCGCGACGAAGCCGCTCTTGAACAACCTCGGCGGCTTCGCGCCGGGCCCGGCGCACAAGATCCTCGAGAACGCGCTGCACGGCTTGACCCAGAGCCGCGGTGGTGCGGGACTCCTCTTCGTTGTTGGTCTCGCCGGAGCCGTTTGGGCCGCTTCCGGCTACATCGGCGGCTTCATCCGCGCCTCAAACACGATCTGGGATGTCGAGGAGGGGCGGCCAATCTGGAAGACACTCCCGCTCCGGATCGTGATCACGATCGTAACGCTGCTTTTGCTCGCGGTCACCGCCGTCGCAGTCGTCGTGACCGGGCCACTGGCACACAAAGTCGGGAAGCTCGTCGGTATCGGGGGAGCTGCGGTCACGGCCTGGGACATCGCGAAGTGGCCAGTACTGATCATCGTCGTGAGTCTGATGTTTTCGATCCTCTACTACGCATCGCCGAACGTCCGCCAGCCCGGCTTTCGTTGGGTGACGCCAGGCGGGATCTTCGCCGTGGTCACGTGGATCGTCGCTTCGGCTGTATTCGGCGTCTACGTCGCAAACTTCGGCTCCTACAACAAGACCTATGGCTCGCTCGGTGCGATCGTGATCTTCCTCGTCTGGCTTTGGCTGACGAACCTCGCGATTCTTTTCGGAGCCGAGCTGAACGCCGAGATAGAGCGTGGTCGGCAGATCGAGGCCGGGCAGCCGGAGGAACAGGAGCCCTTCCTGCCGCCGCGCGACGAGCCGGGCTGAGAGCCACTTGAGCGCCGCTGGAAAGCCAAAATCAGAAGCCCCGCCCGAGAAGCTTCGCCATGGGGCGGCCGGGGCGTCTCAGGTTTCGACAGTCCCTCAAAGCGCCAGGTCCGGTAAACCCGGAGGCCCACACGACTTGACCGCTCGACATGGCCTTCGCTGCCGCAGTCGAACTCTCGGCCTCCTCAACGGCGCGCTGAATCAGCAAGCTGTGACTACGATTTTTTGAGGGCCTTGGGCGTTGAGAAGCGCTAGGCCTACCGTGACGTGATCTGATGCCTG
>Ga0307288_10000416_pt1 | contig 14572 bp, 14 predicted proteins | sample ER_DNA_142_FD_194469 | JGI IMG/M metagenome (GOLD analysis project Ga0307288, IMG submission 194469) | Bulk soil microbial communities from the East River watershed near Crested Butte, Colorado, United States - ER_DNA_142 | ecosystem: Environmental > Terrestrial > Soil > Floodplain | place... | reverse complement strand
AGCTCGGCGGTCGGGGACCGTTCGTGGAGCACGCGGACGTTCGCCGTGATGGCGCCGACGTCGACGACGGCAGCACCGGGAGCGCCCGCGGGCACGTTCACGGCGCCAGTGTGGCAGGAGGGGCTGCCGGCCTTTGAGCTCACGGAAAGCGGAGCAGGGCGGCCACGGTCTCCGGTATGCGTCGGGCCACGTCGGTGATCCGGACCGGGCCTCCGGGGTTGGTCCGGTCCGCGGCCACGCCGTGGACCAGGGCGCCGAGCGCTCCGGCGTCGAGGGGGTCCAGGCCGGCCGCGAGAAGGGTCCCGAGCAGGCCGCCTAGGACGTCGCCGGCGCCGGCCGTGGCCAGCCAGGCCGGAGCGTCGGCCTGCGCGCGGACTGCGCGGGACCGGTCCGGCGAGACGACGAGGGTGTGCGACCCCTTGAGGAGCACGGTGCAGCCGGTCTGCTCGGCGGCGGCGCGGGCGTGGGCCAGCGGTGCGGCGGTCACCTGGTCACGAGTGACCTCGCCGGGACCGTCCGGCCCGGCGGTGAGCCGGGTCAGCAGCCGGGCCAGCTCGCCGGCGTGTGGAGTGAGCAGGGTCGGCGCCTCCCGACGGTCGATCATCTCCAGCGCTCCGGCGTCGACCACGACGGGCAGGTCGGAGGCCAAGGCGTCCTCGACGTGATGCTTCTGCTCGGCGACGCCCTTGGCCCGGCTGCCGGGGTCGAAACCGGATCCGCATACCCACGCCTGCACCCGTCCCTCGGCGGTGACCGCCTCGGGTGCCGTGGCGTGGACCAGAGCCTGAACCTCCGGTGGGCCGACGTACCGGACCATGCCCGGTCCGGCTCCGAGCGCACCGAGGACGCTGAGGACGGCGGCGCCCGGGTAGGTCGGCGTACCGGCAACGATCCCGAGGACACCGCGGGAGTACTTGTCCGAGCTCGGCCCCGGCACCGGCCAGAGCCGTCGTACGTCGTCGAACGTCAGCCGCTCGACCACCGGCCGGAATCGCTCCGTCCCGTCTTCCAGACTCACGTTGTTACCGATTTGGACGGCCGCAGAACCCCGGAATCGGGAAGAACGTGAGTCTGGAAGCGGGAAAGTCGAGCCGAGGTGGAGGCCGATGTCGACCACGGTCAGCCGCCCAACGGCCGGCTCCGTAGCCGGGAGCAGGTGCACCGGTTTGGCGACTCCGAAGGTGACCGTCTCGTCGGCGAACACCGCGTCACGCAACGGCACCTCGCCGGACGGGTCGGCGCCGCTGGGCAGGTCCACGGCGACGACCCAGGCTTCCTCGGGGATCTCATCGACCCAGGCCGCCGCGTCATCCGACAAGCCCGGGCGGCCGCCGATCCCGACAATGCCGTCCACCACCGCGTCGGCCTCGGCGACCGCCGAACGCCAGCCCTCCGTATCTCCCGGCACCAGCGCCACACCCGCCGCCCGGGCCGCCTCCAGGCCGCCCGGGTGCGCCGACGCGGAGTGGACCGCCGCGGCAGAGAAGCCCTGCTGCGCGAGGTGCGCCAACGCATACAGGGTGTCGCCCCCGTTGTTGCCGGCTCCCACCAACCCGACGACACGCATACCCTCGCGTTCCTCGAGACGGGCGGCGACCACCGCGGCCAGTCCGCGAGAGGCGCGGGCCATGAGCTCACCGTCGGGCAGGCCGGCCATGGCCGCCTCCTCGGCGGCCCGGACGTCGGCGACGGAGAAGGCTTCGATCATGTCCTCACCCCGCGGCGATGACGACGGCTGAGGCGATCCCGGCGTCGTGTGAGAGCGAGAGGTGGAAGGAGGCCACGCCGAGGTCCTCCGCCCGCGCCGCCACGGTGCCGGACACCTGCAGCGAGGGCTGTCCCTTCCCGTCCTGGACGACCGCCGCATCGAGCCAGCGCATCCCGACCGGCGCGCCGAGCGACTTGGCGAGCGCCTCCTTCGCCGCGAACCGCGCGGCTAGCGAGGCCAGGCCGAGGCTGCGCTCGGACTCGGTGAACAGCCGCTCGCGCAGCGCGGGCGTCCGCTCCAGGGCCTGCCCGAACCGGTCGACGTCCACGACGTCGATCCCAACGCCGACGATCACTCGACCGTGACCGACTTGGCGAGGTTGCGGGGCTGGTCGACGTCGAGGCCCTTGGCCGAGGCCAGCTCGCACGCGAAGACCTGGAGCGGCACCACCGTGAGCAACGGCGCGAGCAGCGTCGAGACCGCCGGCACCCTGATCACCTCGTCCGCGAACGGGACGACGTCCTCGTCGCCCTCCTCGGCCACCACGATGGTCCGGGCGCCGCGGGCCCGGATCTCCTGGATGTTGGACACGACCTTGCCGTGCAGACCGTGCCTGGTGGACGGCGACGGGACGACGACGAAGACCGGCTGGCCCGGCTCGATGAGGGCGATCGGTCCGTGCTTGAGCTCCCCCGCCGCGAACCCCTCCGCGTGGATGTATGCCAGCTCCTTGAGCTTCAGCGCCCCCTCCAGCGCCACGGGGTACCCGACGTGCCGCCCCAGGAAGAGCACCGCCCGCGTGTCGGCCATGAACCGGGCGATCTCGCGGACGCGCTCCATCGAGTCGAGGACCGTCTGGATCTTGTCCGGCATCCCCTGCAGCTCCGACATCACCGCGCTCGCCTCACGCGCCTCGGCCTCGCCCCCGCGCAGTTGGGCGAGGTAGAGGCCGAGGATGTACGTCGCGGTGATCTGCGCCAGGAACGCCTTGGTCGACGCCACCGCGATCTCCGGCCCGGCGTGGGTGTAGAGCACCGCGTCGGACTCCCGCGGGATGGTCGCGCCGTGGGTGTTGCAGATCGAGATCGTCAACGCGCCGAGCTCGCGGGCGTGCTTCACCGCCATGAGGGTGTCCATCGTCTCGCCGGACTGGCTGATCGAGACCACCAACGTCCGCCCGTCGATGACCGGGTCGCGGTAGCGGAACTCGTGCGCCAGCTCGACCTCGCACGGGATGCGGGTCCAGTGCTCGATGGCGTACTTGGCCACCATGCCCGCGTAGGAGGCAGTCCCACAGGCGATCACGACGATCTTGTCGATGTTGCGCAGTGCCGTCTCTGAGATGCGCAGCTCGTCGAGGACCAGCCGGCCGGACTGGTCGGTACGGCCGAGGAGGGTGTCGCCGACGGCGTGCGGCTGCTCGTTGATCTCCTTGGTCATGAAGTTGGGATAGCCGCCCTTCTCGGCGGCCGCGGCGTCCCAGTCCACGTGGTACGGCCGCCCGTGGACCGGCGAGCCGTCGAACCCGATCACGCTCACTGACGACGGCGTGATCGTCGCGATCTGGTCCTGGCCGAGCTCGAGCGCCTCGCGGGTGTAGCCGATGAAGGCGGCCACGTCGGACCCGAGGAAGTTCTCGCCGTCACCGAGACCGACCACCAAGGGGCTGTTGCGGCGAGCTCCCACGACGACCCCAGGGGCATCCGCGTGGATCGCCAACAACGTGAAAGCCCCTTCGAGGTCGCCCACGACCAGGCGCATCGCCTCGGTGAGGTCGTGGGTCTCCTCGTAGGCGCGCGCCACGAGGTGCGCCGCGACCTCGGTGTCGGTCTCCGACGTGAACTCGACGCCGTCGTCGACGAGCTTGGCCTTGAGGCTGTGGAAGTTCTCGATGATCCCGTTGTGGATCAAGGCCAGCTTGCCGTCGGTGCCGCCCCGGTGCGGATGCGCGTTGTTGTCCGTGGGTCCACCGTGGGTGGCCCATCGGGTATGCCCGATGCCGGTGCTCGACGGGGGCAAGGGGTACGCGCCGATCGCCTCGCGCAGGTTGCCGAGCTTCCCGGCCCGCTTCTGGGTGGCGACGTGGGTGTGCCCATTCCGAAGGTCGAGCAGGGCCACACCGGCGGAGTCGTAGCCGCGGTACTCGAGGCGGGCCAGGCCCTCCATGACCACGTCGAGGGCTGTGCCGTCGACGTTCGGGCCGACGTAGCCGACGATGCCGCACATGGCCAGAAGCCTAGCCGGGCAGGCACACGCATACCGGCAGAGCCAGGACCTCGAGCGGCCGTACGGAACAATGAGCGCCGTGACTCAGTACGCGGGGGCCGAGCCGGTGGGTCAGCAGCAGGTCGGCCACCAGATGGTCGAACGGGGCGGCGTCCTCTCGCCGTACGTCGAGCTCGACCGCGAAGCGTGGGCGCGGCTGCGCGAGAACCACCCGATGAGCCTCACGGCGGACGACGTGGCACGGCTGCGCGGGCTCGGCGACCCGCTCGACATGAAGGAGATCGAGGACGTCTACCTCCCGATCTCGCGCCTGCTCAACTATTACGTCGGCGCCATCGACAGCCTGCACGACGTGACGAGCGAGTTCCTCGGGGAGCAGCCGCCGCGGACGCCGTTCGTCATCGGCGTGGCCGGGTCGGTCGCCGTCGGCAAGTCGACGACCTCACGCATCCTCCGAGAGCTGCTCGAACACTGGCCGGACACGCCACGCGTCCAGCTGGTCACGACGGACGGGTTCCTGTTCCCGAACGCCGAGCTGGAGCGGCGGAACATCATGGCGCGCAAGGGTTTTCCCGAGTCATACGACCGACGCGCGCTAATGCGGTTCGTCGCCTCGGTGAAGTCCGGCGTCCGCGAAGTGACCGCGCCGGTGTACTCGCACCTGACCTACGACATCCTCCCCGACGAGCAGATCGTCGTGCGCAGCCCGGACGTGCTCATCGTCGAAGGCCTCAACGTCCTTCAGCCACCGAGCGCCCGTTACGACGGCAGCGTCGGCGTCGCCGTCAACGACTACTTCGACTTCACCGTCTACGTCGACGCCGAGACCGAGGATGTCGAGCGCTGGTACGTCGAGCGGTTCCTGCGCCTCCGCGAGACCGCGTTCGCTCACCCCGACTCGTACTTCCACCGGTATGCGGCCTTGTCCGATGACCAGGCGCGGGCCACCGCCGCGCGGATCTGGCACGAGATCAACGGGCCCAACCTCGTGGCGAACATCCTCCCAACCCGCTCGCGCGCCACCCTCGTGCTGGTCAAGGGTCCGGACCACAGCGTGGAGAAGGTCCGGCTGCGCAAGCTCTAGCGGGTCAGTACCAGCCGGTCGACTGCGAGTGGCCCCAGGCGCCGCAGGGCGTGCCGTAGACCTGCCTGATGTATCCGAGGCCCCACTTGATCTGGGTCACCGGGTTGGTCCGGTAGTCCGTGCCGACGGTCGCCATCTTCGAGGCCGGGAGCGCCTGCGGGATCCCGTATGCGCCGGAGGACCGGTTCGTTGCGGTGTAAGACCAGTTGCTCTCGCGCGTCCAGAGCTTGTCGAGGCAGGAGAACTGGCTGTCCCCGAAGCCGAAGTCGCCGAGCATCGCCCGCGCGGCGCTCCGCGGGTCCCTACGGGCATTCTCGATGAGCGACTGCCGCTGCGCGTCCCTCGCCGCCTTCGCCGCCGCGGCCTGGCGCTGGGCCTCGGCGGCCGCGGCGTCGGCGGCGGCTTTGGCCGCGGCCTCGCCAGCCGCCTTGGTGGCGGCATCAGACGCCGCTTGCGACGCGGCGCGAGCGGCCACGGCATTGGTGTCGGCCAAGATGTTCCGAGCCTCCAAGCGCTCCGCCGCGACGTCCTCTCCCGCGGTCGACGGGCCGACCGCCTGCAGCGCCGCGTCGGTCGGAAGGTCCGAGGGGCTCACCGGCGCCAGGCCACCGTCGGACGTGGCGTAGTCGACGGCACCGACGCGCAGGACGGCGACCGCCGCGGCGACGCCGAAGGTCCGGGCCGACCGGGAACGGGACGAGGCCAGGTCGGCCGACAGCTCCTCGATGGAGGCGGTGGGTGCGCCGAGATGCAGCTCTGGGGTCGCGGCGCGGTCGTGCGCCACGCGTCGGCGAACGGGAGGCGCAGCGTGCCGACCAGGGTGCCCAGAGGCGCGGTGACGACCCGCATACCGCGTCATGTGTGGACCTCACCCTCCGCCGTCGTTACCGAACCGAGACCACCCCCGGCGGACACCGTGCCAGAAGCGCGCCATAAGTCCAAATCGACGCGCTCACGACTCGAGACCGGCTTCGACCGCGGTGCTGGTCGGACGCCGGGTCGGCTACGGCTCGAGCCCCTCCAACAGATCGGTGACGAGTGCGGCGATGGGGCTGCGCTCGCTGCGTGTGAGGGTCACGTGGGCAAAGAGCGGGTGACCCTTCATCGCCTCGATGACCGCGGCGACGCCGTCGTGGCGGCCGACCCGCAGGTTGTCGCGCTGGGCGACGTCGTGGGTCAGGACCACCTTGGAGTTCTGCCCGATGCGGGACAGCACCGTGAGGAGCACGTTGCGCTCCAGCGACTGGGCCTCGTCGACGACGACGAACGCGTCGTGCAGCGACCGGCCGCGGATGTGGGTGAGCGGCAGCACCTCGAGCATCCCCCGGTCGAGGACCTCGTCGACGACCTCGGTGGACACGAGGGCCCCGAGCGTGTCGAACACCGCCTGCCCCCAGGGACCCATCTTCTCGGCCTCGGTACCCGGCAGGTAGCCCAGCTCCTGGCCGCCGACCGCATACAGGGGCCGGAAGACGACGACCTTGCGGTGCTGCCGGCGTTCCATGACCGCCTCGAGACCGGCGCACAGGGCGAGCGCCGACTTGCCGGTGCCGGCCCGGCCGCCGAGGCTGACGATGCCGACGTCGGGGTCGAGGAGCAGGTCGAGGGCGATCCGCTGCTCGGCGGAGCGGCCGTGCAAGCCGAAGGCGTCGCGGTCGCCGCGAACCAGCCGGATCTGCTTGTCGGCGCCGATGCGACCGAGTCCGCTGCCCCGCGGTGACAGCAGCACCAACCCCGTGTGACAGGGCAGCTCGGCCGCGGCGGGATGCTCGACGCGGCCGTGCTCGTAGAGGCGGTCCATCTCCTCGACGGTGACGTCGAGCTCGGCCATGCCGGTCCAGCCGGAGTCGACGGCCAGCTCGGCGCGGTACTCCTCGGCGTCGAGGCCGACCGCCGACGCCTTGACCCGCATCGGCAGGTCCTTGCTGACGACGGTGACGTCGAACCCCTCGGCCGAGAGGCTCTTGGCCACGGACAGGATACGAGTGTCGTTGTCTCCCAAGCGAAACCCGGCCGGCAGGATGATCGGGTCGGTGTGGTTCAACTCGACCCGGAGCGTGCCGCCGTCCGGCCCCACGGCCACCGGCCGGTCGAGGCGGCCCTCTTGTATGCGCAGGTCGTCGAGCATCCGAAGCGCCTCACGGGCGAAGTACCCCAACTCGGGGTGGTGTCGCTTTCCCTCCAGCTCGGTGACGACGACCACCGGGAGGACGACCTCGTGCTCCTTGAACCGGAGCATCGCCCTCGGGTCGGAGAGCAGCACCGAGGTGTCGAGGACGAAGGTCTTGCGGCCGGTGGCCGACAGGGTGCCCGACGGGGTGGCGGGGCGACGGGCGGACGGTCGAGGAGAGGACACGTGCAGCTCCTAGCGCCGCGCTGGTGAGCGCGGCCGACTCGCGATCGGTCTGCCGGGACCGGACCCCGTCGGCCGGGGCCGGGACCGGCCCTCCGCTCGGAGCGTGAACTCCATCAACCGGGCCTCCCGGACGCCGGGCGGGTGCCTGGCGTCAAGACCGACGGTACGTCGCGATCCTGGGCGTGCGCTCACGTTGGGCTGGCGTGTCGCCCCGGGGCGTGGCTCCTGAGGTGGCCGAGGGCCAGGGCTCAGCGGCCGAAACGACGTTCCCGGTTCGCATACGAGCGGAGCGCGCGGAGGAAGTCGACGTGCCGGAAGTCCGGCCAGTACGCCTCGCAGAAGTAGAACTCCGACTTGGCCGACTGCCACAGCAGGAACCCGCCCAGCCGCTGCTCCCCCGAGGTGCGGATCACGAGATCAGGATCGGGCTGGCCCTTGGTGTAGAGGTGCTGCGCGATCTCCTTGACCGAGATCGAGTCGGCGATCTGGTCGACCGGTGTCCCCTGCGCGGCGTGCTCGTGGATGAGCGAGCGCACCGCGTCGGCGATCTCGCGCCGCCCGCCGTAGCCGACCGCAACGTTGACGTGCAGCCCTTCGATCCCGCGGGTGGCCTCCGCCGACGCCTTGAGCGACTGGGCCGTCTCGGCGGGCAGCAGGTCCAGAGCGCCGATCGGGTACAGCCGCCACCGCCCCTCGATCGCGAGATCGGCGACCGCGGTCTCGATGATCTTCAGGAGCGGGACGATCTCCTTCTGGCTGCGGTCGAGGTTGTCGGTCGACAGCAGCCAGAGCGTGACGACCTCGACGCCGGCCTGCTCGCACCACTGCAGCAGGTCCTTGATCTTGTCGGCGCCGGCCTGGTGGCCGTCGACCGTCTCGAACCCGTTCGCCCGCGCCCAGCGGCGATTGCCGTCGAGCATGACCCCGACGTGCCGCGGCACCGCCTCGGGCGGGATCTGCTTGGCCAGCCGACGCTCATACGCTCCGTAGAGCAGGTCGGTGAGGGGCACGGAGCCCACCGTACCCCCGGCCTATCGGGCCGCCGTCCGCCGCACGGGCCTCGGTGTGACGGCGTTCATCACCTACGTGTCCGTAACTTACGGTCCCGTAAATTAGACTGGACGCATGCGTTCTCAGCCCCAGCCCCAGGCGGCACCGGACGTCCTCGAGGACCTCGTCGCCGCCGTGAAGCCGCGGCTACGCGGCTGGCTCCACGCCGGGACCTTCCCGCTCGCGCTGGCGGCCGGGATCGTGCTCAGCGTCCTCGCCCCGGCCGGCGCCCCGCGGGTCGGTGCGGTGGTCTTCACGGTGACCGCGGCGCTGCTCTTCGGTACCTCGGCGGTCTACCACCGGGGCCACTGGTCGGGGCGGGTGGCGGGCGTCCTCAAACGCCTCGACCACGCCAACATCTTCCTCATCATCGCCGGCACCTACACCCCGTTCGCCCTGTCGCTGCTGCCCCCCGACCAGGCCCGCACCCTTCTCCTCATCGTGTGGAGCGGCGCGGTCGGCGGGGTCCTGTTCCGGGTCCTCTGGGTGGGTGCTCCCCGGTGGCTCTACACCCCGATCTACGTGGCCCTCGGGTGGGTCGCCGTCTTCTACTTCGGACCGCTGCTGCACTTCGGCGGCCCGTCCGTGGTCACCCTCATCACGGTCGGGGGCGTCCTCTACACGCTCGGGGCCGTGGTCTACGGCACGAGGCGGCCGAACCCGTTCCCCCGCTGGTTCGGGTTCCACGAGATCTTCCATGCGTTCACCGTGCTCGCGTTCGTCGCCCATTACGTCGCAGCGTCGCTCGCGGTCTACGGCGCCGGGTCGGCGCTCTCGTCCTCCTGAGGCGGGTCGTCCGGCGCCGGCTTCGGCGCCCGCTGGTTCTCGCGCTCCGCCTCCCGGGCCTCGATCTCGGCGACCCGCTGCTGCTCCTTGTAGGCCATCCGGCGCATCCGGCCGTTCATGTTCCGCATGAGCAGCCAGAGCGCGAGGGCGAGGACGAAGAAGGCCACAAAGGCCCCGATGCCCGGCCCGACCGACGTCGACGGCGTGTCCATCAGGACCCCGAGGTCGTGGCGAGGAGGTCGAGCGCGCCCTGGGGGTCGGGCCGGAGGTCGCGGACCGGCTCGAGGCCGCGTTTGACCGCCAGCGCGTCCGCCTCCTCCACGGACCCGAGGCCCGCGAACAGGTCGTCCTCCGGGAGATGCACCGGCGCATACGAGACGACCAGCTCGTAGTCCTCGGTGGGCCAGCCCTCCCGGACGAGATCGCGGGGCGTGTCGAACCAGCTGCCGTCCGGGTCGACCTGGGTGGCGTGGGCGAGCAGCGCGCGGTCGCGGATGTCGAAGTACTCGGCGCACGGGACGCGCGTCGTGACGTCGCGCTGCGGCCGCTTCCAGTTCTTCAGACACTCGCCGTAGTCGCTCTCGATCCCGCGCTCGACCATGAGGTCGTAGAGCCGCTGGATCCGTTCCCGGTGCGTGTTCTGGACGTAGTAAAGCTTTAGCGGCTGCCAGGGCTCACCGGCATGCGGGTATGCGTCCGGGTCGCCAGCGACGGCGAAGGCGGACATCGAGACGATGTGGCAGTTGACGTGGTCGGGATGCGGGTAGCCGCCGGTCTCGTCGTAGGTCACCAGGACGTGCGGCCGGGCCTCGCGGATCACCCGGACCAGCGCCTCTGTGGTCACCTCGATCGGCTCGGCCGCGAAGCAGCCCGCCGGCAGCGGCGGCAGCGGATCGCCTTCCGGCAGGCCGGAGTCCACGAACCCGAGCCATGTGTGGTCGAACCCGACGATCGCCTGCGCCGCGGCCAGCTCGTCCCGGCGTACCTGGACTATGTCGCGCAGGATGTGCGGGTCGTCCTGGAGCTTGGGGTTGAGGACGTCGCCGCGCTCGCCGCCGGTGCACGAGACGACGAAAACGTGCTCGCCGTCCCGGACGTACTTCGCCATTGTGGCGGCGCCCTTGCTCGACTCGTCGTCGGGATGAGCGTGCACCGTCATGAGCCGCATCCCTCGAGGCTCCACGGTCAGCGTCCTCCGCTAGGGCGCGGCGCGACTCGCCGCGCGCTCGATCGTCGTTCTACGGTGAGCCATCATGTCACCGCCGGACTCGGGCCCACCGGGCGCTACCGCGTCCGCTGCGGCGCGGCGCCCCCGCGGGTGGGCGGTCGCGGGCGGTGTCGTGGGACTGGTAGTTGCGGTGCTCGTCGGCTGGTGGACGCTGCGCAACGAGGGCCAGCGGATCACTGCGACGACGATCGGCTACCAGGTTCAGAGCGACACCGCGGTGACGGTGAGCTTCGACGTCTCCAGGCCGCCCGGCCTGCCGGTGACCTGCACGGTGCGGGCTATGGACGGCCACTTCACCGTCGTCGGCTCCGTCGACATCGTCGTGCCGCCCGAAGGGGAACGGGTGGTCCACCTGGACAAGGTCGTCCGGACCACCAGCCGGGCGGTGACCGGATTGGTGCAGGACTGCGTCCGCACCTGACCGCGCGGCCGAGCCGCCGGCACGGATGCGGGGCACCGTCCCAGCCGCGCGTTTGGAGCACCTCGCCGAGCTCCGCCGTTAGCTCGCAGGGCCTCCCGGCCACGTCGCGCCAGAACGCCCGAACCGTGAGCCACCTGCGCGTTGCGCTCTGCCGGTCGCGAACACCGTCCCGGACCCGGTCCTCGCCATCGTGGCCGAGCCGGCCGTCCAGCTCGACCACGACCCGCTGTTCGTCGTACGCGACGTCGTGGAGCCGGGCGCCGCCGATCGTCGTGACCAACTGCCGACGGCCGGTCGGCAGCCCGTGCGCCCGCTCGACGTCTCGCAAGAAGCGCAGCTCCATCGCGCTCTCAGCCCCGCCCGCCACGTCACCCAGCGCGTCGTCCAGGCGACGCCGGCGATGGCGTGAGCGCCCGTGCAACAGCGCCCGCAGCGTCACCTCCGTCGTCGCTCCACGCTGGAACGCCCGGCCGGGCAGTGCCGTGACGTCGTCGACGGTGCCGGTCTCGGCCAGATCGAGGATGGTCTCCTCCACCCGCGTGCGCCACGGCCAGTGCAGCTCGTCGACACGGCTCTCCGCGTGCCGGCTCCGATGGACTCGTACGAAGAGCATGGAGGATGCGTGGCATACCCCGACTTTGTTACCATGGATGCTTCACGCCGCAGGAAACCGGGTCTGGACCTCACGGGTCCAGGCCCTTTCGTTAGGCGTCACCCAGCAGATCCAAGGAGCACACCGTGACCGAGACAGCGACCCAGAGCTTCCTGACTCAGGAGGCGTTCGACCGCCTCAAGGCGGAGCTCGAGCACCTGTCCGGCGAGGGCCGCGCCGAGATCGCCAAGCGCATCGAGGCGGCCCGTGAGGAAGGCGACCTCCGCGAGAACGGCGGTTACCACGCCGCCAAGGAGGAGCAGGGCAAGATGGAGGCCCGCATCCGCCAGCTGACCCAGCTGCTCGCCAACGCGAAGGTCGGCGAGACGCCCAAGGACGACGGCATCGTCGAGCCGGGCATGCTCGTCACCGTCGAGATGTTCGGCGACGAGGAGACGTTCCTGCTCGGCCACCGTGAGATCAAGGACGACTCCGGCCTCGAGGTCTTCTCGGAGCAGTCGCCGCTCGGGCACGCCATCAACGGCAAGAAGGTCGGCGACACCGCGTCCTACGAGACGCCGGCGGGCAAGACCGTCGAGGTCAGAGTCCTCAAGGCGGCGCCCTTCACCGGCTGACGACCGGCCTCAGATCAACGCAGCATCGGCCGATAGCCGTCGGCGCGCAGGGCCCCGAGCACCTCTTCCCGGTGTTCGGGGCCCTTCGTCTCGACGTCGACGACGATCTCGGTCTCGTCGACCGACAGCGAGGACGTGTTGCGGTGATGGCGCACCTCGATGACGTTCGCGTCGACGCCGGCGAGGTCGGCCAGCAGCCGGGCCAGCGACCCCGGCCGGTCCGGCACCCGAACCGCGAAGGTGAGGTAGCGCCCCGCCGCCGCCATGCCGTGCCGGATGATCCGCATCATCAGGAGCGGGTCGATGTTGCCGCCGGACAGCACGGCCACCACCGGACCCTCGAGGCGGGGCGCCGTCGGGTCCATCAGCCGGGCCACCGCCGCGGCGCCGGCGGGCTCCACGACGAGCTTGGCCCTCTCGAGGAGGAACAGCAGCGCCCGCGAGAGGCTCGCCTCGCTCACGGTGTCGACCGAGTCGACCAGCTTCTCAATGACCGCGAACGGCACGTCGCCGGGTCGCCCCACAGCGATGCCGTCGGCCATCGTCGCCATCCGGTCCAGGGCCACCGGACGGCCCGCCTGCAACGACAGGGGGTATGCGGCCGCCTCCTCCGCCTGAACGCCCACCACCCGCACGTCCCGACGCAAGCCGTGGACGGCGGTCGCGATCCCCGCGAGCAGCCCGCCGCCGCCGGCACTGACGACGACGGTCCGCACGTCCGGGCACTGCTCGAGGATCTCGAGACCGCAGGTGCCTTGTCCCGCAACGATGTCGGGATGGTCGAACGGGTGGATCAGCACCGCGCCGGTCCGCGCAGCGAACTCGTGCGCCGCCACGAGGCACTCGTCCACCGTCGTCCCGACGAACTCGATGTCCGCGCCGTAGGCCTTGGTCGCCGAGATCTTGGGCATCGGGGCGCCGTGCGGCATGTAGACCTTGGCGCTGATGCCGAGCAGCTGCGCGGCGAGGGCGACGCCCTGGGCGTGGTTCCCCGCGCTGGCGGCCACGACACCACGGGCCTTCTCCGCATCCGACAGCCGGGCCATCCGCGTATAGGCCCCGCGGATCTTGAACGACCCCGCGCGCTGGAGGTTCTCGCACTTGAGGAACACCTCGGTGCCGACCTTGTCGGAGAGGGCGCGCGAGTACTCGAGCGGGGTGGGCCGCACGACGCCTTGCAGCAGCCGTTCGGCGGCCCGGATGTCGTCGATGCTGACCGGGGGTGAGGCGATGTCCGGCACGTTCGCAGGCTACTCAGGGCTGCCCAGCATCTGAGACCGGGCCAGGGTCCGAGCCACCTCTGGGTGGTCGTCGGCGAGCAACCCGACGGCGAAGAGCAGGTATGCGACGTCCACGCCGGTCTGCGCGGACCTGGGGACCCGCCACCCGCCGGCATGGTCCCCGGTCACCGCGGCGAGCACCCGCATACGCTGCTCGGCCGTCGCGTGACGGAGCACGCCGCCCGAACCCAGGACGACCCTGACGTCGCCGAGCGGGCGTGGCGACTCTCCTGGCGCGCCCGGCCGGGCGTGCCGGCGGACGGCGACGAGGGCGGCGATGGTCGCGAGCTGGAGGTCGAGGGCCACCTCCTCGTCGTCGGCGGGAAGGTGGGCCGGGTCCGCGGCCACTGCCGTCGAATACCGATGCAGCCCCGCGGCGACGGGTATCCGCTCGCGAGCCGCCGCCTCGACGATCTCGACGGCGTTCCAGCGGACGCCGAGGTCGCCCTCGACGGTGCGCGCCTGCCACAGGGTGCCGACGACCTCCTTGCGCAGGGTCGCATCCTCGCCGTCCGGCGTCACGACGGAGTACACGTCGGTCGTGGCGCCGCCGACGTCGACGACGAGGAGGTCGGTGCCGAGGACCTCGGCGGTCACCTCGACGCCGCGAAGCATGGACTCCGGCGTGGGCGCCCGCACCATCTCCCGGAAGGCCGCGCTGGTCGACAGACCCTTGCCGCCGATGACGTGGTCGAGGAACGTCGCCCGGATCGCCGAGCGGGCGCTGCCCGGGGCAATGAGGCCGATCTCCGGCACGACGTTGTCGGCGACGCGAACCGGCTGACCGGCGTCGCGAAGCAGCGCCGCCACCTCGTTTTGGGCGTCGACGTTCCCGGCGAGGACGATCGGGAGACCCAGCGCGGCCCGGGCCAGGCGGGAAGCGTCGTGCCGCAGCACGTCTGCGTTGCCGCCGTCGGTACCTCCGACGAGGAGCAGGAGATCCGGGAGGGCCCGGCCGACCGCTCGGACCGCCGCGTCGTCGAGCCGACCGGACGCGACGTGCACGACCTTGGCTCCCGCGCTGAGGCCGACGCGGTAGCCCGCCTCGGCCGTGACCTGCCGCTCGTACCCCACGACCGCGAGCCGCAGCCCGCCGCCGGCACTCGAGCACGCCAACGTCGTCGTGTCGGCGCCGGCGCCGAGCCGCTCGGCGAGGGCGTGGCACCCGTCGAGGACGTCGGTTCCCTGTCGTCGGTGTCTCGGCCG
>Ga0307288_10000415_pt1 | contig 14596 bp, 17 predicted proteins | sample ER_DNA_142_FD_194469 | JGI IMG/M metagenome (GOLD analysis project Ga0307288, IMG submission 194469) | Bulk soil microbial communities from the East River watershed near Crested Butte, Colorado, United States - ER_DNA_142 | ecosystem: Environmental > Terrestrial > Soil > Floodplain | place... | reverse complement strand
GTAGGGCTATGACTAAGTGGATGTTCCGACTGACCATCGCTGGCATCGCCCTCACCGATGAGCAACTGGATGCGCTTTTTGAAGCCGGTTGCGGCGACGCGGCGTTCTCACTTGAGCGGGACGGTAGGGTTCTCGGATTCTTCGACCGCGAGGCGGAAACTCAGGAAGACGCTGTTCTGTCCGCAATCGGCGATGTTGAAGCCGCAGGAATCGGCGCTCGGGTCCTTCGAGTCACTCGGGACGATGACTGGCTCACCGCGAGTGAGATCGCGAAGCGTGTTGGCCGGACTCGGCAAAGTATTGGGCTACTGGTCCGTGGCGACAGGGGATCCGGCGGGTTTCCGGCTCCGGTCGCTCGCCACGGTTCCCCTAACCCATTGTGGAGCTGGGCCGACGTTGAAGCATGGTTCGAGGTCTACGATCCCGCTACGATTCAGCGACGAGAGTTCACGCTGTCACCGGACTTCTTGGCCGAACTCAACGACAGGCTCGATCTGCAAGAGCGCCTTCTGCAATCTCCGAATGCTCCGTGGCGCCCGAGGCTGGTAGCGGCCCTTCCGCTCGGCGGCTGAGCACGCGGGCTGCCCGCGAAAGTGCAGATGAGTCCAGTGATAGCCTCGCGCCGCCATGCAGAAACAGCTTCCTTCAGGCTTCACCGCCAGCCTTGAGCTGAACGGTCTGCCGGTGCTGGTCTGCGGCGGAGGGTCTGCCGCCCTGTCGGCTATTCGGCGACTGCTGGACTCCGGTGCAGCACTGACGGTGGTCGCGCCGGAGGTCGGGGCGACGGTTGCCGATCTTGCTGCTCGCGAATTGTTGATCATCCGCCGACGGCCGCCGGCACCCGATGACTTCCGTGGCGTAGTGCTGGTTGTTCCTGCCACGGGTGCCGCGGAGCGTGACCAGGCCATCGCGGCGGCAGCTCGTGATCATGGTGTACCGGCGGTTTCGCCATCGCCAGCGACGATCGAGACACCGACGGGCGCCGGCAGCGTGATCTTGGTCGGTGGCGGACCCGGTGATCTTGGTCTACTGACCGTCGCAGGTCTGGAGGCGGTCAGGGAAGCCGACGTCATTGTGTGTGATCGGCTGGCTCCACTGGCGGCATTGCAGCACGCGAGACCGGAGGCGTTGATCATCGAGGTGGCCAAGATTCCGCGCGGCGCGTCGACCTCTCAGCAGCGGATCAACGAGATCCTCATCGAGCACGCCACAGCGGGCAGGACAGTGGTCCGGCTCAAGGGTGGCGATCCCTTCGTCTTCGGCCGAGGCGGCGAAGAGTGGCAGGCCTGCGCAGCGGCCGGCGTCCCCGTCACCGTCATCCCGGGCGTCTCCTCGGCGATCGCGGGGCCAGCGCTCGCGGGTGTGCCGTTGACCCATCGTGAGCTGACCCAGGGCTTCACCGTCATCTCCGGCCACGCAGCACCGGGAGATCCCGGCTCGACCTTGGACTGGGAGGCACTTGCCAGGGCCAACACGACCTTGGTGATCATGATGGGCGTCGCCACCCTGCCGGCCATTACTACGGAGTTGATCAAGCACGGACTCGCCCGGGAGACCCCGGCGATGACCGTCGCTGACGCCGCCATGTCAAGCCAGCAATCCGTACGCGGCACGCTAGCCGATATCGCAGTACGCACCGAAGAAACCGGCATCAAACCGCCCGCGATTACCGTCATTGGCGCGGTTGCCGGCTTCGCCCTGACCGCGGACCAGAATCAGGACTGATCAGGTCCCGATCTGCCCCTGAACCAGTTCCGGCTCAGGTGAAAGCCGTGGAGTTGATCTCGCGCATTCTGTCGTTGCAGCTGGCTGGGAACTCTTCCGTCATCATCACCGATCGCACTCTGGTACATCGCTTTCACGGCTTGCGAGATGTCAAGATCATCAACGTCCAACTTGTCCAAGGCATGAGCGAGAGTGGCGCCGTCGGCGATCGCATGCAGCCCGTAGACCGAGCCCACCGCCTCGCCAGGGTCAGCAGCCTTCTGGGAGAAAACAGTGGTGGCGAGGAGCTCAGGCTGGATGTTGGCGGCATCGCTCATGATCGCCTTCTGCAGGCTCGACACGGCACCCATGTACTGCGCATAGGAGTCGACCCCGAAGGACTGCCAGGTCGGCAGCAGCGCTGCAAGATCACTGCCGACGTAGCCACGTACCATCAGCTGAGCCGAGGCCCGGGCGCCCTCGAGTTCCACCTTCGCGGCAACGACCGGGAGCGTCAGAGCGCCGCTCACCTTGATGTCGGACACCACAACGAGCGCCCGTAGGGCAACACCAAATCGATAGCTGTGCTCGGCGCTGACGACGTCCTTCCACCGAGCTGCCCCAAACATCAGCGCGTCGTGCTGAACGCTTCCCTCCACATTCCCGACCGGAAAGCCAAGATTCGCCGCGGCGCTGACACTGAGGCTGTAATTCTCCTGCGTCCAGTTGTCCAGCTCGTCGGCCGATGGCACGACCGGCATCTGGTGACTCGACGGCAAGCCGGCGGCAGCATGCACGCCCTCGACCGACATATTGACCGGAAGCATCTTGGGCATGGCCACCTCCTCAAACACCGGTCACCTTGCCGGCTTTGGAAAGTCAAGCATTAATGCACGACACTGGGTTCTCGGTAGCCGTTGGTGCCTGCCTGGGCTGGAACGATCAGGTGGACGAGGCGTTCGAGGTCTTCAGTCAGGTGCTGCTCGACCGGGAACGGGTGCTCGGCGCCAATCTCCCGGACACACTCGTCATGCGGAGCAACCTCGCCGTCTGCCTCAGCCGGAGCGGGCGGGTCGCGGAGGCCATCGAGTTACAAACTCAGCTGCTGAGCGACCGCGAGCGAATCCTCGGCCCCGATCATCCATCCACCTTGTTCACCCAGAGAGAACTTGCCTATCTCCGGGAGCAGCACAGCGACTAAGCACTGCCCGATTCGAGCTTGCCAAGCCGCCATGCAGAGTTGCTGCGGGAGAGCGATGCTCGACCCAACGGCGCGATGTCGATATGGAAGATCACCTCCGGTGCTGCACCAAGTGCGTGTACGAGCAGGGCGCGGGCAACGAGCGGGGTCACCACGGCGATGTTCCGACCATCGGGCCAGGGATGATCATCGAGCACCCGGCCCACCCGATTGATCAACTTCGCGAGACTCTCCCCGCCATGAGGTTCGGCATTCGGATCGTGCAGCCAAGATTCGAGGCCGTAGGCGTCCTCGCTGGCAACATCGATCAGTGCCTTGCCGGTCCATGCCCCGAAATCGCACTCGCGAAGCTCAGCAACGGGCTCCGCGCCAGGGCCCAGGCGTACGGCCGTCGCCTCGCAAGCATCTTCCGGCCCGCGCAGCCAGGACGCGAACCGACCGCTGAGCCGCTTGATCTCAACAGTGACCAATGGGCCCGAGCCGCCGAACACCAGCGCCCGGGTTGCCGGCGTTGCGGCGTGGGCGACGACGAGCAACCGCTGCGCCATCAGCTGCGAGACTGCCGGTCATCGCTCGCCTGATTGATTTGCCAGGCGACGGTCAAGCCGACCAAACGGGACACGAACAGCGCAACATAACCGAGGCCGGCGAGTTGTTCGATCATGACCACTGAGCGTGATTGTGCGGTGATCGGAACGACATCCGACAAACCCGTGCTGGACAAGTTTGTGAAGCTCAAAAACAGCAGCTCCATCCAGGTACGTGGTTGATCAGGATCGACGGCAGCGATAAAGGAGCCGGGTTGAAGCAGCTGGACGAGCTCGAACACGTACGCGAACCCCCACGCGACCAGCGTGAACGTTGCGCCGACGGCGTACAGCTCATCGGTGGTAACGGTGCGATCGGCCAGCATGTACACCATCAGGCTGCCCGCGGCCCAGAAGTAGAAGAGTGCATGCAACACCGACGAGGCCGCGTCCATCGCCGGGACGGGATTAATTTCATCGGCGATGGAGAGTCCAGACGCGGCGATGGCCAGAGTGACCGCTATCCAGGTCGGCCCCGGAGAGTCACGCGTTGCCCAGATCGCCAGCGCCAGCACGAGTGCGCCAAAGATCTCGAAGAGAACCACCCCCAAGCCACCCGTCTCGATGAATGGGTAGATGAGCACGCCAAGCAACTGCACCACGAGCAAGATCGCGGACGGGTGTCTGGCCACTTGTCCGACGACTCCTTGGGTGGGCATGCCCTTCATCGACACGCCAACCTGATGTGGTGTGGAGCTCGCTTCATCCCCGCCGTTCTCCATGCGCGCACGATACCCAGACGGGCCGGGTGAATTAGCGGATCGGAAGGCCTGGAACGACTGACAAGTCGGCCTCGCGACGATACAGTGCAAAGGTTCGCGGAGGACCTGGAAGTTCGGTGAGAATCCGGCACGGTCGCGCCACTGTGTGAGTTGCACTGCATGTGGGTTGTACTGCACTGCTCGAGTCAGACCCAACCTCCGACGAGCTCCGTCAACGCGGGTCGCAGAAACCCCGAGGAGGAATCAATGTCTGAAGCCACCCATGCCAGACCCGTCGCGGTTGTGACGCCCCCGTTCTCTCTCAGCCAGGTGCTGCCGTGGCTGATCTTCGCGGCGGTGCTCCTCCTCGTCGCGTTGTACTTCGTCTCTGCTGAGCAGGGTGCGACCTCAATTTTCTCCGGCACCGCCGTCCACGAGTGGGTCCACGACGGGCGCCACCTGCTCGGCTTCCCCTGCCACTGAGCCACGCGCGATGACTTCAGCACGCAATTTCCTAGTCAGAGGTCTGCTCGCAGGCATCGTTGCAGGTCTAGTGGCCTTTGGCGTCGCGTACCTGGTGGGCGAACCGTCGGTCAATGCCTCAATCGCCATCGAGGAGTCCGGCGGAGCGACCCATGATCACGCAGCCGATGATCATGCCGCGGAATCCAGCACGAGCGATGAGCCGGCGGCCACCGAAGTGCCTCGCTCCCTTCAGTCGACTGCCGGCTTGTTGACCGCAACGCTGGTCGCTGGTGTCACTCTCGGTGGCCTGGTAGGAGTGATCAGCGCACTTGCACTGGGCCGCCTCGGTGGTCTGGGCGTACGCGGTGTCACCCTCTCGGTAGCCTCTATGGGCTTCGTCAGCCTCTACCTGCTGCCCTATCTGGCTTATCCGCCCAATCCGCCCGCGGTCGGCCATCCCGACACCATCGGCATGCGCAGTGCGCTGTACTTCATCATGGTGGCCATCTCGATCATCGCCGCTCTCACCGCAGTGTTGGTCGGGCGCAAGCTCGCGAATCGATGGGGCGGCTGGTATGCAATGCTCGCCGCCATCGCCGGTTATCTCGTGGTAACCGTTACCGCCATCGCTTTGCTGCCGACCTACAACGAGGTGCCGGCAGACTTCCCGGCGACCGTGCTGTACCAGTTCCGGAGAGCAAGTCTGATCACCCAGCTGGCACTCTGGGGCAGCATCGCAGTGATCTTGGGGGAGCTGCTGCACCGGCTGCAACGGCGCAGCCAGCTCGAGGTCATCGAACCCGAGTACGCAGAACAGCCGTTCTGACGTGATCAACCTACCCTCAGCCGGCACGTACGCCGAGGCCCGCCGCCGCTTGGATACGCTGGCGAAGCCGAATGGTGCGCTGGGCCGGCTGGAGGACCTAGCCGCCTGGGTCTCGGCCTGCCAGGCAACGTGCCCGCCTCGCCCGCTCGATCGGGTGCGTGCGGTGATTTTGGCGGGTGATCATGGCGTCGCCAAGGACGGCGTCTCAGCCTATCCGCGCGAGGTTACGTCGGTGATGGTGCGGGCCTTTGTGGCCGGCCAGGCTGGTGCGAACTGCCTCGCTCGGCAACACCACGTGGCGCTGCGGGTCCTCGATCTTGGTGTTGATGATGATCTTGAAGACCTAGCCGCCGAGGTTTCGGCGTACCACCTCGGGCCCGCCGAGCCGATCGACAAGACCGATGCCCTGACGGTGGCCGATTGTCGGCAGGCGCTACGCGCCGGCGAAGCGATCGCGGAGGACGAGATCGCTGCCGGCGCGGACCTGTTGATCATCGGTGATATGGGGATCGGCAACACGACACCCGCAGCTGCCCTGGTCGCAGCGACCTTTGGGCTGCCGGCTGGGGAGGTGGTCGGGCGCGGCACTGGCGTAGACGATGACCGGCTTCGGCATAAAACCCAGGTGATCGCGACCGCGCTTGATCGGATCGGGGAGCGTGCGGAGGACCCGTTCCAGCGCCTTGCCGCCCTTGGATCTGCCGACATTGCCGCGGGCGTGGGCTTCCTTCGAGCCGCGGCCCGCAACGGAGTGCCCGTGTTACTGGACGGGGTCGTTTCGGTCGCCGAAGCATGCGTCGCCGAGGACCTGGAGCCCGGGGTAGTGACCTGGTGCGCGGCCGGGCATCGATCAACGGAGCCGGCACAGCGACTCGCCCTGGAGAAGCTGGGTCTGGAGCCGATCCTTGATCTTGGTCTGCGGCTCGGGGAAGGTACCGGTGCCCTTACCGCCCTTCCGGTGCTGCGCTCGGCTGTCCTCATGCTCCGCGAGCTGGCGCTGCTTGCCGATCTCATCCCCGCCAGCTGAGGTTGTCATGCTGGACGCGCTGCGGCTCTCGGTCGGCACGCTGACCGTCGTGCCGTCCGGCGCCATCGGCGAGATTGACCGCCGCACCGCGGCCCGCGCGATGATCATCGCACCGCTCGCCGTGCTGCCGCTGGCTGCCGCTGTCGCGTTGCTGGGCTGGCTCGGCCGCACCGCTGGGCTGCCTGCCTTGGCGGTCGGGTTGTTGATGGTTGGTGGCCTGGCGCTCGGCAGCCGTGCTCTGCACCTGGATGGGCTGGCCGATACTGTCGATGGATTCGGCTCTGGCTGGACGGCCGAACGGTCATTAATGGTGATGCGGCGCGGCGACGTCGGCCCTATGGGTGTTGTCGCGCTGATCGTGGTACTCGGCCTGCAAGCGGTATCGATCGGCGAGCTGGTCCAGGATGTGTTTGGTGCCGTGCTGGTCGGCGTGGCCGTGTGCTGCTCTCGCGCGGCTCTTGCCCTGACGTGCGTACGCGGTGTGCCGGCTGCCCGTGGCGACGGGCTCGGCGTGGCGGTTGCCAATTCCGTGCCGCGTACGGCTGCCGCTGTCAGCTGGTTCGCTGTGCTGCTGATCATGACCGGGGCTGCGACGCTGTCCGGACACAGCCCGGCGAACGGTGCTCTCGCAGCCGTGGGCGCCGCCTCAGCGGTTGGCTTTCTGGTCTACCGATCGGTATGCCGGCTGGGCGGCATCACTGGCGATGTGATGGGCGCGGCCATCGAAATTGCCTTCACTGTCATGATCACTGTCATGATCACATGAGGTTACAACCGCAGCGCCCGGCCAGCGACGACCATGATCACTTCATCGCTTACCGCAGCCATCTCTTGATTCACCAGTCCGAGCAACTCGGTGAACACCCGGCCGGATCGGTACGGCGACACCAGTCCCCAGCCGACCTCGTTGGTCACTGCGAGTGCCAGGCCGTGCCGAGCTCGCCACGCTGTGATCAGATCCTGCAGCTGATCATGAAAAGCACCCTGCCAGCTCGCCAGCGGCTCTTCCCAGGTGCCGAGCCGGTCGATGACCGCGGTCAGCCAGGTGCCCAGGCAATCGATCAAGATCGCTCCTGGTGCAGTGCGCAGCGCCCCGGCGACGTCGCTGGTCTCCATCGTGTTCCAGTGCGCTGGTCGTCGCGCGCGGTGATCGGTGATGCGGGCGGCCCATTCGGCGTCGGCAGCAGGGTCCGGCGATGGACCGGCCGCGACGTAACTGACCTCGGCACTGTCAGAAAGCAGCGCCTCGGCGTAACGGGACTTGCCGGAACGCACGCCTCCGGTGATCAGAATGCGTCGATCAATGAGGCTAGCGTGCTCCGTATCGATCGATGGGTTGGTCATCGCCGATGACTCTATCGAGGCGCTGGCCGTCGGCGGCGGGACTTGCACTGGGCTACCTGGCCGATCGGGTCCTCGGCGACCCACGCCGTGGCCATCCGGTCGCGGCATTCGGCGCCGCCGCAACCCGGCTGGAGACCCACACGTACGCGGATCAGCAGGCGGCCGGGCTGCTGCACACAGGCGCGCTGGTCGGAGCAGCGGCCGGGCTGGGTGTGCTGCTGGAACGATTGATCGCCGATCGCCCTGCGGCCACCGTCCTATCCACAGCGGCAGCCACCTGGGCCGTTCTCGGTGGCCGATCGTTGAGCCGAGAGGCTGCCACGATTGCCGGGCAGTTGACGACCCAGAATCTGGCCGCCGCGAGAGATCAAGTCCGCCACCTCGTTGGGCGCGATACAGCGGAGCTGTCCACCGGGGAGGTGGCGCGCGCGACCGTCGAATCCCTTGCAGAGAACGCCTCGGACGCGGTCGTCGCGCCGCTGCTCTGGGGTGCGGTCGCGGGATTGCCCGGGCTGCTCGGATACCGCGCTGTCAACACTTTGGACGCCATGATCGGGCACCGCTCGCCGCGCTATCACAAGTTCGGCTGGGCCGCGGCCCGGCTGGACGACCTCGCCAACTGGATGCCCGCGCGCGCGGCCGCACTGGCGGCGGCGGGCTTGGCACCACTGGTCGGTGGCAACGCGGGAAATGTCGCTACCGCGGTACGCCGCGACGCCAGCCAACATCCGAGTCCTAATGCAGGCGTCGTGGAAGCGGCATTTGCCGGAGCGCTGAACGTGCGACTCGGCGGCCACAATCACTACCAGGGCGCGATCGAGGATCGCGGCTTCCTGGGCGACGGCCGCCCGGTCGAGATCGCCGATATCGCGCGAGCCAGCCGCCTCGCTGCTGCGGTGTCGATCAGCGCACTCGCGGTGGCCGTGCTGTTCCGCGGCTGGCGATCATGACCATCGTGATCTTGGGTGGTACCACCGAGGCGCGGCAGCTCGCGGCTGCTCTGACGGGAGCCGGGATCGATGTCGTGTCAACCTTGGCTGGCCGCGTCAACAGCCCCCAGTTGCCGGCGGGACGTGTCCGGATAGGCGGCTTTGGCGGCGTCGACGGCCTCGCTGACTTCATTGACGCCCAACATGCCTCGGCCGTGGTGGACGCGACCCACCCGTTCGCGGCAATGATCAGCAAGAACGCGGTGCAGGCCGCCGGCCTCAACGGTGTGGCGCTCATCAGATTGGAGCGCCCCGGCTGGAGCGAGCACCCCCGCGCGGGCAGCTGGACGTGGGTCCCCGACACCGACGCAGCCCGAACCGCGGCAGATTTCGCCTGCCGGCCGTTTCTGACCACCGGACGGCAATCCTTGCCGGGCTTCGCATCGTGGGCCGATCGCGAGGTGTTGGTCCGCCTGGTCGATCCGCCCACCGCGCCGGTCCCGCCGCGCTGGACGGTCATGACGTCGCGAGGACCTTATGCGTACGCCGGCGAATACCGGATTCTCAGCGATCACGCTGTCGATGTACTGCTCAGTAAGGACTCCGGCGGCACGCATACCGTGGCCAAGCTGGATGCCGCGGGTGATCTTGGCATTCACGTCGTGATCATCAAGCGCCCCGAACGGCCGCCCGCGAGCGTCGTCAGCACGGTCTCCGAAGCCGCCGCGTGGTGCCGCGCCAGACAATTTGGGTCCTGAACCTGTAGTTGGGTCCTGAGTCTGTCGAAGGGCGCTTCGACAAAGCCGCAGCGCACGTTTGCAGGACATGGCACGATCGATGTCATGAGGTTCATTCTCAGACTGCTTGTGAATGCTGCCGCGCTGGCGATCGCGACGTGGATCTTGAAAGGCATCAGTATCACCGCCTCGAGCACCACGAGCAAGATCATTACCCTATTGATCGTGGCGTTGATCTTCGGAGTGCTCAACGCGATCGTGAAGCCTCTCTTCGCGTTGTTCACAGCTCCACTCATCTTGCTGACCTTGGGTCTGTTTCTCATTGTGATCAATGCCTGCATGTTGTTGCTCACCTCATGGCTTGCGGGTTTGTTCAATCTCGACTGGAAGGTCGACGGATTCTGGACGGCTGTGCTGGGCGCCATCATCATTTCGATCGTGAGCTTCCTGCTGAACGTCTTCCTGCCCGATCGGGACGACTCGAGACGTGGCTAAGGAATCCAACAGCCGTCCGATCCACGTCGTCTTCGTCTGCTTGGGAAACATCTGTCGTTCACCGATGGCGGAGCGTGTTGCAGAGCGGGCCGCCGCCGACGCCGGCCTGACCAATGTCGAGTTCTCCAGCGCTGGCACCATCTCTGAAGAATTCGATGATCCGATGGATCGCCGGGCTGCCGCTGTGCTGGAGGAGCGCGGCTATCGATTTCATGATCACATGGCCCGCCGGGTCACCGCCGCTGAGATTGCTGCAGCCGATCTGGTCGTGGCCATGGAGGACAGTCACGTACGCAGTGTCTTGAAACTGGCGCCTGATCCGAGCAGGGTCAGCTTGCTGACGGACTTCGATCCAGCTGCTGAGCCGGGTTCTGGCGTACCGGACCCTTACTTCGGTTCCGACACCGGTTTCTACGACACCCTTGCGGCTATCGAAGCAGCCATGCCGGGACTTCTCGACCGCATCCGGACCTTGCAAACCAGCCAAGCCTGAGCTCGACAAGGTCCTCCGCGTACGAACCCGGCAGCCGTCTGAAGAAGAGAAGCCCCTCCCAAGATGAGAGAAGTGGGTCGATTCACCTCGATTTGGCGCGCGCGGGCCATCTTGAGACGAGAAACGTGGCTTCTGCAGATGAGCACGCGCACTTATTTTGTGACCGGGCATAAGTACCAGTCGAACAGGGTATTTCCGCCTCGACAGGGTCCCTACGCGGCACCTCTCACAGGTTTTTCATTGGTGACTTGCCAAGCTCGCCGATAGGGGACTCGGGGAGGAACTGAAGATGATAAACCCACGACACACGTGGCCGCTTGCGATAGCAGCCACGCTCACCTGCGCAGCATGTGTGAGCAACCCAACCGCGCCTTCGGGCGCTAATCCAGCAGGCCCGTCCACGCTGGAGCCGAGCCCGGCCAGTCCGGTTGCGGCGCAGCCGCTGCTACCGACCGGTGCCGAGCCTGTCAACCTCAACCCTGCCGATTTCAGCGCCGACATCACCAACGCCTACTGGCCCATGAAGCCCGGCACCCGATGGGTCTACCGCAATGTGGAGGAAGGCAATCCACCGCAGGACATCAACGTCATTGCGACGACGGAGACGAAGAAGTTGGCCAACGGCATCACTGCCCGGGTAGTTCGCGACACCGCGCGAAGCAAGGGCCAGCTCGTCGAAGACACCATCGACTGGTACGCCCAAGACAAGGCAGGGAATGTCTGGTACATGGGCGAGCAAACGGCTGAGTACGAAAACGGCAAGGTCGTCAGCCGTGAGGGGTCCTGGGAGGCCGGCAAGGACGGTGCGATGCCGGGCATCATGCTGCCTGCGCAGCCACAGGACGGCCAGAAGTACCGCCAGGAGTACAAGAAGGGCGAAGCAGAGGACAACGGCGAGGTCATCGCGACTGATGCACTGGTCCAGGTCAAAACCGGCGGCTACAAGAGCTCAGTAGTCACCATGGACACGAGCAACGTCGAGAAAACCGCGGTGGAGTACAAGTTCTATGCACCAGCTGTCGGACCGTTGCTTGCGCTGGACGTCTCAGGCGGCGCGTCCCGCGAAGAGCTGGTCAAGATCGAACAGGCTGGTCCTGCGGCTGGCACCGGGCCGATAGGTAAACCCAAGTCGTGACCCTGCGGGCTGCGGCACTATGACGAGCTGGTCGCTCCGACGACTGCAGGAGCTTGCGAAGTCAGCAACGATGAGCATCCGCTCTGCAACGCAGGCGACGAAGGAGTCGGAACGCGCGAACAGCTTGTCAGAGTGCCAATCCAACGCGGCTATGGCTCGCCGTCGATGATCGTGAAATCCTTAATCTCGTGCGAGTCCTGATTGTCGAGGATGAGCCTAAGCTCGCCAGCCTGCTGCGGAAAGGATTGACCGCACAGGGGCTCGCGGCCGACGTGGCAACAGACGCCGACGAAGCCATGTGGATGGCCGCCGCGACCGCGTACGACGCGATCACGTTGGACGTCATGCTCCCGGGCACCGACGGATTCACGCTCTGCCGTGATTTTCGGCGACAAGGCGTGACGACGCCGGTGCTCATGATCACCGCGCTCGACACGATCCATGATCGGGTGACCGGCTTGGACAGCGGCGCCGATGACTACCTTGCGAAACCGTTCTCGTTCGACGAGTTGCTTGCGCGGCTCCGGGCTTTGGCTCGGCGGCCGCGCGAGGTGCGGATGCCCGTACTCGCCGTCGGCGAGCTGAGCCTCGATCCGGCGGCGCGTACGGTGCACTATCGCGACACCCCGATCGAGCTGACTCCGAAGGAGTTCGCGCTGCTCGAGGCGCTGATGCGCCGGCCAGGTGAGGCGGTATCCCGCTTTGACCTGCTGGAGTGCGCCTGGGATGACAGCTACGACAACCGCTCAAACGTCGTCGACGTCTACATCGGCTACCTACGACACAAGGTCGACCGACCTTTCGGGACCGACAGCATCGAGACCGTACGGGGTTACGGCTATCGGCTCCGCACCGAGGAAGCCGGATGAGCCGGCTGCCTATTCGCTGGAAGCTCACCCTGGCTTTCACGCTCGCGCTGACGATCGTCCTCACTGCTGTCGGGGTCTTTCTGCACTTTCAGCTCAGCACCGACGTGGACCATGAGATCGAGCGTGATCTCCGTACCCGCGCCGCTCAGCTCAGCGGTTTGCTGATGCGGGAGCCGATTTCGTCGCTGCCCACCGCTGCCGCCGAACAGCTCGAACCAGATGAGACCATCGCCCAGATCCTGACGCCAACCGGAGGGGTGGTGGCGGCCACCGCGTACGCTGATGTCCAGCTGCTGACGCCTGAACAGCTGCGTGATGCGGCGGTAGATGAGGTCTTCGTCGACCGGCCGGGTGACCAGCAGCTTGACGAGTCGCTCAGGATCTTCGCCATGCCGGTACAGGCCCGGGACGAGACCTTCATCGTCGTCGTCACAGACTCCCTCGACGAGCGGTCGCAGACGCTGACCTCAACGTTGGGTGTGGAGGTCGTTGGGCTCATTGCCGCCCTGATCGCCTCCTGTGTCGTCGGCTACTGGGTGACCGGGCTCGCGTTACGGCCGGTCGAAGACCTACGCCGCCGAGCGACCTCGATCAGCGGCCATGACTTGATCGATGGTGACCGAGCGCCACTGCCGGTCTCACCGGTCAAGGACGAGATCGGACGCCTGGGAGACACGCTGAACGACATGCTCGACCGCATCGGGCAGGCGCAGGCCGCGCAGCGGGATGCATTGGAGCAGCAGCGGCAGTTCCTCGCCGACGCCAGCCACCAGCTGCGTACCCCCGTGGCGATCATCAAAGCCGAGGTCGAGCTCGCCCAGGCCGGAACGACGAAGGGCGATGAACTTCAGGCTGCGATGACGTCGATCGGGGAGGAAACTGACCGACTATCCAGACTCACCGAACAGCTCTTGCTGCTCGCCGCGGCGGATGAACATCAGCTCAGCCTGAGCCGGGAAGCAATCACGCTTCGCGGTCTGCTCGACGAGGTCGCCGACCGGGCCCGGGGGCGTGCGCAGCTCCAGGGTCGAAAGATCACCGTGGAGTCCGATGAGACCACCATCGTGGCGGATCGGCAGCGGCTCGAATACGCCCTAGGCAACTTGCTGGACAATGCGCTCATCCATGGTGCTGGAGATATGTCACTGGTTGGCGAACATGTCGGTGATGCCGTCACGATCAGGGTTCGTGATCATGGAACCGGGTTCTCGGAGCGGTATCTTGCGCATCCATTCGTCCGTTTCGCACCGACGTCAAGCACCGGCCGCGGGACCGGCCTGGGCCTCGCCATCGTGCACGCCATTACCGAGGCGCACGGCGGCGTCGTCAGCGTGGCTAACGACGTTGGGGCTTCGGTGACCCTCTCATTGCCGACAGACCCGGCTCGGCCGGTTGCCGTACCTGGTAGCGACCCGACTGCGCCAGCAGGGGCCAGCGATCAAGAACGGCAGTGGTCTTCGCATTGAAGCCACGGCCGCTGGAGTACCTGGTCAAGATCGTCACCGAACCTGTTCGCAGATAGTCGATCGAAAAGCGCTGGAAAGTCTTGTTGCGATTACGCGACACCGCCACTCCGGCAGCGGCAGCCATGTCATGAGAGTTTCCACCGAGGTCGGCGATGAACTGGCAGTTCCGGGTCAGGTTGCGACTCAGTGTGTCGGAAACGACCAGCGTTGTCGCGTCGTCAGCGGTCACGCAGCCCGGCGCGGAGGCGGTGAAACTCTTGAAGTTGCTGGGGAACTGGCGGCCGAAGGTGATGTCGGACCAGCCGCTCGCGTAGACGGCAAGCGCACCAGCGGTCACGACACCGACCGCGATCTGCGCCGGTCGGGCGCGTACCAGGGCGATGAGGCGGCCGATCGCGGCCCCGACGACAAGGGCAACCGGAGCCGCGGTAAAGCCGGCGTGGTGAGGAAACCAGGTCGGAGTGACGAGTAGGAAAGCTGTTAGCCCGATCAACAGCAGCACAGCCAGCCGCGCCTCGCGATAGCTCCAGGCCAGTGCGGCGCAGCAGAGCAATGCGAAGACCGCAACGACTGTGATCGTCACGTGCTGTCGGCCGACGATGCCGAGGCCGACGATT
>Ga0307288_10000414_pt1 | contig 14600 bp, 14 predicted proteins | sample ER_DNA_142_FD_194469 | JGI IMG/M metagenome (GOLD analysis project Ga0307288, IMG submission 194469) | Bulk soil microbial communities from the East River watershed near Crested Butte, Colorado, United States - ER_DNA_142 | ecosystem: Environmental > Terrestrial > Soil > Floodplain | place... | reverse complement strand
GGATCCAGCTCTACGACGCGCCGTTCAGCCTCAAGAAGGCCGACTCGTTCACGCTGCACATCAACGGCAAGGCCAGCTACATCCGGGGCCAGGCCGCGCAGCCGACCTTCGACGACACCAAGAAGTACTTCTACGACGAGATCCCGTGGGCCGGCGTCAAGCTGCCGGCCGTGGGCGTCAAGATCAAGGTTGTCGAGCAGAGCGGCACCTCGCTCAAGGTCAAGTTCTCCTGATCCACCGCACCACAGCGACGCCCGGGGGCCTCGGCCCCCGGGCGTCGCCCCTTTCTCACCCCCACGGGAACCCGCAGGGCCGGGCCCGGGTCTCACCAACGGAGGTGGGTCATGATCTCGTTTTCCCGTACGGCCACAGCAACGCTCCTGGTCCTCACGGGCCTGACGGCCTGTTCAGCCGGCTCTGACGTGGTGCAGGGCACCTCCGTGCCGGTCACGCCCAGCGGCTCCGTCTCCACGGTCACACCGGAGGCACCCGCGGCCTCACCCAGCGGCCCGTACAACTCGGTCCCCACCGGTCCCGCGCCCTCCAAGCCGGCCGGCATCCCGAAGACCCCGACGGACATCCTCCGGTCGCCGGGCTGGACCGAGGGCACGATCACCCGGGGCGGCAGCGGTCCCTGTTACGGCCTGGTCACGTTCGACGGCGTCGCCTACGCGATGTACTCGGACAAGGGCCTCGAACTGACCAAGGGCGACCACATCCGGGCCGAGCTGAAGCCGGCGAAACGACGCATCGACTGCGGGGAGGGCACCCCGGTCGCCATGGGTGCCCTCCAGCGCTTTCCCTAGGCCCGTAGGCTGGTTCGCATGAGTGCCCAGGTGGACGAGGCGTGCGTCCTGACGGAGGGTCCCTGGACCCACCGTTTCGTCGGCGCCAACGGCAGCCGCTTCCACGTCGTCGAGGCGGGCACCGGGCCGCTCGTCCTGCTGCTGCACGGCTTCCCCGAATTCTGGTGGGCGTGGCACGACGTGCTGACCCGGCTGGCCGATGCGGGCTTCCGCGCGGTGGCGATCGACCTGCGTGGCTACGGCGCCAGCGACAAGCCCCCGCGCGGCTACGACGGCTACACGATGGCCGCCGACGTGACCGGCCTCATCCGGGCGCTCGGCGAGCGCTCCGCGATGATCGTCGGCGCGGGGGCCGGCGGCATGATCGGCTGGACGGCGGCGGCCTTCCACCCCACGATGGTCAGCCGGCTGGTGGTGCTGGGCGCGGCGCATCCGCTGCGGCTGCGCGCGGCGCTGTTCTCCGACCCGCGCGGCCAGGCGGCGGCGAGCGCGCCGATCCTGCGCTTCCAGGTCCCCCGCTACGAGCACGTGCTGACGAAGAACGACGCGGCCCTGATCGGCGAGCTGATCGAGCAGTGGAGCGGTCCGAGATGGACGGAGACCGCCGCCCACGAGGAATACGTCGCCCGGTGCCGGGAGGCCATGCAGATCCCGCAGGCGGCGTTCTGCGCGCTGGAGGCGTACCGGTGGGTGTTCCGGTCCGCGCTGCGGTTGCAGGGCTACCGTTTCGTCAAGCTGATGCAGCGGCCGCTCATCACCCCGACGCTGCAGATGCACGGCGAACTGGACACCGCGCTGCTGCCCCGCACGGCGCAGGGCTCGGGCCGCTACGTGATCGCCCCGTACGAGTGGCGCCTGATTCCCGACGCCGGCCACTTCCTGCACCAGGAGGCGCCGGACCTGGTGACCGGCGAGATCCTGCGCTGGCTCAAGGCCTGACCGCGCTAGACGCGGTGCTCGTAGAGCTCCGTGACCTCGTGCGCCGGGGCCCAGCCCTGGTAGACGCCGAAGTCGAACTCCTCCAGGCCCAGCTCGTGCGCGACCGGCGCCCGGCCGCCCGTGTACTCCAGGCGCAACCAGTTGTCGGCCTCGGCGAGCACGATGAACGGCTCACCGCGCCACGAGCAGGTCGTGCGGACGTACACCAGCTCACCGAACTCGCCGGGCGTCAGCGCGCGGACGTAGCGCCCGGGCCGCACCTCGTGGAAGCCGTCGGCGGGTTCGGGGGCGTAGATCCGCACGTTCTCACCGTCCGGCGCGGCGTCGTACTCCCGGCCTTGCCAGGTGACCACGTAGCCGTCGCGCATCACTGCTCACCGACCCGGCGCCACACCGGCGCGTCACCGTCGAAGACCGCGATCATCTGCTCGGCACCATCGACGTCCATCCGCCACAACTGCGTGCCGTGCGGCAGCCGCACACTGTCCACCTTGAACTCCGCGATGACGTCCTTGCCCTCGCCGGGAGCGAACCCGTTACCGCGGAACGGCGGCCGCTCGATGACCCAGCCGTCCATGGCCCGCAGCGCCTGCTCGCTCTGCCCGCCGTACGGGATGCGGTAGAGGCTGGGCCGGTGCGCCGGCCACCGGAGCACGAAGGCCTCCTTGGCATCCGCCTGGTAGGGCGAGCCGTCGTAGAGCAGGCCGAGGGCCGCGAAGAGGTCGCCGGGGCTGCGCAGGTGCTCGACCTCTCCGGCGCGGTGCACGAACCCGGCGACCCGGTCGTAGCCCCGCTCGAGGTAGTAGTCGATCTGCTCGGCGGGCACGGCCTTCTGCATGATGGTGAGCTGCGCCGTGGGCTCGGCCGGTCGCTGCGGCCGCTCGGCGGGCGCCTCCGCCGGATCGCCACCCAGGCCGGCCTCCACCGCCCAGGAGGCGAGGGCGATGACCTGCGGGCCGGGATACCTGGCGCCGATGGGCGACGTCGGGTTGACGGCGAACGACCAGGCCGGGTCGGGCCAGCGACGGATCAGGTCGATGAACCGGACCCCGACCGTGCGGACCGGCTCGGCGAAGTGCTCGGCGAGGCGGTCCCGGCTGGTGAAGACGACGAGGAACACCTCACCGTCGAACTCCTCGGTGCGGAAGGCGAATCCGGACTCGCCCGGGGCGCTGCCGGCACGCGAGTTGTCCGCAACCGGGACCAGCACGCTGGCGAGCAGGAGGGTGGAGAGGAACGAGTCGGTGCTGCCGTCGGCGGCGGCCCGGTAGAGGTCACGCTCGACCTCGTTCGCGGCGACGAAGTCGTCGTCCGGGAAGGCGGCGGAGCCGGTCGATCCGGCGACGGTCGGCCTGGGGCCGCCGGGCCCGGTCGGCTCCGAGTCGCTGCGCCCGGCCGCTCCGGCATCCGTGCGCCCGGCCGCTCCGGCATCCGTGCGCCCGGCCGCTGCGGTATCCCTGCGCCCGGCGGCGGGGTGGTGGGTGTCGGTCTGCTCGGCGCTGGGGCGCTCGGTAGGCCGGACACCGCCGGGCTGCGCGTCCGGTCGCGGCGGCACTGCCGCAGGTTGAGCGTCGGGCTCGGCGTCGGGCCGGGCGTCGGGCTGGGGGGAGGGCGGGACCGCGGGCCGGGTCGCCGGAGCGGGCACGGCCGGGCCGGCCGTGGACCGGGCGGCACCCGCGGCACCGGGGATGACCGGCGGGGCCAGCCCGGGCTGCGACTGCCTCGCGGCGGCCGGCTCCCGGGTCGCGGGCTCCTGCGTGGTCGAGGGCCGAGCCGTCGGGGCCTGGGCCGTCGGGGCCTGGGCCGTCGGGGCCTGGGCCGTCGGGGCCTGGGCCGTCGAGACGTGGACCGTCGAGGCCTGAACCGTCGGCGGCTGAGCGGTCGGCGGCTGCTGGGCGGAAGCGGGGCTGCGGCCGGCGAACGCCTGGGCGGCGGCGGCCATGGAGGCCGGCCGTGCCTCGGGCGGGGTGACCTGGCGGCGGGGCAGCCCGCCCGGGCCGACGGTACGGTCCTCGCCGGGCGTGGCCAGGCTCTTGGCCGAGATCGCTCCGGCCTCGGCGAGACCCGTCCGGCTCGGCGCGTCGTCTCCGGCCTGCTCGGCCCCGGTCGGACCGGCCGGCGCATCGTCCTTGCCCGCCGGCGGCGGGATGTGTGCCGGCAGCGGCGGCGTCTGAGCCATCGGCGTCCGGGTGGGCAGGTGAGCATCGGGCCGCGGCGGCTGAGCGGACCCGCCGGGCGCGGTGCCCGTGGGAGCGTTCCGTTCGCTCACGGCTCCCGCAGCACGGCTACCCAGAGCGCTGAGGGCACTCGATCCGGAGGCGGCCCGCGCGGCCACGCCGGGACCAGCCGGCTCCCTCGCGGGAACGGACGGGGGTCGGTAGGCAGCGGGCACGTCACCGGGCGAACCGACCGGCCGGCCACCGGACTGATCACCGATCGGCGCGGGACGGTCGCCTGGCGCGGTGCCGAAGCCGTTGAACTGGCCGCCGGGAATCCCGCCGGAACCGGACGGAGAGGCCGGAACGCGGGAAGGCAGCCCGCTGGGCAGCACGGCCCCCGGCGTGCGCAGTGGCAGCCCACCTGGGCCGACCTGCCCGCCGGCATCCGCGTCTGGGCCGGAGGAAGCTGGGGCACCGGAACCCGGGCTGTCGGAAGCCGGGCTGCCGGAACCCGGGCTGCCGGAACCCGGGCTGTCGGAACCCGGGCCGCCATAACGAGGGCTGCCGGAATCGGGAGCCGAACCGCCGTACGCCGGTCCACCCGGGCCCGGAGCGCCCGCCGCAGAGCCGCCGGGGGCGGATCCCCCGGCCGTACCCGCGCTGCCCGGAACGGGACCGCCCGATCCCGGAGCCGCGTAGCTCTGCTCGCCCGCTTGGTATCCCTGGGCTGCCGCGGTCGCCGCCAGTGTCGCCGCGGCGTGCAGGTCCTGGATGCGGTTCGGCGCGTTGCTGCCCTCGCGGCCCGGGCCGCGGGTAGGCAGGCGCAGGTCGCCCCGGGAGAGCTGGGCCACGAACCAGGCCGGCAGGTAACCCTCGATCGGCAGGCCGGGATTGACCGCCAGCCACCATTCGAGGTTGGGCCAGGTGTCCGCGAGCTCCGCGTACGCGACGCGGCGGGCCGAGCCGGTGTAGTCGGCCAGGCACGCCTGCAGCGCGGACGGCGAGGTGAAGGCGAGGACGTGCGTACGGCCGCCGGTGCTCCACGTGCCCCAGCCGAGCGGGGCGAGGCCGGCGAGGGCATCCGCCGAGACCGGTAGAAGCAGGTCGACACCGGCGAGAATGCGGAAATAGGACTCCTGGTCGTCGGTGCGCAGGGCATTGCGCATCGCGATCTCGGCGTCCGTAGCCGGTTCCCACTCGGTCACGTCCACCTCTCCCTTCGCGGCGAACGGGCCATCTCAACGCGTACAACCTACAAGGTCAGGCCGCGATCACAATGGGCGGCCGGATGCATACAGCCGAGAAAGTGGTCAGTAGCCCGATCGGGGCCCGTCAGCGCCCGATTGTGTCGCGTAGAGGCACCGCCCGATGACGCGGGGTAGCCGGATCGCGGGGAGAACGGCGGCGGCCGGAACGCGAGCGTCCCGGCCGTACCGCGAAGGTGTTTCATGGGCTCAGGAGAAGCGCTTCTCCGCGTTGCCCTCGGTGGTCTGGTAGTCCTGCGCGGACTGGTCGACGGCGACCTTGATGTCGCGGAGGATGTTCTTGAGGTCGGTGGAGGCTGTGCTCCACTTCTTCTGACGCTCGTAGTACGCCGCCTGCGCCCGGCCCTCCCAGGTCTCCACCAGCGGACGCGCGAAGGCCTCGAGCTGACCGAGCTGCGAGTCGAGCTCGCTGACAGCCTTGTGAATATCGGCACCGGCCTGCGCCAGGGCACCGAAGTTGACGCGAAGCAAACCGTCGTTCATGTCGTGCTCCTCCCAGGCTGGACGTTAGAGCGGCAGGCTGAAGCCGCCGCCACCGGACTTGGTCACCACGTTCGCGGCCGAGGAGTCGGTGCTGTCGTAGCTCACGCCCGAGGTCCGGATCGCTTCGGCGGTGTCCGCGAGCGCCTTGTTGAGCTTCGCGAGGTCCCGCTGGTACTGGTTCTTCACGGTCTCGAACGCCGAGCCGCCGCTGCCGACCCAGGCGGTCTGGAGCACGGAGAGCTCGTTCATGAGCTTGTTGAGCATGCGCGTCAAGGAATGGTTGACCTCGTCGAACTGCGCGGCGGCCTTCGCCATATCCGCGGATCGTGCCTGCGTCTGGGACACCCCGGACGTCACCCCGCTTTCTTCACTCGTCTGTCGCGCACCGGTCGGGAAGGGACGAGCCGTGCTGACGGATCGTGCCGGCGAGCCGGTGCATTGACGTGCCCTCAGGTTAACCTTTCCCGCTTTGCGGTGGGGGGCACCCTTGAGCTGCCTATTGTCCGTTACCGTCGCTGACCGTAACGGTCTCGACGCAGTCACGGTAGCCCTCTTTGCCCACCTGTGGATATCGACGCCGCCCCCTGCGTATGCGGCCCGCGCCATACGATGAGTCCGCGCAGGCAGCGGACCAGGGAAAGGCGGGCGCAACGGTGACGGCAGACCTGGCGGGTGGCCGCAACTTCCCCGAGCTCAGCGGCGCGGGAGAGCGGCTGCCCAAGGTACGCGCCCAACGTGTCCCACATGGACGATTGTTCGGTATTCGCACCGGGCAGTGGGTCAGCACCCAGGTGGCGGCCGTCGCCTTACTGATCGGCGCGGTCAACGGCCCCCTCGTCCTCGCCGCGGCGGCCGTCCTGGCCATCGTGCTGCTGGCCGTCACGTGGCTGCGGCTGCGCGGCCGCTGGGCGTTCGAATGGCTCGGCACCGGCCTGCGCTTCGCCGCCCGCCGCCATGCCGTCTCGGTGGCCGACGGGCCGGCCGTGCTGCTGGCGTTCGTAGCGCCCGGCACCCGGATCGAGCAGACCGAGCTCGCCGGCGACCCGGCCGCGGTCATCGTCGACGGCCACGGGCTGGCCGCGGTGCTGGAGTTGGGCGACCCGAGCGGCCTGCTCGCCGAGGAGGTGGTGACGCTGCCCTCCCCCGCCCGCCTGCTGCCTCCGGCGGGCGCCGAGCACCCGCCGTGCCGTCTGCAGCTGGTCCTCGTCGGCGCGCCGGCGCCCTCGCTACGGGCCGGTGGCGGCACCCCGGCCAACTCGTACCGTCAGCTCACCGATGGTCGCCTGCTGGGCCACGGCAGGGCGCTGCTGGCCGTACGGGTGCTGCGCGCCGACGGCTGGTCGGAGGACGACCTGCGGCGTGCCCTCTCCGGCCTGGTGCGCAAACTGCTGCGCCGGCTCGGCCCGACCCCGGCCCGGCCGCTCGGCGAGGCCGCGGCCCTGCGGGTGGTCTCCGAGCTGGCCCACGACGACGGCATCGGCCCGGCCCAGGAGACCTGGCCCGGGCTGCGGGTGGGCAGCCTGACCCAGGCCACCTTCCGGCTGCGCCGCTGGCCCGACCTGCGGATCGAGACCTCGCGCCGGCTGGTGTCCCGGATGCTGACCCTGCCCGCGGCCGCCACGACCGTCGCGCTGGGCGTGGGCCCGCGCTCGGCCACCGGTACGGACACCGCGATCGACCTCACCGTACGGCTCGCGGCGCCCGACTCCGCCGCTCTCTCCGTGGCCACGCAGGCGCTGCGCAAGCTGCTGGCCGACGAGCGCGCCACGGCCCGGCGGCTGGACGGCGAGCATCTCGACGGGCTCACCGCCACCCTGCCGCTCGGCATCCCGGCCAACCCCGGCGTGCCCGGCCGTCCCCACCCGGAGGTCGCCCGCGCCGACCTGCTCGACGACCTGCAGCTGCCGATCGGCAACGCCGGCCTCATGGTCGGCAACAACCGTCGGGGAGAGCCGGTGATCGCCCGGTTGTTCCGCCCCGAGCAGACCCGGGCGCTGCTGGTGGGCGGCGTCCCCTGCGCCCAGCTGGTGGCGCTGCGGGCGATGGCGCTGGGCGCCCGGGTGGTGGTGCAGACGGCCCGGCCGCAGGCTTGGGAGCCGTTCGTCCGGGGGGCCGCGGTGCCCGGCGAGGCGATCGCGGTCATCCCGCCGGGCCGCGCGGTGGAGATCCCCCCGGGCTCGGCGCTGCATCCCCTGCTCGTGGTGGTCGACATCGGCCCGGTCGGCGCGGACACTCGCCCCGGCGCGGGCTGGCAGGCCACGCTGGTGGTCCGGGACGACTTCAGCCCGGCCGACGCCGATGCGGCATCCCGGGCCGACCTGCTGCTGGTGCAGCCTCTGCGTCAGGAGGAGGCGGCGCTGGTGGGTGCGGCCCTCGGGCTCGGCGAGGCGGCGAAGTGGCTGACCCAGATCCGGACGGACATGGTCGGTGTGATCAACCGGCGTTCGGTCCGCTGGGCGGTGCTCTCCCAGACCCCGATCGAGGCCCAGCTGATCGGCCCCCCGGTGCGAGGCTGACCGGCCGATCGGTGGGTGTCGGCTGTCGATTCAGCACGTTTGTCGTGATGCCTCGGCATCGAGATCGACAAGATCGTGGAGTGTCGTCCGCCCGGCTGGCCCGGGCGTGGCACCATCGCGTGCCATGGGAATCCTTATCCGGCTGGTCATCACCGCCGTCTCGTTGTGGATAGCGACGCTGGTGATCGACGGCATCCGTCTCACCACGGGCTCCCTCGCGGGCCAGATCGGCACGCTGCTGGCCATCGCGGTGATCTTCGGCCTCGTGAACGCGGTGCTGCGCCCGATCATCAAGACCATCGGCTGCGGGCTCTACGTGCTGACCCTGGGCCTGATCTCACTGGTGGTCAACGGTCTGCTGTTCATGCTGGTCAGCTGGATCGCCGACCAGCTCGACCTGGCCTTCCACGTCGACGACTTCTGGCCGAGCGCGATCCTGGGCGCCCTGCTGGTCGGCGTGGTCAGCTGGGTGCTCAACATGCTCGTCCCGGACGGCGACGACTGATCGCCCACGGCCGGCGGACGCGAAGCCGCCGGCGCCCGATTGGCCTGGTGACCTGCGACATAGGCAAGGACCGCTTCCCCACCGGCACCTTACGGTGAGGATATGGGCGAGGAACGGCGAGGATATCTGTACGGCCTCACGGCGTACGCGCTGTGGGGCTTCTTTCCGATCTACTTCAAGTTGCTCGCGCCCTCACCACCGCTGGAGATCCTCGCCCACCGGGTGATCTGGTCCGTGGTGTTCGTCAGCGTCGTGCTGCTCGTGATGCGCAACTGGCGCTTCCTCGGCCGGATCCTGTGCGATCGCCGGCTGCTGGGCGGCATCATCCTGGCCGCCGTGCTGATCGCGGCGAACTGGGCGACCTACATCTACGGCGTCAACTCGTCCCGGGTGGTCGAGACGGCGCTGGGCTACTTCATCACCCCGCTGGTCGTCGTGCTGCTCGGGGTGACCGTGCAGCGCGAACGGCTGCGGGTGTGGCAGTGGACAGCCGTCGGCTTCGGTGCGCTGGCGGTGGCCGTGCTGACCGTCGACTACGGGCATCTGCCGTACATCGCGCTGGTGCTGGCCGCCAGCTTCGGGTCGTACAGCTTGATCAAGAAGCGGCTCTCGCTGCCGCCGGCCGAGGGTCTGTTCGTCGAGTCGGCCGTGCTGGCGTTGCCGGCGCTGGGCTATCTGAGCTGGCTGAACGCGACCGGGGGCGCGAAGTTTGGGCATGTGTCGGGCGGGCACACCGTGCTGATGCTGCTGTCCGGGGTGGCCACCGCCGTACCGTTGCTGCTCTTCGCCGCTGCCGCCAACCGGGTGCCGATGGTCGGCATCGGCATCCTGCAGTACGTCGCGCCGATCCTGCAGCTCGCCTGCGGCGTGCTGCTGTTCCACGAGCCGATGCCGCCGGCCCGGCTGGCCGGCTTCGGGCTGGTCTGGATCGCGCTGGTCATCTTCACCGTCGACGGCCTGCGCGGCGCGCGGGCGGCCAAAGGGAGGACGGCGGCCAAAGGGAGGACGGCGGCCGCCTCAGCGGCCGCCACCGCCGAACCAGCCGCCGCCCTTCCGCCGCGCTGACGAGCGGACCCGTCAGGGGACGTCGTAGGAGAGCAAGGTCCGGTCGTCGGTCCGCACCAGCGCCAGCCGGGAGAGCGTCCCGTCGGTGAAGTGCGTCAGGCCGGACATCTTGACCTCTTTTCCGGGCGTTGCGGTCCACGAGCCGAGCTGCTCGCTCTCCTCGTCCGGCCCGTACGCCATCAGCCGGATCGTGTACGGCTCGGACTGTGCGTCGCCCCGGTTGTAGAAGCAGACGAGGTCGACCTTGGTGCCGCCGGCCGCCCCAGCCAGATTGATCTTGGCGGTGACCTGCACCCGTTCGTTGGCCGGCGTCATCGCGATGGTCGGGCCGGGGACCGGACCCGGGCCGGCGCCACGACCCATCCAGAACACCGCGCCGATGCCGACGACCAGGGCAAGGCACGCGGCGGCCAGGGCCGAGCCGAGCAACCGCCAGCGGATCCGGCGGCGTTCCTCGCGTCGCGTCGACTGCGCGGCCATGACCAGGTCCGGCATGCTGGTGCGCCGGTTCCTCGACGGCCGCGGGTCAGGCGCCAGCAGCTTCTCGAAGTCGGCGGGGTCGAGCCGGCCGAGCAGCCCGGGCAGCACGGCGATGTCGGCCACCGCCTCGCGACAGAACGAGCAGGTCGCCAGGTGGCGTTCGTAGGCGGCGCGTTCCGCGGGCGAGAGGGCGCCCAGGACGTACGCGCCGTCGTCGTGCTCGTGGTCGCATCTCATCCCGTCACCCCCATCTCGTCCAGTACCAGGCGCAGCGAACGCAGCGCGTAATGTGTGCGCGACTTGACCGTGCCGGGCGGAACACCCAGCCGGGCGGCCGCCTCGGCGACGGAACGCCCCTGGTAGAAGCACTCCACCAGGACGTCGCGATGGCTCGTGGACAACCGCCCCAGGGCCTCCGCCACCGTCCAGGCCTCCACGGCCCGGTCGGCCTCGTCCGCGCTCGGCGGCGGCTCGGGAATCATGTCGGTGACCACCTCGCCCACCCGGACCGACCGGCGTCGCCAGGCATCGATCGCCAGGTTGCGCGCGGTGGTGAACAGCCATGACCGCACCGCGCCGCGTTCCGGGTCGAGCGCCTCCGGATGGCGCCAGGCCCGCAGCAGCGTCTCCTGCACCAGGTCCTCCGCCCGCTGCCGGTCGCCTCCGGAGAGCCGTACGGCATGCGCGAACAGGGCTTCCCCGTGCTCGTCCTGCAGAGCGCGAAGCAGCTCGGCATCCTGATCCTCCAAGCCTGCCGACCCCCTCCGCGCGTTCCCACCGGTACTACGTGCGGGCGGGTCGGGCGGTTCAAACACCGGTGACAGCTCGGCAGGTCAGGCGGTGGCGGCGTCCCCCGCGGAGAGGGCCTCGGCAACGCTGCGGGCGGCGGCGGTCAGCTTGGCGCGGACGACCCGGGCCGAGGTCAGCATCTCGGCCGCCGGCAGCGCGCAGGCGAGTACCAGACGGCGTTCCATGTCCCGGTCGGCGACGACGTTGACCGCGGCGCAGGCAAGCCCCTGACGGAACTGGCCCATCTCCAGCTGCATCCCGCGCCGCTCGCCCGCGGCCAGGTCGGCCTCGAGCGCCTCGGCCGAGGTCAGCGTGGCCGGGGTGAACGCCCGCATGCCCCAGTCACGCAGGTAGCGGGCCCGCTGATCGGCGGTGAGCGTGGCGAGCAGGGCCTTGCCGAGCGCGGTGGCGTGGCCGCCCTCGTCGAAGCCGGGGACCATGTCGTCCATGAACGGCGAGCGGGCGCCCTCGGCGGACGCGGTCACCGCGATCCGGCCACCCACGAAGCGGCCCAGATAGTGGCTGTAGCCGGTCTCGATCGCGGCGCGGCGCAACGCCTCACCGACGGACGGCGGGCCGCGGAAGGCGGACACCAGCTCTCGGTACCGGTCCGCGATTTCCAGACCGACGATGTAGGTGCCGTCTTCCCGGCGGATCACATAGCCTTCGTACGCCAAGGTACGGACAAGGTGATACGTCGTCGCCACGGTCAGCTCACATCGCCGAGCGATCTGTTTCACTGTCAGTCCGCGCGGGGCCCGACCCACCGATTCGAGTACACGCAGGGCGCGTGACACGCTCCGGATCAGGTCTGACGGCTCCGCCAGGGGGTCGCGCACAGCCACCTCCGACGCCGGGGACTTACACCATATGAATAATCTTCCTCGGACGGAATGCCTGACGCGTGTCGACCATGACCGATCTCTACGCGACGTGTGGTCATTGACACTCACCGTCCCTACCCGACCGGGTCCGGCATACTCTCCGATTGATGACCGAGTCGCAGATTTCCCCCGGGGCACCCACCGCCACCAGCGCGAATGCCGTGCGCGCCGGACGTGCCGTCGCCGGCGCGCTCAGCACCACCATCGCCTGCTCGGTCCCGGTCTTCCTCGTGGGCGGTCTCGCGGTGCAGATCGGCGACGAACTCGGCTTCAGCCCGGCCGGGCTCGGCCTCGCGGTGTCGGCGTACTTCGGAGCCAGCGCGCTCGCCTCCGTGCCCGCGGGCGCGCTCGTGGAGCGGTACGGCCCGTCCAGGATCGCCCGCGCCGGCATCAGCCTGGCGGCGGTGTCGCTCCTGACGGTCGCGGCGGCCGCACGGTCACTGTGGAGCCTCATCGCGATCCTGGCGCTGGGCGCGGCGGCGAACGCGATGGGCCAGCTGGCGAGCAACACCAGCCTGTCCCGGCACGTACCGGTGCGGCGGCAGGGTTTGTCCTTCGGCGTGAAGCAGGCGGCCATCCCGGTCAGCACGTTGCTCGCCGGCGCCGCCGTACCGGTGGTGGCGCTGACCGTGGGGTGGCGGTGGGCGTTCGTGCTCGCGGCGGCCGGGGCCGCGGCCGCGCTGTGGCTGGTGCCCCGCGAAGGCACCGAGCACAAGCGGTCGGAGGCAGGCGGCGGCGAGCGGGCCACCGCGGCGCTGGTGGTGATCGGCATCGGCGCGACGCTGGCGGCGGGCTCCGCCAACGCGCTGGGCACGTTCCTGGTCGATTCGGCCGTGGCCAGCGGCTTCGCGCCCGGACCCGCCGGACTGGCGCTGACCCTGGGCAGCGCGGTCGGGGTCGCGGCCCGGGTCGTCGGCGGCTGGCTGGCCGACCGGATGCCGGACCGCCAGATCAGCGTGATCGCGGGCATGCTGACCGTGGGCGCGGCCGGCCTGGCGATGCTGTCGGCGTTGCACACGGCCACGCTGATCGTGGGCGTCGTGCTGGGCTTCGGGCTGGGCTGGGCGTGGCCCGGGCTGATGAACTTCGCGGTGGTCCGGATGCATCCCCAGGCGCCGGCGGCGGCCACCTCGATCACCCAGACCGGGGTGTACGCGGGCGGCTGCATCGGGCCGCTGAGCCTGGGAGCGGTGGCCGCGGCGGCCGGGTATCCGGCCATGTGGGTCGTCGCGGCGATCGCGATGCTGTGGGCGGCGGGGGCCATGGTGCTCGGCAGCCGCATGCTGCGACGACACGCGGACCGCGCCGCGGCGGCCTGAATCCCGCCGCGGGAGCGGACCGGCCTGCTCAGCGGCCGGAGTCGCGCGGCGGCGGCCGGTTGCTCATGGAGGAACTTGCATGGGTTTTCCGCCGCGGGTGGAATCAGCCGATGCTCATCGAGCCGGCGCCGGCCGGGGCCTCAGCTGGTGCGGTCGGCGATGAAGTCGCAGAGCGCCTCCATCGCCTGCCGCGGCGGGCCCTGCGGCAGCGGGGTGAGCCGCGACCGGGCCTCCTCCGCATACATCCGGACGGTCTCGCGGGCACGCTTCATCGCGCCGGACTCCCGCAGCAGCGAGAGCGCCTCGGCGTGCAGCGCGTCGTCGACCAACGGACCGGAGGCCAGCAGCTCGCGCAGCCGCACGGCGGAAGCATCGGTGTCGTCGTCGGCGAGGGCGTACAGCACGGGCAGGGTCGGCACGCCCTCGCGGAGATCGGTGCCCGGCGTCTTGCCCGACTGCACCGACTCCGAGGCGATGTCGAGCAGGTCGTCGGAGAGCTGGAACGCGATGCCGATCGTCTCGCCGTACCCGGTCAGCGCGTCGACCTGCGCGGGCGTAACGCCGGAGAAGAGGCCGCCGAAGCGGGCCGAGGTCGCCATGAGCGACGCGGTCTTCTCGGTGATGACGGTGAGGTGGTGCGCGATCGGGTCGGAATCGCGCGGGCCGACGGTCTCGGCGATCTGGCCGTGCACGAGCCGGGCGAACGTCCGCGCCTGCAGCCGCACCGCCTCCGGGCCCAGCGAGGCCGCGATGTCGGCGGCCCGGGCGAAGAGGTAATCGCCGACGAGGATGGCCACGGAGTTGCCCCAGCGGGCGTTGGCGCTGGGTGCGCCGCGCCGCACGGCGGCCTCGTCCATGACGTCGTCGTGGTAGAGCGTGGCCAGGTGGGTCAGCTCGACCACCAGGGCGGCACGCACGATCTCGGGCCGCGCCGGGTCGCCCATCTGCGCGCCCAGGGCAAGAATCAGCGGGCGAAACCGCTTGCCGCCGGCATCCATGAGATGCCGTGCCGCCTCTGCCACCAACGGATCGGCGCTGGCCACATTGCGGCGCAGCTCATCCTCCACAACGGCAAGCGTCGCCGACACCGACGCGTCGACCGCGGGATCGATGTCGAGGCCCACTGACCTCAACGCGTTGTCACGAGTGCTCACCACACTTGCACGATGCCATACGGGTCCGACACAGCCGGGATCAGGGGTCTGCCCAACAAGATCAAATTCTCGGCAAAACGGTACGGATGACGAGAAGTCCACGCCGCGCCCCGCCCGGCGCCCTGCCCACTTTTCGCTGATCAGGCGTCTTCCGGCCGGGTCGACGGCACGCCCGGGCCCGCCCAGGGCCCCGGGACGCGGCATACCGCCGCGTGTGCGGTCTGTGGCAGGTCTCA
>Ga0307288_10000409_pt1 | contig 14665 bp, 9 predicted proteins | sample ER_DNA_142_FD_194469 | JGI IMG/M metagenome (GOLD analysis project Ga0307288, IMG submission 194469) | Bulk soil microbial communities from the East River watershed near Crested Butte, Colorado, United States - ER_DNA_142 | ecosystem: Environmental > Terrestrial > Soil > Floodplain | place: USA... | reverse complement strand
AAAAAGTTGCTGTCGACCGACACTCGATCGACACTCATGACCTCAGCCAGCACCTCGGCGAAGACCCGCTCAACAGGCGAGGGCGCGGCATCCACCTTGCCCAGCGCCGCGGTCAAGCTTCTAATCGTGGGATGTTGGTAAATATCCTTGATCGATACGGACGGCAGATCCGGCCGCTTCCTGACCCGGGCGCAGAACCTGGCCATCACCATAGAGTCCGCACCAAGATCATCAAAGAAGTTGCTGTCGACCGACACCCGCTCCACGCTCATGACCTCAGCCAGCACCTCGGCAAAGGCGCTCTCGGTCGTCGACTCGGAGAAAGCTGGGCTGACCTGTGTGCTGGGGGAATCGGTCGGCACCTCGGCGGAGGTGTTGTCGGGGGGCGAGTCGGAGAGAGCCCGTCTGCCCGGTGTGGTGGGCGAGTCCACCGGCACCTCGGCGAAGGCGCCGTCGGTGCTCAAATTTTCAGGGCTGGGCTCCAACAGAGCGCGCCTGGCGTATGTGGTGGGCGAATCAGCCAGAGCGACTGTCAAGGTACCGAGAGCCTCGTGCACCTCGTGAGCTCCTTGAACAGGAGTTGATTTCGTGATTGGTCGACAAGTCATGTGATCAGCGTTGGAGGTAGCCGTTGCCGTAGCGCGCGGTTCAGGCGGACCGCGACGCGGTGGTCAGCTCATCGGAGCTGAGCGCGTCCTCGCCGTACAGATCCAGTACCCAGTTCGAGTGGTAGACGGTGTCGAGATAGCGCTCGCCGAGGTCCGGGGCAATAGCCACCGCAGTGAGTTCTCCCGAGCCATGCAAGGACAACCAGTCCATCGCACCGCTGACCACAGTGCCGGTGGAACCGCCGAACAAGAATCCGCTGCGCGCCAATCGATGGCAGGCCCGGATGGTGTCGGCCTCTTCGACCAGTACCACATCATCCAGGTACGACTGGTCGAGCATGGGCGGACAGACGCTCGTGCCTAGGCCCGGGATCATCCGGCGTCCCGGCGCGCCACCAAAAGTCACCGAGCCCACGCTGTCCACTGCCACTACCCGGACCGGCCGATGCCACTCTTGGAAGTAGCGCGCGCAGCCCATCAACGTTCCACAGGTCCCGGCACCGACGAACAACACATCGAGCTGCGGAAACTGGCGGGCGATCGCCGGCGCCGTCTTGCGGTAGTGCGCCTTCCAGTTCTGCGGGTTGTAATACTGATTCAGCCATACGTAGCGGGCGTCGGAAGCGCACAAGGCACGGACATAGTTGATTCGCGCGCCGAGGAATCCGCCGACGACATCCGGCTCGGAGATGACATGGACCTGACTGCCGAGCGCCTGCATCATTCGCTTGGTGGACAGATTGCAGCGCGAGTCAGTGACACATAAAAACCCATAGCCCTTGTTCGCCGCGATCATGCTCAGCGCAACACCGAGATTCCCCGACGAGGATTCGACAAGGACTGACCCCGGCGTTAGGACTCCATCCCGCTCGGCCGCCTCCACCATCTCGGTTGCGGCTTTCAGCTTGATCGAGCCGGCGAAGTTGAAGCCCTCGCACTTGAGGAACAGCGATTGCCCAAACATCGGCTCAAGATCGACGTAGAGCTCCTCCTCGTTGAAACCCTGGGGCGTCGAAATGATTGGCACCTTTGCCTCCGTCTCTAGAGCAGCGCGGTCCGCTGCTGTTCCGTACTGGCGCAGTTGCTGGAAGAAGACGTGCAACCCGGAAGAGCAAAAAGGACCTCATTAAATACGTCTTTGCCGATCGAGCCGACCGAGGCGAAAGGACGAAACTGGTCGGATGAAGATTCCGCCCGATCGGCCGTCAACGCCTCGTCAGATTCCTGCAAGATGAGCTCCTTAATCAAAGGTTGGCTGTATTGAGTACGGGCGCACGACATTTACGTCAACCGCTGCGTGTTCGAGAGGTGGTGTCGAGGCGCGACGTCGACGGACTGACGTACATCGATCGTGTCCCGCGGGCATATGCCAAATCGCGCGTGCCCAAGCTATCAACGCCGGCCCCCCTCGTACTCGTCGGCGCCCAGCGGGATTTCTTACGGATTACACAATTAAAGCTCGGAATTCCAGCTGGGTCCAAGGATCATAGGCAGGGACGTTTTGGAAAGGGAAAAGGCCATCGTGTCGTTATGGGATCGTAAGGCCCACCTGGCGCGTCCGGGCGCCTCAGCGTCAGCGTTACCGGGTTGTAACACTGCGCAATCGGCCGCCGTGCACAGAGTGGCCCCTCGCATGCTGTCAACTGGTGATTCTGCATAGTGTGAAGCGATGGCGCGCGAACCTTCTCTGGAATGAGCTGAGGCGCAATCGTTGAATAGCTGGAGGTGTACGAGCGAAAATCTGCAGGTGATTGCGCGATTGGATCTGTATAGAAAACTAGGCCTCTGCCCTGTTCAGAAGGATTGCGTGAGCTCACAAATAAAGTGCATTGGAGCACGGCGGTTGCGCCTTGGCTGTAGCTGCGCCGTGGAGGCGATGCCTGGAATTCGGGCGGTGAAGTTCCTGGCGACCGGCTAGCGCTTGGCACAGCTTGAGTCAGGGAGCGGACATGGGTGTCTCGGCAGGTTGTCCACGCCATTGAATTGGTCGCCTAGGCCACGGTCCGCTGTATCGGCTTCTTCCCATCGACTCTCGGCGCCTGTTTCCGCCTCAACAGGGATCAAGAGAAACAATCCGGTTTGCCAACTCTCGAATCTGATGCACGCCGTGCCAGCGTTCGATGACCATCCTGCTGATGATGAGTTAAGCGTCTACTCTCGGCCCGCTCGGATAGCGGAAGCCCTTAGGAGCAATGAGTATCCCCTGAACGCACGGGGATCTGTCGAGAACGGGAATGCTGGTTTCGCTACATGGGGGTGAGAGGAAATCTTTCACAACACGTGCTTGCACCTTTGTAAGCTCTTCCAACTTAGAGAACTACAGCGCGAGCATTCTGACAAATCGCTGCCGCCATTCGATCGACGTAATTTTAGGCTCGGCGACATTTGTCATCCAATATTCATATAGAAGAGCTATTGACTCAAGCCTGTGGTACGCGCGTTATTATCTTTCGTGTACCCGATATCGAGATGCTTCTCCGGAGTCTTTTGGGCTACGCTGCGACAGCCTCGAGCGAATAGCAATACCAGCCACGATCACATTCGAGATCGAATTTCGGATCAAGTCTCCTTATGACGGGAAAAAACATGGTTCCGAGCGGCCTCGGTCTAAGCGGTGGCCAAGATTTTCAGCAGTTGGCGATTCGAGCTTTTATCCATAGTCAAAATATGCATACGGAGGAATGTCACGAATGATCTCTTGCCTACTTGAGCGCAAGCATGCGCTGCGGACGATTGCGGGGAAGGCACGGTTCTACTGCTGACACGTGGGCGGGAGAAGAAGCACCACATTAGGCTGCTGGAATGGACCAGCGGCGCACCCTGCTCGTACTTCGCCATGCACAAACCGAGGACGTACGACCTGGTAGCCGGGACAGCGAGCGAAGACTCACGCCGGACGGTGAACGCGACGCAGAGCAGGTTGGCGACTACCTGCGAGAGCAAGAGATCATGATCGACACCGTGCTTTGCTCAAGCGCAGCACGGGCCCGACAGACTCTTGAGCTGCTCAAGCTCGATCAGCTCGATCCCGATCGCCTAGAGATCGCTGATCTTTTCTACAACGCTGGCGGCGACACCTTGCTCAACGCCGTACGCGACCTGCCGGACGATTGCCGCGTCGCATTGCTCGTTGGGCATGCACCGGCCGCGCCGGCACTTGTCCACGAGCTGACCGATGTTGCTACGTCCAGCCCGGAAGCCGTTGCCGCAATCGAGAGTCGGTTCCCAGCCGCAGCGCTGGCCACGCTGGACTTCGACGGCGACTGGTTACAGCTCGACTCAGGGTCGCTGGCGACTGTGCGAATGCCGGGTTCAGCCGGCCCTTGATCCTGCTGTCCCCTTGGTCAATCGCTGCCCACAAGTTGCGTTGAGCTGCAGCCCGCGACACGCCGAACGGCAGACGCACTAACGAGGCTAGGACAGCTCCTCGAAGCAGCCGAGCACTGACGCCGAAAACCGCGCCCGAGCCACGCAGTAGATGATCTTGTGCGGATTCAAATGTGACGGTTATCGGTCTTCAGTTTGCCTTGTTTGCAAGGGATGTCCCGGTCGGCCGCGTGAGGGGCAAGGCGACATACGGTGTTCGTTACCGAGTTCCTCCATCGAACGACCTGCTGCATTTGTTACCCCCCGAGGATCGGCCGCCGCGACGATCACGATTCGATATAGGTGCCAATTCTCACTGAAGCCGCACGATAAGCTCCCGTTGCTTGACGGAACTCGGGGTGCGTCCAGCAGACTCATCGCTTCCCCACTGTTAGCCACCCCAAGACTGTTTCGTGCGAGCACGTCAACTCGCCGGGGGGGCCGGCGAGTGTGTTGAAGTTCGGGGGTTTGTGGGGAATGGCGAGGCGTGAAAGCCTGCTGCGCGCATCTGACAGAGGCGCAGCATTTGAGCCTGCATGGGCAGGCCTCATGCGCAAAGACCTGCGAAATCTGCACGCTCATCCCGATTCCCCAGATGCGTCATGGGTGGGCGTCGACGAGGCCGACTTCCTGGATGATTCGCCCACGGTACGTGTCGAGACCCTCGCTCTAGCCACCGATGCTCGACTCGCGACCGCAGCGGATCGTGCAGTTCCGGCGAGCAAGCGTTTTGCGGCGTGGAGCCGGCGGTACCTCATGTTGGTTGCCGGTAGTGACGCCGTGGTCGGCGGTATTGCGGCAGCCGTGCCGGCATCGATCAGCGACACGCTTGCCTACGGGGGCCACCGGGTCCTCTGGATTTGCCTCCTGGCTCTGATCATCTGGCCAGCCTCGATAGCCCTGTGCCGCGGATATCGGCGTAATCGGATCGGCATTGGCTTTGACGAACCCAGCGCGGTGATGCGTGCTGGCATGGTGGTCGTGGTGGCAGGCGCGTTGCCATCTGGTCTGATGGCTGTCCCGAGAGGGATGGTGGATCCGCTGTTCCTCTACGCGTTGCTGAAGCTCGTCGCAACTGCCACCCCATTCGCAGTGTTATTGAGCTTGCTCGTTCGCTTCTTCGCTCGTAAGGTCCTCCATCTTTTGCAATGCCGGGGACGCAGCCTTCGGCACGTCGTTGTGGTCGGCAGCTTCGGCGCAGCGCAGCAGCTCAGTGAGCGGATTCAGCGAGAGCCGGACGCCGGTATGAAGGTAGTCGGTCTTTGCCTCCCATCCTCAGAGCTTCCCCGGCCGGTTGTCGACGGAGTTCCGGTGCTCGGCAATTTGAGCCAGGTTTCGGGCGTGGTACGCGCTATGGGCTGCGATGCCGTTGCGGTGACCAGCGATGATGCCACCAGATACAGCTACCTACGCGAACTTGCCTGGTCCATAGAGGGCGCTGGCGTTGAGTTGTTAGTGGATCCTGGCCTGGTTGAGGTGGCTGGACCACGCATGCACATCCGGCCGCTCATGGGCTTCCCACTGCTGCACGTTGAAGAACCGAACTTCACCGGTTGGCGACGAGTGGTCAAGCGGCTGAGCGATCTTGTGTTGACATCGGTGGGCCTGCTGATCATTTCCCCACTCATGCTCGCAATCGCCGCAGCGATCAAGCTTCAAGATCGCGGGCCGGTGATCTTCCGTCAAGCTCGGATCGGGCGCGGCGGTGAGCCATTTACCATGTTCAAGTTCCGCTCCATGGTGGTTGACGCTGAAGGTCGCAAACTCGAGCTGATGGCGAACAACGAGGGCAAGGGCGGTTTGTTCAAGCTCACCCATGACCCACGAGTGACGCGCCTCGGCCGATTCCTGCGCACCTATTCCCTCGACGAGCTACCGCAGTTGTTCAACGTCCTAGCCGGCTCGATGTCACTGGTCGGGCCGCGGCCGCATTTGGCGTCCGAGCTCGCCCTGATGCCTAGCGAGGCGAGCCGTCGGTCACTGGTGACCCCTGGTCTTACTGGGCTCTGGCAGGTCAGTGGACGTTCCGACCTGGAGGGCGATGACGCCATTCGACTTGACCTGCGCTACGTCGAAAACTGGTCGCTCAGCCTCGACCTGCAGATCTTGTGGAAGACGATCTCCGCGGTACTGGCCAAACGCGGTGCCGCCTGACTGCATTCAGTCCGGCAAGCTCTCAGAAGACGTTGATGAAGCGATGGCGGATCGCACTGGGATCGGCAGGCGCCTTCGCTGCGCTAGCTGTATCGGTCCGGCTAGGCCTTGTGAACGCCATGGACTTGATCATCCGCGACTGGGTGCGACCAAATGACGTCTGGGGACCAGCGCAGCAATGGTCTGACGTTGTGGTTGAGGGTCTGCGGCCGGCCGTGCTTGCGGCGCTCCTGGCCGCATTCACTCTCGCGTACTCGGTGAAGCAACGATCACTGAAACCCTTGGCGTTCGTTGCTGGAGTCGGTCTCGCCACTGTGGTTGTCAGCGTTGCAACCAAGATCGCCGTCGGTCGTCTCAATCCACACGGAATCATGGGAGAGGACGGGGGCAGCTTCCCTTCGGGTCACACCGTCACCATCGTCGTCTGTCTCGGTCTCTGCGTCCTCATGGCGCAACCGCGTACTAGCCATTGGGCTTGGCTCATCCCGGCGGTCGGTGCTGGTCTGATGGGTGTCTCATTGGTGCTCCAGGCTGCCCATTGGTTAACAGACGTTGTCGGAGGCGGGCTGCTCGCTACCGCTGTGTTGGCGATCGCAATCGCCAGCGGGGGAAGTCGTTTGATTCATGATCAATCACTAAATGATCATGAATCCGCCGGGTCCGAGGAGAAAGGTCAGCTGCCCTCGCTCACGTCGACAAGCGAAGCTGAGATAGATAGCCGATCTATATAAGCGCGATGCCAGATTCCATGCTTACTGACTGTTACGATCCTGCGCGAGGGAAAGTTGGTTCTGAGATCCTATGGGGGGCTATGAGGATCGCAATCTTTGGCTTGGGCTACGTCGGTACGGTGACGGCCGCAGGTCTAGCATCAGAAGGCCACGACGTCTGCGGTGTTGACGTCGATGAGGTGAAGGTCGACCAGATTCGGTCGGGCAAGAGTCCGGTTGTCGAGCCGGGCATCGATGAACTCATAGCCACTTCGGTCGAGAACGGCAATCTCACTGCCACCACGGATCCTGTTCTGGCACTTGAACGAGCCGATGTGTCCCTGCTTTGCGTCGGTACACCGTCGATGCCACAAGGCGGCACGGATCTGATCTATCTACGACGTGCGCTGGAAGACATTCGGGAAGGGCTCGCCGTCGCCACACCGCCCGCATCCGGTTTTCACGCAGTGGTGGTGCGAAGCACCGTCCCGCCGGGAACCGGAGATGATCTTGTCAGTACGACGTTCGGCAGTACGGCGCCGACTGGCTGGACGGTCGGCACGGCAATGTGTCCAGAGTTTCTTCGTGAGGGCTCCGGGGTCGCAGACTTCTTCAACCCGCCCTTTGTCGTTCTAGGGACCGCCGATCAGCGCGTGACCGACCTGCTGACTGAGATGTTCTCCTTCCTCAACCGCGAGATCACCCTTGTCGATGTCCGCAGCGCCGAAGCCCTGAAATATGCCTGCAACGCCTTCCATGCGACAAAGGTCGCGTTCGCCAACGAGATGGCCCGCATCTTCCGGATGTACGGCGTCGACTCCCGAGAGGTCATGCGGGTGTTCCGGGAGGACAAGGTTCTCAACATTTCTCCCGCCTACCTGATGCCGGGATTCGCCTTCGGCGGCTCGTGCCTACCCAAGGACCTGCGCGCGCTGCTCGACATGGCCAGAGTAAACGCCTTGGCTGTTCCGCTGCTGGCGGGCGTTGCATGGAGTAACGACCTGGTCGTCGCCGAGGTCGTGGACCGACTGATAGCCAGCCCGTACCGCAAGATCGCCATGCTTGGCCTGAGTTTCAAGATGAATACCGACGACCTGCGGGAAAGCCCGAATGTCGAGCTCGCGGAGCGGCTGATCGGCAAGGGCTTCGAGGTCAAGATCTACGACCCCATCGTCAACCCGGAGCGCCTCATAGGTTCCAACCTCCGATACATCGAAAGCCGCCTTCCGCACCTACGTCGGTTGCTATCCGGTACGCCCAGTGAGGCGATGCAAGGCTGCGAAGCAGCGGTAGTGGCCACCTCGGATCCGTCGGTTCTCGACGAGCTTTACACCGCACCACCAGCTTGGATCCTTGATCTTCATGGCCGCCTCGGCCCTGAGATCGAGGGGCTACCCGGTTATGAGGGAATCGGGTGGGCGGTGTGACCGGTGTTGGTGAGGAAAGTGCAGAAGAACCACGCTTCGACACGCTCAGCGCACATCCCCGGCCGCGGACCCTGACCATCGTCCAGAATCTGCCCGTGCCGTTCGACCGTCGCGTCTGGTTGGAGTGCCGGGCTCTTACCGCCGCCGGCTACGACGTCACCGTCGTCTGCCCAAAAGGTAAGAACGATCCCGGACACCAGGTCTTGGACGGCGTCACGCTCCTGAAATATCAGCCGTACGCGCCGGGCGGTGGGCCGCTCGGCTTCGTCATCGAGTACGCGTACTCGTTCCTGGCGACCGCCGCATTGGTGTTCAAGGCACGGCGGAAGGGCAAGTTCGCAGTACTCCAGGCGTGCAATCCGCCAGACATCTTCTGGCCCATCGCCCGATGGCTGCGTCGCCGTGACGGTACCCGGTTCGTTTTCGATCATCACGACCTTTGCCCCGAGCTCTATGACTCACGCTTTCCGGATGGGCGCCCGTTGCCCAAGCGGGGACTGCTCGCGCTGGAGAGGAGGACCTTCGATACCGCCGATCATGTTGTTGCCACGAACGCCTCCTATGCAGAAGTTGCGATGCGGCGAGGGAGCAAGGCTCCGGATGACGTGACTGTCGTCCGTACCGGCCCGGATCAAGAGCGCCTGCATCGCAAGGCCGCCGTTCCGGAGCTGCGGCGCGGCCGCAAGCATCTGGTTGCCTACATAGGCGTCATGGGTCCGCAAGACGGCGTTGATCTTGCAGTGCGGGCCGCGGCATACATCGTCCGTAACTTGGGGCGCGAAGACATTTCCTTCACCTTCATGGGCGCGGGCGACAGCCATCAGCAGATCGTGGCACTGCGTGATGAGCTAGGCCTGCAGGACTACGTCGAGCTGCCCGGCCGCGTTCCCGACGACACGGTTGTCAACGTGCTTTCCACCGCCGCGGTAGGTCTGTCGCCTGATCCGAAGAACCCACTCAACGACGTCTCCACCATGAACAAGACGTTGGAGTACATGGCCTTCGAATTGCCGGTCGTCGCATTCGATCTGAAGGAAACCAGGGTGTCGGCAGGAGAAGCCGCAACGTACATCGCGAGCGGCGATGTAGGGGCCTATGCCCGGGCAATCGTGGAACTCCTCGACGACGGCGACAAGCGGGCCGCCATGGGCAAGGCCGGCCGGATTCGCATTGAGCAAGAGCTGGGCTGGTCGTACCAACGCGATCTTTACGTCGGTGTCTACGACACGATCGTCCGCCGATCACTAGTGCGAGGCTGACATGTGCGGAGTTGCTGGCGCGTTTCTGCAGCCCGACGGAGCTCAACTGGTGCGGACCATGACGGATCGCATCTGCCATCGGGGTCCTGACGCGGCTGGGTTCACCGACCTAGCACCAGACGCCGCAGTGCAGCTCGGGCATCGGCGGTTATCGATCATCGATCTATCAGCCGCGGCGGATCAGCCGTTCGTCAAAGACGGCCTGCACTTGATCTACAACGGCGAGCTCTACAATTACCGCGAGCTGCGCAATATCTTGCGTGGCAAGGGTGTCCGGTTCCGCACGGAGTCAGACACTGAGGTCGTCTTGGAATGTTGGCGGCAGTGGGGCTCCGCCGCCCTCCCCCGGTTTCGAGGGATGTTTGCCTTCGCGCTCTACGACGAACGAACCGGCGCACTAACGCTGGCGCGCGATCCACTTGGCATTAAGCCGATGTATGTCATGCCGCGCGGCGGCGGCATGCTCTTCGCTTCCGAGCTCAAGGCACTGGTGGCGGCTGTGGGTCCGGAACTGAGCGTCAACGCTGAAGCGCTTGTCGCGTCCACCCTGTTCTATTTCCTGCCAGAGGAACAGTGCGCCCTCAATGGGGTTTTCAAATTGCCACCAGGATCCTGGGCCGAGTGGCGGGCTGATGGAAGCAGCCAAGCAGGCCGATACTGGGAACCCGCCGAGGAAGCCCAAGCGGCCGCGGCCGGCCCAAGCGCGGATTTGGCACAGGTCCTCGAGGAGTCGGTTGCTGCGCACATGGTGGCCGACGTTCCAGTCGCCTCCTTTTTGAGCGGCGGGCTGGACTCCAGCCTCATCACTGCGCTGGCCGCTGACCGGGAACCATCCATCGAGGCCTACACCATTACCTTCCGCGCGGAAGATCAGCGTCTGGAGGCCATGCCCGACGACGCTGCCTACGCCCGCAAAATGGCAGCACACCTAGGCATTCGACTCCACGAGATTGAGATCAGCCCGAACGTCGTCGACATGCTGCCGCGAGTTGTCGATGTTCTGGACGAACCGATTGGCGACCCGGCCGCCATCAACACCGTCCTGATGTGCCAGGCCGCCCGGGAAGCCGGGGTGAAGGTCTTGTTGTCCGGGATGGGCGCGGATGAATTGTTCGGCGGCTACCGCAAACACCTGGCCTGCGTTCTCGGTGCCCAATACCAAACGCTGCCGCAGACGCTTCGCACCCGAGTGCTGGCGCCGATCGTTAACCGGCTCCCCGTGGCCGCCGGGGGGCGTGGACTGCGATACAGCCGATGGGCCAAGCGCTTTCTCAGCTTCGCTGAACTGCCCGAGGAGGCAGCGTTTCGCCGTAGCTACACCCTCTATGACCCGGTTGAACTGACCGACCTGCTCAATCCCGACTTGGGACCGCACGTGCAGCGCGTTGTGGCCGGCCATCACAGCATGTATACCGACAACCTGCTGAATGACCACATCAACAGAATGTGTCTCGCCGACACCCGGCTCTTCCTGCCAGGACTCAATCTGGCCTATACCGACCGCTCGAGTATGTCGGCGTCGACCGAGGTACGCGTACCCTTCGTCGACCCGGACGTCTTCCGCGCAGCCTTCAGTTTCAGCGGCAGCCAGAAGATCAAAGGTCGAACCCAGAAAGTTCCGTTGCGGCTTGCGGCGGAAGACTGGTTGCCGCGCGACGTACTCGATCGTCCGAAGGCCTCCTTTGGGGCTCCGCTGCGGGCCTGGGTTACGAACGATCTCGGACCTTTGATTGATGACGTCCTGGTGCACGGTCAACTGGTATCGTCAGGCTTTCTGCGCCTGCCGCCGTTGCGCCAAATGGTGTCCGACCAACGAAGCGGTCGACAGGACCAGTCCAAGCAGCTGTGGCAGTTACTTTCAATGGAGATGTGGTACCGCTCTGTCTTGGCTGCAGGGGTCGCGCCGGCCTAACGGTTTGTGTTAGCCGACGGAACGCTCGGGGGAAGTTGTATGAAGCAAGTCGCGCAAAACTACAAATCCGGTGACCTCGCTGTTCTTGACGTCCCTGTTCCGGCGTGCCAGCCGGGGGGCGTCCTGGTTCGTTCGCTCTATTCGCTGATCTCGACCGGTACCGAGATGATGAAGGTCAGCGAGGCACGTATGTCGCTGATCGGCAAGGCTCGCGCCAGACCGGATCAGATGCGCAAACTGCTTGACTCAGTGGCTCAGCAGGGTGCAGTTGCGACGTATCAGAAGGCTATGAACCACCTGGATAGCTATACCCCCCTCGGCTATTCGCTCTGTGGCGTCGTGGTCGAGGTCGGGGCAGGCGCCGAGCAGTTCTCGGTGGGTCAAGTGGTAGCAGCGGCGGGCAATGAATTCGCTCTGCACGCTGAGGTGAATTGGATACCTACCAATCTGTGCGTCCCCGTACCGGACGGCGTTGCGGCTGAGCATGCCGCGTTCGCGACCGTCGGTGCGATTGCGATGCAAGGGGTTCGGCGCGCTGAAGTTGCCCTGGGTGAGACAGCCTGCGTGATCGGGCTCGGGCTAATTGGGCAGCTCGCCGTACGACTCCTCGCCGCATCGGGAGTGAACGTCGTCGGGCTTGACGTCGTTGAGGCTCGCTCCAGAACGGCGGAAAAAGCCGGTGCTGTGATCTGCGCAGCACCTGACGAGAACGGCATACGCGAGGTCGAGCGGGTCCTTCTTGAGAGAAGCGGCGGCTTGGGAGCCGACCATGTGCTGCTCGCTGCCGGCAGTGACTCGAATGGACCTGTTGAGGTGGCAGCCCGACTAGCCCGTGACCGGGCCCGAGTCGTGGATATTGGGAAGACCCGACTCGATCTGCCCTGGAATGCCTACTACGACAAGGAATTGGACGTCCGCTTCTCGCGGTCGTACGGACCGGGCCGGTACGACGACCGTTACGAACTAGAGGGCATTGACTATCCGGCTGGCTACGTTCGCTGGACCGAGCGACGCAACCTCGCCTGCTTCCTCGATCTACTGGTTGACGGATCGGTCGATGTCTCGTCGCTAATCTCGGGCATCCATCCGATCGAGGAGGCAGCCGATGTCTACGGCCGGTTGCGTACTGGCTCCCTTCAGGGCGTCGGATTTCTCCTTTCCTACAGCGATCATCCGAACTCGTACTCCCTCAGCCGGACGCTTGAAGTCCCGGCCCAGACTGGAACCAAGAGCTCATCCCCGCGCCGCAGACCAGCGGGGTGGGCACGGCTCGGCTTCATTGGGGCCGGGAATTATGCGACATCTATGTTGCTGCCACACCTACGGGACAGTTCTGAGGCAGAGCTGGTATCAGTGGCGACGACGAAGGCGCTGTCGGGGCTCAATGCGCAGCGGAAGTTCGGCTTTAGCACGATCACCACGGACGTCGAGACGGTGCTCGACGACGACAGTCTGGATGCCGTCTTCATCGTCACGCGACACCACTCCCATGCCAACCTGGTATGCCAGGCCTTGGAGCGCGGCCTCAGCGTCTTCGTCGAGAAGCCGCTCGCGCTTACCGAGGAGCAGCTGACCGCGGTACTGGACACCGTTGAGCGGACCGGCAATGACCGGCTGATGGTCGGCTTCAACCGAAGATTTGCCCCACTCTTTACCGATCTTCAGGAACGCTTCGGCCCAGCCCGCGGTCCCCAATTCCGTGGACCTGTGTCCGCTCGCTACTTGATCAATGCGGGTCGCTTGGACGCCGGCAGCTGGTATCTCAACGAGGAGTTGGAGGGGTCGCGGTTCGCCGGTGAAGGTGGTCATTTCATTGACACGCTGAGCGCCCTGGTGATGCACCACCCAGTGGAGGCGTACGCGATGGAGGCTGGCGGCAGCCTGCACACCACCCTGCGGTTTGCCGATGGCTCCGTGGCGACGATGTCCTATGTGACCGACGGCAGCTCACGTTTTCCGAAGGAAACTCTGGACGTCGTGGGTGACGGCCGTAATGGGCGTCTTGACAACTTTCAGCGGGTCACGGTCTGGTCAGGCAAGGGGAAGAACGGTCACCGGGTGCTTAGTGGTCAGGACAAGGGCCAGCGCATCCAACTCGAACGCTTTCTGGAGGCCGTTCGTACGGGTTCAGCGATGCCAATTCCACTGGAATCACTGGTGGCAACGACCCAAGCAACGCTCGCCGTGGAACGCAGCCTGTCGTTGGGAAGGCCGGTTAGCTGGTGAGTCGCCCCAGTACCGGTTGGTACATCCGACGACTGCGCAGGATGTCGCCGACCGAGGTGTTCTACCGTTCTCTCGATGCCGCCCGTCGCAGGGCCTGGGCGCATCGTCAAGTCCATCCCGGCGAGCCGGTCGAACTGCCGCCGGACACCCGGAAAGACCGGGAATTCTCCTCGCCGCTACCAGCGTCGGCTCGCGCCAACGTGGATCCGGACGCCGCGGCGGACCTGATCCGGGCTGCGGACGCGGTTCTCAACGGAACCTGGACTGTGCTGGGAAACCCGCGGCCCGATAGCGCGAACCCGGACTGGTTCTACGACCCGGTGACCGGGCGTCGCGCGCCCGACGACCAGCTTGCCTTCCGAATCCACCATCGGGACGAGGTGGAGACCGGGAACATCAAGCAGGTCTGGGAGATGTCCCGGCACCATCACCTGACCGTGCTGGCCGCTGCATGGTGGCTCACGCAGCAGGAGCATTACGCGGAAGCGGCCGCAGAACAGCTGCGCTCATGGTGGGCTACGAACCCATTTCTGACCGGCGTGCACTGGACAAGCGGTATCGAGGCTGGCGTACGGCTGATTTCCTGGGCCTGGATCCGCCGGTTGCTTGATGAGTGGCCGAAGGCCGGTGACCTCTTCGAGCACAATGACGATGCCGTACGCCAGATTGCCTGGCACCAAGAGTTCCTCGCCGCTTTTCCCAGTCGCGGCTCCTCTGCCAACAACCATGTGATTGCCGAGGCGGCAGGCCGGCTGGTCGCCGCGTGCGCGTTTCCCTGGTATGGCCGCAGCGACCAATGGCGGCGGAGCGCTGCGACGCTTTTGGAACGCGAGCTGGCCGCCAATACCTTCGGCGACGGTCTCAACCGCGAGCTGGCGACCGACTACCACCGCTTCGTCCTCGAGCTGGGAGTGGTGGCCGCCGTGGAGGCGGACGCGGAGGGGCAACCGCTTTCGGAAACCACCTGGGAGCTGCTGACACGCATGCTCGATGCCGGTGCCGT
>Ga0307288_10000408_pt1 | contig 14682 bp, 15 predicted proteins | sample ER_DNA_142_FD_194469 | JGI IMG/M metagenome (GOLD analysis project Ga0307288, IMG submission 194469) | Bulk soil microbial communities from the East River watershed near Crested Butte, Colorado, United States - ER_DNA_142 | ecosystem: Environmental > Terrestrial > Soil > Floodplain | place... | reverse complement strand
CGTTCCGAGTGACCCGCATCACACCCGGCCGGTGAGACGGTCCACGGGCTGATCGTCGGGGCTCGGCGACTTTGTGCCGGCCTTCACAACCGCATACCCTGAACTCACCTACGCGCTCCGTGCCACGGGCGACACTCTCCGGCCGACCTCCATGGTCTGCCCCGCGCTCGCTTGGGGCCACCACGGAAAGGAGCCGGTGAGCGACCGTGTCCGCCGACCCCGCGACCCGTCGGGAGATTCCTGACGCAACCGTCGCCCGGCTGCCGGAGTACCTGCGCGCGCTCACCGACTTCGCCGAACGCGGCACGAAGAGCGTCTCCTCCGAGGAGCTGGCGGCGGCCGCGGGGGTGCGTTCGACGCAGCTGCGCAAGGACCTCAGCCATCTGGGGTCCTACGGCGTGCGGGGCGTCGGGTACGAGGTCGATCATCTGGCCGTCGAGATCTCCCGCGCGCTCGGGCTCAGCCAGGACTGGCCGGTCGCCATCGTCGGGATGGGCAACCTGGGCCGGGCACTCGCCGCCTACTCCGGGTTCGCCTCCGGCGGGTTCCACGTGGCCGCGCTGTTCGACGACGACCCGACCGTCGGCGGTGGCCGCGTCGGTGACGTCGTCATCAGCCCGATGACCGAGCTGCGGCGGCTCATCCGCAGCCGGAAGATCGCCATCGGGGTGATCACGACGCCGGCGTCCTCGGCTCAGCAGGTCTGCGAGGCCATGGCGGCAGCGGGCATCCGGTCGATCCTGAACTTCGCCCCGGCGGTGCTCAACCCGCCACCGGGCACCAACGTTCGCCGGGTCGACCTGAGCACCGAGCTCCACGTGCTGGCGTTCCGCGAGATGCAGGTCGAGCCCCTCGACCAGCCGGTTGGAGTCGCCCGGTGAGTCTGCTCGTCATCGGCCTGTCCCACCGCACCGCGCCGATCGCCTTGCTGGAGGCTGTCGCCGGGGCGCCCGCCGGTGCGCTCGCGCACCGGGTCGCGGCCTCAGACGCGGTCGGGGAGTCGGTCGTCCTCACCACGTGCAACCGCCTCGAGGTGTATGCGGAAGCAGTCACCTTCCACGGCGCCATCGCGGCCATCGGCGAGGCGCTCGCCGAGGCCTCGGGCGTGGACCGCGCCGAGCTGACGGCTCATCTCTACGTCCATTACGAGGACCGGGCCGTCGCCCATGCGTTCGCCGTGGCCGCCGGCCTGGACTCGATGGCCGTCGGCGAAGCCCAGGTCCTCGGCCAGCTACGTGACGCCCTACGGGCCGGCCAGCGTGCTGGAACGGTCGGCGAGTCGCTGAACTCCCTTCTTCAGCAAGCACTTCGGGTGGGCAAGCGCGCTCACCACGAGACCGCGATCGACTCGGTGAGCCGATCCCTCGTGGAGGCCGGGCTCGACGAGGCGGAGCGCCGGCTCGAGGACCTCGAGTCGCGCACCGTGCTCGTCCTCGGCGCCGGCGGCATGTCCAGCCTGGCCGCGACGACCGCCGCACGCCGCGGCGTGCGAGGCATCCTCGTCGCCAACCGCACCCTGGCCCGCGGCGAGCGGCTGGCCGAAGCGACCGGTGGCCGGGCCGTCGCCATCGACCGCCTCGTGGAGGCCATCGCCGAGGCTGACGTGGTCATCTCCTCGACCGGTTCGGCCCACTATCTCGTGGGGGCGGACATCGTCGCCGCCGCGGCGGCGACTCGCCCGCATGGGCGCGTGTTCGTCGACCTGGCCCTGCCGCACGACGTCGACCCCGCGGTCGCGGACCTACCGGGAACCACCCTGGTCGGGCTCGGCGACCTCGGCGCGCTGCTCGCCGAGGGCGCTGACGTCGAGACGCTGCCCGAGGTGCAGGCGGTCCGCGACCTGGTCACCGGGGAGGTCGCCGCCTACCTCGCCTCGCGCATGGTCAAGTCGGTGGCCCCCACCGTCGCCGCGCTCCGGTCGCGGGCGGCGGCCGTCGTTGCGAGCGAGATGGAGCGGCTCGACCACCGGCTGCCCGACCTCGACGAGGCCACGCGGGTGGAGATCCAGCACGTCGTCCACCGGGTGGTCGAGAAGCTGCTCCACACGCCGACGGTCCGAATCAAGGAGCTGACCAGCGACGGTCACGGCGAGGACTACGCCGCGGCGCTTCGCGAGCTGTTCGACCTCGACCCGCACACGGTGGCCGCCGTGTCGACGCCACCCACGACGGTGCACTCCGAGATCGGGGGTGCACCGTGACCACCCTCCGGGTCGGCACCCGCCGCAGCACCCTCGCGCTCGCGCAGGCCACCCAGGTGGCCGACGAGCTGCGGGCGCTCGGCTACGAGGTCGACCTGGTGCCCATCACGACGCTCGGCGACCGGTCCGCAGAGGCGCTGACGACGATCGGGGGCACGGGGGTCTTCGCCGCCGCCATCCGTCGGGCGCTGCTCGACGGCGAGATCGACCTCGCTGTCCACTCGCTCAAGGACCTGCCGACCACCCCGGAGCCGGGGTTGGTCGTCGCGGCCACACCGACCCGGGAGGATCCGCGCGACGTGCTGGTCGCCCGGGACGGGTTGACCCTCGGCGAGCTGCCGGCCGGCTCGGTGGTCGGGACCGGCTCGCCGCGCCGGGCGGCCCAGCTGCGGGCACTCGGGCGCGGGCTGGAGGTCGTGACGGTCCGCGGCAACGTCGACACCCGGCTCGAGCTGGTCCGGTCCGCGGCGGTCGACGCGGTGGTCCTGGCCCGTGCCGGGCTGGCCCGCATCGACCGCCTGGAGGAGGCCACCGAGACGCTCGACCCGGCGCGGATGCTGCCGGCCCCTGGTCAGGGCGCGCTTGCCGTCGAGTGCCGGGAGGACCGCACCGACGCGCGCGTGGCGGTCGCGGCGCTGGACGACGCCGACACCCGGGTGTGCGTTACGGCCGAACGTGCGCTGTTGGCCGCGCTCGAGGCCGGGTGTACTGCTCCGGTCGGGGCTCTGGCCGAGGTCGCCGAGGGGCCGGCCCTGGCGCTTCACGCCTTCGTCGGCGCGGTCGACGGCTCCGCGGAGCTGCGCCGCTCCGTCGACGGAACTCGCGACGACCCGGCCGGCACCGGCCGCCGCCTCGCCGCCCTGATGTTCGAGGCCGGCGCCGCCGCGCTCACCGCCTCCTCGGCCACGCACGACAAGCCGCCCGACGGCATACCCCGCGCCGTCCCGACGTTGACCACAGAACACCAACACCACACGGAGCACGTCTCGTGACCCCCACAGTTACCCCCCGCGCGGGCAAGCCAGTCGGCCGCGTCGCCTTCGTCGGTGCCGGCCCCGGCGACCCCGGACTCGTCACCCTGCGCGCCCGGGACCGGCTCGCCGCCGCCGACACCGTCGTTCTCGACCAGATCAACCGCGAAGAGCTGCTCGCCCGGTTCTGTCGGTCCGACGTCACCGTCGTCGACGCCGGCCACGGAGAGCACGGTGAGGAGCTGACCCGCGCCTCCCGCGCCAAGCTGATCGTCCGCACCGCCAAGGCGCTCGGTGGCGACGGCCTCGTCGTCCGGCTCCTCGACGGTGACCCCGCCCTCTTCAGCGGTCTCGCCGAGGAGGCGCTGGCCCTGCACAAGGCCGGGATCCCGTTCGAGGTCGTGCCGGGCGTCAGCGCCGCCTCCGCCGTTCCCATGTATGCCGGCGTGCCGCTCACGACGCAGCAGGCGACCGCGGTGCACGTGGTCGACGCGGGCGACCGACGTCACGACTGGGCCTCCGCGACCTCCGACCACGTCACCGTGGTGATCCTGGGCGCACCGGAGACACTGGCGCCGGCCCTCGCGGGCCTGCTCGGGGGAGGTCGGTCGGAGGACACGCCGGTCCTCCTCACCGAGTGCGGCACGACCACCCGGCAGGTGAGCCGGGTGACCACCCTCGGTCAGGCCGAGGCGCTGCTCACCGAGTCGACGGTCCACTTCCCGTCGCTCGCCGTCGTGGGACCGAGCGTGGCCCTGCGCGACGAGCTGTCGTGGTACGAGACCAAGCCACTGTTCGGCTGGAACGTGCTGCTGCCGCGGACGAAGGACCAGGCCGGTCCGACCGATGAGCGGCTGGCGTTCTACGGCGCCAAGGCCGACGTCGTGCCGACGATCTCCGTCGAGCCGCCGCGCACACCGCAGCAGATGGACCGAGCCATCAGGGGCCTGGTCACCGGCCGCTACGAGTGGGTCGGGTTCACCTCGGTCAACGCCGTCCGCGCCGTGCGCGAGAAGTTCGAGGAGTCCGGGCTGGACGCCCGGGCGTTCTCGGGCCTCAAGATCGCGGCCGTCGGCGGCGTCACCACGGCCGCCCTTCGCGACTGGGGCATCCAGCCCGACCTCGTCCCCTCGGGCGAGCAGTCGGCCGCTGGTCTCCTCGTCGAGTGGCCGGAGTTCGACGAGGTCCTCGACCCGATCAACCGGGTGTTCCTCCCCCGTGCGGACATCGCCACCGACACCCTGGTGGCCGGCCTGCAGCAGATGGGTTGGGAGGTCGACGACGTCACGGCGTACCGCACGGTCCGGGCGGCGCCGCCGTCCGCCGAGGTCCGCGACGCGATCAAGTCCGGCGCGTATGACGCGGTGGTCTTCACGTCCAGCTCGACGGTCCGCAACCTGGTCGGCATCGCCGGCAAGCCGCATCCGTCGACCGTCGTCGCGGTCATCGGCCCGGCCACGGCCAAGGCCGCCGAAGAGGCGGGGCTCCACGTCGACGTCATGGCGCCCGAGGCCTCCTCCGACGCGCTGGTCGACGCCCTGGCCGCGCACGGCCTCGGGTTGGCCATCGCCGCGCAGGAAGCCGGCGAGCGCGTGCGCCGGCCCAGCGAGACCAAGTCGACCGCTCGGCGCCGGGCGCGCTGACGCATACGAGACGTTCAGAGGTCCTGAGCATGGGCGTCGAGCAACCGGTGATCCGGCCCCGGCGGCTGCGGCAGAACGCGGCCGTCCGGGCGCTGGTCGCCGAGACGCGGCTGCACCCGCGCGACTTCGTACTGCCGGTCTTCGTCAAGGAGGGTGCCACCGAGCCGGTGCCGATCTCGTCGATGCCCGGCGTCGTCCAGCACACCCTGGACTCGCTCGTGGAGGAGGCCCGCGACTGCGTGGCCGCGGGCGTCGGCGGGTTCATGATCTTCGGAGTACCGACGAGCAAGGACGCGGTGGGCTCCGGCGCCGACGACCCCGACGGGATCCTCAATGTCGCGGTGGCCCGCGTGCGGGACGCGGTTGGCGACGACCTCGTCGTCATGTCAGACCTGTGCCTGGACGAGTTCACCGATCACGGTCACTGCGGCGTGCTGACCGCCGACGGGCGGGTCGACAACGACGCGACCCTCGAGCGGTATGCGTCGATGGCCGTCGCACAGGCCCGCGCCGGAACCCACGTGGTCGGGCCGAGCGGCATGATGGACGGCCAGGTCCGGGTGGTCCGGTCCGCCCTCGACGCGGCCGGCTTCCCCGACACGATCGTCCTCGCGTACGCGGCGAAGTACGCCAGCGGTTTCTACGGCCCGTTCCGCGAGGCGGTCGAGTCGTCGCTGGTGGGGGACCGGGCGACCTACCAGCAGGACCCGGCGAACCTCGTCGAGGCGCTCCGCGAGATCCAGCTCGACCTCGACGAGGGCGCCGACCTGGTCATGGTCAAGCCCGCCCTCTCCAACCTCGACGTCGTGCGGGCCGCGGCGGAGATCGCCACGGTGCCCGTCGCCGCGTACCAGATCAGCGGGGAGTACTCGATGATCGAGGCGGCCGCCGAGCGCGGCTGGATCGATCGCCGTAGGTGCGCCTTGGAGGCGCTGACTTCCATCAAGCGGGCCGGCGCCCAGGTGACCCTCACCTACTACGCCCGGGAGGCCGCTTCCTGGCTTGGCGGATGAGCAGCCGCTGACGACGCCGGCCGGCGTCGATGCCGACGGCGCCGAGCATGATCACACCGACGAGAAGACCGCTGGAGATCGTCGTGGCGGCGAGGGCGTCCGCTCCGGCCACGCCGGTCAGCGCGACAAGCAGCCCGACCAGACCGCAGGTCAGGGTGAACCAGCCCAGCCAGAGGAACACGTCTTCCCGGAACACCATCCGGAACACCAGCCAGTGCACCCCGAGCACGGTCGACACCCAGGGCAGCGACGCACTGGGCAGGTCCAGCACGCGGATGGCCAACTGGGTGCCACCGATGATGAGCACCACCTCGATGGCGACGACGATCCAGAACGCCTGCATCTGGCGGGCGCCGGGGCGGACCGCATCGGGGTCGTCGGGCACTCGCCATATCGCCCACAGCACCCCGAGGAACCACAGCCCGCCGATGACCCGGACAGTGTTGGCCCAGGGGTCGCCCAGCGGCCAGGCGTTGAGCAGGACGAAGAGGAGGCCTCCTACCGCGCCGACCAAGGCCCCGACTCGAGCGCCGTCCCACCGCACCGACCGTCTCGCCACGGGTTTCATTCTCGCGTATGCGGATCGTGGGCGGGTGTCGGGCATAGGGCCTGGACGGGGCACCGGCAGAGACCGCTCTCTAGGAATGTCGAAGCTGGGAAGGCCGTTCGAACATATGATTGGAACCGACAGGAAGGACCATCGGGTGCGCGTGGAGCTGGACGAACCTCGCTGGCTGACCGACGGCGAGCAGGAGTCCTGGCGTGCCTACTTGCGCGGGAGCCGGTACCTCGAGGAGGCCCTCGACCGCGACCTCCAGGCGCACGGCCTGCAGCTGACCGAGTACGAGATCCTCTCCATGCTCAGCGAGAGCGGCGGCGCCCGCCTGCGGATGTCCGAGCTGGCCGACCTCGTCGTGCAGTCCCGCAGCCGCTTGACCCATACCGCTGCCCGGCTGGAGAAGCGGGGCTGGGTCGAGCGCCAGTCGTGCCTGTCCGACCGTCGCGGGGTCGAGCTCGTTCTCACTGACGAAGGCCGGGAGCGGCTCGTCGAGATGTCCAAGGCCCACGTCGAGAGCGTGCGTCACCACCTGCTCGACGTCATGACGCGGGAGGAGTTCGCCGCCCTCGGGGTGGCGATGGGCAAGGTCCGCGACGCGGCGCTCGGCGTCCACCAGGCCGTCGTCGCCGAGGCGTGTGCCGAGGCCGAGCTCGAGGCCGACCTCGACGAGGCCGAGCTCGCCCTCAGCCGCGAGGGCTGACGCCGCCCAGCCAACGCCCGAGCGGGCTTGCGAGAATGCCGCGGTGAGCTCGACGCATACCGACCTGCCGACCTATCCCCTGGAGGCCCCGGCCTCGGTCGCGCTTCTCAACCGCGCCCGGGCCGTCATCCCCGGAGGCGTCAACTCACCGGTCCGGGCGTTCCGTGCCGTCGGAGGCACGCCCCGGTTCATGGCCAGTGCCACGGGCCCGTGGCTGACCGACGTCGACGGCCGCCGCTACGTCGATCTCGTCGGCTCATGGGGGCCGATGATCCTCGGACACGCGCACCCCTCCGTGGTCGCGGTCGTGCAGGAGGCGGCGACGCGAGGATTCTCGTTTGGGACCCCGTCAGAGAACGAGGTGGCCCTCGCCGAGGAGATCGTGGCCCGCACCCCCGCCCAACAGGTGCGCCTGGTCAACAGCGGCACGGAGGCCACGATGACTGCCATGCGGTTGGCGCGGGGCTACACCGGCCGGACCGTGGTCGTGAAGTTCGCCGGCTGCTACCACGGGCACGTCGACTCGCTGCTGGCGGCCGCGGGGTCGGGCGTCGCGACCTTCGGCCTGCCGGACTCGGCCGGGGTGCCGGCGTCGGCCGCCGCCGAGACGATCGTGCTGCCCTACAACGACCTCGCCGCGGTCGAGTCGGCTTTCGCGGCCCGGGGGCACGAGATCGCGTGCGTCATCACCGAGGCCGCGGCCGGGAACATGGGCGTCGTGCCGCCGGCGGACGGGTTCACCGACGGGTTGCTGCGCACCGCCCACGAGCACGGCGCGCTGGTCGTCAGCGACGAGGTCATGACCGGGTTCCGCTGCTCGGCTTCGGGGTGGTACGGGCTGGAGGGCCCGTATGCGTCGGGGTCGCCGGACCTGTTCACCTTCGGCAAGGTCATGGGCGGCGGGTTCCCGGCGGCGGCGTTCGGGGGGCGGGCCGAGATCATGGCCTTCCTGGCGCCGGCCGGGCCGGTCTACCAGGCGGGGACCCTCAGCGGGAACCCGGTCGCCACCGCCGCCGGCCTGGCAACGCTGCGCGGCTGCACGCCGGAGGTCTACGAGCGGCTCGACGTGGTGAGTCGCACGATTGCCGACGCCGTCTCGGCGGGGTTGGGACGCGAGGGTGTGCCGCATACCGTGCAGTGGGCGGGGTCGATGTTCAGCGTGTTCTTCCGCGAGGGGCGGGTGCGCAACTACGACCACGCCCGGGCCCAGTCGACCGAGGCGTTCGCCGGGTTCTTCCACGCCATGCTGAGCCGCGGCGTGCACCTGCCCCCGAGCGCGTTCGAGGCGTGGTTCGTCAGCGCCGCCCACGACGACGACGCGGTGGATCACGTCCTGGCGGCGGTTCCGGACGCGTGCCGGGCCGCGGCCCGCGGGTTTGCGACAATCGGCGCATGAACCCGCCGGTCACGGTCGTGCACCTCATGCGGCACGGCGAGGTACACAACCCGGACGGGATCCTCTACGGACGGCTGCCCGGGTACCTGCTCTCCGAGCTCGGTCGCGAGATGGCCGACCAGGTGGCCCGGTTCCTCGCCGACCACGACGTCGTCGGGATCGTCGCGTCACCGCTCGAGCGAGCCCTGGAGACCGCCGTCCCGATCGCCGCGGCGCTCGATCTGTCCGTCGAGACCGACGACCGGCTCATTGAGGCGGGCAACTACTTCGAGGGCAAGACGTTCGGCATCGGCGACGGGGCCCTGTCCAGGCCGTCGGTGTGGCCGCGCCTGGTGAACCCGTTCACGCCGAGCTGGGGCGAGCCCTACGAGGACATCGCCGACCGCATGCTCGGGGCGATCGCCGACGCGCGCACCACCGCATACGGGCACGAGGCGGTCCTCGTCTCCCACCAGCTGCCGATCTGGACCGTCCGCAAGAAGCTCGAGGGCAAGCGGCTGTGGCACGACCCGCGCAAGCGCGAGTGCGCGCTCGCTTCACTCACATCTCTCACGTATGCGGCGGACGACCTGACCTCGATCGCCTACACCGAACCCGCCGCCGAGCTGCTCGGCCGCGCGGCCAAGAAGGCGGGCGCGTGACGGCTGGTCCTTTTCGGCGGCGCGGGAGGTTCGTCGCTGCCTATGCACTGGGTGTGGCGCTCCTGACCGGAGCATGCACCGAGGACCCCAACAGCGTTGCGGCGCAAGCAATGGCCGGCGATGGCAAAGGCTACGTCGCAGGGGACGGCACGGTGCAGCAGCTGGCGGCCGCCTCACGGAGCACGACGGTGTCCCTCTCGGGAACGACCGTCGACGGGAAGACGTGGTCCACGACTGCCGACGCTGCGGGCAAGGTCGTCGTCGTCAACGTCTGGGGGTCGTGGTGCGCCCCGTGCGTCGACGAGACGCCCCACTTGCAGCAGGTCTGGCAGTCCTACTCGGCCGCGCAAAAGCCGGTCGCCTTCGTCGGCATCGACATCAAGGAGGGTGCCGCGACCGCGGCCGCGTTCCTCAAGGCCAACGGCGTGACGTACCCGTCGCTCAGCGACAGTGCGAGCGGCGGACAGCCGATGCTTGCCTTGCAGGGCAAGGCCGCTGCCACCCCGAGCACGCTCGTCCTCGACCGGCAGGGCCGCATCGCCGCGCGCGTCCTCGGTGCCACCACCGCGTCGACGCTCACCGCGCTCGTCGACGACGTGCTGGCCGAGCCGACGTGACCGGGTCGTTGGCCCCCGCCGCCGACGCGACCGTCGCGACGGCCGCCCTTCCCATCGCCCTGGCCGTCGCGCTGGCAGCGGGGCTGGTCTCCTTCGCCTCACCGTGCGTGCTTCCCCTCGTGCCCGGTTTCCTCGGCTACGTGACCGGCTTGTCGGACGTCGCCTTGGAGCAGCGCCGCCGTGCCAACCTCGTCCTCGGCGCGCTGCTCTTCGTCCTCGGGTTCACCGTGGTCTTCATCGTGCTGGTCGCACTGGCGTCAGCCGTCTCCTTCGCGCTGCGTGAGCACCTTGATCTGCTCACCCGTCTCGGAGGAGCCGTGGTCATCGTCCTGGCGCTGGTGTTCCTCGGCGTCGGGTCGGGGATCGGGCTGCAGCGGATGGCCGCTCCTCGGTGGAAGCCGGCGGCCGGACTGGCGGGGGCACCGCTTCTGGGTGCGGCGTTCGCACTGGGGTGGGCGCCCTGCACCGGGCCGACCCTGGCGGCGATCCTCGCCCTCACCGCCCCGCTCAGCGCCGACGGCGGCGCCGTCGGTCGCGGGGTCGCCCTCGCCGTTGCGTACTCGCTGGGTCTCGGCGTTCCCTTCGTCCTCATCGCCGCGGGGTACTCACGCGCCGCCCGTGCCGGCACGTGGCTGCGCCGGCACCGGCGGGGTATTCACCTGTTCGGTGGCGTGCTGCTCCTGACCGTGGGCGTGCTGATGGTCACCGGCGTCTGGACCGACCTCGTCGCCTGGGTCCAGGCCGACCTCGTCGGCGGCTTCACGACGGTGCTCTGATGGCGACCCAGACCCCGGCCCGCGCCCCTGTCACCCAGCCCAGGCTCGGGCCGGTCGGTTGGGCTCGCTGGGTGTGGCGGTCGCTCACCTCGATGCGGACCGCCCTGTTCCTCCTGCTCCTCCTGTCGGTCGCCGCGGTCCCGGGCTCGATCTTCCCGCAGCGTTCGATCGACGCCGCCAAGGTCGCCGACTTCCTGGCGAGCAACCCGACAGTCGGACCGTGGCTGGACCGCCTCGGGTTCTTCGACGTCTACTCGTCGGTCTGGTTCTCGGCGATCTACCTGCTGCTCGTCGTGTCACTCGTGGGGTGCATCGTCCCACGAAGCCGGCTGCACTGGCATACCCTCCGTGCCCGGCCGCCACGCGCTCCCCGCAACCTCACCAGGCTCGACCAGTATATCGAGCTGACGTATGCGGGTGACGCCGCCGCCGCTCGGTCAGCGGCGGCAGAGGCGTTGCGGCGCAAGCGTTTTCGGGTGATCTCGCACGATGACGAGACGGTGAGCGCCGAGAGCGGGTATCTGCGGGAGACCGGCAACCTCGCCTTCCACATCGGGCTGTGCGTCGTCATCATCGGAGTCGCGATCGGGCACCTCTTCGGGTGGCGCGGCGACGTCATCGTGACGGAGGGCGAGACGTTCTCGTCCACGCTGTCGTCGTACGACTCGTTCCTCCCCGGCCCCATGGCCGACCCGGAGAACCTCCCGCCGTTCACGATCGGCCTGCAGTCGATGTCGGCCACCTTCGAGGACCAGGTCGGTGGAGCGCAGTTCGGCGCCCCGCGGAGCTTCACCGCGGACGTCACGACGACCGAGCGGTCGGGTGGTCCGGCCAGCCAGGCGCAGATCAGCCCGAACCACCCCGTCACCCTGGACGGCGCCGACGTGTTCCTCCTCGGGAACGGCTACGCGCCGATCGTCACCGTTCGTGACGGGTCGGGGGCGGTGCTGTACCAGCAGGCGACACCATTCCTGGCACAGGACAACGTCTACACGTCGGTGGGCGCGATCAAGGTCGGCGCGGCGCGGCCGAAGGCGCTGGCGTTCAGCGGGTTCTTCCTCCCGACGGCGGAGCCGACGTATGCGAACGGGCCGGCCTCATTGTTCCCGGACGACCGCAACCCCGAGCTGGCGCTGTCGGTGTGGGAGGGCGACCTCTACCCCGGGGACCGTCCGCAGTCGGTCTACACCCTCGACACCACCGACCTGACCCAGCTCACCAAGGCCGACGGGACGCCGCTGCTGATCCGGCTCCAGCCCGGCCAGAGTTATGAGCTGCCGGGTGGGCGGGGGTCGATCACGTTCGACTCGGTGGAGCGGTTCGCCGGGCTGTCCGCGCGCGTCGATCCGGGCAAGGAGCTGACGCTTCTCGCCGCGATCGCGACGATCCTCGGCCTCGTCGCGTCGCTGCTCGTGCGGCGGCGCCGGGTCTTCGTACGGGTCAGGGCGGCCGAGGACCCCTCGCGTACGCTCGTCACCATCGGTGGTCTGGCGAAGACGTCAGACCCCGGGCTCGGTGCGGTGCTTGCCGGGCTGCGCGACGAGTTGAGCACCGGGCGTTGAGTGAAGGAGGGCCGTATGCCGTCAGCCGACCTGGTCGGGTACTCCAACCTCGCGCTCTATTCGGCGATGGGCGTCTTCACCGTTTCCATGCTGCTCTTCGCGACCTACCTGGCCGCGCTCGGGCCCGTGCGCAACGAGCGCGCGTCGTCGCTTCGAGACCGCGAGCTGGTGGGCGCCGGCGGGGCGGTCCGGGACGGCGGAGAGGCCGGCACCGGCATACCGGCTCCTGGCCAAGCGGTCGAGGAGCCGTCGCCGCGCGCCCGGAAGACCGCCAACATCGCGCTGTCGCTCGCCTGGCTGGGCTCGCTACTGCTGGTGGCCTCGGTTGTGCTCCGTGGCGTCGCCGTGATGCGGCCGCCGTGGGGGAACATGTTCGAGTTCGCGACGGCCGGATGCGCGGTCGCGGCGTTGGGGTACTGCGCGGTGGCGCGGCGGCGGCACTGGGAGTGGCTGGGGCTGTTCGTCATCGGGCCGGTGCTGCTCACGCTCGGTCTGTCGATGTTCGCGTTCTACACGGAGGCGGCGGAGCTCGTCCCGGCGCTGAAGAGCGTGTGGTTGACCATCCACGTCGTCGTCGCGTTCCTCGCGGTGGCCGTCTTCACGATCGGGTTCTCGATCGGGATCCTTTACCTCGTCAAGCGGCGCCGCGAGGAGCGGCCGCCCGCGCGACGGAACTTCGTCGAGAGCCTGCCGGCGGCCGCGTCGCTGGAGCGGACCGCATACGGGCTGAACATGGTCGGGTTCATCCTCTGGACGTTCACGCTGGTGGCCGGCGCGATCTGGGCGCAGAAGGCGTGGAGCTCGTACTGGACGTGGGACCCCAAGGAGGTCTGGACGTTCGTGATCTGGGTGGTCTACGCGGCGTACATGCACGCGCGGGCGACCGCGGGATGGGAGCCGCGCAGGGCCATGTGGATCGCCCTGGTGGGCTACGTCTGCGTGCTGCTCAACTTCACTGTGGTCAACCTGTTCTTCACGGGCATGCACGCCTACTCGGGGCTCAAGTAGTGCTGCGCTACACCGTCCTGCGGCTGCTGATCTTCCTCGGCTGCCTGGTCTTCTTCTGGCTGGTGGGGCTGCGGAACAACGAGATCCTGCTGCTGGCGGCCTCTGCGGTGGTGTCCGTCGTGCTGTCGTACTTCCTGCTGCGCTCGGAGCGGGACCGGTTCTCCGAGCAGATCGCCGACCGGCTCGAACGGCGACACGCGGCCCGGCGGCAGGCGGCGGGGACCGGCGAGTGGGCCGAGTCGGACGAGGCCGCCGAGGACGCCGAGCTCGATGCCGGACTGGACGCCGGTCGCGACGCGGGTCTCGACGCCGACCACCGCGACCGCTGACCCCCGGGTTTCCCCGCTTCCAGACTCACGTTGTTGTGACTCTGCGGCCCGCGACTGGCCTCCAACTCACAACAACGTGAGCCCAGAAGATGAGCGTATGCGGAAGGAGCCACTGAAGCGGGTCAGCGAACCGCAGCCGCGCCGCGCCCGAACGGCCCTTCGTACCTGCACTTCATTGCGGCGGAGGTCGGTCAGCCCGAAGCGCACCCGCTCGAGGCCGAGGTTGCCCAGCCGGTCGTAGCGGGCCTTCTCCCCCTCCCACACGGCGTCCGGGTCGACCATCCCGTTCGTTGGCATCTGGTACTTGGCCATGCCGTCCAGCTCCAGCACCGTCGCGTCCTCGATCCACGCCCCGTCCGTGCGAGCGACGAAGTGACCCGTTTCGTCGAACACCTCGACCTGTGGGTGCGGCAGTGAAACTCCCCATTCCGCGAAGCGCACGAATGCGTAGGACTCCAGCCAGCTCTCACGCCGACCGTCGACCAGTGGCGCGGCGACGTCGGCGCGGGAGCGGCCGGGCCAGTGGCACTGCATGGCCATCTCGGCCAGCACCTCGTCACGGGTCACCAGCCGACGGTGTAGTGCTGCATCGGCGATCGGGACGCTCACTCGTGGCGAGAAGTCCCGCAGGCAGTCGGCCACGGTGCGGGCGAGAGAGCTGAGGACGAGCCCGTTGAGCTCACACGTTTCGTTGTCGTAGGAGTTCGCGTGGTGCACCCACAATCCAGAGCGACGGGTGGTTCGCGCCCGCGGTGACAGCGCGGTCAGGTGGACCGTGTCGACGCCGCCGAGCGGCAGCGGAAGCCCGTAGACGGCGACCGCGGACAGATGGCTGACCATGTGTGGCTCGCGTCGACTATCTAGTGCGGCCCGGACGAGGTCGAGGTGCTGGCTCGCTCGCGCTTCAGACGCAGCCTCCGCAACGCGGGTGAAGACACCGCGTCGCACTCGGATGAGGTCACCGTTCTTCACCATGGTCGCGAGCCGGACGTCGCTGACCCCGGCAGCGATCGCCTGGCGGCGCGTGAACGACAGCGGCAGCTCGGACAGTCCCACGACGACCACCCTGATGACGGAGCATCGTGGTGGCACTGTCGAGATCTGTCCCTGTGGACGACGTGACGCTCGGCCCAAACCATGTGGACAACTCGGCCTTGCCCATCTTCTAGGCGCCTGTTGTTGGCGATTGGAGCGGCTTTATAACGTTCGAAGTCACAACAACGTGAGCCTGGAAGCGAGACGCCGGTCAGGGGTGTCCCTTACGGGC
>Ga0307288_10000407_pt1 | contig 14693 bp, 21 predicted proteins | sample ER_DNA_142_FD_194469 | JGI IMG/M metagenome (GOLD analysis project Ga0307288, IMG submission 194469) | Bulk soil microbial communities from the East River watershed near Crested Butte, Colorado, United States - ER_DNA_142 | ecosystem: Environmental > Terrestrial > Soil > Floodplain | place... | reverse complement strand
GTTGTCCCTTTAGTCATGCGCTCTCAGAAGACAGCTGGCGTGTCCACAGCCTCGGCTACGAACGCATACCCGAGTCTGGGTAGCCACCCAAACCTGGTATGCCTGTTACGGCTCTCGCATCGGCGTTGTGAAAGTCATGCTTGCCGTCTTCGCTGAGCGTTCTTTGTGCGGACGCCCGCTAGAGGGTCGCTCAACGGGCGTCGATCATGTTCTGGGCGACGAGTGGCTGAATACCCGAGCTGGCGCACACCGCCGGCGCGATACCAGTCCGGCGCGTCGGCGCGATACCAGTCCGGCGCGTCGGCGCGATACCAGTCCGGCGCGTCGGCGCGATACCAGTCCGGCGCGCCAGCCGTTACCCGAGACATCGCTCGGCCCCCGCGCGGCTTACTCCTGCAGGGCCATCTCGACCGCAGCCTGGGCGTGTGCAAGGGTCGTGTCGATCAGCGGCACCGAGCTGTCCTCGGCTTCGAGGAGCATGCCGAACTCGGTGCATCCGAGGATGACGGCCTGCGCGCCGCGCCGGACAAGATCCGCGATCGCAGCCTTGAACTTCTCCCGCGTGGCCGGCAGAAATATGCCCTTGGCAAGCTCTCCGTACAGGGCGTCGTGCACGTTCTCCTGGTGTTCGCCTTCGGCGACCAGGACGTTCATCCCGTAGTGCTCCCGCAGACGGCCGACGAAGTAGCTGCCGGTCATCGTGTACCGACTGCCGAGCAGCCCGACGGTCATGACCCCTCGTTGCTGAACCTCGCGAGCGGTCGGATCGACGATGTGCAGGAACGGGAGGTCCACAGCGCCCTCGATCCGATCAGCAGTGGTGTGGACGGTGTTGCAGGCCAGTAGAAAGAAATCCGCGCCAGCCGCCTTGAGTTTGTTGCCCTGTTCGGCCAACAAGTCACCGACCAGATCCCACCGGCCTTCACGCTGGTTACGTTCGATCTCATCGAAATCGGTCTGCGCCAGCACAAGGCTGGCGCTGTGCAGGCCGCCATCACCCAACCGCTGGGCGACCAGTTCGTTGATGATCCGGTAGTAGATCATCGAACTGGGCCAAGCGATGCCCCCGACAATCCCGATGGTCTTCATGTCGGTCCCTCAGAAGGGAAGAACGGTAGCCGGGATATTCACCCACCTCCGGCCCCACCATAGACCGCTCGGAATTCGGACCGGCTGAGTTCGATTGTGGTGGAGTCGTCCGCCATGGCGTCATCCTTCTGTACAGGGTGCGACGTCTCAACCAGACGCCCGGTAGGCGCCGGTCCGCTTGCGGAACACCGCATACAGCTGCGTCCGATTCCATGCGGCGGCACGGCCCTTCCGAGTAATGCGTCCACGCGATGCTCCTGCGGCATGGGTTCCCCGCGTGACGCGTTGGTGGGCGTCCCGATAGCGGCAGGAGCGGACGGTTCCAGCAGCCGCCCGTCCGGACTGGCACTCGTCAGGCGGGCGCGGCACCTATGGTCATCGCATGGCGAACCGCTACCAGTACACGGTGGTCGAGCTCCGCGAGGGCATGATCGGCGGCAAGATGTCCGGCGACAAACTCGAGCAGGTACTGAACGAGCATGCTGCTCAGGGCTGGCAACTCAAGGGGATCACCTCCGTCGAAGTCAAGGGCCGCGTCGGGCCGGGCGGGGTCGAAGGTCTCCTCGTCACCTTTGAACGGCCGGTCGGCTGAGCTCACGAGCACGGCACGGGCACGGGTCGTCGTTGATCGTGACCCGGCTCCCCGAGTGCGTTGGGCGGATCGGCGCCCACTGCTCACCGAGGGCCAGTCGATCTTGTTGCACCGGCGGACCGGCTCGCTGCTCCGCCAACTCCATCGAGAATCCCAATGTCACGGTCCGCCCACCTTCGGGGGCTTGCTGAGCAGGTCATGGAGCGACGTGAGCACTTCGCTCGGCGGTACCGCGACCACGGTGGATCTGCTGAGCTCATGGGTGAGGTCGAGCGATTCGTTACCCGCCGCCACGACGCCCTCAACAGCTGTCAAACCGTGTTATGTCACAACGACTTCATCAACGGGAGCCTTTTGGCACGGCCGCCGGTGACCCGGTCGTCACCGGTGTCATCGACTTTCAACGCGCATCCTTCGACGATCCCATGGCTGACCTCGCCCAAACGCTTCGCAACGCCACATTCCATCGGCCAAGCGGCGCCGGGGGGTTAGCAGCGGCGTACGGGGTCGACGCAGCTGACCAAGAGCGCCTCGCGGTTCATGACCTGTCCACACCCTTGCCGAACGGGTGTGGATCAGCACCGACAAGCCCACCGGTTGGCGCCGTTCGGTCCGGCAGCTTGACGCCCACCTCCACTGCGTAAGCCGAGAAGCCTGACCATTCCGCCTGCCGTCCCGCTAAGCCTTCCTTCGGCTTACGGGCAATTCCTACTGCGGTTGGGAGCAGCGCCGGTCCGGCCGGTCTCCGGGAACGCTGATCCAGCGGCGGGATATTACAGGTCGGTAGCCCGTGGATGTCGGGGCTCGTACAGCCCCACCTCGCCCCCGCCCGGCAGGTGCAGGCTCGTCAGGCGCCCCCACCGGGCTTCGGTGACTGCGGTGAGCGCCGCTCCTTTAGCGGCCAGCTCGTCCATCGTTGTGTCCAGGTCGTCGCACATCAGGTAGAGCTCATGCGAAGGAGGGCCTTCGGTGGGGTGCACGGCGATCTCGGCGGGAGGAAGCTTGAAGATCAGCCAGTCGGCTCCGGCGTCGACATACGGGTAGTCGAGCACTTCCCGAAAGAAGGCACGATCGGCTTCGGCGTCGTGACTGTGGATGATGACGTGGGCGCCGTTGATCACGGCACGAGCCTAACTGCGCGGGGCCCAGGGGCCCACAGGTAGCCGCAGCCGATCTCGGGTCGGATGCCCTGTAACCGATCCTCTTTCGGCGTCGCGTCGTGGCGTAACCGGGGCGGTTGTCAGTGCGCGGCGTACTCCTGCCCGGCCCGCCTGACGGCGTACCGCACGTGGGTGGCGTACTGCGAACTCCAAGTGCCGAGCACCTCGAGGTCGATATCCTGCTCGAATCCCTCGAACAGCCGCTTCCCACCGCCCAGCACGAGCGGCGCGGTGGAGATCGCGAGCTCGTCTACTACTCCCGCCGCGAGACCCTGGCGGATCAGGTCGGCGCCACCACCGAGGGAGACCCCGCCGTCGCCGGCGAGCTCGCGCGCCTTCATCAGCGCGGCGTCGAAGCCGTCAACGAACAGGAAGCCCGCACTCGGATCGGGCTGGTCCTCGGTGCGGTGGGTCAGCACAATCAACGTGCCGGGGAATGGGTTGGTGCCGCCCCAGGCGCCGGCGGCGTCGTACATGTTGCGGCCGACGATCCCGCAGCCAAGCCCGTCGGTGATCGACTCGTAGTACTCCCGGTCCGCGCCGTGCATGCCGTCGGTGTCGTGGCCGTCGTCGGCGTACGTCCACGGGCCACCCATCACCCAGTAGTGGAGGCGCTCGCCCCCGACGCCGAGGCCGTGCTCCGGCCCGTCCTTCGGCCCCACGATGTAGCCGTCGACCGAGGTCGTGATGGCTGCGATGACCTTGCCCATGGTTCCTCCTTCGTTCGGGTACGGCAGATCAGACCGTCGCACACCCCCAGAATCATCGGTGGTGCGCACCACCCGAGGGCTCAAGCCCTCACAAACGGCAACTCGCGATCAGCGGCGCGAAGTGCACGGACATGCCGCATTCCGCATGGTTGCACAGCGCTACCAACTCCTCCGGTAGCGCATCCTGTCAAGATCTCCTACCTTGCGGCTCGCCCAGCTTCGGGAGCCCCTGGCCCGATGACGGGTCCTCAGTGACACTCACGGGTTCCCGCTGGACGCGTACCGGTCGCCGGTCCGCTTGCGGCACGGGGCGTCTCGCCGTCAGAGGGCGACCCACTGTAGGTGAGCTGCTCGCAGAGAGCCAGGAGGCACAGGCATGGGCAATTCCGAAGTCTTCAAAGACGGGCGGGGCGAGTTCCGGTTCAGGCTAGAGGCCAGCAACGGTGAAACCGTGGCGAGGGGCGAGAGTTAAGGACGCACGCCGGTGCCCATTGTGGCGCGGAGGCCGCCAACCGCGCGGCGGAGGATGCCACCATCGAGGATGTTGAGTAGCTCGGCCGTCACTCAGCGTGGTATGCCTCTCAACTTTTAAGGCGTCGACCTCTGGCGCGGCCGGGATCCTGTCTCTGGTGGACCAGGAGGAGAACAAGGGACGGTCGGGATATTCGGCGCGGATGTCCCTAGCCGGTTGAGACTTTCGACCCTTCCGCTGATCTGTGTGCGCGGCAGGCTGGAGATAGCGAATGGAGGTCCCGATCCTGACAAGAGTGGTGGTCTGGAGCATTTTCGTGCTGGCGGTGGCCGTGTTCTGCCTTTTGAGGCCGCAGGCGGCGCGGCTCTTCGTCGGGGGATTCTTCGGCGTGATGGGGCTCGTCGTGCATGGACTCTTGGTGATCACAAATCCGGAGGGGTACGTCGGATTCGCTGAGCAGGCACTGTTCCCTTTCTACCGGCAGATAGGTCTCTTCGTGACTGAACCGAACCCACGCGCCTTTGGGATCGTCATGTTGATTCTCGAGGTGACATTGGCCGCACTGGTCCTCAGCCGGGGACGTTGGGTCAAGGTCGGCATCCTCGGAGCGATCCTATTCCTGGTCGGCATCAGTCCGTTGGGGTTCGACGTCATGCCCAATCTGCTCCTGGCTGCGGCCCTGGTCTATCTCCTGACTCAAGACTTCCCGCGTGACGCGTTCACCATGCTTCGCGACCGACGTGGCCGCCCGACCGCTACTGCGGTAGGCAATCGCGAACCACAGGGGCACAGCTCCCTCGGCTCCTAACAACGAGACTGTCGATGTGACACGTCGAACCTGAGGCGATCCACCCCAGACATCGCCGAACTGGCGTTGAGAGGCAGATCTCCTCGCCCGTGCGCGTCCCGACCCATCATCAGCGCTGCTTGTCTCCGAAGTTTCGACGTAGTGAACCGAAACAGATACGCCGATCGCCGGTGGCCTGCATGTGATCGTCCTGCTGGACGGTCACCGGGTTCTTGCGGTGACTTCGCATCATAGGAGTTCCGTCCTCTCTAGCGGCTCATCGTCGCCAGGGCAGGTCAAACAGGCATGCCGAGCGGCACAGTTGGGCTGCACGGCCGTGCCTTGCGGGGCATTTCGCACCAGCCGCGGTTGTCTTCCGCTAGTTGATCAAGGCGGTTCGAGCTCGGCCCGAGGAGCTGGTCGACGCCGACGCCGACATGGTCGTTGACGAGCCCTCGAAGGGGGCGTTGGCGATCTCTGCGGTGGTGCTGGCGGCCTTTGAGCAGCTCCTTCCCTTGTTTGACGGGGATGAGCTCAACACGTGATCTGCACGGTGCTGAAGCGGCCCGTACAGCTCATCTTCCAGACCCTGCGCAAACGTGAGGAGCCGCTGGACAAGATCGGTAAGGGGTGCCGCAAGATGGAACCGCTGGATGGCGCTGGCTGGGACATGAGGCTCGAGCGACCGAAACTTCAGGTCTTCGACATGAAGGTCCGGCGCCGCTTTTCCGCGACTTCTTCGCCGGCCACAACGCGACGCTTGTGACGACCGTCGTGGCGCGTTCGATGTGAACTGGATGCAGGCGATCGACCCGGCGGTCAGCGGGCTGCGGGCGGAGCGCACCTCGCTGCTGTCGCTCGGGGAGGAGGAGTGCTGGTTGGCGGTGCTCGAGACCGACGATCCCCTGGCCCGCTATTCCGACGCGCTCGAGCGGCGCTTCATCGACAAACCGGAACGCGGCTGATCGGCTAGGCAAGAGTGCGTTCGATCTGTTCGGAGGCCCGGCTGGTACCGTCTTCCTGAGCGATCCGCTCCGACAGATCGGCGGCGCGGGTCCGCATGTCGCCATCATCGCGGGCTTTCTGGATCGTCGACGCAAGTTGCTCTGGGGCGAGCTTCTTGGCGGGCATTGGTTGGGACCCTGCGCCGGCGCGGTGAACCGCAGCTCCCCAGAAGTGCTGGTCGCCCTGGAAGGGGCAAATGATCGTTGGACGTGCTGCGAGTAGGCCGGCAGCGGTCGTCCCCGCGCCTCCGTGATGGACGACGGCGGCAACGCGAGGGAAGAGCGAGTGATGTGGCGCGGTCTTGATCACCATCGTGTTGGAGTTGCTCTGCATGCCGCGCAGTGCTCCCCACCCGCTCGCGATCACGGCACGGATGCCGGCTTGTTGCACGGCGCTGCTCACCACAGCGGCCAGGTGGGCGGGATCGGGGCCGACACTGCTGCCGAAGCCGATGTAGATCGGGGGCTCATCAGCGGCCAGGAAGCTCTCGAGGTCGGGATGCAGCGGTTCCGCGTCGGATCGGTCCTCGCGCAGCCAGTACCCTGTGGCGATCGTGTCCGGCGGCCAGTCCGCGGGTGTGGACACGAGGCTCGGGCTGTAGCAGTAGAGGGTCTTCCTCGGCGGCGGTGGGTTACCCCGCGGTGCGAGGGCGAGGCTGGCGCTCCGCCAGTCGCGAATCAACCCCTGATAGGGGCGGGTCAACATGCCGATAAGGCGGTAGCTCGCGCGGTTGAGGATCGCGCCGAGGTTGTGCCGGATGATGCCCGGCAGCGGGAACTCGCGGGTCGGGGTCAGCATCGGGACGGTCAGAGCCTGTACGTGCGGGATATCCAGTTTCTCGGCCAGGTGAGGTGCCGCCAGCGACTTCTGGTGGGCAATGATGACCTGGGGCTGCGTGGACCGCGCAACGGTCCAGCTGTCCTCGAGCATGCCCCGGATCACTGGAAAGACTTCGCCGCGAAGCGAGGGCCGCTTGCGTTCGGGCGTGGGCACCATCGATTGGAAATCTGCTCGAATCGGCGCGAAGTCGACTGGTCCGCCGGGAGCGAGCCGCTCGAACCCTGCATCCGCTGTGAGCGTCACTATGTGACCGCGGCTGCCGAGCCGTTCCGCTAGCGCAGCGAACGGTTCGAAATCACCGGTGCTCCCGGCCGTGAGCACCATGATCGCGGCCATGGCGCTGATGCTACCGAGCGGATTCCGGGAGCGAGCAGGCTGCACTAGCGGGAGCGCTGCCCCTCGGCATCTGAAGCGCGGCAACCTTGTCGTCGCTTAGCACAGCCACAGCGATCCGTCGGACCCGGTCAGGATCGGCGATGGCATCGATCTGTATGATCTTGCCGTCGGCGACGGTGAACCCATGATGGGAAACGTCAGGTCCCGTACGGTGATCACCACCCCGGCTACCCCCATTCACCAGGGCGGGGTGCAACTCGGCGCCCGGGGGGTGCGCCCAAAACGTGCCTGACTGGCAACGGCTGCTTCGCCACGGGTGATCCTGGGGGGCGGCAGGGCCGTCTTCCGCCAAAGTCGGAGCGCAGCACGATGCCGCTAAGGCGTCCATTACCGCCCGCGCCCTCGAGCAAGATCAGGATCAGCAGCCGGTATCTCGGCACCTTTGACCCTTCGGCGTGCCTAGCAAGCTGACTCACGGTGGGAGCAGATCGGCCGCGCGATGACCCAGCTGGCTGCAGACCCGCCATGTGACGCCGGCAAGCGGGTCCGCTTGCGTGCAGCCGCGACCCCGCTAGACCTTGCCAATTCGGGAGCGTCAGGGACCAGAACAGCGCCGCATGGTCTGCTGCGCCTGGCGAACCGCAGTGGCCAGTAACCAAGTCCTGTCGAAGATGTCGCCGGGACCGCTGCGAGCGCTGTGGTGCCAACCTGCAGCTGCGCCAGCAGAAGTTGTATGCCCTGCTGGACGCGACGGAAGGCGCGCCTGGCGCTCGTTAAGGCCGGTTACAAAGCTGATGATGACGGGCTGTGGCGGTTGTCTGATTCAACTGAAGCCGTCGATCGCTCTCAAGTTCCTATGAGGATTGAAGAGCAATTCTGGAAAGACATTGACCAAGTCTGATCCGACGACTTCCCATCGGCGAGGGCTAACATCGCGAGCGCCGCCAATCCGACCTTGATGTTGATCACAACGGACTGCTCCTCAGCCGTTTGACGCGCGGTAATCCCGCACCGAAGCTGGAATGGTGACTACCGAACCGGCCGAAGTGACTGGCTCTGAAACACGACCACCTGGCTTCCGCATCCGCTGGGGCTGGTTCCTCGGATGCATCGCATCGGGCCTCGTGGCCATCGTCGTCGGGTGGTTCGTCGCTGCGCCGGCCGGTCGCATGAACTACCTGCCCGGGGTACTCGCCAACGTCGGGACCACCCTGCTGCTCGTCGGCATCGTCGTGCTGCTCGAGCGGCGGATCGTCGACAACGCGGTGAGGAAGTTCCGGAACGCTGCCGAAGAGGCTCGCGCGAGGATGCGGGACGATTTCCGCATCGAGGTCCAGGACTTCACGGATCGCGTGAACGCCGAGTGGGCCGCCGCATCGCCGGAGAACGTCGAGGCGATGAAGGAGCGGACCAAACGCCTCTCCAAGGAGCTCGCTGACAACTATTCCAAGGAGCTCGCTGACAGCTATGTCGACGAGACGCCCGAGGCCTACGACGTGGACGAGACGCCGGAGCGGTGAGGGGGGCGCGAGCTAGGTCAGGTGCTCGCGGAGCCACTCGGCCGCGATTGGGTCGACCCGCTTCGCGACCTCCGTCTGCGGCGCCGGCTCGATGCCAAGCTCCTCAGCGAGGGCATGCTCCATGTCGTCGAGCAGCTGCACGTCGGCGCCGACCGCAGCAGCGACCGTCAGCGCCGACGAGACGATCGCCTGCTCGTCGTCCGCGCCCACGATGATCCGTATGGCCGCGCCCGACGCCACGAGTTCGCTCGCTCGTGCCTCGTAGTCGAGCCGCTCGGCCGCGGCGGTGCCTGCGTCGGTCCAGTCGTAGCCGCCGAACTGCGGCGACACCGCGTCGATCATTGGACGCAGCTGCAGCAGCGGGCTCACCAGCACGGCCGCCGTCGCGCCGGACATACCCCGCGCCAGCACCTCGGATGCGATCGCCGCACCCATCGAGCCGCCAACAAGACCAGCGGGCACGTCCGCGCCGATGCCCAGCGTCTTGCTCAGGTCCGCCCACGCGGCCGGGAACTCTTCCGCCGCCTGACTGTGCACGGGCCCGTGGACAAGGCCCGGCGCATCCGTGGCGAGCAGCTTCATGACCTCATCGACGCCGCCGGGCAGCGACCGCGCGCCGAATGTGGGTAGTCCGAGGTAGACCTTCCATGCGTCGAGCCCGTCGAGCGGCAGGGCCGCGGCGAACGCCGCCTCGCTGCGCGGCGCATCCATGAGGTGCCACAAAATGATGACCGGGGCCGTCGCCGCATCGCTGGCTGGCCGCACCGCGAGGTAGGGCACGCCGTTCGAGGTCGTGCCGGTCAGGGGAGTCGTCATCCGGGCACCACTGCGGCGATCGCACTCACCTCGACGAGCGCTCCTGGCACGCCGAGTGCTGCGACCCGCGCCATGGTCACCAGCGGTGGCGCTCCCGGCCCGGCCAGCCGCGGGCCGATGGCCTCGTACGCGGCGTTGAGGTCGGCATCCTCGGCCATGAACACCGTCCACTGCACGACATCGGCCAAGGATGCACCCGCTGCCTCAAGCGCGGTGCTCGCGTTGTCGATCGCGCGGGCCGACTGATCGGCGACATCGTCCGAGACGATCTTGCCGTCGGCGTCCACGCCGTTTTGACCGCCGACGTAGATGGTCGTCGCGCCGGCGGGCACGACGGCGACGTGGCTGAACGCGGGGCTGACGACGAGTCCGTCAGGTTGCAAACGTGTGATCTCCATGGGTTCCACGGTTGCACTATCCCCTGACAGAAGCGACCCGGCTGCGCAGCTCCGGCGCAACCTCATCGGCCAATCGCTGCATCGCGACGGGGTCGTCGCCCATCGAGATGAAGGTGGAGACACCGTGCTCGAGCGCCATCGGCAGCAGTTGCTCCGCCCACCGCGATGACTGACCCTCGAGGACGCCGATGTTCAACAGCCAGCGGATGCTCCGCGGGTCGCGCCCAGACTCCTCCGCTGCCTCGTCAATCACACGGTTGCCGCGACCCCAGCCCATCCACCCCGACCCACGACAGAGACGGCAGCCAGCCGTCGCCCTTCCGCCCGGGGCAGCCGCAACATCTTCGGACGGCCTGCGCCGACCCAAATCGGGATCGGATGCGCTGCCGCCGGCCCGCTCTTCGCGCCCTTGACCCGGGCAACGTTGGCGACGCGGCCTACCAGCCGGCGGCCGAGCGGGCTTGATTACTCCCGTTCCCGGCGGGGTTGGCCCGATGACGATTGCCATGCTTCTCGCACAAACCGTTGACGCAGCAGAAATGGAACTGCCTCAATCCCGCTGAACATTCCTCCTGCGGCACAGGTGGGCATCGAGTGTCGCGGTCGGTGTCTGAGTTTGTCGATGAGTTTGGTCTTGGAGCCGGGTCTGTTCACAACATGACGCGGAGGACGACCCGGGCACAGAGCGTGGGGTGACTGAGCGTATCTCCGCGTCTGCCTGATGATGATCGGCATGACAATCGATGTCGCCGAGAATCCGGCGCGGGCGCTGCGTACGGCGGCGCTGGGGGCGCTGGTCTTCGACGTTCTCTACGTCGTGCATCGGCTGCTGCAGGGCCTAGGACCCGACGACGCCACACCGGCGGGGATTTCAGCGTTCAACGTTGGGCACCGATCGGCGTTGCTGGCCAGCGAGGCCGCGGTCGGCCTGGCGCTGCTGGCGATGATCGTGTTCATCGCCGCCCTCGCACCCCTGATCCGGCAGGCGGGCCGGGACACTCTCGCCACCGCCCTCACGGTGAGCGGCGCGACGTTCGTCGCGGTGGGGTTCATCTCCCAGGCGGCCGAGACCGCGCTTGTCGGCGTGGCCGATGCTGGCGACCAGTCAGCCGTCCTGGCGCTGAACCACTTGCAGGGTCGAATCCCGATTGTGTGGACCATTACCGCGCTCACCGTGGCGGTCTCTCTGGCCGGACTACGTACCCGGCTACTGCCCAGATGGTTGGGTGTCGCGGGAGTCCTCGCCGCCGGCGTGTTCGCGCTCGGCTCGATGTCCAGCGTCTTCGGCCGGACGGTAGAGGGCAACTCGTCGCTATTCGGCGTGGGCCTGTTCATCGTCTGGCTCCTGATGGTGGCTGTCTGCCTGTGGCAGGCCGCGGGTACGGCAGCGCCCGTGTTAGAAGCAGAGCACGATCAGTAGACCTATGACGAGCAGGCCAGCCCCGGCGAGTGGGCCCGGTGCCCGTCAGCAGGTCACATGAAGTACGGCATGGACCTCATCCCGGTCGAGACTGGCAATCAGCCGACACGCGTCCTCTGTCAGGAGGGCGGTGATGTCTACGCCCTGACGACGAGCCTCTTCGACGACTTCGGGCATGATCGGTAGCGAACCGTAGGCGCCGGTGCCGATGATCAGCCGGCCTCCGCCCCAGGGGAGCTCCTCGTCAGCGGACAGAGGAGTATGCCCGAACTCATCGCGGTATGGCTTCGACGGCTTCTTCTTACGTTTCCGCACCCGGCCACCCTCGATGACGACGTCGTTCTCGTACTGCCGCCCCTCGACCTCGATAGATCCAAACCGGAGTAGTCGCACCTGCATTCGGTTCACCTCCAGGTGGGTCAGCGGCAGGCGGGCTGACGCCGCTCACCGTTGGCCTATTGTTCATGATCCCCGCCACGATCCGTCGTCGGATGAAGGCGGTCGGAGATACCCGATTCATCGGCCGACCAGCCAGATTATCCGCTAGGTCCCGAGGAGGGCGCCGGCCAGACGAGCGATGTCCACAAGGCTTGGGATCCACCAGGCGCTTGAGTGTGCTCGGCGAGCGCGACGCATCGCCTCCCATTAACGTTCCTGTCCGGGCATTCCCCGGCCGCCGCCCCGCATACCGCGCGCGACAGAATCGGCGCTCGCAACCTCGGGACGGGCACGTATCAGGCGTGGGTTTAATGGTTGAAGCGTCTTTGATACTCACCTGGCGTCAGCCCGAGGCCGCGTTGGAAGTGGCGTTGATACTCACCTGGCGTCAGCCCGAGGCCGCGTTGGAAGTGGCGGTGCAGGTGACTTTGATCGGCGAAGCCGGTGGCGGCGGCGACATCGGCGATCGTCTCGCCGGCTTCGAGCAGTCGGCGGGCCTTGCGGATACGGTGCGCGAGCTGCAGCGCGTGGGGTGGTAGACCGGTGCGTTCGTGGAAGAGGCGGATGAGGCGGAACTTGCCGATACCTGCGGCGGCGGCGAGCTCGTCGAGGCCGACGTTCCGCTCCGGCCAGTCCCCGAGGAAGTCATACGCCAAGTGAAGCGCCCTGTCGTCGTGACGGGTGAGCGACGATCGCACAGGCCGGACGGCGGACGAGCGCTCGATCAGCGCGCGCAGCCACTCAGCGAGCCGTTGATCGTGCTCAAGCCGCGTCGTGGGCGCCTCGAGCGCACGGTGCATTCGCACGAAGTCGCGAGCGAGCTCGCGATCAGACAGGGCCGGTTCGGGGAACACGACGTTGGTGAGGAGCGCCGACTCCTCGTCACCGGCCAGGGTTGCCAGGTCGGCAATCTCGACGATTATGAGGCGGGATGTCCATGGCTGCCCATCGACCGCGGCGCCGGCGTGCGCGTTCGACGGATCCCAGGCAACGAGCTGCCCCGGCCGTATGAGGCGGCGTTCCCGGCCACGGCGCGAGCGCATCGGTTTCCCGGCGACGATCCCGAAGACGTATTCCCCGCGCGGCTCGATGGCGTACTGGGTGGTTTGGCCCGCCATCAGCAGAACTGGGCCCGCATCCGCGGCACGCCACATCCGGACCGGGTCGGTCCCCATGTGGGAAGGATAGTCGGCAATAACGTTCAAGAACTCTGATGCCGGTGTCCATACGCTCTGCTCATGTCGATCACTCCACACATCGTCGTTCGCGGCGCCGAGCGCGCTGTCGCCTTCTATCGCGACGCCTTCGGCGCCGAGGAGATGAGCCGGATTCCCGTTCCTGACGGGCGGCTGATGTCAGTCCAGTTGCGGATTGGCGACGGCCTGCTGCACCTCGCCGACGAGTTCCCCGAGATGGGGGTACTCGCCCCGCCCTCGATTGGCGGCACGCCCGTGGTGTTGGCCCTCGACGTCGCTGACGCCGAGGCCGTGTTCGCGCAGGCGGTTACGGCAGGCGCAGCGGTTCGGCAACCGCTGGCGGACATGTTCTGGGGCGACCTGCACGGCCAGCTCGACGACCCGTACGGTCATCGCTGGAACATCGCTCAACACATACGCGACGTGCCACACGATGAGGTCGTCGCTGCGGCCGCACAGGCCTTCACCTGAGTGCCTTACTCACCGCGGCTTCGCGCATCGGGCCTTCCCCGGCGGCGAGGAGCAGACCGCAATCGATCTCGCCGGACACCCACGACAAGTCTGGATGGTCGGCGACAACCCGATTGCCAACATCGCCGGAGCCGAAATCTGCCGGAATCGCAACGACTCATGTCAGGACACCGAACGACAGCGGCCAAAGCACTCGGGACCCTGGAGGTCGCCCATGTGATCTTCGCCGGCTCCCTGCCAGCAGGACATCCCGCCTCTGTTGCGTCAAGCCGCGAACGGATGCCAGGCGGGCGCACACCCAAAGCGAGCCAGCCACGAGGCCGCAGGAAGTGCTCGAGTCAGCCCGCCCAGCGTCCTAGCGACCCGCTACGGGCAGCTAACCCGACCACGGCATCGCTGCACTTCAGTTGCTGCACGGCGAGCCGCACCCGGGCAACGTGCTCACCACGAAGAACGGACTGCTGTTTATGGATCTCGAGACGTGTTGTCGTGGGCCTGTCGAATTCGACCTCGCCCATGCCCCCAAAGAAGTCAGCGGGCACTATCCGGGTGCGAATCAAGACTTGCTCCGCGACTGCCGGATCCTCGTGCTGGCGATGATCACAACATGGCGCGGGGATCGAGGCGATCAACTCCAGAACGGGCGCCGGCTGGGCACAGAGTGGCTCGGCCAGATCCGAACAGCGCTCGAATGCAAAGAGCTGAATGTCCTCGGCTGATCCCGGGGTATCGAGATCTCGTTGGGAGGCGCTCCTGGACGCTGCCCCTCCCAATCAGGCACACGCCCGATCAACGGTCCGCATTCGGGCGACGCTCGTCCCCACTTGACCGACGGCTTGCGGTACGAGGACAGAGCCGACGTCCCCACCAGCTTTCAACTTTCACGGTCGTCCGACCCAAAGCACGTCACAATCACCCCATGACTGTCAGAGGCTTCGTAACGGCCGATGGGAGGACTGTCGAGCACGGCCAATTCGGCGGGTTCCCGCCGGCGGGCGACCTCGAGGCCGAGCGGCAACTGGCCGACGTCCTCGTCGGCGCCGCCGCCGAACGGCTGCTCGATGGGGCCCAGGATGTGTCCGACGGGGGGCTCGCGCAGGCGCTCGTGGAGGGCGTGCTGCGGTACGGCACTGGCGCACGGATCGCGCTGCCCTTCGACCTCGACCCGTTCGAGGTGCTGTTCAGCGAGTCGGCCGCGCGGGCGGTGGTGGCCGTGCGGGCCCGCGCCGAGCGGCGGGTGCGCGAGCGCTGCGAAGCCACCGGGGTTCCGTACACCGCGATCGGCACGACGGGCGGAGACGCGCTGCACGTCGGCGACCTCTTCGACGTCCGGCTCGACGAGCTGCGCGCCGTGCACGAGGCGACGCTCCCGGTCGCGTTCGAGCGATGAGGCCAGCGGTGCGCCGCGCGCTCACCCCGCTCGTGCCGGGGGTCGACCGCTTC
>Ga0307288_10000404_pt1 | contig 14746 bp, 13 predicted proteins | sample ER_DNA_142_FD_194469 | JGI IMG/M metagenome (GOLD analysis project Ga0307288, IMG submission 194469) | Bulk soil microbial communities from the East River watershed near Crested Butte, Colorado, United States - ER_DNA_142 | ecosystem: Environmental > Terrestrial > Soil > Floodplain | place... | reverse complement strand
GCCGAGAACGGCACCCCGTACGTCTTGCCGTCGGCGCCGGTTGCCGCGTCCCACGAGGTCGGGGTGAGATCGGCGGCGCCGGCCAGCGTCGCCCTGTCGACCTGGCGGACCAGGCCCTGCTTGACCAGCGTGCCCAGCTGGGCGGTGTCGTTGATGACGATGTCGGGCAGGTCCTTGCGAGCGGCGGCCTGCTGGAGTTTGGTCTCGAAGTCCTCGAACAGGGCGGTGACCTTGGCCGGGGTGCCGGTGGCCGCGGTGAACCCGGCGGCTATGGCCTGCGCGGTCTTCTCGGAGTTCGAGCCGGGGGGTTTGCGGATCCAGATGTCCAGTGCGGTGGTGGCGTTCTGCTCCGGCGCACTGTCGTCGCCGCAGGCGGTGAGCCCCGCGGCGACCAGCAGCGCGGCCACGGCCGCCGTCAGCAGTCTCCTGGTAGACATGGGATGCCTCCTGTCTACATATGTGGAAGCGATTCGAGCTTGTGGAAGGCAAGTACGCACAAGCTAGCTTTCGGTACTATGGCCGTCAACAGCGCTGAAACAATCGACCGCGATGGTGGCTGACATGGCTCTTGCTCGCTCCCGTCCGGCGCCCCACCCATCCACCGTCGCGAATGACTCCTCGCCGGTGAAATCGGCGGAGCGCACGGTCAAGATCCTGGAGACGCTCGCCGCCTCGCCGACCAAGCTGACGCTCTCGGAGCTGCAGGAACGGATGGGCTACCCGCGGTCGAGCCTGCACGCCCTGGTCCGCACGCTGCGCGAGCTGAAGTGGGTGGAGGCCGACGAGAGCGGCTCGGCGTTCGGCGTGGGCCCGCACGCGCTGTTGTCCGGAACGGCCTATCTGGACCGGGACCCGGCGCTGCGGTTCGCGTACGAGACCCTGGAGGACCTGCGCACCGAGGTGGGGCACACCATCCACTACGCCCGCCGCGACGACACCCACGTGCTCTACCTGGCCAGCCGCGAGTCCCGCGAGGCCGCCCGGGTCATCTCCCGGGTCGGGCGCCGGCTGCCCGCCCACGTCACCGCGCTGGGCCAGGCGCTGCTCGCCGACCTGACCCAGGCGGAGGTGGACGCGCTGCTGCCGGACACCCTCGAGGCCGTCACGCCGAACACGATCACCGAGCGGGCGCAGCTGCACGCGGAACTGGACGCGGTCCGCCGCCGCGGCTGGGCGCTGGAGATCGAGCAGGGCACCCCCGGCGTGGCCTGCGTGGCGGTGGCGGTCGGCTACCGGATCCCGGCCACCGACGCCGTCTCCTGCTCGATGCCCGCCGAGCTGGCGCGGGGGGCCCACCTCGACAAGGTGGTGGCGGCGGTGACCACGCACACCCAGGCCCTCGCCGCGACGCTGCGCCGCGAGGGCATCCGCTGACCTGTCACATCGGCTCGCCGAGCGGGATGTCGCACCACCAGGAGCCGACCCTGGTGAGCAGCGGGTCGTGCGCGAAGTCCGGCTCGCCGTGCTCGGCGATCAACTGTCCGGCCCAGTCCTCGGCGTCGTCCTTCGGGTGATAGCCGATCGCCTCCCCGGCGGCCAGCGACCACCAGCGGCGGGTGTTGCGGCTGACGCCCCAGACGATCCGGAAGCCGGGATCGCGCGCGGCCACCGCGGCCTCCACCAGCCGGGCGCCGTCGTCCGGGGACAGCCAGAGGGCCAGACCGCGCAACTGCGGCGGGACCGGGGACCACAGGCCGATGCGCAGGCAGACGACCTCCAGGCCGAACCGGTCGACGTACAGGCGGCCGAGCGCCTCCATGGCGATCTTGCTCCAGCCGTACAGGGTGTCGGGGCGCGGGGGCAGGTCGGCCGGCAGGCCGTCGGGGTAGCGCTCGTCGTCGCGCTCGTGGAAGCCGGCGGCGTGGCTGGACGAGGCCAGCACGACCCGCCGTACGCCGGCGCGCCGGGCGGCCTCCAGCAGGCAGTACGTCCCGTACGCGTTGCGCCGCAGCACGTCCTCGGCGTCGGACTCCCGGCTCCGCCCACCCAGGTGCACGATCGCGTCCACGCCGTCGCACGCCGCCGTCAGGGCTTCGAGATCCTCCACCGAGGCGATCACCAGCTCCTCGGCGCCGCCGCCCTCGACCGCCGCGGGCGCCACGATGTCGAGCAGCCGCAACGTCCGGCCGGCCACGGCGAGGCGCGGCCGCAGCAGCGCAGCCACCTTGCCCGCACCGCCGGTGATGAGGAGTCGCTGAGCCATCGGGAAACCTCCAGGTGTGGCCGTCGTCGATGCGACGGACCCTAGCATCGGTACTCATACATATCTCTCGCTTGACCCGCCGAAGCGCCTCCCTTAGTTTGGGTGCCATTCACCATCACGTCAGCAATCCATATATGTGGACGGGGTGTTCATGCCAGACGTCATCGGCTTCATCGGCCTGGGGATCATGGGCTCGCCCATGGCCGCCAATCTCGTCAAGGCGGGCTTCGACGTCGCCGGCCACACGCGCAGCCGGGCCGGTCTCGACCGGCTCGCCGCCGCGGGGGGCCGCCCGGTCGGCGGGATCGCGGCGGCCGTCGCCGAGGCGGACGTGGTCATCACGATGCTGCCCGACTCCCCCGACGTCGAGCAGGTGGTGCTCGGCCCGGACGGGATCCTCGCCCACGCCCGGGCAGGCACGCTGCTCATCGACATGTCGACGGTCCGGCCGCGGACCGCCCGCGCGGTCGCGTCCGCCGCGGCGACCCGGGGCGTCCGGCCCCTCGACGCCCCGGTCTCCGGTGGCGAGCAGGGCGCGGTCGAGGGCACCCTGTCCATCATGGTCGGCGGCGCGGCAGCCGACGCCGAGGCGGCCCGGCCGGTCCTCGAGGCGCTCGGCAGCACGATCGTGCACGTCGGGCCGGCCGGCGCGGGGCAGACGGTGAAGGCCGCCAACCAACTGGTCGTCGCCGGCACCATCCAGCTCGTCGCCGAGGCGATCGTGCTGCTGGAGGCCGCCGGCGTCGACGCCGAGGCGGGGCTGCGCTTGCTGGCCGGCGGCCTGGCGGGCAGCACGGTGCTGGACCGCAGGGCGGCGAGCATGCTCGCGCGCAGCTTCGCCCCCGGTTTCCGCGTCGACCTGCATCACAAGGATCTCGGGATCATGCTCGACGCCGCCCGCGAGGCCGGTGCGGTCGTCCCGGTGGGCGCCCTGCTGGCGCAGCTCATGGCGGCGTTGCGGGCCCAGGGCGACGGCGGGCTGGACCATACCGCGCTGCTGCGCCTGGCCGAGCGGATGGCGGGCCGCGCCGATGGCTGAGCTGCGGGACCGGCTGCGGGCCGGCGAGCTGCTCTACGGCACCTTCCTCGGCCTGGGCTCCGCGCTCGCGGCGGAGGCCTGCGCGGTCGCCGGCTTCGACTGGCTGCTCGTCGACCTGGAGCACGGCGGCGGCGACGAACCGGCGCTGTTGCACCAGCAGATCGCCGCCGAGGCGCACGGCCTGGCCATGGTCGCGCGGGTCGAGACCGCCGAGCGGATCCGCACCGGCCGGGTTCTCGACGTCGGCGTCACCGGCGTGATGTTCCCCCGGCTGGAGACCACCGAGGAGGTGACCGCGGCCGTCCGGCACCTGCGCTACCCGCCGGCGGGCGACCGGGGCGTGGCCACCTACAACCGGGTGTACGACTTCGGCCTGCGCCCCGAGGGCCTGGCGACGGCGAACGACGGCGTGCTGGGCATCGTGCAGGTGGAGAGCCGCCGCGCGCTGACGTCGGCCACCGAGATCGCGGCGATCCCCGGTGTCGACGTGCTCTTCGTGGGCCCCCGCGATCTGTCGCACGACCTCGGGGTGCCCGGCGCGTTCACCCACCCGGACTTCCGCGCCGCGCTGGACGAGGTGCTGGCCGCGGCGAAGAACGCGGGGGTGGCGGCGGGCATCCTGGCCGGCCACGCGGCGCAGGCCCGGGAGTACGCCGAGCTGGGCTTCCGCTTCATCGGCATCGGCTCCGACGCGTCCCTGCTGGCCCGCGCCGCCCACGACACCGTCCGGTTCCTGCGCGACGGCTGACGAGACCCCCGGTGCTCCCGGGCCGGGCGGGAAAGCGGGGTGGGCCGCTCCCCGCCCGGCCCGGGACCACCGGCCGCCGGCGGTGCGGCCGTCACCCACTCCGCAGGGGTAGGCGCGTGTGGCGATCGGCCCTCGGGGGTACCAGTAGCCGATATACCCGGTGACGAGGAGACCCCCATGTTCTTCCTGATCAAGCGTTACGTGCTGATGGCGGTCGCCATTCCGCTCGCCGCGGCCATGGCGCGCAAGCTCAGCGACGTCGTCGAGGCCAAGCGTGGACCCAACCGGGGCACCAGGCTGCTGCGCCAGGGCGCCGACACGCTGCAGGGCCAGTTCGGCCGCCGCAAGAAGCGGTCGCGGTTCGCCTTCGGCCGCTGAGGCCGAGGCAGACGTCTGCGACTCGGCTAGCGTGCGCTCATGACGTTCTCGATCGTCGCCCGCGCCGCCGGCGGGGGCGCGCTCGGTGTGGCCGTGGCCAGCAAGTTCCTGGGCGCCGGCGCGGCCGTGCCCGCCGCCCTCGCCGACGTGGGCGCGGTGGCCACCCAGTCCTACGCCAACCTCGCGTACCGGCCGCAGGCGCTCGCACTGCTCGGCACCGGCGTGCCGGCCGTCGAGACCGTCGCGGGACTGATCGCCGCCGATGCCGGACCGGTGGACCACCGGCAGGTCGGTGTGGTCGGCACCGAGGGACCGGGGGCGACGTTCACCGGCCCGAAGTGTCACGACTGGGCCGGCGGCGCGGCCGGGGACGGCTTCGCGATCCAGGGCAACATGCTGGCCGGGCCGCAGGTGGTCGAGCAGATGCGCGAGGCCTGGCTGGCCGGGGTGGGGCAGGCCCGGCTGGCGTACCGGTTGCTCGACGCGCTGGCCGCCGGCGACGCGGCCGGCGGCGACCGGCGCGGGCGGCAGAGCGCGGCGCTGCTGGTGGTGGCCAAGGGCCAGGGGTACGGCGGCACCAGCGACGTCCTCGTCGACCTGCGCGTGGACGACCACCCGGCGCCGGTCGCCGAGCTGGCCCGGCTGCTCGCGCTGCACTCGCTGTACTTCGAGCGCCCGGATCCGGCGACCCTGCTCGACCTCGACGGCGCCGTCGGAGCCGAGGTGCGGCAGCGGCTCGCCGCCCTGGGCCATCCGGCGGGAGCCCCGCTCGCCGAGCTGGACGAGGCGCTGGCGTCCTGGGCCGACATCGCCAACCTGGAGGAACGCATCGTCGCCGGAAAGATCGACCCCCTGGTGCTGGACCAGCTCCGCAAGGCCTGACCCGGCCCGCGGCGCAACCCGGCCCGCGGCGCAACCCGGCCCGCGGCGCGATCCGTGTTCCGGTCAGCCGCGCAGATACGCCAGCACCGCCCGGACCCGGCGGTGGTCGTCGCCGTCCGGTGGCAGGTCCAGCTTCGCCAGCAGGCTGCCGATGTGCTTGGCCACCGCCGCCTCGCTGACCACCAGCGTGCGGGCGATGGCCGTGTTCGACCGGCCCTCGGCCATCAGACCCAGCACCTCCCGCTCGCGCGGGGTGAGCCGGCCCAGCGGGTCCCGGCGCCGGCCGAGGAGCTGCCGGACCACCTCCGGGTCGACCACGGTGCGGCCGGCGGCCACCCGCTCCAGCGCGTCGACGAACTCGGCCACGTCGCCGATCCGGTCCTTGAGCAGGTAACCGACGCCCGCCGACCGGCCCGAGTCGAGCAGCTCGGCCGCGTACGTCTGCTCCACGTACTGGCTCAGCACCAGGACCGGCAGGTCCGGGTCGGCGGCGCGCAGCGCGATCGCCGCCTGCAGCCCCTCGTCGCCGTAGCCCGGCGGCATCCGCACGTCGGTGACCACGACGTCGGGCCGGTGCGCGGCGACCGCCGCGAGCAGCGCCGGTGCGTCCCCGACCGCCGCCACCACCTCGTGGCCGAAGTGCCGCAGCATCCCGGCGATGCCCTCGCGGACGATCAGCCCGTCCTCGGCGATCACGACCCGCACGGCAGCTCCACGTGCAGCAGGGTGGGGCCGCCGGGCGGGCTGGACAGCGCCACCGTGCCGTCGATCGCGGCCACCCGGTCGGCCAGCCCGGTCAGGCCGGTGCCCCGTCCGGGGTCGGCGCCGCCGCGGCCGTCGTCACGCACGTCGAGCACGAGCCGGCCCGCGCGCATCCCGGCGGACACCGCGGCCCGGGACGCCCCGCTGTGCTTGGCCACGTTCGCCAGCGCCTCCACCACCACGAAGTAGGCGGTCATCTCGACCGGGTCCGGCAGCCGGCCCACCAGCCGCAGGTCCAGGTCCACCGGCACCGGGGCGTGCCCGGCCGCGTCGCCGACGGCCGCCGCCAGGCCCCGGTCGGTGAGCACCTTGGGATGCACGCCCCGGATCAGCTCGCGCAGCTCGGCGAGCGTCTCCTTGGCGAGCTGCTGGGCGGCCGCCACCTGTACGGCCGCGGGGGAACCGTCGGACAGCTCCAGCCGGGCCAGCCCGAGCTGCATGCTGAGCGCGACGAGGCGCTGCTGGGCGCCGTCATGCAGGTCACGCTCGATGCGCCGGCGCTCCACCTCGAACGCGTCGACCAGCCGGGCCCGGGAGCGGCTCAGCTCGACCAGCTTGGCGTCGCTGTCGTCGCTGCGCGGCGCGAGCAGGGCGCGGGCCATCGCCGCGCGGGCGCCGGCCCAGGCGGTGACCGGGTAGGCGCCGACCGCGAGGGCGAACGGGGTCAGCAGCGCCATCGGCACGGTGACCGACAGCGTGGTCTCGCCGTACAGGTAGATCGGGGCGAACAGCAGGCTGCCGGGCACCACGACCGCGGCGTACACGACGGCCGCGTCCATCCAGCACAGCACCAGCGCGGAGATCATCGTGTAGCCGAGCTCGCGCCAGGTCGCCTGCTCGCGCAGCCGGCAGGTGAGCCAGGCCCGCAGGCCGGGCGCGCCGGGGTGGCGGTGCGGGTCCGGCAGCGCGTCCCGGTCCACCAGCCGCATCCGCCGCCGTTCCAGGCGCCCGACGGCCACCCCGGACAGGACGGTGGCCAGGTATCCGGCGACGCCGATGACGAGCACGGACAGCACCACCCCGGCGGCCAGCAGCGCCACCGTCGCCAGGATGGTGGCGAAGCCGATCAACGCCCCGCCGGCCAGGTAGGCGAGCGAACGCCACGGCCAGGACGACAGCAGGAACCGCATCGGCCGCATGGTGAGCGCCTCGAGCGCGTTGCGGACCGGCATGGGCAGTCACGCTACCGGCGCACCGCGACCGGCTCGGTAGTGCTGGGTATACCTTCAGGTCTCGCCCGCGGGGGAATGTGCCGGGCCCGGCCGGCCGGAAGGCTTCCGGCCATGACCATCACGACCATCGGCACGGCGGTCCGGCTGCGGGCCGTCTCCAGAATCTTCGGTACGGGCGAGAGCGCGGTGACCGCCCTCGACGGGATCGACGTGGACATCGCCCCGGCCACCTTCACCGCGGTGATGGGCCCGTCCGGGTCCGGCAAGTCCACCCTGCTGCACTGCGCCGCGGGCCTGGACCGGCCCACCGCAGGCGAGGTGGAGATCGACGGGGTCGGCCTGACCGGGCTCTCCGAGCGCGCCCTGACCAGGCTGCGCCGCGCCCGGGTCGGGTTCGTGTTCCAGGCGTTCAACCTGATCCCGGCGCTGAGCGCGGCGCAGAACGTCGCGCTGCCGCTGCGCCTGGCGGGACGCCGGCCGGCCGCCGGCGAGGTCCACGCGATGCTCGCCGAGGTCGGGCTGGCCGACCGGGCCGGGCACCGCCCCAGCGAGCTCTCCGGCGGCCAGCAGCAGCGGGTGGCGATCGCCCGGGCGCTGGTGACCCGGCCCGCCGTGCTGTTCGCCGACGAGCCGACCGGCGCCCTCGACACGACGGCGTCGCGGGAGGTGCTGCGGCTGCTGCGTACGGCGGTGGACCGGCACGCGCAGACGGTGGTGATGGTGACCCACGACCCGTACGCGGCCGCGCACGCCGACCGGGTGCTGATGCTCGCCGACGGCCGGGTGGTGGACGTCCTCGACCAGCCCTCGGGCGCGCCGGAGATCGCGGTGCGGATGGCCCGGCTGGAGGAGCGATGAGCCTCGCCTGGGACATGGTGCGGCACCGCTTCGCCGCGTTCGCCGGCACCTTCATCGCGATCGCGCTCGGTGTGGCGGTCGTCGCGGGCGCCACCAGCCTCTGGGCGTCGTCCCGGCCCGAGACGCCGCGGCGGCTGAGCGCGGCGCCGGTGCTCGTGCACTCCCCCACGGTCGGCACCAACGAGGACGGCTACCCGGAGTACCGCTCGTGGACCACCGCGGAGGCGGCCGGGCTGGCCCGGCGGCTGGCGGCGCTGCCGGGTGTCACCGCGGCCGTCGCCGACCCGGCCTTCTACGTGCAGCGGGTCGTCGGCGGCCGGCCCACCGGCGACCCGGAGTCGGCGCGCACCGACGGGCACGCCTGGTCGTCCTCGGTGCTCGGCGGCTACCGGCTGACCGCGGGCGACGCGCCGGCCCGGCCCGGCGAGGCGGCGGTGGCCGGTGTCGCGCCCGGTACCCGGATCGACGTGCTGACCGCGCGCGGCCCGGCGAGCTGGACGGTGACCGGCACGACCGACGGCCCCGGCCTGTACGTCGCGGACGCCACCGCCGCCGCCCTGTCCGCCGGGGTCCGCATCATCGGCCTCACCGGCGGTGGCGATCCGGCGGCCGTCGCGGCCGCCGCGCGCTCGGCCGTCGGCACGGACGGCACCGTGCTGTCCGGCGCCGCCCGCGACGAGCTGGAACCCGAGTACGTCACCCGGACCCGCTGGCTCGGCGCCCAGCTGCTGATCGCGATGGTGGGCCTGGGTTCCTTCGTGGCGGTCTTCGTGGTGGCCGGCACGTGCGCGCTGAGTGCGGCGCAGCGCCGGCGCGAGATCGGCCTGCTGCGCGCCGTCGGGGCCACCCCGGGCCAGGTGATCCGGATGATGTACGCGGAGACCCTGGTGGTCGCCGTGCTCGGTGGCGCGGTGGGCGTACCGCTGGGGGCGCTGGCCGCCGTCCTGCTCGCGCCGGCGCTGGTGGCCGCGGGTCTGGAACCGGCGGGTTTCGCGGTGACCGCGCAGCCGGCCGCCCTGGCCGCCGCCTTCCTGCTCGGCATCGTGGTGGCGCTGGCCGGGGTGTGGACCGCGGCCCGGCGCTCGAGCCGGGTGCCGGCGCTGGACGCGCTGCGCGAGGCGGCGATCGAGCGCCGGGCGATGACCCTGCCGCGCTGGATCACCGGGCTGCTCGGCGTGGCCGGTGGCACGGCGGTGCTGGCCGCCCTGCCGTCGCTGAGCCACAATGCCCAGTCGTCGGCCGCCCTGGGCGCGGCGATGCTGCTGCTGGTCGCCGCCGCGCTGCTCGCCCCCGTGGTGATCGTGCCGCTGGTCCGGCTCGTCACCTGGCCGTGGCGCCGTCGGGTGAGCGGGATGCTGATCCGCGAGGGCACCCTCACCGGCACCCGGCGGGTCGCCTCCACGGCGGCGCCGGTGCTGCTGACGGTCGGCTTCGCGGTGCTGTTCACCGGCGTCGTCGCGACGATCTCGGAGGGCGCGGGTGCCGACGCGGCGGCCGACGTGCCCGTGGCGCTGGTCGCCGCCCCCGACGGCACCCCGGGGCTGTCCGAGGCGGCGGTGCGGGTCCAGCCCGGCGAGTCGTACCTGGCCAGCCGGGTCCTGGTCGTGACGGGCGGCAGGACGACCGGTCACGACGTCGCCGGTGCCGACGGCGTCACCGGCGTGGTGCTCTCCCGGGAGCTCGCGGGCCTCCCCCGCGAGCTGAACCTGCGGTTCGCCGACGGCACCACCACGACGCTGCCGGTCACCGCCGTGCGTGCCGACGCGCCCGCCGCGATGGTGCTCCCCCGCGAGCTGATCCGCCGGCACGACCCCGGTGCGCTGACCGGGGCGGTGCTGCTCGACGGCCCGGCCGTACCGGCCACCGGCATGCGGGTGCTCACCGCCCGCGGGTACGCGCAGCTCGAGATCGACGCCGAGGGGAAGATCATCGACCTGTTCCTGGCGGTGCTGCTCAGCCTCGGCGTCGGCTACACCGGTGTCGCGGTGGCGAACACGCTGCTGATGGCCACGGCCGCGCGCCGCGCCGAGTTCCGGGCACTGCGGCTGGCCGGCGGCGGCACCTCGCACGTGCTGCGGGTGACCTCCGGCGAGGCGCTGCTGGCGGTGGCCACCGGCACGCTGCTGGGCGGTGCGGTCGCGCTGCTCTGCCTGCTCGCCACCCGGCGCTCGATCGAGGACGAGCTCGGGCAGACGATCGCGCTGGTGGTGCCGTGGGGGCGCAACGCCGCCGTGGCCGCCGGGTGCGCCCTGATCGCGGTGCTGGCCGCGGGCGGCCCGGTGCTGCGGTCGCGGGGAAACAAAAACGGATAGGAGGGTTCTTCCGCACCGGGCGGCGTGCTGGGATTGAGCCGTCGCCACCGCGGATATCGAGGAGACCAACACATGCTCAACCTCTCCGTCTTCCTGGAGGACAGCGCCCGTCACTACCCGGAGCGGGCCGCCGTCGTCCTGGGCGACCAGCGCCTGACGTACGCGCAGGTGAACGCCGCCGCCAACCAGGTGGCCAACATGCTGCGTTCGCGGGGTATCGGGCCTGGTGACAAGGTGGCCCTGTCCTGCCCCAACCTCCCGTACTTCCCGGTGCTCTACTACGGGATCCTCAAGGCCGGCGCGGTGGTCGTCCCGCTGAACGTGCTGCTCAAGGGCCGCGAGATCGCGTACCACCTGGCCGACTCCGAGGCGACGGCGTACTTCTGCTTCCAGGGCACACCCGAGCTCCCGATGGGCGCCGAGGGTCACGCCGGCTTCGGCCAGACGGCGGGCTGCGAGCACTTCTTCCTGGTGACCGCCGACCCGGCCGCGGCGTCGCCGATCGAGGGCGCCGAGACGCTCGGCCAGGCGCTGGCCGGCCAGTCCCCGGTCTTCGAGACGGTGCTCGCCGCCGAGACCGATCCCGCGGTCATCCTCTACACCAGCGGCACCACCGGCCAGGCCAAGGGGGCCGAGCTCAGCCACTCGAACCTGATCCTCAACGCGCTCACCTGCAACCGGCTCTTCAAGTCCACGCCCGCCACCGACACGCACCTGTTGGTGCTGCCGCTGTTCCACTCGTTCGGCTCGACGGTCAACATGAACGCGGGCTTCTCCAGCGCATCGACCCTGGTGCTGCTGCCCCGCTTCGAGCCCGCCGCCGCGGTGCGGCTGCTCGAGAAGGAGAGCGTCACCTTCTTCGCCGGGGTGCCGACCATGTACTGGGGCCTGCTGAACGCGCTGACCGACGACGTCGACGTGGAGAAGATCGCGCGCACCATGCGGCGCACGGTCAGCGGGGGCTCCAGCCTGCCGCTGGAGATCATCAAGGAGGTCAAGAGCCGCCTCGGCTGGACCATCCTCGAGGGCTACGGTCTCTCGGAGACCTCACCGGTGGCGACCTTCAGCGACCCGGACAGCGAGCCGCGCCCCGGTTCCATCGGCGTGCCGATCTGGGGTGTCGAGGTCAAGCTGATCGACGAGTCCTGGCAGACCGTCGAGGGCAGCGACGAGATCGGGGAGATCGCCATCCGCGGGCACTGCATCATGCGCGGCTACTACAACCGTCCCGAGGCCACCGCCGAGGTGGTCAACAACGGCTGGTTCCGCACCGGTGACCTGGCCAAGCGGGACAAGGACGGCTGGTACTCCATCGTCGACCGGGCCAAGGACATGATCATCCGGGGCGGCTTCAACGTGTACCCGCGCGAGGTCGAGGAGGTCCTGATGACCCACGAGGCGGTGTCGCTCGCGGCGGTCATCGGGGTGCCGCACCCCACCCACGGCGAGGAGGTGAAGGCGTACGTGATCCGCAAGCCGGACGCGACCGTCACCGAGGAGGAGCTCATCGCCTGGAGCAAGGAGCAGATGGCCGGCTACAAGTACCCGCGCACGGTCGCCTTCGTGGACACGCTGCCGATGACCGCGACCGGCAAGTTGCTGAAGCGGGCCCTGACCTGACGTCCGTCGGACGCGCACCCGGAGGGGGACGCTCCGGGTGCGTTCTCCTGCGTAGACTCGGCCGGCCGGAGCCCCACGAAGATCATTTGCGCGGGTGCGGCACAGTGAGCGGGTGAGCATCCGAGCACGCACGGCACCGACGGAGGAAGCTTGAGCACAGCCCAGCTCGACCGGCCGTCCCGGGTCGCGGCGAACCCTTCCGGTGGCGCCCTGCAGCGCGTCGCCCGGCTGCGGCGGACCTCCCCCGGCCGGCTGCAGCTGATCCTCGCCGGCCTGCTGACCCTCGGCCTGCTGACCGGCCTCGTCGCCGGGCTGACCGCGGCCACGGCCGCCACCGGCACCGCGGATCTCGGCAATCGTGCGCAGCCGCTGCTGGTCGAGGCGGAGACCATCTACTCGGCGCTCGCCGACGCCGACACCACCGCGGCGCAGGCGTTCCTGGCCGGTGGCCTGGAGCCGACCGACCTCACCCGCCGCTACTCCGACGATCTCGACCGGGCCACCACCGCGCTCACCTCGGCGGCCCGGCGTACCCCCGAGACCGGCCGCTCCGCCGACGCGATCCGCCGGCTCTCCACCGACGTCGCACGCTATTCCGCCCTGGTCGCCAGCGCACGCGCCAACAACCGGCAGGGCCTGCCGGTCGGTGCGGCGTACCTGTCCTCGGCGTCCACGCTGAGCCGTGAGTCGCTGCAGCCGCAGGCGCAGGCGCTGTTCCAGGCGGCGCAGAGCGAGGTCGACGACGGCTACGGCGACGCCCGCAGCTCGTGGTGGAGCGCGTTGCTGATCGTGCTGCTGCTGGCCCTGCTCGCCGCGCTGCTGCTGGCCCAGCGCCACCTGAGCCGCACGACCCACCGCACCTTCAACGTGCCGCTGCTGATCGCCACGACGCTGACCCTCGTGCTGGCGCTGGGCGTCGGCACCGTGCTCGTCTCCCAGCGCGCGCACCTGACCGAGGCGGACACCGAGGGCTCCTGGCCGGTCGCGCTGCTCGCCGAGACCCGGATCGCCGCCCTGCGTGAGCGCGGCGACGAGGCGCTGACCCTGGCCGCCCGCTCCGGCGAGGGCGCCCTGGAGACGGACTTCGACCAGACCAGCGCCCGGCTCGACGATTTGCTGACCGACGCGGGTCAGGTGATGCCCGACGGCTATGCCGGGTCGGCCGTCCGCGCCGCGGCGCAGGCTCACCACGACTACGTCGGCGCGCACGACAAGGTCCGCAAGCTGGACAACGACGGCGACTACGACGGCGCGGTGGCGCTGACCATCGGCGCGCCGACCAGCGGCACCTTCACCGGCCTCACCGACGACATCGGCCAGGCCCTGGAGAACCGCAAGGACGTGTTCCGCCGGCAGATCGGTGCGGCGGGCCACGGCCTCGGCCTGCTCACCGTGCTGGGCCCGCTGCTCGCCCTGCTGGTCTGCGGCCTGGCCTTCGCCGGCATCCGCGCCCGACTCGAGGAGTACCGCTGATGCGTGCCCGTGTCGCCCTCGTCGCCGTCGCCGCGCTGACTGTGCTGGCCGCCGCCGGATGCAGCGGCGATTCCTCCCCATTGCCCGGGCGCCCGAGTGCCTCCGCCGGGCCGGCCCCGACCGGCGCCGCCGCCGTCGACGTCTCATGCCGCCCGCGCGCCAGCCTCAAGCCCGCCGGCGCGCTGCCGGCGCCGGGCCGGATGCCGGCCGGCAGCTACATGGCGGAGATCTACAAGCGCGGCCGGCTGGTCCTCGGCACCAGCCAGGACACCCTGTTGTTCAGCTCGCGCAACCCGTTCACCGGCAAGGTCGAGGGCTTCGACGTGGACATGGGCCGGCAGATCGCGCAGGCGATCTTCGACGACCCTGACAAGATCCAGATCAAGGTCATCGCGTACGACAAGCGGGTCAGCTCCGCGGTGGACGGCTCGGTCGACCTCGTCGCGGACACCATGACCGCCAACTGCGCCCGCTGGAAGGACGTCGACTTCTCCAGCATCTACTACGAAGCCGGCCAGAAGGTGCTGGTCGCCAAGGGGTCGAAGGCCACGAGCATCAACGACCTCGGCGGCAAGAAGGTCTGCTCGGCCAGGGGCTCGACCTCGTACGACAACATCGGCAAGGTGCCGGCCAAGCCGATCCCGGTGGCCCGCCCCGGCTTCGGCGACTGTCTGGTCGCCTTCCAGCAGAACGAGGTCGACGCGATCTCCACCGACGACACCATCCTGGTCGGGCTGGCCGCCCAGGACCCGTACGCAAAGGTGGTCGGCCGGCGGTTCACCGACGAGCCGTACGGCATGGCGATGAACAAGCAACACCCCGAGTTCACCCGCTTCGTCAACGCGGTGCTGGCGAAGAACCGGGCGAACGGCACCTGGAAGTCCACGTACGAGCGGTGGCTCGGCGACTTCGGCCCCGCGCCGCAGCCGCCGGCGGCCGAGTACAAGGGCTGACGCCGATGACCGGCTGCGCCGAGCACAGCGGCACCGCGGGCGACGACCGGGCGGGCATGCCTCAGGTGAGCACGTGACCGCGCCCACCCAGGATCTGCTCGGCCGTGCCGACAGCGAGTTGCTGCGCCTGGAGGCGGCCGCGGCCGCGGTGGCGCGCAACCTGGTGGACCTGGACGACAACGCGGCCCGCAAGGACCTGGACCGGGGCCCCCTGACCGGTCGGACCGCGGCGGCGTGGGCGGACGCGACCGCCGCGCTGACCCAGCTCTGGGACGGCTACGCGCTGCTCACCGCGCTGATCACCTCGGCCCGGGCGGCGCGCAACCAGCGGCGCTTCACCGACAGT
>Ga0307288_10000399_pt1 | contig 14804 bp, 13 predicted proteins | sample ER_DNA_142_FD_194469 | JGI IMG/M metagenome (GOLD analysis project Ga0307288, IMG submission 194469) | Bulk soil microbial communities from the East River watershed near Crested Butte, Colorado, United States - ER_DNA_142 | ecosystem: Environmental > Terrestrial > Soil > Floodplain | place... | reverse complement strand
CATGGTCAAGGCCGTCGCCAAGGCGATCTTCGGGAACGAGAACCGCTACCAACTGAAGGTGATCACTGCAGCGCAACGGATCCCCGTGCTGGAAAAGGGCGATGTCGACATTGTGGCCCGGAATATGACAATCAACTGTGATCGTTGGAAGCAGATTGCTTTCTCGACGGAGTACTACCAGTCGGGCCAAAAGATCTTGGTCCGCAAAGGATCGAAGGCCAACTCGATTTCCGACCTTGCCGGACAGAAGGTGTGTGCGCCGATTGGCACCTCAAGCATGGACAACTTGATCAAGGAAGCACCAAAGGCGATACCGGTCGGCGCGGACACTCACACAGGATGTCTGGTTTTGTTTCAGGAGGGCAAGGTTGCAGCGATCACTGGCGACGACACCGTGCTGGCCGGGCTCGCAGCGCAGGACCCCTATGCGGTAGTGCCTGATCAACGTGCATTCACTGCCGAGCCGTATGGATTGGGCTTCAACGAAAAGGATGTGGATTTCGTACGCTTCGTCAACGCTCGGCTCGAGGAGATGCGTACCGACGGTGAATGGACCAGGATCTACAACCGGTGGCTGAAAGACTCTCTCGGTCCAGCACCCAAACCGCCGATACCGGTCTACGGGCGATGATCGTGACCACGCCTGCCGGACAGGTGACCGCGCCGGTCGCGCCAGGACAGATGGGCTCAGCCCTCCAGGCCCAGGCCGCCCAGGTCTACCTCGATGAGCTTGGTCGGTGGCGCGACGGTCGCCGCCACGAGTTGGATGAGCTGGACAAGGCCGCGCTGCAAGCACCCACCGGCTCGACCGCCACCGGCGACATTCTGTTGTCGATGGCGCTGTGGAAGGCGGTATCTGATCGCTACGAGCTGCTGCTTGCCACCTGGAACTCAGGTCGGGTTGGTGTCACTGAGCTGATGCGCCTGTCGACCCTCATCTGGGGCCGACTGGACGCCGCAACAGCCTCAGGGCTCTTGGTCTCGCTGCCAGAGGCGTGCCGGCTGTCCGACGCGCTACTGTCGCAGCTCCGCGTCAAGCTCGGTTTGGATCCGTCTGGAGCCGAGATCACCGAGCGGATCCGACAGCTGCGCGCTCAGATGGAACGTATCCGCGAGCAGATTGACTTGGAACCGGCGGGCACCGCCCAGCAACAGGCGGCCTCTGCTCAGTCACGGCTGGCACGGCGACTGAAGGATCTCGCCGAGAAAGCTGGTCGCGGCGGGGATGTTGCCGGATCGCTGGGTCCTTTGGAGATCGAAGCCGCCACTTTTGAACGCGACCTCATCGTCAACGGAGCCCGGCGGCGTGATGCTGCTGCGCTGGTAGAGCGGGCACGAGCGCAGCGCGCCGAGTTGGAAGTACGCGAAGCTGCCCTCCGCAGCAGCGTCGAGGAATGCCTACGCCTAGCGGATCCCGCGCCTCGCTACGCGGTGCCGGACACGGCGGCCCTTGGTCCGGTGCCGAACACCCGCGAGGATCTGGAGGGCTATCTACGTCGGTTGGATCAGGTGTCTCGGGCGATGACTCTGGCACAGGCGGCGTACGAGAAGGCGCTGCATGATCATTCCGAGCTCGACAGCCGGCTTGAGGCCTACCGCGCTAAAGCGGAAGCAACCGGGATAGCCCGGATTCCCGACGTAGCACAGGCCTATGAGCTTGCTCGGAACGTCTTGGACGAACGGCCTACCCGGATGGTGCTTGCCGAACAACTCGTGACCGTCTATCAAACCTACCTGCAAACCACCCCTGCGCCCCGTCCGGCGCAGTCAGCCAAGTCCGCGGAAGAAACATGATCAAATGCACCCAACCGGGCTGCACCGGCACGATTGTTGACGGCTACTGCGATGTCTGCGGCAGTCCAGGACCCGCCGAGGCGCCAGCCGCCAGCCCAGCGGTCGCCGCCCCAGCCGCGACTCCGAGCGCTGCCAGTCCGCAGGCGGCCCTCACGCCCGACCTCGAGGGCACAGCCTGCACACGGCCCGGCTGTACCGGCACCATCGTCGACGGCTACTGCGACGTCTGTGGCAATCCGCCGGCAGCAGCTGCGGTTCAGCCGGCCGCCGACGATCAAGCACCGATATCCGCGGGCGTCACTCGAGGCTCCAGTCGATTGCGGTCAGCTGCCTTCGGCTCACAGCGAGTGTCCGGCGACGGCTCCAAGATCACCAAACGGGTGCGATCGGGATCCCAACGCCTCCGCTCGGCACGACTCGGCGCCGGACTCACCCGGGTTCCTCCGGCGCCGGTGATCGACGCCGCTCGAGCAATCATGAAGGATCCCCAAGTCCCTGAGGACAAGCGCAACTGTGCGAACTGCGGCTCGCCGGTCGGGCGGTCACGAGATGGGCAGCCGGGACGTGCCGAAGGCTTTTGCCCGAAGTGCGGCACCCCCTTCTCGTTCACCCCAAAGCTGCAGCCCGGCGAGCTGGTGGCCAACCAATACGAGGTAGTCGGCTGCCTCGCCCATGGCGGACTGGGCTGGATCTATCTCGCAAAAGATCACAACGTCTCGGATCGCTGGGTCGTACTGAAGGGCCTGCTGAATACCGGCGACAAAGATGCGCTGGCCGTAGCGATCGTAGAGAAGCAGTTCCTTGCCCAGGTCGAGCATCCGTTGATCGTCGAGATCTACAACTTTGTCACCCACGGCGATGCCGGCTACATCGTTATGGAGTACGTCGGCGGCACCTCACTCAAGCAAATCTTGAAAGACCGGATGCGGGCCAACAACGGGAAGTTCGATCCGCTGCCGGTGGATCAGGCGCTGGCATACATTCTGGAGATCTTGCCGGCCTTCAGCTACCTTCATGATCTTGGTCTGATCTACTGCGACTTCAAGCCGGACAACTTGATCCAGGTCGGGGATGCGGTGAAGCTGATCGATCTTGGTGGGGTACGGCGCGCTGATGACGAAGAGTCTGCGATCTATGGCACCGTCGGCTACCAGGCACCTGAAGTGGCTCAGGTCGGCCCCAGCGTGGCATCCGATATTTTCACGATCGGTCGCACTCTTGTGGTGTTGATGATGGAGTTCCGGGGCTACCAGACCAAGTACGTCGCAAGCCTGCCGCCCGTCGAAGAGACGCCGCTGTTCGCCGAGCACGACTCGCTGTACCGACTGCTGGCGAAGGCCTGCGCAGCCGACCCCGCCGACCGTTTTGCCTCTATCGATGAGTTCCGGGTGCAAATGCTCGGAGTTCTTCGGGAGGTGGTTGCCCAAAAGACGCCTGGCACGGCTCTGACCTCGGCTACCTCGGTGTTGTTCGAAGCGCCCACAATCACCAGCGAAGCGCTGGAGTGGGATGAATTGCCGTCACTGCGGGTTGATACCAGCGATCCCCAGTACGCCTGGCTGGTCAACATCGCCATCGAGGACCCGGAAGAGCGCATTGCCGAGCTCCACAAGGCGCCAGTAGCAACCGCTGAAGTGTGGCTGGCTCAGGCTCGGGCGGCCTTGGAGCTGCGGCGTCGTGACCTCGTAGACCAGATCGTCAACGACATGTTGGTCGAGGACCCGTGGGAATGGCGTGCCGTCTGGGTCGGTGGTCTTGCAGCTCTGGACGCCGGAGATTTCGCATCGGCACAATCGTCCTTCAACGCCGTCTACGGGCAGGTGCCAGGCGAATTGGCGCCCAAGCTGGCACTAGCCCTGGCTTGCGAACGTGGTGGCGAATGGCAGATCGCCGAAGGGCTGTATCAGACCTGCGCCAGCACTGATGCCAACTATGTCGCTTCTGCGGCATTTGGGATGGCACGAATCCGTGAGGCTCGCGGTGATGTGGCGGGCGCCGTCGAGGCGCTGGATCTGGTGCCGTCGACCAGCCGCAGCTACCCCGAGGCGCGTCGGCTACGCGCACTCAAGCTTTACGAATCCGGTCAAGGGCTACCAGCTCTGGCCCAGGCGATGGACAGCATCAACGGCGTCCAGCTGGATCCGCGGGACCGCGGCGAGCTGACAGCCCAAATTTTGGAACGGGCCATTTCAGAGGTGAGCAAGAACGGCGCCAAGACCGGTGTCAGAGTCGGTGCCTACGAGGCGCAGGAGGACACCTTGCGCGACGGATTGGAGACCACATATCGCCAGCTCGCAGGAATCGAGACCAACGAGCGGCGCCGCTATGAGCTGGTTGACAAAGCCAACGCCGTACGACGGTGGACCCTACGATGACCCTACGATGACCGACCACCTGACGCAGTCCGCTACGCCCGAAGCCGGCCCAGCGGCTGACACCCCACCGCCAGTCGCTATCAGACAAGCTGACGGGACTCTGAACTGCCCGCACTGTGGCGCCGAGGTTACTGCTGCTGCGGCATTCTGCGAAGCATGCGGAGGCCGCCTGGCGCCCACGTCTGCTGGACCTGCCGAGGATGCCGACGAAATGGCGGCCCCAATCGACATCACTCAGTCGATCAAAACCGAGGCTGAGGACGAGGACACCGTTGCCGTTACTCGTCCCTGCGCCAACTGCGGCGGCGTCATTGGGCCAGACGGTTACTGCCAAACCTGCGGAACCAAGGCGCCCACCGAGCGGGACCACTACACCGAGCAACCGGCATCGTGGGTTGCCGCCTGCTGTGACCGCGGCGTACGACATCACCGAAACGAAGACGCCACCGCCGTCGCGTCCGAACCCACACCAGGCTCCCGTGCCGTGCTCGTGGTTTGTGATGGCGTGTCCACCTCACTCGACTCTGATGTCGCCAGCCTTGCGGCCGCTCATGCGGCACGCGAGGTCTTGGTCGCACACCGGCCTGCGGGTTTGGGAACCCCAGCGAGTCGGGTCGCCGCCATGTCAAACGCTGTAGTGAAGGCGGCTGCATCGGCCAATGCTGCGGTAATCGACAGCACTGCGGCCGGAAGTGAAAACGCCGCCTCATGCACCTTCGCCGCGGCAGTTGTCGAGGGTGACCTCGTAGTCTTCGGCAACGTCGGTGACAGCCGGATCTATTGGATTCCTGATCATGGCTCCGGCGGCGAGCCGATCGAACTTAGTGTCGACGACTCGGTCGCACAGGCGCGAATTGCCATGGGAACTCCTCGCGATGAAGCCGAAAAAGGCCCGCAAGCTCATGCGATCACCAAGTGGCTCGGGCGTGACAGCCCGGACTTCTCGCCACGTACCGGCTCCCTCACCATAGGATCCCCCGGCTGGGTTCTGGTTTGTTCCGATGGCCTGTGGAACTACGCCTCAGAAGCCGCTGCCATCCAGTCACTCGTCGGAGAGCTGAGCCCTTCCGACTCTGATCCACTCGCCCTTGCCGTGGCCCTCGTTGACTGGGCCAATGGTTGCGGCGGCAAGGACAACATTTCGGTGGCGCTCGCCCGTCTGTAATCCCCAGTTTGTTGGAGCTGCTCGCGCAATGCCGACGCTCGCAGCTAGACGGGGGCGCTGAGTTGCCTGGGTTCCAGGCATACTGAACCGAATCAGCCAGGATGCGAAAGGAAAACTTGATCATGGCCGAGTTCACCGCCGAGGTGTACCAGAACGAGTTCCTGCCCGAAGGCGGCACCGATGTCAACGCCATCGTCACAATTACCTGCCAGGGAGCCGGGTCCGCCGGGCAAACCGGGTCTGGCGATGCCGGGGAGATCATCATCGTCGACACCTCTGGTTCGATGGGCCGGGCGAAGCTGGAGGCGGCCAAGGTGGCAGCCTCGGCCGCGGTAGATCAGATTCTTGACGGCACCTGGTTCGCTGTGGTCGCCGGCACCCACCAGGCTTACCTGGCGTTCCCGTTGGTACGCGCTGGTAGGGGCATGGTGCAGATGGACAGCAACATGCGGCAGGCCGCGCACCTGGCCATCAGTCAATTCCGCTCCGATGGCGGTACGGCTATGGGAACTTGGCTGGCCCTTGCCGGCCGCCTCTTCGACTCCGTACCCGGGCTTGTGCAGCGGCACGCGATCTTGCTGACCGACGGCGAGAACCACAACGAGACACCGGAACAGCTGACGAACGCGATCATGGGCGTAACGGGAAAGTTCCAATGTGATTGTCGAGGCGTCGGCGTCGACTGGCAAGTTGCTGAGGTTCGGCGGATCGCACAGGCGCTGCTCGGCAGCGTCGACATCATCCCGGAGCCGGATCAGATGAGTCAGGTCTTCGCCGAACTCATGCAACAGTCCATGAGCCGGGGAGTGGCCGACGCCCAGTTGCGGGTGTGGGCACCGCAGGGGGCTCAAGTGCTCTTCGTGCGACAGGTGTCGCCGACCGTGGAGGATCTGACCTCACGCCGCGTCGAAATCAATCCGCTCACCGGCGGATATCCCACGGGATCGTGGGGCGATGAGTCCCGCGACTATCACGTCAGCGTGCGGCTCGGCGCGAAGGCCATTGGGCAGGAGCAGCTCGCCGCGCGCGTCCAGCTTGCTGTTCGCAACGAGGTGGTCGCCCAAGGGTTGGTCAAGGCGAAGTGGTCCGACGACGAGGGCCTGACTACCCGGATAAATCCTGAAGTGGCCCACTACACCGGCCAGACGGAGCTTGCGGAGGTGATCCAGGAGGGCCTGGCTGCCAAGTCTGCCGGTGACGAGGAGACCGCCACTATGAAGCTGGGCCGCGCTGTACAACTGGCAGCCGAGACTGGCAATGACGAAGCGACCACTCGACTGCGCAAGGTGGTCGACATCGAGGATTCCGAAACCGGTACCGTGCGTCTGAAGCGTGCTGTGGACAAGGCAGATGAAATGGCCTTGGACACAGCGTCCACCAAGACGACGAGGATCAGGGGATGATCGCTCCCCTCGATCAGGAGAATGTGCGACCAATGACTTTTATCCCAGTCTCGCCCCTGAGCCCGACGCCAGGTGGCCGCCGATGATCGCCGTCTGTCCAGCGGGCCACTCCTCGCTGGCTCAGGACTACTGCGATGTCTGTGGCAGGCCTATTGATTCCGCAACGGCGGCGCCGGCGCCTATTTCGGCCAGCACTGCCTCACCGGCCAGCACTGCCACCTCACAACCAGGACGCCAACCCTGTCCGAACTGCGGCATGGACAACTCCGTCGATGCCCTGTTCTGCGAGAACTGCGGCTATGACTTCACAACGGGCACTCCGCCCAGGCCGCCAGTCACATCTGCGCCTATGAATGGACCCTCGGCTGATCAATCGTCAGCCTCGGAGCCTGTCGTCCCGCCGTTTGGCAATGGCAGCCAGGCCCCTGAAACATTTGACTGGGTAGCTGAGATGTGGATCGACCCGGCCTGGTATGAAGCCCAGCAAAGTCCAGATCCCATGCCCTCGCCGGGTCTTCCAGTCGTGATACCACTGCGCTCGAAGTCGATCTTGGTAGGTCGTATCTCGCGTAGCCGGAACATAAATCCTCAGATCGACTGTGAACCCGACTCCGGCGTCAGCCGACGCCAGAGCCAGTTGACCACCGATGGCAGCCGCTGGTGGGTGGAGGATTTGGATTCCGCCAATGGGACGTTCGTTGCCGCTGCCACGGATCCGATTCCCAGCAACCCGATTCCGATCGGCGTTAAGCATGAACTTGCCGCTGATGATCGAATCTACGTTGGCGCGTGGACTCGGATAGTGATTCGTCGTGCCACGGAGGACGAGAAAGCGAATCTGGGTTAGGGTTCCGATTCCTGCAACGCTCTGCGCGAACACCGCAGGGTATCGGGTTCAGCGTGTGGCACCGTTACTCCAGTGCCACCCTGCGGCATGTCAGCTCTCACCAGGAGGAACAGTGGAGGTCAAGGTCGGAATTCAGAACGTCAATCGAGAGATCGTGGTGGAGAGCAGTGAGTCGGCTGTCAACATCGAGAAGGAACTGCTCAGCTCAATTGCAGACGGCGGTGACGGAGTTTTCACGCTCACTGACGAGCGCGGCCGCAAGGTGCTGATACCGGTGCGGAAGATCGCCTATGTCGATTTGGGTGAGGAGAACGCCCGCCATGTCGGATTCGGCGCGGTTTGATCTCGGCTTGTCCGCTCGCACAAATCGCGCGGACAATCCCCTGTCTTCCTCCTTCGTTCGCAGACGATAGGCAACCGCCGGCCTGCGGCAGTCACGAAGATCGTCTGCTCACTCAGTCGTCCAGACAGGGGCGCGCGATTTTGCGATGCTCGCGGACCTGGTGCTTGCTCCTCTTCAGGCCTGAAGGCCCAGCTTGGCCATGCGGCGCGTGTGGTTCTCCACGAGTCGTGAGAACATCCGGCTGATCGCGGCGAGATCCATGCCGGGACGATCTACTGTTCCGGTCAGCAAGTGGGTAAGGGCGTCTCGGTTCGCCGCCACTCGTTGGGCCTGGCTCAGCGCCTCGCCGACCAGCCGACGTCCCCAAAGCGCCAACCGCCCGGCCACCCGAGGATCGGCAGCGATCGCAGCGCGCACTCTCTCGACCACGAAATCCGCATGGCCCTCGTCGGCCAGCACTTGATGGACCAGGGTACGAGTGTCCGCATCCACGAACGCCGCGACCTCCCGGTAAAAGTCCGCAGCGAAGCCATTGCCGACATAGGCCAATACCAGACCCTCCAGCCAGTCCTTCGGTTTGGTGTGCGCATGAAATTCATTGAACGGAGCGTGGAACGGCTTCATGGCGACCATCACGTCAACGTCGAGTTCCGCCAGTCGCGCACGTACCGTCTCGAAGTGTGTGATCTGCAGGGCAGCCAGCGACGCCATGTACACCTTGTCGGCCAGAGTGGGAGCCCGGCGTGCGTCCTCAGCCAACCGATCGAAGGCCGCTAGAGCCCCGTACGCCAAGACGCCGAGCAGATCGACGACGCCTTGCCGGTACTCCGGCTCAGCAACCCACGGCTCTACCGGCTGAGGCTGCTGCGACGCATCGTTCATGGTCGCAGACTATTGGGACCCTCCCTAATAGCTGGCAACGGAGCTGGCGGCCTGACCAGATCGCGTAAGGGTTTCGACGACCGCCGCGCAGAATGCCGGCAGGTCATCTGGTGAGCGACTGGTTATCAGATTTCCGTCAGTAGCGACCTCCTGGTCGACTACATCGGCACCGGCATTGCGTAGATCGGTACGGATGCTGGCGTACGAGGTAAGTGTCCGACCAGACACAACTCCGGCCTCCACCAGCGTCCACGGGCCATGGCAAATGGCTGCAACCGGCTTGCCGGAGTCCACAAAGTCTCGGACGAATGCAACTGCGGCTTTGTCCAGCCGCAACTTGTCCGGGTTGACCGTGCCGCCTGGGCAGCAGCAAGGCGTCGTAGTCCTCGACCGATGCATTAGCTACCAGCCCTTCGACCGGGAAGGTGCCGGCGGCCTCAAGGTCGTGGTTGCGGGCTTGGATCTCGCCATCGTGCAATGAGAGCAGATCGGTCTCGGCTCCTGCCTGTTGCAGCGCATCGCGCGGTTGCTCTACCTCGACCCGCTCCACGCCGTCTGCGGCCAGAATGGCCACTCGTTTTCCTCGTAGTTGTGCTGCCATTTCCTACTCCCGTTCTTGATGTTGCCCACGCGGTTGGAGATCGGTTACCCGGGGTGCTGATCAGTCATGCCCTTGCCGATGTAGAAACTCTTTGAAGCGTCATCTTCTAGTGACGGTCAACTGGCTCCCGTCCTGGCATTCCACGATTACGTCCAAACGCAGCTGCAGCTGCTCCTGGGCCAACTCGTACGCCACTGCGTAGCCGGCGGGCCCAAGTGGGTGCGATAGTGCGGACCAGGCGACGATCTCATGCTCGATGCGGTCGACTCGCAGGTACGGCGCCTTGCTTTGCTCGGCGAGGATTCTCGCGATCGTCGACTTGCCCGTCGCCGGAAGACCGCCCACCACAACGAGCACTGGTCGCATGGTTACACCATCTCGCGTCCCACTCCGCTTCAATTACTAGAACTCCGCGCTAGCTGCAAATGATGCTGAGATCGAGTAGCTGATGCGGAGTGATTGGTCACGGCTGAAGGCGGCTCGCGTCGTAATCCTGGCTGCCGGCTGACATGCCTCAAACGCGACGGGGCGCAGGCAAACCGCACAAACGTTCGACTCGAACACAGATTTCGAGACCTGGCTTTTTCCACCCTGCGTATCAGTCAGTAAGATGTGTCAAGTTTGCAACCGACGATCGCCATCTCATCACAACGGATAGGCGCCGGTCGCGACCCATTGACCTTCCATTGAGGCGGAACTCTGAATACCGAAGCAACACCTGAAAACCACCTACAGCCGAGCGTTGAGACTGAGGGCGAGCAGGAAACTTTCACCCGACTTGGCGTACTCCCTCCAATTGTGCAAGCCCTCGATGACGTTGGCATCACAACGCCATTTCGAATTCAGACGCTGGCGATTCCTATTGCCCTGACTGGCACCGACATGATTGGTCAAGCTCGCACCGGTACCGGCAAGACCCTGGCCTTCGGCGTTCCCTTGCTGCAACGGATCGTGGTGCCCGGCGAGCGTGACTATGCCCATCTCTCGAAGCCGGGTGCTCCGCAAGCGCTCGTGGTGACCCCCACCCGAGAGCTGGCCAGTCAAGTCAGTTCCGATCTTGGCGCCGCATCGACTCACCGGCACGCCAGAGTGATCACCGTTTACGGCGGCGTCGGCTACCAAGATCAGCTCAGCGCACTGAAAGACGGCGTTGACGTTGTAGTCGGCACCCCGGGACGGCTGATCGACCTTCTCGAGCGGGGCGCTTTGGATCTTGCTCATATCAAAGTGCTGGTGCTCGACGAAGCGGACAAGATGTTGGATCTCGGCTTCCTGCCCGATGTGGAGCGAATCCTGGCGCAGACACCAGAACTGCGGCAGACCATGTTGTTCTCAGCCACGATGCCAGCGGCCATCGTCTCGCTCGCGCGGCACCACATGCGTCATCCAGTCAACATCCGTGCTGAGTCGCCTGGTGAAACAGCGACTGTCCCGGCCACCGCTCAGTTCATCTATCGAGTCCACGAACTAGACAAACCTGAAATCGTGGCTCGCACTCTGCAGGCCGAGAGCCGCAGCCGTGTGATGATCTTTTGCCGGACCAAGAGAGCGGCGCAGCGATTGGCCGATGATCTTGTCGACCGCGGCTTCACCGCAGCGTCGATTCATGGTGACCTCAACCAGTTGGCGAGAGAGAATGCCTTGCGACGCTTTCGGCAAGGACGTGTTGATGTCTTGGTGGCGACCGACGTAGCAGCACGTGGCATCGACATCGAGGGTGTCACTCACGTGATCAACTACGAATGTCCCGAGGACGAAATGATGTACGTGCACCGGATCGGACGTACCGGGCGCGCCGGAGCTTCTGGAATTGCGATCACCTTTGTCGACTGGGCGGACCAAACGCGTTGGCACGTGATCAACAACACCTTGGGTCTGCCGTTCGAAGAGCCGGAGGAGACCTACTCCACCTCACCGCACCTCTATCACGATCTAGGGATTGATCCTGCAGCCAAGGGTCGGCTTGCTCGCGCCGGCTCGCAGACCGCCGAGTCTCAACCGTCCAAGCCGGCCAGCACTCGGCGGCGCACCGACAGCGTCAGGACTCGGCGTCGACTCCGCAATGGCGTCCCTATCGAACGTGACGCCGCTACGACAGCATCGCGTGATCGTCGGCGAGCAGTATCGCGTGAGGGCACGCGCTAACGAGCCAGTCCGAGCGGTTTGCCGACTACCACAAGATTGCTGTCATAGCCGCCGCGGTCGCGGTGGAAATTTCCAGTGCATGTGATCAGTACCAGCCGATGCGGCCCGGTTTGCTTGAGTGCTTGGTTGTCCGTCGCAAGCGCCTTCTTCGCGACCCTTCGCACCGAAGTCACCCGATACTTGAGTCGGTGTGAGTCGGAGCGCAGCGTAATCGTGTCGCCGACTTTGATCCTGAGCAGCCGAGCAAAAAAGCCAATGCCTTCAGTGGCTGAATCGACGTGTCCTGCGATCACCGTCGAGCCAAAGGGCTCGCCAGCAAGAGCACTGCCATCCCACCAGCCCACGTGCTGGACGTTCTCGGGCACTTTGAGTACGCCGTCGACAGTGACCGCAGGGAGCACTTCCGCGCTCGCCTTTCCGGGCAGTGTGAGTCGCTTTGGAATAAATTCGACCCGCTGACTCTGAGCAGGTCTACCCTGGCGCGCCGGGGCGACAGAAGAATGACCACGCGCCGTATCACCCGGGGAGATCGAGATACCCGATGTGGCCTCTGCAGTGCAGGCGGAAAGGCACGCCAACAAGAACAGCACCCCGATGGGATGACCGACGATGGGATGACGCAGTCCCGGTCGACGCCTCTCCAGGCGCCGGAACCGGGACCGCAAGGCTCGTAGCGTCAACGCGCCAGGTTCACCTCCAATGCCGGGCCGTCACCGACAGCCTGACCGCCGGTTCCCGTGTTCACCTTCGAGGGCTTACTGGAGCCTGTTGTGGTGGCGGTAAGGACGTGCACGGCGACGTTCATGGTCTTCTTTTCCGGGTCACCTACGGCATAGACGCGGTTGATGGCGCCGCCCTTGACCGTAAGGCTGACCGGGCCGAAGAAGACAGGCTTAGTCTCCCCAGTCGGCACGATGGACACCTTGTAGGTAGCAACAGGAACCATCAGCTGCAGCGACTCGCCGTTGGCGATATTCGCGAACAGCACCTGGTCGTTCACCCGGATATCGGCTGGCGGCACGGCTGCAACGTGCGAAACCACGAGCGAAGCCTTGCCCTTGGGCACCTTCACATCGTCGTACTTGTACACCGTCACCAGAGGATCGCCTGATGAAGAAGCCGGCAAATGGGCGACAACGTCGGCCTTGGAGCCTTCCTTGATCGAGAAAGTGTTCTCCAGGACCTTCGTCCCGTTCTCGCTGAAGGTCACCATTCGACTACCAGGCTTGACCTTGAATGGACCAGCCACGGCCGCCGTCTTGACGCCCGTCGCAACGGAATTTCCGTCGATATCAACGTCGAGGTCCTTGCCGGGGAGGCCTTGCACAATATAAATCTCGGTGTCATTGGCTGCGTAGCTTGGACTGATCGTCAGGCCTGCCAACGCCAAGACTCCGGCAATTACTAGAGCCAGTTTCGACCATCGCGCTGCGCGCTTGGTGATCACGATGTACCCACCCCGCCTTTGCTCGTCGTTTCTCCCCAGAGACTCAAAGATCCAAGGCGTAATATAGGCCCCCGGACCGCTGCGCCGTCGAGTATCCGACAAAAGCGTTAGCCGATTGCGACCGGGGGTGCGGCCTTGGACAAAATGACCGCGGTTGGTCATGCACGAATAGCTGGGCTGCGTCGCGCCCTGGGCTTGGTATTGATAGGCGGACTTTGTGCCGCGGCCGTCACCTTCTACAGGGAAGGTCCTGAGCTTCCACGATCGGCCTCCACACCAGCCGGCGGGGCGCCCTCAGCGGCCGGCTCGGCTTCCCCGGCGAACGCACCCTCTGCATCCTCTACGACCTCACCGGTGTGGACCGTTCCCACGACTCCACCGAAAGAAGTCAAACTGCCGAAAGGCCCTGGCACCACGCAGCCCGGTATTTTGCTCATGGCCAGCCCGCTGCCCGGCGGTTCCTTCGACATCGCCGAAATTGTGCGGCTGCCCGAGGCAACCTCTTCGTTACGGTTAGGCCCACCCATCCTGAGCCTTGCCGGCAACCGCTTCGCAAAATCGAAGCCAGTTGCCACCCAGGTACAAGTAAGCGCAGAAGATCAGCCTGTCAGAGTGCCTGACGGTCGGGTTAGCCGCCAAATGGATCTCGCACTGACGAACCCATCGAAATCGATTGAGTTGCGCTACCACTTGGGCGGTGTCACCATACGCAGCATCCCCTCACCTGCCGGTCGGGCGCTGACGGCCATTGGTCCCTTGATTCGAGATGTTCCTAAAAGCACCCGGGTCGCCATGATGGTCAGTGGGAACACCGTGCTCAATATCGAGTGCCCGGCGGTCAGGTCGGTGAGCAAAAAGACATGCTGGATTGGACGCCCACCACAGTTTCGCGTCAAGCCAAAGCTGACAAGGGACAAAGCTGTAATTGTGGTCCAGTTCGATCTGCCGAGGCCGCAATGACGCAGCGCAATTGTTGCGTCCTGAGCCAGCCGGTCGAAGAACGTCAGCCAATTGGCCTGCGACGGGCTGCCTGACGAATGACCCGGGATCTGATCGACCTTGCCCTTGGAGCCAACCGGGTGCTGACTTACGCCGGGTATGTGCTCCTCGCCGGCACCTTGGTTTTTTGGAGCGTGGTGTGGCCGGACGGTCGAAGAAATCCCCGCCTGGTCCTACTCACACTGGCAGGGACCGCGGCGATGATCATCGGTACGCTCGCCGGGCCAGCCATCCAACTGATCTTTGGAGGTCGGCTGCTGGGCGACATCGTTACGCAATTAGGTGGCGCCGCTGAGCTAGCCAGACTCGCCGCCCTGATCGGCACAATGTTCTTCCTCCCGGACATCATCAGCGGTGCTGTAGTGGGTTGGCGGCGCGTCGTCGCGCTCACACTGGTCCTCGTAATCGCCGCTTCGATGGTGGCGCAGTCCGATGCAATTAGTGGCCCTTGGGAGGTTGCGAAGATCGCTGCTACCGGCCTGCACGTACTGGCGACCTGCGCTTGGCTTGGTGGACTGGTTGCCTTGGCCGCCGTCTTGATTCCGGGAGAGAAGGTGCAAGAGCTTGACCGGCTCATCCCGCGATTCTCCCGGGTGGCGCAATTGAGCGTGGTGACTCTTGTGGTAACCGGCATTGTGCATGCCCTCGCAGTCGCCGGTGGGGTGTGGCAGCTGGCAAGCTCTCGTTACGGACTCGTCCTACTCATCAAGATCACCATCTTCGGTTTGATGCTGCTGATGGGCAACGAGGGCCGCAAATACGCAGCGCGCGCAGCGTTTCGACAATCGCACTTGCAGCCTGAC
>Ga0307288_10000398_pt1 | contig 14812 bp, 17 predicted proteins | sample ER_DNA_142_FD_194469 | JGI IMG/M metagenome (GOLD analysis project Ga0307288, IMG submission 194469) | Bulk soil microbial communities from the East River watershed near Crested Butte, Colorado, United States - ER_DNA_142 | ecosystem: Environmental > Terrestrial > Soil > Floodplain | place... | reverse complement strand
ATCGGGCGAGGAGAAGTAAGTCAAGAAGTCCTTGACGATCGCCGTCTTGTCGGCCGCCAGGCCCTTACTGCAAACGATCTCGTAGGTGACCAGCAGCGCGGGATATGCGCCGGACTTTGTTCCGGAGTACTTCAGTTCAAGGTTGAGGTCATTGCCACTGCCCTTGATCTTGGCCTCCGACACAGCCTTGGCAACCGAGTCACCGGTCAGTTCGACAGGGCCATTGCCGCTGTCCAACTGCGCCATGCTGAGGTTGTTGTCCTTGGCGTAGCTCCATTCGATGTAGGTGATGGAGTTCTTGGTGTTGGCGGTAGCCTCCGCAACTCCAGAAGACTTATTTTTTCCCTCGCCGGTACCAGTCCAAGCCTTGGCCGGCTCATCCTTCCAGGCGCCGTTGCCGGCCTTAGAGAGGAACTTGGTGGTGTTCTCGGTGGTGCCGGACTCGTCAGAGCGGAAGAACACCGTGATGTTCTCGCCGGGAAGATTCGCGCCGGAATTGAGCTTTGCGATCTTCGGGTCGTTCCAGGTCTTGATGGTGCCGTTGAAGATTTCAGCAAGCACTTCGGCATTGAGCACCAGCTTGTCAACGCCGTCGACGTTGTATGCGAAGGCGATGGGCCCGACAACCATCGGAAGATTCCATGCGGGGTTGTTCTGGCAACGTTCCTTGGCTTTATCGGCCTCGACGACCCCATCCACGGCCACGCTCTTGAGCGCGGAGTCGGAGCCGGCGAAATCGACCAATCCGTTGTAGAACGACTTGATCCCGGCACCCGAGCCAGTCGGGTTGTACTCGATCGTCGCCTTGTCGCCGCATTCGGCGTTGTAGTCGGCGATGACCTCAGAAATGGCATTGGCCTGGGCGCTCGAGCCCTCTGCAGACAATTTGCCAGCGGGGCAGGCGAGGCCTGAAGCATTGGCGCTGCTGCCAGGCTCAGCTCCGGCAGGCTCGCTCGCGGCTGTCGGATCGGAGCCGCAAGCGGTGAGACTGAGGGTGGCCAGAGCAGCCAGGGCGGCGAACTGCGTAGCTTGCGAGCTCACGAGGCGGTTCATGGTCATGCGTGTCCTTCACAGACGCAGGGTCATTCCCCTTTGACGAACCCGGAGGCACGCTGCGCACCGGGCTTGGCCGGAAGGACGGCGCGCGCGCCCTTCCGATGCCGTGAACGTACGCGCGCCATGTGTCCGGATGGATCTGTGAAGATGAACAACGGGTGAATGATCTTGCCGAGACTCGCAAGATCTCAACCACAATGACGCGTACCCCGGAAGCCGTCTAATGGTGGCGACTGCAGCGGAGCCGCGTACGTTTCGGGAGTTTTGGTGGAAAAGTACGGCTCAGCCGCGCAAATCTCGACTTTGGCGCACTTTTGGTGGAAAACGTACGCAGCAAGGAGCGGAGAGTGCCGACTCAGGCCTGAGGCCGATGCCGTTCCAGAGCATGGACCGTACCGTCGGCCACTAAGTGCGCGACCAGGAACTCCCCAGTCACCAGCGTCGTCGGCGGTATGTTGAGCGCGTCGAGGATGTGCGGCAGCACCGGTCTATGTACGCAGACTGCAGTTGGCTCGCCGCACTCAAGCGTGGCGTCCCGAATTTTCCTGATGAGTTTCCCCACACTCTTTGGCTCGTCTTCGCCTTCCTCCTCGGTCAGGAGGCTGTAGGTCTCGATAGCCAGCTCGTGCTCGTGCGCGTACGGCAGCACCGTGGCGACACAGCGAGTCGAGGTCGAGCTGACGATCTTGCTGACTCCATACGCTTCCAGCAGCGGAATCAGCAGCTTTGACTGGCGCCGCCCTCGAGAGTTGATGGGCCGCGCGGAATCTTTCCGTGACCAATCCTTGCGATCCATTGCCTTGGCGTGCCGCAAGATGATCAGCGGGGTTGTTGGCGGCTGATCAAGGTACTGCTGCACCAAGAAATGATCATGGGAGTAGGTGAGTCGGCTGAGTGCGGCGCGTACCGGCAGCCAGGACACGACATCGACCTCCGCATCCGGCGCACGGCGTACCGAGTCCAAGACAATGCCGCCCCAGTAGTCGACCTTCTTGAGGCCGGCGTTGCCAGCTTCGTAGGTGATCGAATCCAGCGGCACACTGAGCCTGATCGTGACGCCGGTTTCCTCCTGTACCTCCCGTATTGCACACACCGGTACGGGCTCGCCGGCTTCGACTTTCCCCTTGGGAAGCGTCCAATCGTCATAGCGCTTCCGATGAATGATCACGACTTCCGTGCCTCGCCGCGAATCTTCCCGAGTAACTACAGCGCCGCCGGCGAGGACGGGGCGGCTCGGAGACCGCACAGCATTCTTGTCGGTGCTGGTGGCGCTTACCGGAGGCACTAAACAGCTACTTCGCCGCCGCGGCCCGACGCCGGCTCGTGGCGTTGATCAAGTACTCCTGCATATCGAGCAAGGGATGACCTTCCGCGTCCGTCGTGTGTGGAATCCAGGTGCCGTCAGGCTCGAGATGCCAGGATGCGGTGCCATCGTCGAAGGCGAGGTCGAAGAGCTGTTCAATTTCGGCGATATGTGCTGGGTTGGTAATCGACACCAGCACCTCCACCCGGCGGTCGAGGTTGCGGTGCATCAAGTCGGCAGAACCGATACCGACCGACGGCGATCCATCGTTAGCGAACCAGAAGAGCCGGCTGTGCTCGAGGAAGCGTCCCAGGATGCTACGAATCCGAATGTTCTCACTCAGCCCAGGTACCCTGGGCCGAATCGTGCAGATGCCGCGGACCCACAGGTCCACCGGAACGCCGGCCTGTGAAGCGCGATAGAGCGCGTCGGAAGTCGCCTCGTCCACAATCGAGTTGACTTTGATCTTGATGCCCGCGCGCTTGCCATCCTCGTGGTTGGCAATTTCGTGATTGATCCGATCGACTAGACCAGTACGGATGCCATGTGGGGCGACGAGCAGCCGCTTGTACTGCGTCTCCTGGGCCATCCCGGACAGGTGGTTGAACAACCTGCCAATGTCCTCGGTAACGATCGGGTTGGCGGTAAGCAGCCCCATGTCCTCGTACAGTCGGGCGGTCTTCGGGTTGTAGTTGCCGGTGCCGATGTGGGCGTACCGGCGGAGACCGTCGGGCTCGTCTCGGACCACCATGGAGAGCTTGCAGTGCGTCTTCAGCCCCAGCAACCCGTAAACCACATGGCAACCGTGCTGCTCGAGTCGACGGGCCCAAGCGATATTCGCCTGCTCGTCAAAGCGGGCCTTGATCTCGACCAGAGCAAGTACCTGCTTACCGGCCTCAGACGCCTCGATCAGTGCGTCGATGATCGGCGAGTCGCCCGAGGTGCGATAGAGGGTCTGCTTGATCGCCAAGACATGCGGATCATCAGCCGCTTGTTCAATGAAGCGCTGCACGCTCGTTGCGAACGAGTCGTACGGATGGTGCAGCAAAACATCGCGCTGCTTCAGAGCAGCGAACATGTCGGCCGGCTTTGCCGTCTCGACCTCAGCCAGGTGGGGATGGGTGGACGGAAGGAAGGTTGGGTACTTGAGTTCGGCCCGATCGATGTCGGCCAGGGAGAATAGGCCGGTCAAGTCAAGGGGCCCGGGCAGATGGAAGATTTCCCTCTCACTGATGTCCAGCTCACCACTCAGCAGCTCGAGCATTCTTGGATCCATGTCGTCCTCGACCTCGAGCCGGACCGGCGGGCGACCTACCTTGCGACGAAGCAACTCCTTCTCAAGGGCAAGCAGCAGATTCTCCGCGTCGTCCTCCTCGACCTCGACGTCCTCGTTGCGCGTCACTCGAAAGGTGTGGTGCTGCACTATCTCCATCCCGCTGAATAGCTGATCGAGATGATGAGCGATCACGTCCTCCAGCGGCACATAGCGACCCTCGGCCAAGGAGATGAAGCGGGAAAGCATCGTTGGCACCTTGACCCGGGCGAACTGGCGAATACCGGTCTCAGGGTTGCGCACCAGCACAGCGAGGTTGATCGACAGGCCGGAGATGTAGGGAAAGGGGTGTGACGGATCGACAGCAAGCGGAGTCAGCACGGGGAAAATCCGCTCCGCAAAGAGCTCGTCCATCCGGTCTTGTTCGGTGGCGGTCAGCTCATCCCAGCGAAGGATCTCGATGCCCTCTTTGGCCAAGGCAGGTCGGATGTCCTCCTGGAAAACTCGTGCTTGATCAGTTACCAGTTCGCGAGTCCGATTGAGTATCGCCGAGTGCACCTCACGGGGCATCATCCCGCTCACAGTTGGGACCGCGACGCCGGCGGCGATGCGGCGCTTTAGTCCGGCGACGCGGACCATATAGAACTCATCAAGGTTGGAGGAGAAGATGGCAAGGAATTTCGCTCGTTCCAGCAGCGGGACACGCTTGGCGTCTTTAGCCAGATCGAGTACCCGGTTATTGAAGGCCAACCAGGACAGTTCGCGGTCCAGGAAACGATCTGGCGGCAGCTCCAGGTGGGTCGGCGGAGGGACCAAGTCTTCTATCACGGTCGAGACCTCGACTGCTTCCATGTCTTTCTCCTGAGTTGCTTCGTGATCTCTATCGCATCCAGCCGGATCTGATGGAGGTTCAGCCCTGCGCGTACATCACATCACGGCTCGCTGTAGCGAATCCATAGGTCAGATATAGCTCGATTGCCGCCTGATGGTCTGACTCCACGTAGAGCTTCACCCTGGAGTTTCCCTGCTGCTGCAGCCAGTGCAACCCGGTGAGGAGCAGCGCCTTACCCAGTCCCCGACGAGCAGCCCAGGGTGCGATGCCAAGGACATAGACCTCGCCGAGCTGATCTTGATGCTGCTTGGTCCAGTGGAACCCCATCATGCTGCCGTCCTTCGTCGCGACGAAGAAGCCTCTTGCGTCGAACCATGACTCAGCCATGCGGTCGTTGAGGTCGTCAAGGTCGATCAGCGCCTGCTCGGGATGGCTTGCGAACGCCGCGGCATTGACGCGCAGCCATTCCCGTTCGTCCTGACCGGGCACGAAGGTTCGGATCTGTATGCCGGGTGGGATCACCGGCTCGGGTAATTCATCATCGAGCCGGCGTTCCATGATCAGCAACTCTCGCCGACGGACCATGCCGACGCCCATGGCGAGCGCCCGCGCCGCAGGTGTGTCACCCATCGCCCAAACTCGCAGTGCAGTGGGGGATTCCATGATCAGTCGTCGCAGCAGCTGCGTGCCGACGCCTTCTCGCCGATGACTCGGAGAAACGACGAGCTGGCCGGTGCTCCATTCAGTCCCTAACTCAAGCTGGGCGTACCCGACCAGATCTCCATCCTCGCTAACCAGAAGATGCCGAGTGGTCGGATGCGGACGCCGCAGGCGTAGCATCGCCGCCTCATTAAGAGCGACTATCTGGTCGACCGCCTCCGCATCGGTCCGGAGCCGCAGCACGCTGGTGATCTCTGCTTCGCTAAGCTGCGACACCACCGCAACGGTCAACAGCGTGGACATCTCCCCACGGTAACGGTTGCGTCCAGCTGTCGCCGATGGTGCCTCTAGGGCAACCACCGAAGGCGCTTATGCTGCCCTCCATGAGCGACGATGAGGAGCTGGCGAGGCGTCTCGCGCCGTATGGGGCAACCGTGCAGCCCGCCATCGCGGCTCGAATGGCGCCTCATCTGCGCTTGACCCAGATCGGTGCAGTATGCGCTGGACTTGCGGTCCTCGCGGCGGCGGTGGCGCTAGTGCTGTTCCCGTCCTTTGCCGGGGCTGGACCAGGACGTAGTTGGGCAATCGGAGCGCTCGTCTCAGCCGCCCTCATGTTGGCCATCTGTCTCATCCAGGTCGTCGTCTGGCGGCGGGCCATGGCTTCCTGGACCGGTCGACGGCCACACGATCTACGCGGCGAGGCAAGACTGTCGTGGATCGTGCACCTGTTGTCCTATGCCGTAGCCCTGGCCGCTCTGTTCACTTGCATGGAAGGCAGTGACGCAGCCGGATGGGTGACGGCATCAGCCGGCCTGCTGGCGATCACGTTGCTTCTCGTGATCGCTGCCCAGGTGCTTGCTGGCGTGCAATTCCTGCGCCCGAGCGGCCCGCCGGGAACTCTTCCGGCTCATATCCGCCGTCTCAAAGAACAGTCCCGCATGCGCAATGACTAACTGGTGACCTGAAGCGTTAGGGCAAGGACTAGCTGGAGAGTCGCGCCGACTCTTCAACCGGCGTGACAAACCGATAGCCCACATTGCGAACAGTGCCGATGACCGACTCGTACTCGGGTCCGAGTTTTGCGCGGAGCCGCCGGACGTGCACATCGACGGTACGCGTGCCGCCGTAGTAGTCGTATCCCCAAACATCGCTCAGCAGTTGCTGGCGGCTGAACACCCGTCCCGGGTGTTGCGCAAGGTACTTCAGCAGCTCGAACTCGGTGTAGGTGAGATCAAGCTGTACGCCGTTGAGCTTCGCGCTGTAGCCGGCCTCGTCGATCACAATGTTGCCGGACTGGATCACCGGGTCGACGTTGTTGGCCATAGCAGGGCTCATGGCCAGTCGGAGCCGCACGTCGACCTCGGCGGGGCCGGCGGTAGTGAGCAGCAGATCGTCGAAACCCCAGTCGGCCGACAGCGCCGCCAACCCACCTTCACTGGCAATGACGAGCAGGGGTGCTTCTTTTCCGGTCGTCTCAATGAGTCGACATAGCGAGCGGGCGCCGACAAGGTCGCGACGAGCATCAAGCATGATCACGTCGGCTGCCGGCGCGTCGAGCAGCGCTGTAGCTTCGGCCTGGGCGACTTTGACCTGGTGGGGGAGGAGCTCCAACGCGGGGAGGATTTCCGCGGAGGCGTGCATGTCGTTGGTTAGCAGCAGCAAGGTGGCCATTGCGGTCTCCTCACCTTGAGGGATTCAGTGCCGGTGCTAGCCTTCAGCCCACCCCGATATGGCCTGAATGCATGCTTGAGAGTAACGCAATGGTGTCCGTTTCCCTTCATTACTGGGCTGGGGCCAAGGCCGCAGCAGGCGTCGCCGAGGAAGCAATTGAGGCTCAATCGGTCGCCGAAGCGCTACGGCTTGCCTGTCAGCAGCGGTCGGATCCGCGTTTCGACAGGGTTATCAAGGTGAGCTCGATATTGATTGATGGACGCGTGGCTCACCAGGAAGATCTTGAGCAGCAGCTGAGTAAAGCCGTACAAGTTGAGGTACTACCGCCCTTCGCCGGCGGCACATAGCGTGATCGCAGCTGGCTGATCAGAGTTGGATTGCCTGGTTGATCGCGTACTTCAAAAAGTTGTGGCCGAAGTCACGCTAACGAAAGCATGACGAACTCCGATCAACCGGTTGCCATCTGGTGGTCTGTCCAATACTTGAAACGCCGTCTCGTTTTGTGAGACCTCTTGTTGGGATGCAGTCGGCTTGACCCCTAGTCTTCTCCTCGTGACATCGACGAACCCGTGGGCGCTTGCGCTCACCCGCCGGCGTGCTGTAGATCACGGCCGGATGCGTTCGTCGTTGTGTCAGCTTCGGCGAATGTAGAGGCGCGTTCTCGTCGTCTCGAGCCGACCCATACGGCTCGCAGTCGCCGCCGCCCTCCTTTTCCGCCTCTCCGTACGGTCATCCGTACTCGCCCTCGGCTCTTGAGCCACACACCAAATCAGGAGAAAAGACACAACATGAGCAGGCAAGAAGTACTCGTTGATGCTGACTGGGTCGAAGAACATGCAGGTGATCCGAACATCGTTCTTGTCGAGGTCGATGAGGACACCACCGCCTACGACGGCGGTCACATCCCAGGCGCAATCAAGCTGGACTGGAAGAAGGACCTGCAGGACCCGGTTCGCCGTGACTTCATCAATAAGGAGCAGTTCGAGAAGCTGTTGTCCGAGCGCGGCATCAGCAACGACGACACCATCGTGCTTTACGGCGGCAACAACAACTGGTTCGCCGCGTACGCGTACTGGTACTTCAAGCTGTACGGGCACGAGAACGCCCTGCTGCTCGACGGTGGCCGCAAGAAGTGGGAGCTCGACGCCCGGCAGCTGAGCACCGAGACAGTCACACGGCCGGCAACGAGCTACACCGCCACCGAGCCCAATCTCGACATTCGGGCCTTCCGTGACGAGGTCGTTGCCGCGATCGGCGCCAAGAGCCTGGTCGATGTTCGCAGCCCCGACGAGTACGCAGGCCGGCTGCTGGCGCCTGCCCATCTGCCGCAGGAGCAAGCGCAGCGTGGTGGTCACATCCCGACTGCAGTCAATGTGCCGTGGAGCAAGGCGGCCAATGACGACGGCACTTTTAAGTCCGATGACGAGCTCAAGGAGCTATACAGCGACGCTGGCCTGAGCTGGGACAAGGACATCATTGCCTACTGCCGCATCGGGGAACGCAGCGCGCACACCTGGTTCGTGCTGCACCAGATCCTCGGGCAGAAGAACGTCAAGAACTACGACGGTTCGTGGACGGAATACGGCTCGCTGGTTGGCGTTCCCGTGGCCGTGGGCGACGAACCCGGCAGCGTCTAGTCATTTCAGGGCCTAGTCATTCAGGGCCTAATATTTTAAGGAGAACAGCATGTGCGCAGCAACCAAGGGTGGCCTCAGTCTGACCGACGTCGACGTCACCAAAGAGGCTGTGATTCAGGGGCGCGTGCTGCGCGGCGGCAATCCGGTCGCCGGAGCATACGTACGCCTGCTCGACTCGGGCGGTGAATTTACCGCTGAGGTTCCGACGTCGGCGACTGGCCATTTCCGCTTCTTTGCCGTCGACGGGAATTGGACGCTGCGCACACTGGTGCCGGGGGCCACGCTGGATCGTCGAGTCGTAGCCGCACGCGGCCGCGTAGCCGAGATCGATGTCGACGTCGAAACTGTCTGAGAGTTTTCGTCTTCATACGAACAACACCCTGATTTTGCGTCACCGGCGACTGTCGTACCGTCCAATTGCGCTGGTCCGGCAGCAACCGTGATGCAAAATCAGGGTTTCTAACCCGCCGAATCCAAAATCAGCGTTACGGGGCCGTCATTAGTCGAAGTGATCTCCATATGAGCGCCGAACACGCCGGTCGCAACTTCTGCGCCGCGTTGCCGCAAAGACGAGACGAACGCCTCGATCAGCGGTTCACTGACCGCACGAGGCGCTGCAGCGCTCCACGACGGCCGGCGACCCTTGCGGGTGTCTGCATAAAGAGTGAACTGACTGACCACCAGGATCGGGGCGTTCTCATCCTGACAAGATCGCTCGCCGTCGAGAATGCGGAGCGTCCAGACCTTCTCGGCGAGCCGATCGGCCGGCGCCGGCTGATCATCGTGAGTTACCCCAACCAAGATCAATAAGCCCGGCCGATCGATTGCGCCTACGATCTCACCATCCACCTGCACCTGCGCTGAGCTCACCCGCTGAATTACCAGGCGCATGGTTAGCGGGCCGGTCGCTTGATCACGGCTGCCAGTCTTTCAGAGCGGGAGGGCGAGATCTCAGTTTCCGATGTAGGCCTCGACTTCGACCTCGACAAGATGCGATGGATCGGCCAGTCTCGCGACCTCGACCAGGGTCGCCACTGGCCTTATCTGGCCGAAGAGTTCGTGGTGTGCCCGCCCGACCTCTGCTTGAGAGGTGATGTCGGTGACATACATCCGGGTTCGTACCACCTGCTCCGCTGTCACGCCCGCCCTCTTGAGGGCGTCGAGTGCGATCGTGAATGCGGCCACTGTCTGCCGGTACGCGTCACCCGGATGCAACACGCCGTCCAAACCGGTTGCGGTAGTTCCGGCTGTGATTGCCCAGTTTCCGGCTATCACTACACGCGAGTAGCCGTAGCTGGCCTCCCAGGGCGCCGAGCCGGCGAATCTTGTGATCAACACAGCGCTACCCTCTGCCACAATGAAAGGCCATGTCCACTGAAATGACTGTGCGCTCGCTACTGATCAAGATCACCTGTGGGGTTGAGGCGGCCGAGCGCGCCAATCAGGCTTGGACGGTCGCCGCGATGGGTGTGGCCGCCGGAGCCTCAGTTTCGGTCTGGTTGACCGGCGAGGCCGTCTGGTTCGCGGTGCCCGGGCGGCAGCCGGATCTCGAGCTGCCGTACGCAACACCAGTCGCCGAGCTGATCGAGACGGTCCGGCTGGGCGGCGCGATTACGGTGTGCACCCAATGCGCCGCGCGGCGCGAACTCGTCGTTGAGGATCTCGTGCAGTCGGCGACGATCCAGGGCGCTGCGAGCTTTGTTGAGGCGGCTCTCGGCGACAATGTGCAGGCCTTGGTCTACTAGGCCATCATCGGGCAGCTACCCCTGCAGAAGTTTGGCGAGCTCCGCCGCGCTCATGTCACCCGGCTTGGCTCCCGCAGCAGCCGCACGCCGAGCCAGCATGGCGACTTGCTCGTTGATCGGTGCCTGAAGTCCCGCGCGATGCGCGATCGCCACGATTTCGCCGTTCAGGTAGTCCGTTTCGATGTTTCCGGTACCGCGCTGTAACGACTGCCAGGTGGAACCGCCGGTAGCCTCAGGAACGCCTGGTACCGGCTTCATAATGAAGCCGGCAGCGCGGGCCGCGGCCTCCTCGGCGTCACTGATGTAGGCGATGCCGGCGGCATCGAGCACGCCCCGGCCCTCGGTCTCCGCCTCGGCGACCAGCGGACGCCAGTCCCCATTGCGGGCCACTAGAGCCTGGAAGACATTGCCGATGTTGCTGATCAACTTGCGATACTTCCACGCCATTACGTCGTCGGAGAGGGGCGCGTCGAAGTTGGCAGCGACAAGATCGGCAGCCACCTGCTGCAGCACTTGATCATGATCTCGCGCAGTCTTGGGTACCCGTCCGATGTGGAGCATCCCCGATCGCGGTGTGCTGCGGATGATCACCTCGCCCGGCACCAGATGAACAACCGGCATCCAGACACACACTCCGAACACCCGCCGGAAGTACCGATGCGCAAACGCCTCCCCAGCGACTCCATTGAGCGCAACAAAGACCGGAAGGTGCCTGCCTGCCGTCCCAACCACTGCGCCGTTCTGGTGCACCGGAGCATCGGTCCAGCCGACTAGGAGATCGTTTGCTTGCTGAGTCTTCGTCGCCAAGATCAGAATGTCGTCGATACCAAGCTCGATGTCCTCAGGCCTCCCGATTGCAGGCAGGCGTACGGTGAGGTCCTCATCAGGCGTACGCAACCGCACGCCACGCTCTTGAAGAGCTGTCAAATGATCGCCGCGAGCCACCAGCACAACACTGCGGCCGGCCAGCGCGAGCCGACCACCGATGGCACCGCCGACCGCTCCAGCACCAAGAATGATGTAGCGAGGCATGTTTCTCACCGTAACCTGGCACAGTGGTGGGCCATGGAGTTGACCCCGAGCTTTCGTGATCTTGAACCAGCCGACCTGAGCGATCTGGACTGGTCAGGCGGACCGGAGCACATCCGGGCGGTTGCGGCGGCGCTTGAGGCCTCCTATGCGGGCGAAGTCGCCTTGGTTGTGGGTTGTCTTCCGAACGACCGGCTGATTGCCATGGGTGGTGTTGACTTTCGACCATCGGAGGATGCCGGGAATATCTGGATGCTGGCGGTGCACGAACGGTTCCAGTCTCTAGGTGCGGGAGCTCAGCTGATTGCGGCATTGGAGAGGAAGATCATCGATCATGGTCGGCCGCTGGCCAGGATGTTGGTTGAGCATGACAACCCGCGAGCCAGAGTGCTCTATGCGCGCTTGGGTTATACCGAGGCCGGAGCAACGCTCGACAGCTGGCCAGTTGCTGGTGGCCGCACCTACGTAACAGCCTGCACGATCATGGAACGCAGACTGATCGAGATCCAAAGCGATGACGCCGCGCAGGGCTAGACTCCGAGCCATGTCGCTGTCCTCCACCTTCGCTTGGCTGCTGATCGGTGGTGTCGCTGCCTTTGGCTTGCTGCTGCTGATCTTGCTGATAATGCTCATGGTGCGTTCGGCAAGCACCCGTTCCGGCGGCTGAGCATGCCGTCCGAGCTCCCAGCAGATCTACATCCTGATCTGACTCCCATCGCGTGGCTGATCGGTCGCTGGGAAGGTAGTGGCAAGGCAACCTACCCGGGTACTGAGGACTTCGATTTCGGACAGCAGATCGATTTTGCTCACAATGGCGGGAACTACTTGCACTATCTGTCACAGATATTTGAGGTCGACGACCAAGGCATGGCGATCCGGCCGCTCGATATGGAAACCGGATTCTGGCGACCACAAACAGATGGCGGCCTCGAGGTCGTGATGTGCAACCCAGCTGGGTATGCCGAAATCTGGTACGGATCGGTCGAGGGATCCAAGATCGAGCTAGCGACTGACGCAGTCGTGCGTACCGCCTCGGCGGAGGATTACGCAGCCGGACAGCGCTTGTACGGCAATGTTGGCGATGAGTTGTTGTGGACCTTTGACAAGGCAGCGCAGGGATACAGCTTGCAAACCAACATGTGGGCTCGGCTGCGCCGAGTTTGATTGCTCCGCTCGCTACGCTCGCTCCGCGCGGATCGCGCTTTGCAAGCCGCCTCGTTCGTCGTCCATCGGGGACGAAAAGCATGTCCCCTCGCTCCTCCTCACACGGCGGCGCGCGACCCGCCGAGTTTGATTGCTCCGCTCGCTACTGTCGACGGCAACTGAATACTGACCACGGTGCGGCAACTGAAAATTGACCAGCTTCCCCTGACCCTGGCCGAAGTCGAGCCAGGGAGGAAGCAGGTGCTGATCGTGGAGGACTGGGCTGAGATACGACGGCTGCGCAAGTCGGAGGGGGTCTCGATCTCAGAGATTGCGCGGCTGATTGGTTGTTCGCGGAACACGGTGAAGGCGGCGTTGGCCAGCGAGGAGCCACCGAGGTATGAGCGGGCGCGGTCGGGGTCGCTGGCGGATGCCTTTGACCTGCGGATCCGTGAGCTACTGACAGCGTTTCCGCGGATGCCGGCGACGGTGATCGCGGAACGGATTGAGTGGCCGTATTCGATCCGTACATTGAGCACACGGGTGGCTGAGTTGCGGCCGATCTATTTGCCGCCGGACCCGGCCTCGCGCACCAGCTATCTGGCCGGTGAGATCGCCCAGTGTGATTTCTGGTTCCCGCCGATCAGGCTGCCGGTCGGGTTTGGGCAGACCCGCACGGCATCCCAGCTACCAGTACTCACCATGATCACCGGCTATGCTCGCTGGGCATTAGCGCTGCTGCTGCCTACCCGACGCGCCGAGGACTTGTATGGCGGCTGGTGGCGGCTGCTGCAGCGGCTGGGTGCGGTGCCACGGGTACTGGTGTGGGACGGCGAGGCCGCGGTCGGCCGCTGGCGGCCACGACAACCACAATTGAGCGCAGCCTGCCAGGGATTTCGGGGTGTGCTGGGCACGAAGGTGTTGATCTGCAAACCCCGCGACCCGGAGGCCAAAGGGATCATCGAGCGGCTACACGACTATCTGGAACGCTCCTTCCTGCCCGGCCGCAGCTTCACCTCTCCGCTGGACTTCAACACTCAGTTGCAGGCCTGGCTGGGAATCGCTAACCGGCGCCGGAAGCGATCCTTGGGCTGTGCCCCCACGGACCGGATCGCCGCGGATAAGGCGGCGATGCTCGCCTTGCCCCCGGTGCCGCCGCCGATCGGATGGGAGCACACGCTGCGGCTGCCGCGGGATCACTATGTGCGGTTGGACAGCAACGACTACTCGGTACATCCTTCGGCGGTGGGCCGCCGGCTGCTCATCCGCGCCGACCTGGACCGGGTCCGGGTGTGGTGCGAAGGCAGCGTGGTCGCCGACCATGATCGAATCTGGGCGCGGCACCAGACCATCTCCGACCCTGGGCATGTGAAGGCGGCGCGGCTGCTGCGTCAGCAGCGGTTCGCCCTCGTGCCACCGACCACCGAAACCGAGGTGGAACAGCGCCGCCTCGCCGACTACGACAGCGCACTCAAGGTTGCCGGATTCGAAGGAGGAATGACATGGTGACCGGCACCAAAACCGCTCGCGATGTGTCCGCCGAGATCGTCTATCTGACGCGGGCGTTGAAGGCGCCCACCCTGCGCGAATCCGCGGGCCGGCTCGCCGAACGGGCCAGAAGCGAATCCTGGTCCCATGAGGAATACCTGGCTGCCTGTCTGCAACGCGAGGTCGCCGCCCGCGACGCCCACGGCGGTGAAGACCGCATCCGGGCCGCCCGGTTCCCCGCCCGCAAAAGCATCGAAGAGTTCGACTTTGATCATGCTCGTGGCCTGAAACGCGACCTGATCGCCCACCTCGCCACACTGGACTTCATCGCCGCCAAGGAGAATGTGATCTTCCTGGGCCCACCCGGCACCGGCAAAACCCACCTGGCAATCGGACTCGCGATCCGCGGCTGCCAAGCCGGGCATCGGGTACTGTTCGCCACCGCCAGCCAATGGGTCGACAAACTCGCCGACGCCCACAGCAGCGGACGTTTGCAAACCGAACTGGCCCGGCTCAGCCGCTACCCGCTGGTCGTAGTCGACGAAGTCGGTTACATCCCCTTCGAACCCGAAGCAGCCAACCTGTTCTTCCAACTGGTCTCCAGCCGCTATGAACGCGCCAGCTTGATCGTCACCTCCAACAAGCCGTTCGGCCGCTGGGGCGAAGTCTTCGGCGACGAAGTCGTCGCCGCTGCCATGATCGACCGGCTCGTCCACCACGCCGAAGTCGTCTCCCTCCGAGGCGACTCCTACCGACTCAAAAACCGAGACCTCGGCCGGGTCCCAGCCGACACCGCCGACCCCGAATGAACCCGGAACTGGTCAAATTTCACTTGCCGACAACTGATCAGTTTTCGGTTGCCGTTGACAGCTACGCTCGCTCCGCGCGGATCGCGCTTTGCAAGCCGCCTCGTTCGTCGTCCATCGGGGACGAAAAGCATGTCCCCTCGCTCCTCCTCACACGGCGGCGCGCGAC
>Ga0307288_10000395_pt1 | contig 14885 bp, 13 predicted proteins | sample ER_DNA_142_FD_194469 | JGI IMG/M metagenome (GOLD analysis project Ga0307288, IMG submission 194469) | Bulk soil microbial communities from the East River watershed near Crested Butte, Colorado, United States - ER_DNA_142 | ecosystem: Environmental > Terrestrial > Soil > Floodplain | place... | reverse complement strand
GGTGTCGCCGCGCAGGGTCTTGCCGGGCGTGTGCGAGAAGGTGTCCCAGATCGACGGCGTGCGACCGTCCTCGGCCACCGCGCCCTCGATCTGGTAACTGGCCGTGGCCGCCCCGAAGAGGAAACCCTTAGGAAAGATTGGGACGTCGTGAGCGGACATGGCGGTCACTCCTGTCGGGAGCCTTGGTTGGTGGTCTGGTCGTCAAGTTTCCGCTTCCAAGCTCACGTTGTTACGACCCTGCGACCCGTCAGGTGCTCGAAATCGGCAACAACGTGAGCTTGGAAGCAGGAAGGGCCCGGTCACTGGGGCGCGGGCGCGGGCCCGGTCGACTCGCGCACGAGCAGGGTGCCAACCGGTGAGGCTCGGTGCGCGTGGGTACTGCCGTCGATGATCTGGAACAACAGGTCGGTGGCCAGCCGGGCCTTCTCGGCCGGGCCGTGGTCCATCGCGGTGAGCCGTGGCCGCGAGACGACGCAGAGCAGGGAGTCGTCCCAGGCGATGATCGAGACGTCGTCCGGAACCCGCAGGCCCAGCTCGCCCGCGACCCGGAGTGCGGCGGCGGCCATGATGTCGTTGCCGGCCAGGATGGCGGTCGGCCGGTGGCTCCCGCCGAGGACCCGGCGCGTGAGGGCCGCGCCGGAGTCGTACGCATACGTGCCCTCGAGGTGGGTGACCACCATGCCGCGGCTGCCACCCTCGGCGGTGAGCAGGTCGGCGCGGACGCGTTCCTGGACGTACCGCATCGGTCCGCTGATGTGGGCGATCCGATGATGGCCGAGCGCGCGCAGATGGTCGAGGAACACCCGCACGGTCTCGATCTCGGGCGTCAGGAGCCGGCCGATGCTGTCCGCAGCACGGCGCGAGGTGACGACGACGCCGGGCATGCCGAGGGAGGCGAGCAGCGGGATCCGCGGGTCCTCCTCGAACTCGTCGAAGAGGAGGAACCCATCCACGCGGCGCTGCCGGGCCCAGCGCCGGTAGACCTCGAGATCCTCGCCGCGCTCGCCGATGATGCGCAGAAGGAGGGACCCGTCGGCCTCGTTGAGGTACTGCTCGATCCCGAACAGCGTCCGCATGTGGTGCGCCTCGGCCGTGATGACCGAGGCGTCGCGGGCGATGACCAGCCCGATGGTCCCCGACCGGCTTGCCGAAAGCGCCACAGCGGCCGAGCTGGCCTGGAATCCCAGCTGGTCGGCCAGCTCGAGGACCTTGCGGCGGGTTTCCGAGCTGACGCCGGGGCGGCCGTTCAACGCATACGAGACCGAGGCCTTGGAGATCGAGAGCCGGCGGGCGATGTCGCTGATCGTCACCCGCTCGGCGCGCTCGGCCCGGTTCGGGCTCACCTGGGGTCGCGGGTCAGCGCCGAGATCGGTCGGGATCGGGAACGATCGCGTTGAGGATCGAGGCCACCACCGTGATGATCAGCGCGCCGAGGATGGCGTCCCAGAAGAAGTTGTCGACGTGGAACGACAGCCCGAACACTCCGGCCAGCCACGACGTCAGCTCGAGCATCAGGGCATTGATGACCAGCAGGAACAGCCCGAGCGTCAGCACGATGACCGGCAACGACAGCAGCTTGACCAGCGGTTTGAGGAACGTGTTGACGATCCCGAAGATCAGCGCGACGACGAGCACGGTGACCAACGTCTGCGTGGCACTGCCCTCCTCGCCGAGGTGGATCCCCGGGACGATGACGGCGGCGAGGTAGAGCGCAGCCCCGTTGATGATCGTCTTGACGACGACGTTGCCCAACCAACCCATGGCGGCATCCTTCCAGACGTGCCCGCCTAGAGTTGGCGACATGACGACGTCGTCCTCCAACCGCGCAACCTCGTCTCCGGACGACGTCCGGCTGCGTGAGGCGCTCGGGGGACTACCCGCATACGTTCCGGGAAAGCCCGCGCCGGCGCGCGCGGGGCTGACCGCATACAAGCTCTCCAGCAACGAGAACCCGTACCCACCGCTGAAGCGGGTCCGGAAGGTCATCGAGCGGGCGGCCCGCGAGGTCAACCGTTACCCCGACATGGCGGTGACGGAGCTCACCGCGGCCATCGCAGAGGCCGTGGGGGTCGAGCCGTCGCACATCGCGACCGGAACCGGCAGCGTCGGGGTGCTGGGACAGATCATCCAGGCCACCTGCGATGCCGGCGACGAGGTCGTGTATGCGTGGCGCTCGTTCGAGGCGTATCCAATCGTCACCGCGCTCGCGGGCGCATCGTCGGTCAGGGTCGGGCTCGACGCCGAGGCGCGGCACCGCCTCGACGCGATGCTGGCCGCGGTGACCGACCGCACCAAGGTCGTCATCATCTGCTCGCCGAACAACCCGACCGGGCCCGCCGTGCGCCGGCGGGAGCTGCGGATCTTCCTCGACCGGGTGCCGTCCCAGGTGCTCGTGGTCTTCGACGAGGCGTACCTCGAATTCATCACCGATCCGGAGGCGCCGGACGCCATCCAGCTGTGGCGCGAGTACCCGAACCTCGTCGTGCTGCGGACCTTCTCCAAGGCGTACGGGCTGGCTGGGCTCCGGGTCGGGTATGCGGTAGCCCACGACCGCATCGCGACGGCCCTCCGGCAGACCGCGGTGCCCTTTGGCGTGAGCTCGATCGCGCAGGCGGCAGCGGTGGCGTCGCTGGCGGACGTGGCCGAGCTGAAGGTTCGCGTCGACGCGCTCGTGGAGGAGCGGTCGCGGGTGGCCGCCGCGCTCGAGGAGCAAGGGTGGAAACTGCCGGAGAGCCAGGCGAACTTCCTGTGGTTCCCGCTGGGGACGGACTCGACGGACTTCTCGGCGGCGTGCCACGAGGCGGGGTTGATGGTGCGCCAGTACGGCGATGACGGGGTCCGGGTGACCATCGGTGAGGTCGAGGCGAACGACCGGCTCATCGAGGTATGCCGCGAGTTCGGCCCGCGTTGAAGAAAGGGCTCGTCACGTCGTGCGGTGGGCCGGGCCCACGGTGAATGAGCCGCTCGACGCGCCATCGGAGAGCGCGAAGGTCGTCCAAGTCGCGCCAAATGACGCGTAGAAAACCGTGACCGAGCTCGCGAACATGGTCCTCACGAACCTTCTCAGCAGTGACGACCTCGGCCGGACCCCCTCGCGGCGGACCCAAGGCGGGCAGCGGCGTCCGCATTGTGAGATTTCCAGGTGGCCCGGATAGATTTGGCCTCGTACGGCTCAGTGGCGAGCGCGGGCATACCCCGGCCGCTCTCGCATCGAGTTGCCGTGGCCCCGACCGGCGACCCCGGACGGTGCCGCGGCCCGGAAACACGGGCAAACGGCCGACCACGAGACCGTCCGCCCAGAAGGAGCACCCCCGTGAGCGACCCTGCGACGGTCACAGCGGACCGACCCGCCGACATCACCGCCCCGACGCCCGCCGTGGGCGACGGCGGTCCCGACATGGTCCAGCTGCTCACCCCCGAAGGCGAACGCGTCACCAACGCCGCGGCCGCCGACTACGCCCAGTACGTCGAGGACCTCACGGACGACGAGCTGCGCGGGCTCTACCGCGACCTCATCCTTATCCGACGCGTCGACACCGAGGCAACGGCGCTCCAGCGCCAGGGCGAGCTTGGCATCTGGGCGTCCCTCCTCGGCCAGGAAGCCGCGCAGGTCGGCTCGGGACGTGCGCTGAAGAAACAGGACTACGCCTTCCCCACCTACCGCGAGCACGGCGTCGCCTGGTGCCGCGGCGTCGACCCGCTCAACCTGCTGGGCCTCTTCCGCGGCGTCAACCACGGCGGATGGGACCCCAACGAGAAGAACTTCCATCTCTACACGATCGTCATTGGCGCGCAGACGCTGCACGCGACCGGGTATGCGATGGGCGTCCAGCGCGACGGGGCCGTCGGCACCGGCGACGCCGACCGCGACGCCGCCGTCATCGCGTACTTCGGCGACGGCGCCACGTCGCAGGGTGATGTCAGCGAGTCCTTCGTCTTCGCCGCCGTCAACAACGCCCCGATCGTCTTCTTCTGCCAGAACAACCAGTGGGCGATCTCCGAACCCAACGACCGGCAGACCCGCATCCCGCTTTATCAGCGGGCCCGCGGGTTCGGCTTCCCGGGCGTGCGGGTCGACGGGAACGACGTGCTCGCCGTGTACGCGGTGACGAAGCACGCGCTGGAGGAGGCCCGGTCAGGGCAGGGCCCGTTCCTCGTCGAGGCGTGGACCTACCGGATGGGCGCCCACACGACGTCCGACGACCCCACCAAGTACCGCGTCTCGGCCGAGGTAGAGGTGTGGAAGCTGCGTGACCCCATCGAGCGGCTCAAGGCGTACCTCGCTCACGAGGGCAAGGCCGACCGCGACTTCCTCGACGAGGTCGACCGTGAGGCCGACGAGCTGGCGGCCCACGTCCGCGAGGGCTGCCTCACCATGCAAGATCCGACGGCGGAGTCGATGTTCGACCACATCTACGTCGAGGAGCATCCTCTCGTCGAGGAGGAACGCCGCGAGTTCGCGGCCTACCAGGCCAGCTTCGCGGGCGAGGAGGTGCCGGCATGACCTCGCTGACCATCGCCAAGGCGCTCACGGCCGGTTTGCGCAAGGCCATGGAGAACGACCCCAAGGTCCTCCTCATGGGCGAGGACATCGGCAAGCTGGGCGGCGTCTTCCGCGTCACCGAAGGACTCCAGAAGGACTTCGGCGAGGAACGCGTCATCGACACGCCACTCGCCGAGGCGGGCATCGTCGGCACCGCCATCGGTCTCGCCCTGCGCGGTTACCGACCGGTCGTGGAGATCCAGTTCGACGGGTTCGTCTACCCCGCGTTCGACCACATCGTCAGTCAGGTCGCCAAGATGCGGGCCCGCTCGCTCGGCTATGTCACGCTCCCGATGGTGATCCGCATCCCCTTCGGCGGCGGCATCGGCGCGGTCGAGCACCACAGCGAGTCGAACGAGGCCTACTTCGCCCACACCGCTGGCCTCCGCGTCGTGACCGTGAGCAACCCGCAGGACGCCTACTGGGGCATCCAACAGGCCATTGAGACCGACGACCCGGTGATCTTCTACGAGCCCAAGCGGCGCTACTGGGACAAGGGCGAGGTCGACGAATCCGGTTCCACCCGAGGACTGTTCGAGGCGGCCGTCCTCCAGGAGGGCACGGACTGCACTCTCGTCGCATACGGGCCGATGGTGAAGACGTGCCTCCAGGCGGCGCAGGCGGCTGACGACGAGGGCAAGAGCCTCGAGGTGGTGGACCTGCGCTCGATCAGCCCGCTCGACCTCGACACCCTCGTCGCGTCCGTCGAGAAGACCGGCCGCATGGTCGTCGTCCACGAGGCGTCGACCAACGTCGGCCTCGGCGCCGAGATCGCCGCCGCCGTGACGCAGCGGGCGTTCTACTCGCTCGAGGCGCCGGTCATGCGCGTCGGCGGCTACAACCTGCCGTACCCGCCGAGCCGCCTGGAGGAGGAGTTCCTCCCCGACCTCGACCGCGTCCTAGACACGGTCGACCGCGCTCTCGCCTTCTGACAGGAGTCCGAATCCGTATGCCCGTCAAGCAGTTCCGCCTCCCCGACCCCGGCGAGGGCCTCACCGAGGCCGAGATCGTCACCTGGCGGGTCGCCAAGGGGGACACCGTGAAGGTCAACGACATCGTCGTCGAGGTCGAGACCGCCAAGTCGCTGGTCGAGCTGCCGGTTCCCTTCGCCGGCACGGTGACCGAGCTACTCGTCAACGAGGGCGAGACGGTCGAGGTCGGCACACCGATCATCTCGGTCGAGACCGCGGCCGGCGCGCCGACGACGGTCGAGGACGCGCCAGACCAGGGCGCTATCGAGCCCGGTATCGAGGGCTCGCCGGCTCCGAAGGTCGATCCCACGGTGACGCGCGCGACAGAAGTTGAGTCGATCGAAGAGGGCAAGATCGGCGGCACGACCTCCACCGGTCGCACCGCCGTCCTCGTCGGCTACGGCGTCAAGCAGACCGAGGCGAAGCGTCGCCCGCGCAAGGCGGCGGCAACCGACGAGGGAGAGCCGGCGCGTATGCGTACGCGCTCGGCTCATCACCACGAGGACCACCACCCGCACCACAACCCCGACGAGTTCGTTCCCGCTCCCACCGCGGCCGTCGGTGACCGCACCGAGCGCGCACCGCGCTCGGCCGAGCCGGTGACCGGTCGCACCCCGGGAGCCGCTCGCGTGCTCGCCAAACCGCCGGTCCGCAAGCTGGCCAAGGACCTCGGCGTCGACCTCGAGGAGGTCGCCGCGTCCGTCGAAGATGGGATCATCACCCGGTCCGCCGTCGAGGCGTACGCCGCCGGCGCTCCGACCAACGGCGCGGCGGCCGCCTCCGCCGAACGCCCCGCTGACGGCCGCCTCGAGGAGCGGATCCCCGTCAAGGGGGTCCGCAAGATGACCGCCCAGGCGATGGTTCAGTCAGCGTTCACTGCACCGCATGTCACCGAGTGGGTCACCGTCGACGTGACCAGGACGATGGATCTGGTCGAAAATCTCAAGCGGGACAAGGAGTTCCGCGACGTCAAGGTGACTGCCCTCCTCGTCCTGGCCAAGGCGTTGTGCCTGGCCATCGCGCGCAACCCGGGCATGAATGCGGCCTGGGACGAGGCGGCGCAGGAGATCGTCGTCAAGCGTTATGTCAACCTCGGCATCGCCGCCGCGACGCCGCGAGGGCTCATCGTCCCCAATGTCAAGGACGCTCACGCGATGACGATGCGGCAGCTGGCCGACGCCATCGGCACGCTGACTGCGACCGCCCGAGAAGGCCGCACCCAGCCCGCGGACATGAGCGGCGGCACCATCACCATCACCAACGTGGGCGTCTTCGGCGTAGACAGCGGGACGCCGATCATCAACCCGGGCGAGAGCGCTATCGTCTGCTTCGGCGCGATCCGCAAGCAGCCGTGGGTCGTCACCAACGGGGCCGGGGAGGACGAGCTGGCCATCCGGCACGTCACCCAGCTCGCGGTCTCGTTCGACCACCGGCTCATCGACGGCGAGCTCGGTAGCCGCTTCCTCGCCGACCTCGCGGCGATCTTGGAGGACCCCGCCCGCGGGTTGGTGTGGGGTTGACACACCGGCGGCACCGTATCTAGGGCCGGACCAGCCGCCGCAAAGCGACCTCAGCCAGCGGCGCATAGAGGAGCACCGCGAAGGCCGGACCGTTGATCTCGAGAGTCGCCTGGCTGTCCTCCGCGACCGGCAACGCGGCGTGATGAAGCGTCAGCGTCACCGGACCGGACCGGGCCCGCAACGACCAGGTCCGACGCACCTCGTCGACGCTCAGCACCTCGAAGTCCGCGGAGACGCCGAACCACCCGTGGACGCGGCCGGTGAGCCCGGGCGCGAGCCGGTCCTCCGCGCACTCCACGTAGCGGATCTGCGGTGACCAGGACGGCCACTCCGAGAGGACCGCGTACCGCTCCCACACCGCCTGCGCGTGCAGGGCACCCGTCGCCGTGAGGCCGCGCCGCATCGCGACGTCTCCCGTCGCGGAGGCGTCAATAGAGCTTCTCGCCGCGGCCGGCGCGGTGCCGTCCTCGTTTCTCGCTCTTGGGCAGCGCGAAGTCCTCCGCGATCGGCAGCCCGCCGGGCCTAGTCCCGTTGTGCTTGGCCGGGTCGTGGTCCGCGTCCAGGGCTGCCGCCGTGGCGCCCACCGGAGCGAGCTGGGCGTCCGCCGGACCGGCGGTCACTGCGCCGTTGCCGCCCCGCTCGTTGTAGGCCGAGCTGGCCCGCAGCTCCACGTGGGGCAGGAAGAACGAGACCACGAACGCGATGAGCAGGATGAACGTCGCCACGAGGAACACCGTCGACATGGCCTGGGAGAACCCGTCGAGGTAGGGCTGCGCCAGCCGCGGGTCGATGCGCTGGACGAACGACGAGTCCTGGAGGGCGTTGTTGAAGGTTGCGCCGTTGCCGGCCGCCGCCTGCTTCATCCCTTCGATGAACGAAGCGTTGGCCGCCGCGTCCCCCTGCGGGTTCTGGAGCGCGGCGAGGAAGGCCGGGTCCTGACGAGCGGCCGCATACGCCGCGGGGATGTTCTCGGCCGCCTTGGAGAAGAGGATCGAGAGGAACAGGGCGGTGCCGAGCGTGCCACCGATCTGGCGCGTGAACGTCGCCGACGAGGTGGCCACGCCGATGTCACGTGGGCTGACCGCGTTCTGCACGGCGAGGGTCAGCGGCTGGAAGTTGAAGCCGAGACCCACGCCGAAGAAGACCACGGCGATCAGGGTCTTCCAGAGCGGGGTGTCCGCCTGCGTGTAGTGCAGCGCGAAGCACGACGCGGCGAGGAGGAACGCCCCGATGATGGGGTACTGCCGATAGCGCCCGGTGCGCGAGATCAGCTGGCCGGACAGGATCGAGCCGAACATGATCCCGAGGGTCAGCGGCAGGAGCTGGAGGCCGGCCTGTGTCGGCGTCGCGCCCTTGACGATCTGGAGGTACAGGGGCAGGGCGGCGATGCCGCCGAACATGCCCATGCCGATGAACACCGAGACGATCGATGAGACGCCGACGGTGCGGATCTGGAACAGCCGCAACGGAACCAAGGCCTCTTCGCCCATAGCCCGTTCGATGACGAGGAAGGCCACGAGCCCGAGGACGCCGATCGCGTAGCAGAGCAGCGCGCTGGCCGAACCCCATCCCCACTCGCGGCCCTGCTCCGCGATGATGAGCAACGGGACCAGGCCGACGGTGAGGGTGACCGCGCCCCAGTAGTCGATGCGGTGGTCGCGGCGCTCGTGATGCAGATGCAGGGTTCGCGTGACGACGATGAGGGCCGCGATGGCGATCGGCACGTTGACGAGGAAGACCCAGCGCCAGCCGGTGATGCCGAAGATGTTGTCCTGGCCGGCGAAGAAGCCGCCGATGACCGGTCCGAGGACGCTCGACGTGCCGAAGACGGCCAGGAAGTAGCCCTGGTACTTGGCGCGCTCACGGGGCGGCACGATGTCGCCGATGATCGCGAGCGCCAGGGCGAACAGCCCGCCGGCGCCGAGGCCCTGGATCGCCCGGTATGCGGCAAGGGTGCCGATCGAGGTCGCCAGCGTGCAGAGGGCCGACCCGACCGTGAAGATCGAGATGGCGAAGAGGAAGAACGGCTTGCGGCCGTAGATGTCAGACAGCTTGCCGTAGAGCGGCGTGACGATCGTGGACGTAATGAGGTAGGCGGTCGTCACCCAGGCCTGAGCGGAAAGCCCCTGGAGATCGTCGGCAATGGTCCGCATGGCCGAGGCGACGATGGTCTGATCGAGCGCCGCCAGGAACATGCCCATCATCAGGCCGGTGAGGATCGTCAGGATCTGCCGGTGGGTGAGCGGGCCTTCGAGATCGGGAGTCAGGCCGGAGGGCCGGGTTTCGGCGGGTTCGGCAGTGGTGTCAGCGCTCATGCGCAGGCTCCTCGGGGGTGGTCTCGAAAGGGGACGAAGTCTGGTGGGCCGCGTTGCCCGTCGGGATGGAGGTGGAAACGCGGGCTTTGAACGCCTCCAGGTCGTCACCGAACCGGGTGAGGTATGCGTCGAAGGCCCGGACATCCTCATCGGTCCACGACGCGAGCAGCTCCCCGAACCACTGGCCCCGGCCGCGAACCAGCTTGTCGATGACCTCGCGGCCGGACGGGCTCAGCGACAGCAGCTGCGCCCGACGATCGTCGGGGTCGCCGATCTTGTCGAGGAGGCCGTGATGCACGAGGTGGCTGACTTGACGGCTCACTGTCGAGACGTCGGAGTGGATGCTCTCGGCCACCGCCGACACCCGCTGAGGGTCGCCGGACAGGCAGAAGAGCACCGGGTAGTGCGACGGGTCGACGGCGGGGTGCTGCCGAGGCGCCTGGTGCTTCATCGCACTCATGATCTTCATGACCCGGACGAGCGTGTGGGAAAGGGCCTGGGCGGTCTCCGGCTGGACGGCCGTCTCCGGCGGGGCTGCGGTGTTTGGTTCGGCCGCCGCCTGCGTTTTGATTGCCTCCGTCGGCATCGCGCTCACCTCCCCGGTTACTTGCATGACTCACGCAACTATGCCACGAGACGGTTGCATGCTGCAAACAAATGATGAGCCCGCGGGAGTAGACATCCGCCGCGGCCTGTCGGCTCGCCTCAGTGCGTCACGACGAGGTGCTCGAGCACCTCGCCGGCCACGCCGGCGTCACCGGCCACGCTGTAGACGAGGTCCCCGACCGACCGGCGGCCCGCCGCGCGGCGGGTCAGGGCATCGGTGGACAGGATGATCGACGTGGTCTGCGTGGGAGCGCTCGCCGTGTCGGCGTCGTGGGACTCTCCCGTGAAGAGCTCTTCACCCCAGGGGCGGCGGTCCTCGTCCAGCACGACGCGCGCGCCCGCCCGGGCGACCACGGGACCGGTGACGTCGACGATCACCGCGTGCCCGACCGGCACCTTGGCGTCGCGGGCGACGACACGAGGAAAGGCCCGGATGACCGCCGCGACGAAGATCGCCGCCGCCGGGGTGTCGAGGTCACCGGGCCGTCCGATGGCGGTGCGGATGTCCTGCTCGTGGACCCAGATGTCGCTGGCCCGCAGCGTCAGCGCCTTGGCCGCGGTCGTCCGGCCGAACGGCCCTCGCACCACGGTGTCCTCGGTCATCGTCGCGTCGCGCAGCTGGGACAGCCGGCTCTCGAGGATGTCCTCCAGCTCGCCGACGATGTCGGCGCCCTCCCGAGACCGCCGCTCCTCGACGAAGAGCTCGACGAACTCGCCCTGCTCGTTCTTGACGTAGGGCAGCTCGGGCAGGTCGATGCGGGGCGGCGTGGCGCCGTCCAGCCAGCCCTCGATTCCGGCGATGTGGCTGAACTGGTCTTTCACCGTCCACCCCGGGCACTCGGTCTCCTTGCCGAAATCACGCGTCGAGAGGGTCTGGCCGAGGTCGACGACGGCCCGGGTGGTCTGCTCGTAGGCGCCGACGAGGCCGCCGAGATCCGTCGGTGGTGCAGGGTGCTGAGGCACCGTCTCACCCTATCCAGGCTGGCTCTCTACCCTGGTTCGGTGATGACGTCGCGCGCTCCGGAGACGGCCCCTGGCCCGGTCGTGCGCGGGCGCCGCGGTCCGGCCCTCGCGACCCTCGCGGTCAGTCTCGTCGCCTGCGTGGTCGCCATCGCGGTCGGTGGGTCGGCGACGCCGGTCATCGAGGGACTGTTCGACGTTGGGCCGGTGGTGCGGTGGGGACTGCCCTTGGTCCGCGTGATCCAGGACGGCGCCGGTGCGCTGACCATCGGGCTGCTCGTCGTCGGCGCCTTTCTCGCACCCGGCCGCGGGACGCCTCCGGTCACCCTGCAGGCGGCTCGGTATGCGGTGACGTCCGGTGTCGTGTGGGTCGTGGCCACACTGGTCGGCGTCGTCCTCGGCTTCGCGGAGGCGGCGGGTACGCCGGTCGACAGCCCCGAGTTCTGGAGCGAGTTCACGCAGTTCGTGTGGACCCTCGAGACGTTCCGGGTGGCAATCATCAGCGCACTCGTCGCCGCCGCGGCAACGACAGTGGCGGCGATGTCGTTGCAGCGCAAGGGGATCGCCACGGCCGCCTTTCTGGCCGTGAGTGCGCTGCTGCCGCTGGCACTCGCCGGTCACGCGTCCGGCACCGCGGACCACGAGACCGCGGTCAACACCCTCGCCACCCACCTTGTCGCGGCGTCGTTGTGGATCGGTGGACTCCTCGCCGTCGTCGTGCTGCGTCCCGCCCTGGGCCAGCACCTGGCCACGGTCGTCGGTCGCTTCTCCACGATGGCGCTCTGGTGCTTCGTCGCGGTCGCCGGCTCCGGTGTCGTCAGTGCAGTGATCCGGCTGGGTGGGATCGGCGAGCTCGGGAACCTCGCGACCGCATACGGCGCGCTCGTCGTCGTCAAGGCCACCTGCCTCGTGGTCCTGGGACTGCTGGGTTGGCAGCAGCGCCGCCGGGTCGTCGGGCGGATGGCCGCCGAGGGCCCGGGCCGCGGTCTCTTCCTCCGGTTCGCGCTGACCGAGCTCGTCGTGATGGGCGTGGCGGTCGGCTTCGCGACGGCGCTGTCGCGCACCCCGACGCCCTCGTCGCCGGGACCCCTGGACCCGTCCACGTCGGCGCAGCTGACCGGGTTCCCAGAGCCGGCCGCGCCGACCGGGACGACGTGGCTCACGCTGTGGCGGTTCGACTGGCTGTGGGGCGTCCTGGCCTTGCTCGCCGTCGGGGTCTACCTCATGTGGGTCCTGCGGCTCCGCCGTCGAGGTGACCGCTGGAGTGGCCTGCGCGCGATCAGTTGGGTCACCGGCTGGGTCGTCCTCGCGTGGGCCACATGCGGCGCCCCTGCGGTCCTCGGGCGGGTCTCCTTCTCGTGGCACATGGTCGACCACATGACGATCGCCATGTATGCGCCGCTGTTCCTCGTCCTCGCCGCGCCGGTGAGCCTCGCCCTTCGGGCCCTGCCCGCCCGGGGCGACGGCAGCCTGGGTCCGCGCGAGCTGCTCCTGGGGCTGGTGCACTCGCGGCTGCTCCGGATGCTCGGCAACCCGATCGTCGCTGCGGTCCTCTTCTTCACCAGTCTCGTGGTCTTTTACTACTCGGCCCTGTTCGAGCTGGCCCTCACGACGCATACCGGACACGTCCTCATGACCGCGCACTTCCTCGTGACCGGGTACCTCTTCGCCTGGGTCATGGTCGGAATCGACCCGGGGCCGCCGAAGTGGCCGCCGTCCCTGCGGCTGCTCATCCTCCTCATCACCGTGTCGTTCCACGCCTTCTTCGGAGTCGCGCTGATGAGCGGCACCACGCTGCTGGCCCCGGACTTCTTCGGCGCGCTTCGCATCCCGTGGATCCCCGACCCGCTCGGCGACCAGCAGACCGGCGGCAGCATCGCGTGGGCGGTCGGCGAGATCCCGGTGCTCGTCCTCAGCCTTTTCGTGGTCCGTGATTGGATCCGTTCCGACTCCCGGGAGAGTCGGCGGCACGACCGCCAGGCCGACCGGGACGGAGACGCCGAGCTCGTCGCCTACAACGAGCGGCTCCAGGAGCTGGCCCGGCGCCAGGAGCGGCAGCGGTCGCCGGACGCCTAGGCTCGACCACGTGAAGGTGGCGCTGCTCCAGATCGGCTACGGCGATGACGAGACCGTGGCCGACCGCGTCGATCGAGTTGCGGCGTTGGTCCGAGAACAGCGCGGCCATGACCTCGTCGTCCTTCCGGAGCTCTGGGCCCCTGGCGGCTTCGCCTACGAGACGTGGGAGACGAGAGCCGACACTCCGCACGGCGCCATCGCCACCGCCATGAGTGCGGCGGCCAAGGACGCCGACGTGACCCTGCACGCCGGGTCGATCGTCGAGACCTCCTCCGACGGCAGCACGGGGCCGGAGGGCAAGGACCTCTGGAACACGTCGCTGGTCTTCGCGCCGGACGGGACGTTGCAGGCGACGTACCGAAAGATCCACCGGTTCGGGTTCGGTGCGGGAGAGCCGAAGCTCATGGAGGCCGGCGAGCGGATCGTCACCACCGAGCTCCCGGACGGCGTCGGCGGCACGGTCACCGCCGGGCTGTCGACGTGCTACGACCTGCGCTTTCCCGAGCTCTACCGCGCGCAGCTCGACGCCGGGGCGAAGGTGTTCGTCATCCCGGCGGCATGGCCGCGCCGGCGGGTCACGCACTGGACGCTGCTCGCGCACGCCCGTGCGATCGAGAACCAGTGCGTCGTTCTCGCCTGCAACACGGCGGGCACGCACTCGCGGACCGAGATGGGCGGCCACTCGCAGGTCGTCCTGCCGACCGGGGAGGCGCTGGCCGTCGCCGGTCTCGACGAGCAGGTGCTCAGCGTCGACGTGGACCTGTCCCTCGTGGACTCCTGGCGCGCCGACTTCCCGGTCCTGGCCGACCGGCGCATTCCTGACCGTGCGCACTGACGTCCGGGTTCGCGCGCCCGAGCTGGTCGGCCGGCGCTGGCTCAACACCGGCGGCCACGACCTCTCGCTCAGCGAGCTGCGCGGACGCGTCGTCCTGCTCGACTTCTGGACGTTCTGCTGCGTCAACTGTCTTCACGTGCTGGACGAGCTGCGGCCGGTCGAGGAGCGGTTCCCCGAGGAGCTGGTCGTGATCGGCGTGCATTCGCCGAAGTTCGAGCACGAGGGCGAGCCGGCGGCGGTCGAGGCCGCGGTCGAGCGCTATGCCGTGGGGCACGCCGTCCTCGACGACCCCGAGCTGGTGACATGGCAGGCGTACACCGCCCGAGCCTGGCCGACCCTTGTCATCGTGGACCCCGAGGGGTACGTCGTCGCCTCGATGTCCGGCGAGGGCCACGCACCGGGGATCGCGAGCCTCGTCGAGGAGCTCGTTGCCGAGCACGCCGCCAAGGGGACGTTGCGGCGGGGGAACGCCCCGTATGGGCCGCCTCCCCTTCAGCAGTCGGCCCTGCGGTTCCCGGGGAAGGTCGCTCTCCTGCCGGACGGCTCGTTCGTCGTTTCCGACACGGCGCACCACCAGGTTGTGCAGCTCGAGGCGGACCTCGAGACTGAGCGCCGGCGGTGGGGTGGCTCCGGCGTGTTCGACGAGCCCCAAGGCGTGCTCCTGCTGCCGACCGAGGTGGCAGCGAGGGTTGGTTACGACGTGCTGGTGGCTGACTCGGTCAACCACCAGGTCAAAGGAATTTCGTTGTCGCACAACGAGATCTGCACTGTCGCCGGCTCTGGGCGGCCGTTGCGCCGTCGCGAAGGCGGCGGGCCGGCCCTCGAACAAGACCTCTCCACGCCGTGGGACCTGGCCTGGTGCGACGGCCGAGTGGTGATCGCGATGGCGGGCATCCACCAGCTCTGGGCCTTGACGGTTGACGCCGACCCCGCCCTGGGGCGCCTCGAGGTGCTGGCCGGAACCACACAGGAGGGACTCCGCGACGGCCCGGGTGACGCCGCGTGGCTGGCCCAGCCGTCGGGCCTCGCGACCTCGGCGGACGGAGAACGGGTCTGGGT
>Ga0307288_10000392_pt1 | contig 14945 bp, 15 predicted proteins | sample ER_DNA_142_FD_194469 | JGI IMG/M metagenome (GOLD analysis project Ga0307288, IMG submission 194469) | Bulk soil microbial communities from the East River watershed near Crested Butte, Colorado, United States - ER_DNA_142 | ecosystem: Environmental > Terrestrial > Soil > Floodplain | place... | reverse complement strand
ACAAGGTTCACTCTCGCTGGCGGCGTACGAGTCGTCTACGAGGAATCGGTCGACGTCGCTGCCGCGGCAAACGCGTTCGCACCCTACGATCTGCCCGCTTCGCTTGCCGGGTTGGGCTCACGCGACGGCGAGGATCCGGGCGCCGTCGGGATCTACGGGCGCGGCCCAACGACACTGATCGCCTTGCCGCTGCGCGGCCGGGTCGCCAGACCACTGCGGCAACAACTTCAAGATCGCGGCAACGCGCAGCTGACAAACGTCGGGACCTTTGCGCCGGTCGGTCCCGTCGGGCTGTTGATGACCCCGTACCGGGGACGCGGCGATGCCTTCTTGCTCGCAGGCACTGTGACGGCAGAAACGCTGCAGCGGGCAGCGGCTGAGTTGCTGGAGCGGCAATGACGAGCTCTGCCACAACCAACGGGCACGTCATCAAAACCCGAGCACTGACCAAGCGCTACGGCGAGCTGCGTGCTGTCGACGGCGTGAACCTGGAAGTCCGGGCGGGCGACGTGTACGGATTCCTCGGCGCGAACGGTTCGGGCAAAACCACGACCGTGCGCATGCTGCTGGGACTGGTGCTCCCGACGTCCGGCGAAGCCGAGGTGCTGGGGATGCCCATGCCAACCGCCCGCCACAGCGTGCTGCCCCGCATCGGCTCCCTCGTGGAGAGCCCGGCCGCCTACCCACACCTGTCAGGCACCGCAAATCTCGCATTGCTCGACGCCTCCGGGTCCGACCGCAGCCGACGAGAGGTACGCCGCAGCCGGATAGGTACAGCGTTGGAGCAGGTGGGCCTCAACCCTGGTGATCGCCGACCGGTTCGCACCTATTCGCAAGGCATGCGTCAGCGGCTCGGGCTGGCCGCCGCTCTGATGCGGCAACCGACGCTACTGATCTTGGACGAGCCGAGCAATGGGCTCGACCCACATGGCATTCAGGAGATCCGGAAACTGTTGCTGGAGCTCAACGCCGAAGGCACGACGATCTTCCTCTCCAGCCACTTGCTTGCTGAGATCGAGCAGATGTGCACCCATGTCGGCGTGCTGCGCGACGGGAGGCTGATCTTGCAGGAGGAGCTGGACACCCTGCTGCGACCGACTGGTCTGGTAGCGGTCCGGACCCCGGACATGGACGTGTGCTCGGAGTTGCTCGGTGACGTTGTGGCGTCGGTCACGGATGACCTGCTGCTCGTCCGCGCCGAGAATCCTGCCCGACTCAACGCCTACCTGGTCGGTGAGGGCGTACGCGTGGACGAGATAGGCCCGTACCGCCGGACTCTGGAAGAGATCGTTCTTGACGCTGAGGCGCGAGCATGATCGTCGTCGAGTTGATCAAGATGATCTGCCGGCCCCGTACCTGGCTGATTCTTGCGATGTTGGTTGCCCTACCGACCCTGGTCGCGGTTCTGCTAGCCGTTACCGATCTTGGTCCGCGGCCCGGCACCGGTCCGCCCTTCCTATCCGCCGTCCTCAATGACGGCACACTTTTCCCACTTGCCGCGCTTGGTGTCGTGCTGCCGTTGCTGCTCCCGATCGCCGTGGCCGTCCTCGGCGGTGACGCCATCGCCGGTGAAAGCCAGACGGGAACGCTGCGCTACCTGCTGATCCGGCCGGTCGGTCGCACCCACCTGCTGCTCGCGAAACTCGCCACCGTCGTGGCGTTCGTGCTCCTCGCTGTATTCATGGTTGCCGCGGTGAGCTACGCCGAGGGCCGTCTGTTGCTGGGCAAGGCCCCGGCTACCGGCACCGTAAGCCTGAGTGGGTCGACGCTCACCCAGCAAGAACTCGGCTGGCGAACCGCATTGGCGCTTGGTTATGTGATCATTTCCATGCTCGGCGTCGCGGCGATCGCCTTGTTCTTCTCAACCTTGACAACGTCCGCAATCGGCGCGGCTCTCGGCACGATCGGCGTCCTGGTCGCGTCAACCGTCTTGCTCGGGCTGGACGCGGCCGACGCGTTGCATCCCTTCCTGCCGACCCGTTATTGGCTGGCCTTCGTCGATCTGTTCCGAGACCCGATTCTGTGGCGAGACGTGGTGCGTGGGCTGGTAGTTCAGCTGGGATACCTGACTGTTTTCACGCTGGCTGCTTGGGCAAACTTCGGCACAAAAGACATTGATAATTAAAGATCAGCAGGCGACACCGCTGGGTGCTTGGGGTGTCTCGGTGCCGAGCACAGCGCCAAGCGCTGCCAGTACGACCGGGCTGCTGGGCAGGTCGCCGTGCGCGGTCGTCGAGCCTGGGCAAACCTCTTGGACGACGATGTTGAGGGCACCCGACAAGGCAGCGGAATCAACAGGCGTCACCACCTGATCGCTGGTCGAGCGAACGGTCGCCCAAAGTGGGCCGTCCGGAGTCTCATCGCCGGCGTTCAGCCGGCGCAGCAGGTCGCTGTCGGGAATCAATTGCTCGCAGGCCGCAGCGCACCCGCCAGCGAATTCGGCTCCGAGAGCTGCCTGACTCGATCCATGGTGTGGTGAGCCGAGCGTCAGGACGCGCCGCGCGAGGTTGGCGCCGCCGTCGTCTCGTATCCAAATCCGGGCGACGACCCCGCCGGCTGAGTATCCAACGACGTCAACCGACGCTGCGCCAGCACCCTCGCGTACTCGAGCGGCGACTTGCCCGAGATGTTCGGCTTGCACCCGAAGATCACCAGTGCCATCCCCGACCGGCTCCACGATCACCGCCGTGCGGCCAGCTGAGCGCAATGCGGTAGCCAGCGGCTGGAGAGATTGACCATTGCCGCCGTACCCCGGCACTAGGAGTACTGGGCCGGGCTCTGATTGTGGAACAAGATCAGCGGACTTGCCGGTGCTGCGGACCACGGCAATCACCGCAATAGTCATGATCAACAGCAGCACCACGGCTGAGGCGCCGAGTACCAGACGTCGTCGTTGCGGAGAGAGCGCCTCGAACATCAGTACGGCCTGACCTGCAGTTGCACGACAACACCCGCATGGTCTGACGGCCAGAGCCGGGTAGCCGGGTCTCGATCCTGCAGCTCGTTCCCGGTGAGTTCCGCTCGGCTTGCCGTGATCTCCACCGGCGGCGCGGGTCTGGCCAACACGAGGTCAATGCGCCGAGTGAAATCCGGGGTCTTGTCATTGACGAGCTCGTCTAAGGTCGCCGTGCTGCCTGGGTCGGCACGGCCCGGCTGATGCACCCAGAGATCGACAAATCCGTCGTCGTTGGTGAGCAGTCGGTATGCGCCGCCGGATCCGATCGGCAACGGCGTACGCGCGGCCAGACTGGCGGGGTTCGAATTGCAATCACAGACAATCACCGTCGACACACCTGGGTTACCCCCAGGCCCGTTGAGCAGTTCGTCAGCTTGGGCTCGGGCCAGTTTGGCGCTGTGTGACTCCAAGTGTGTGGTGATGAACCGGATGGGGCTCGATCCAACGGTGATATCAGCCCAGGCGTACCCCCGAATGAAGGGAAAAGTCACGTCGCCCAGCTTGACCTTGAACTGTGTCGTGTAATGGCCGCCGCCGCGGCCCTCGATGCGGATTCCGGAGTCAGCTCGAAACAAGATCACGTCGCGATCGGTCAGCCGTACATCCTCGGCAGCCCCGGCGGCACCGGACAAGGGGTTGCCGGTGAAGGCCGGCGCCTCCACATCCGACTCCTGCTGCGCCGACGCGACCTCATACGGCGTCCCGCGGCTGGCCAGATCGCTGAGCAAGATCGCCAGGAAGTCATAGTCGACATCCGTCGCGTTGAGTTGCCCGATCTTGTCCAGCTGCATTGGTCCATGGCGCCACAGCGCAACCTCCTGCAGACCGACCAGATCAGGCCGCGCCGCTGCGATCTCAGCGGCGAGCAACCGGCTTCGAGTCCTGAAGTCGGTGCGCTCCACGATCTCTCGTAGCTCCTGGTTTGCATGCCCGAGAGCGAGCACACCCTCAGCACCCTTTCGGTCGTACGCGGCACGTATCGGGCGGTCAATGTTGCCGCCCAGATAGAGATTGCGAGTCATGACCGTCAACGTTTGACCGCTGCTCGCCGCGGAATCGCCTCGAGCGGATCTGCTCCTCAGAGTGCCGAGGTTGATCAGAGCCGCCGCGCAGATGATCGTAAGGGCGAGTGCAATCCAAAGCCCGGTATAGGTCCTGCCTCGGCGACGCGCCACACCATCCATTCTCTGCAGCGGATCACTCAATGGCTGGCGCCGGTGGACCCAAGCGCCGCCAGCTCCTTCTCGACGGCGGCCGTGACACGAGCGGTTTCTCCGGTAGCGAGCAGGTCAAGCAATGCACCGCGCAGCATCGCAAGAATTCTGGTGCGTTGCTGGACAGCCGCGGCGGTGGAGCGGAAATGCTCCGGCTGATGCTCCTGAAGAACCTGCAACCAGTCGCGCACCGTCGATTCTGCGAAACCTCCCCAAGGACCCTGCGGCGTCGTCAGCGATCGACCATAGGCCTCCACCCAGAGATTAAGGAGATCTCGATGCCGGGCATCTGACAACCACTGCCAGAGCCATGAAGCGGCTTCCGCGAGATCATGATGTCTCTGCTGGGCGATGGTCTGGAGCATCGCTAGCTCAGCTTCACGAGCACGAGCCAGCAATTCGCGGACGAGGCCGTCCTTGGAACCGAACAAGAACAGCAATACTCGCGGACTTGAGCCAATGGCCTCAGCCAACGGCCGCAATGACATGTCGATCAAGCCGTGTTGCAACACGTATCGATAAGACCTCTCCAGCAATTCCTTCTTACGGGGTGATGGGGATCTGCCGCCGTCGACCACGGCATCATTCTGCCTGAAACGACTGTGTCAGTAGCGCAGCACCAGCTAGGCTCTACTGAAACAGTTGTGTCAGTGGGCTGAGGGAGCAAAAGGCGTGCTGGAGTCCGAGCGACCATCGGTCGTCATCAGGCAAGCAGATAGACCCGGCGATCTCGGATGGGTGGTGATGGCTCATGGCGAGCAGTACGCCGCGGAGTTCGGCTGGAACACCGAATTCGAAGCGCTGGTTGCTCGCATCGTCGCCGACTTCGCTGCTGATCATGATCCCAGCGGCGAGCGAGCCTGGCTTGCCGAGATGGACGGGCATCGGGTCGGTTGCGTGTTCTGCGTACGCAAGGACAACGAGACGGCCCAGCTCCGTATCCTGCTAGTCACCAACGACGGCCGTGGCCACGGGCTTGGCCGCCGATTGGTCGTCAAATGCATCGACTTCGCGCGTGCCGCCGGATACCGCCGACTGGTGCTGTGGACCAATGATCCGCTTGCTGCCGCCCGACATCTTTACCTTGCTGCCGGCTTTACTCTCGTCGACGAAGCGCCGCACCACAGCTTCGGCATCGACCTCGTCGGTCAGAACTATCAGCTCGATCTGGTCGGAGACAGGAGCTAGACCGACGCAACTCGCGAACTCCACGCGACCTACGTGGCCAAGCTGCTTTCGAGTCACACGGCCGCGAATGCGCTCAATTGGCGGATTCGGCCTCCATTCGCGGCCTTGTGCGGACAGACCCGCAAAATTGGCCGCGGGCCGGCACGCGCCGTCAGCGTCAGGTGAGTCCGCTATCCGTTCAGTCCGATGATGTTCCGACGCGGCCGACGTCCGCGGGGCCGTCTCGCATGTCACAGGCTGCCGGGCTGTCTCGTCTTGGTGGCGAGAGTTCCCGGATTGGGAGGGTGACGGTCATGCGGGTGTTCGTGGCGGGCGGGACGGGGGTGATCGGGAGGCGGTTGGTGCCGCAGCTGGTGGCCCGTGGCCATCAGGTGACGGCGACGACGACGAGCCCGGCCAAGCTGGGGCTGCTGGAGCAGTTGGGCGCCGAGAGTGTTGTGATGGACGGGCTGGATGCGGCGTCGGTGGGCGGGGCGGTGGCCGCAGCCTCCCCGGATGCGATCGTCAATCAGATGACGGCGCTGTCCGAGGCGCATGCCGGCAAGCCCAACCTGAGGAAGGCCGACCGTTTCTTCGCCGGCACTAACCGGCTCCGCAGTGAAGGTATCGATCATCTGCTGGCCGCGGCCGAGGCGAGCGGTGTCTGCCACGTCGTCGCGCAGGGCCACGCCAGCATGAACGGCATCCGCCAGGGCGGCTGGGTCAAGACCGAGGAGGATCCCTTGGAGGTGCTGGAGGGGACGAAGGCGATTAACCATCTCGAGGATGTGGTGGTCAGGGCCGGCGGCGCGGTGCTGCGCTACGGCGCCTTCTACGGGCCAGGCGCCAACGACGATCAAGTCAAGCTCGTGGGCAAGCGGCTGTTCCCGCTCGTCGGGGGTGGCACCGGCTATGTCTCGTGGATTCATGTCGAGGATGCGGCGAGCGCTACCGTGCTGGCGGTGGAGCAGCAGGCGACGGGCGTGTTCAACATCGTCGACGACGAGCCGGCCCCGGTCAGTGAGTGGCTGCCCTATCTCGCGGAGTGCGCCGGAGCCAGACCGCCCCGGCGGCTCCCCGCATGGCTGGCCCGGCTGCTGGCCGGTGAGATGGCGGTGGGGATGATGACCGAGGGCCGCGGCTTCTGCAACGCCAAAGCCAAGCGGGAGCTCGGCTGGCAGCTGCGCTACCCCTCATGGCGACAGGGCTTCAAGAAAGAGCTGGCGTGACGCGGGCTGAGGAGTTCGAGGAGTTGCGGTCGCTGCTGTTCGCAATCGCCTACCGGATCCTCGGCAGCGTGACCGAGGCCGAGGACGCGGTCCAGGAGACCTGGCTGCGCTACGAGGCCTCCTCGACACAACCCACGTCGACCAAGGCATTCCTCTCGGCCGTGGTCACCCGGATCTCGATTGACGTACTGCGGTCGGCGCGAGTCCGGCGGGAGGCCTACGTCGGGCCGTGGTTCCCTGAGCCGCTGCTGACCGACCCCTATGAGGACCCGGCGCGGTCGGCGGAGTTGGCGGACTCAGTGTCGATGGCGGCCCTATTGCTGCTCGAGCAGTTGACCCCGCTCGAACGGTCGGTCTTCGTGCTACGGGAGGTGTTCGGGTTCGGCTTTCGGGAGATCGCAGCTGCGGTCGGGCGTTCGGAGCCGGCGTGCCGCCAGCTCGCGGTCCGGGCGCGGCGCCACATGGAGGTCGGGCGCCGTCGATTCGAGGCGGACCGCCGGGAACGCGATGAGCTGGCGGCGCGCTTCTTCGCTGCCCTCCGGGATGGCGACGTCGACGGACTGAGGCAGCTGCTCGCTGCCGACGTCTCGATGGTCGGAGATGGCGGAGGCAAGGCGCCTGCGCTTCCCAGGAGCGTGGTCGGTGCCGACAACGTGGCCCGCGTGCTCGCCTCGATCTTCCCGGTACTCGCTAAGATCGAGGCGAGCATGGAGCCACGGGAGCTGAACCGCCAGCCGGGCGTGATCATTCGCGATCACGACGGCAAGGTGGTCGGCACGATGACGCTAGACGTGCTCGATGGGCAGATCCAGACGATCCGCTCGGTGGCCAACCCCGACAAGCTCAGGCACTTGGGTCCCGTAGCGGACGCCTGGGCGATTGCACGGGAAGTGAAGCAGGCTCGCCGGCCCAAGGACTGACCGCGCGCAATCAATCCGGCAGTTGAGTGCGTTCCACGAGGCGACTGCGAATCTGCACCGAACCTCTCTCAGCCGTCGCGGCTAGCTGGCGTCGCCATGCCTGCTCAACGCCGGCAATGCCTACCGGTTCGTGATGAATTCCTTCGGAGCCCGAAGAGCGCCGCCGATAGTCAGGCGCCTTACTAGCTCGTATGGCCGACTCGGTCATCGCCATGTTCGACCACCTCGGGCGCTCGTGCGGTGCCTGCGGCTACGCCGATGTAGCCCCACGTGTGCCGCTCTACGGTGGGGTTGTCGGTGTCTGTGCCTACAAGCTCCCAGGGTTGACGGCGAGGATCGGCGGCGAAGAGTCGGCACAGCAGCCAGGCGACCGGTCTGAGCGCCACCGCCTCGCCGGCCTGGCCCGGTTTAGCGGGGTATCCGGCGTCCATGATCGCGATTCGGCCACCGGGACGGACGAGGGCGAGCATCGCCTGCCAGGCGCTGCGCCAGTCAGAGATCACAGTGAGACCCAGCGTGCAGAGCACGGCGTCGAACCCGGCTGACGGCGGAGCATTGCCTCCCTCGTCCGGCAGCCGCAGGGTCAGGTTTGTGACATCTGTCTCGACGAGTTCCACGTTGCTCCAGCGATGGTGGGCTGCTCGCTCGCCGGCCTGTTGAAGCATGCGTGGAGACCGGTCTACGCCAACGAGTCGGCCAGAGGGTCCGATGCGTTGCTCTATGTACTCGTGGTTTCTTCCCGTGCCGCACGCAACGTCGAGGACGGTGGCTCCTGGCCGCAGTTGCAGAAGTTCGATGGCGCGCGCCCGGGCGGTTGCGTAGAGCATGGCTTCGCCGCTCACCCGGTCGTAGGCAGGTGCCAGCAGCTCATATAGCCAGCGTCCGGGGTCGGCCAGAGGCCCGGGCCTGAGTGACGGCATGTCATTCCTATCCGTGTCGAAGTCCAGCTGTTGTCAGAGGTAAGCGAGGGCTTCGCGGACCGTGATCCGTGACGCGCGGGTCGCGGCGGCGTTGGTGGCGAGCGCGGATCCGAGGACGGCAAGGACCAACCAGATAACGACCGCGGGTAACGAGATCCGGTAGGGCAGTGGAGCATCCATGAAGAGGTTGCCCAGCCCGGCACCAAGTACGGCGGTCAGGCCGAGTGCGGGCAGCACCGCCACCACGCAACTCGCCACGCCGATGAACACCCCTTCCATGACGACAACCCTCCGCACTGCCTTGGGTTGGGCGCCGATGGCGTGCATGACGCCGAATTCGCGGGTCCGGTCGAGGATGTTGGCGCTCATGGTGGATGCGAGTCCGATGCCCCCGACCGCGCCCATCGCGATCGCGATTGCAAGCAGGATGGCGACGAGCGGACCCATGTGGCCTTCGCTGGACGTGTTGGCCCGGCTGACCGAGGTTGACGACTTCACGGCGATCCCCGCTGCGGTGAGAACCTGATCCACCTCGGCTGCGACGCTGGTGCGGGTGCCCTCGTCATGGCTGCTCGTCGCGATCCGCAGCAGGTTCACGTGCTCCGGGCGGTCCAGCGCCGCGGCGAGACCAGCTGCGGTGGCGTACGTGCCGCCGCTTCGGTCCTCGACGATGCCGACGACCCGCCATGTCGTGGCGTTACCGTCGATGGACAGCTGAACGTTGTCGCCGACCTGTGTGGCGGGAATGTTGTCGTCGCGGGCGATCTGACTGAGCACGATGGCCCCCGGCTCCTGCTCCTTCAGCCAGCGACCAGCCTTCAGGTGGGGGCGGGTGAACATGCTGCTGTCGGTAGGCACGGCGGTGATCGAGACCCGACCATGCCCCTGATCGGGGTAGGTACGGGTGATCGGGACCTGGCCGGCGGCGGTAAGGCCGACGTTGGCCACCCTCAGGCCTTCCACTTTCGTGACGTGCGGCAGCGCCTCCAGTGCCTCGCGGACCCCGCTCATAGCGGTTGGGTCCGCGAGTTGCACCTCGACATCCCAGACCCGGAGGTCGCGTTGCTCCTCGGCCACTGCTGCCATGCCGTCACCAAGAGAGATGCCGGTGACGAACACGATCCCGGCCCCGGCCAGCAAACCCACGGCGAGCAGGAATCTGGCTGGGCGTCGAACCATGTTGCGCAGCGCTAGCAGCACCGTCCGATCCACCCCTCCCCCTCGGCTGAGCCGCCCGAGTGCACTGGTCGCCGCGCTCGGCTTGGCGCTGCCACCGTGGTGGTCGATCGCCGCCCGCACCGTGATCCGGCTGGCCTTGAGCAGCGGCATCAGCGTCATCAGCAACGGAAGAAGGAGACCGACACCGATGACGATCAGGTAGGTCCACCAGTCCGGCGCGAGGCTTGTTGGCTCGATACCCAGCATCGACAGGATCTGGCTCGCCAGGAGTCGGCCGCCCCAGATGCCTGGGACGATGGCGACCATCGTGGCAGCCAGGGCGACCACTAGCGTCATGATCAAGTACATCCGAGCTACCCGCCCGGAGCGGGCCCCGATCGCCTTCATGATGCCGATCTGCGGGATCTGCTGGGTGAACAGCGTGTTGAGCATGTTGGCAACCAGGAATGTGCTGAGCAGCAGCGCAGCGGCACCCCCGCCGAGTAGCGACAGGAGAAGCACGTCTGCCTGGAATTGGTGCGGATGCGCCTCTGGCGGCGGCACCTGGATCTCTCGGACCTGAAAGCGGTAGCTGCCGGTCAGCCACTCGCTCAATGCAACGGCATCGGCACTGATCTCGCCGCGGTCACTACTCGGGGTCTGGGTACCAGGTGCCGCGAACTGCACCTTGAGCTGGTCCAAGAGCGGCTGAGTCGTGCCGACGCCCAGTGCCGCCGTGGAGAGGTACGCGTGGCCGCGCTGTTCCTGGCTCGAGGGCGCCAGGCTCGGGTCGTATACGGTGCCGGCGATGCGAAGGTCCATGGGCTCCCCGCCCGGTCGTTGCAGCCTCACCACGTCGCCGACCGAGGCATTCAGCAGGGTGAGTGTGTCGCGACTCATGAAGATATCCCCCGGAGCTGGCGGCCAGCTGCCGCGCTCGATGTCGAACCGCGCGACGTCCAGCGGGTCGTTCGGCGTCGCCGCGAACACCTGCACCGGTACGTCCCGGGACTCACCGTTGATCTCGACCTGACTGTCGAATTGTGTACGGCCGGTAGCGGCCAGCACGCCCGGCCGTTGTCGGGCACCGGCCACGATCGCCTGCATGCTCTGCGTGTCGACGGCATCCTGGAACTGCAGAGTCGCCGACGCCGGTTCGGTGCCGAGATAGGCGGCGCGCGCCTCCCGGCCGACCGTCGACCAGGCATACAGCACGGCGCCGCAGACCGTCAGACTGGCAGCGATCGCGATGGCCATCAGCAGGAAGCGCGACCAGTTGGCCCGCGAGTCCCGGACCAGCTTGACACTGAGCAAGCTGCTCATGAGCTCACCATCGGCGCAATCATCTGGTCACCGACGATCCGGCCATCGCGCACCGACACCTCACGACTGACAATCGACCGGATGTCGCGCTCGTGCGTGACGACAACGATCGTGCGACCTTCGGCGTTGAGATCGGCAAACAGCTCCAGCACGGCGTCGGCGGTGCCGGAGTCGAGGTTTCCTGTCGGTTCGTCGGCCAGGAGCAGCGGTGGATCATTCGCGAGTGCCCGCGCGATCGCCGCCCGCTGCTGCTGGCCACCTGAAAGCGTGGCCGGCAGCTTGTCAGCCTGGTCCGCGATCCCGACCCGGTCCAGGAGCGCCTCGGCGCGCTGGCGGCGTTCACCGGCCAGGCCCTTCTTGGCGAAGTCCATCGGCAGCATGACGTTCTCGACCACAGTCAACGTGGGGAGCAGCTGAAAAAACTGGAAAACCAAGCCAACGTTGTTACCGCGCCATGCCGCAAGGGCCGCCTCCGACAGTCTGCCGAGATCGACGCCAGCCACCCGTACCGTGCCGGAGGTCGCGCGGTCGATCCCGGCCAACAAGTTCAGCAGCGTGGTCTTGCCGCTGCCGGACCGGCCCACGATGGCAACGAACTCGCCCTCCCGGACATCCAAACTGATCCCGCCGAGACCGACGACCTCGGACCCACCGAGCGGATAGGTCTTGACGGCATCGGTGATGTGAACCGCGAGGTACGGATCGGTCATGGGCGTCATCTCCCGTTACGAGTCGTCGTTGGAGCCCTTCTGAACAAGCCAGATTTACAATACATAATGTATGTTTTAAATACAAACTGTCATATGTGATGCATACTGTATGCTTGGGGAATGCCCAAGCTGTGGAACGAGACCATCGCCGAGCACCGGCGCGACGTTCGGGCCGCGATCCTCGATGCCACCTGGGAGCTGGCGACAGAAAAGGGTTTGACCTCGATGACGATGTCCCACATTGCTCAGAAGACTGGAATCGGGCGGGCAACGCTGTACAAGTACTTTCCCGACGTCGAGGCGATCCTCCTTGCCTGGCACCAGCGACACATCGAACAGCATCTGGCTGAACTCACCCAGATCAGGGACCGGCATGGTGACCCTCTGGAAAGACTCCGAGACGTGCTGATGCAGTACGCGATAATCGCCCATCGCCGCGGCATCCATGCCATGGATCTGATGACGTTCCTGCACCGGGACCAGCACGTCAATGTGGCCGAACGTCAGGTCGAGCGCGTGATCCGCGACCTGTTGGCAGAAGCCGCAGCGGCGGGCGATATCCGCCGCGATGTCGACCCGGAGGAGCTCGCACGCTACTGCCTACATGCCCTCACCGCGGCCAGCAGCATGCCTTCCAAGCCGGCAGTGAAACGCCTAGTCGCCGTCACCATGAGCGGGCTCCACAACCAAGCTGAGCGCATCGGCTCGCCCGAGTCGTTGCCCCTCGGCAGAGGCGACGACCAGGGACAGCGGAGGTAGGCACGGTCACGCTTGCAAGCTTCCGGATCTCGCTAGGGCGTCGGTTCTGGCCCGGCTCGTGGCTGTTCTCCTCGGCCTCGACTTCGCCGGGCGCAGTCGCCGATCGCTTCGGTGCTCTCGGAGGATCGGCTACGGTCGCTAGGCGTTCTGGGTCACGAGCGCCAGCAGGTGCTGGGCTAACACGGCCGGCTGGTCCTCGCTGAGGAGCACGTAGGCGTCCGCAACCTCGATTAGCGGGGCGTCCAGCAGGCCGGCCAGACGGACGCCATGGTCGCGGGGCATCACCTTGTTCTCGGGTGACCAGATCACCAGTGCCGGGCGATCGAAGCGGTTCAGCGCCTCCGTGGCGGCTACGCAGTCAGCCTTGGGCCACGCGCCTCGGGCGTAGGCCAGCAGGTCGCGGCGGATCCGGTGGTCGGCGAGACCGGGAGCGGTCCAGCCTCGAACGATCGCGTCGGGAAGGGGCCGCTTGACCATCCAGCCCATCATCAGTGGTGTGCGGCGGATCCAGCCCACCCGGAGCAAACGCAACCCGAGAGTCGCGCTGAGGTCGGTAGTTGTACCCAAAGTCGTGGTCCGTCCGGGGAGACCCGGGGGGAAGTTGTCGAACGCTTCGGTTGGGGTGACGACCAGCCGGCCGATCCGCGCGTCGCGGCTCTCGGCGGTCAGGAACAGCGGTCCGCCCCAGTCGCTGACCACCAGCGTCACGGCGGCTGGAGGCTTTGAGCCTCGGGGGCGACCTGGTGTGCGCGTGGCTCCAAGCCCAAGAAGACTTCCCGGCCGTCCGCCGCCGGTTGGGTTGACCGGTGATGCGCCTCGACGAGGCGATCCCAGAGTGGGATTTCCGTGAGCGCCACCACAGAGTGGTGCGGGATGCTCGCGTCGGCGTCCCTCCACTGGGTAACGGTCGCGTCCCTCGCTAGCACTCCTTACTGCCGTCGACATTTACCGGCGCGAGCCCGGACCGCGTCGAGCCACGCCGGCACAGGCTTCGTCCCCAAGAGGCAGGCACAGCGATCGCGATCACGGAAGCCGAGATGGTGGCGGCACTTCACCTCGGGACGCTACCTAGTGCCCGGCATGGTGTCGGTTGACCCGTGCGGCGATTTGATCGAGTCCGAGTCGGAAGGTCGAGGTCGCGGGCCGCCAGTGCAGTTCTGTCTTGGCTTTGTCATTGGCGATGCAGATGCCGCCTCGGAGGACGGCGTGAGCGTAGGGGGCCACCAATGCGAGCAGCCACGACGGAACGGTGCGGGGGCTCGGCGCGCCGAGTTTGCGGGACAGGTAGCCGACGAAGTCGGTCCAGCTCACCGGTTCGTCATCAGCGACGTTGTAGGCCTGGCCGGCCAGACCGTCCTCCAGCGCAGCCACCGTCGCCGATACCGCATCATCGACGTGAACCCACGACAGCGGCGAAGCGCCAGCGAGCACTGGGAGCTTTCGCCTCGCGACTCCGTCGACAAGGGTCCAGCTGGCTCCAGCGCCGTAGAAGAGGGCGTAGCGGAGGGCAATGCCCTGAAGGTCCGCGGCGGTGAGGACTTGCTGCTCGTTGTCCCGCATTGCGGCTAGGTGCCGTTCGAATGGGCTGTTTCCCGGAGGCGCGAACGGGTCTTCCTCCCTTCGCAGCCGAGACCCTTGGTCGGCGTAGCCGTAGCCGAACATCATCGATTGGATGACGAATCGCCGGGCACCGATTTCACGGGCCACCTCCAGCAGATTCGCAGTTCCCTGCGTGCGAAGGCGATTGGTTATCGCCATGTCCCGATGCCTGGCCGGTGGCTTCTTCAGAGAGGTCAGCTCGCTGATGATTGCGTCGGCCTGACACCCGTCGACAGCGCGCAACAAGGCAGCCCGATCGAGCACGTCGGCGGTGATCCAGCGCACCCGCGTCTCCTTCCGATCACCGCCGGTACCGTCATGGTGTCGCAAGCCGATGACGTCGTGTCCTCGGGCGAGCAACGCCGCCAGCAGAGGCACACCGATCGTCCCGGTCGCGCCAGCAACGAAGACCTGCACAGTTGCTCCTCAACATCAGTCGGCGGTACGCCGGGGCGTCACCGTCGCACTTACTCTTCGTCGAGATAGACGTGCCGGCTGTTGGATCTGTGACGGAGCCTGACGGCGCTTCCACTCGCTTCGGCCCCCGAGCCACGAGCTGAGCCCTCGAGGGCATGCCAGCTGCCGACTCCCCCCGGCCTCCGCGTCGCGCGGCTCTGCCCGCCGTGGACCGCCTAGTCGGAGGTGAGCTGGTTGCAGTTGGGTGAGGTGGGGAGTGGCAGCGGGGATGCGACGGCACGCACTGGGTACCGGTGAACATTCGCCCGGCCTGCGCCGACATGTCGGCGCCGATCACAATCGCGCGTGTGTTGCCTGGGACACGATTCACCCGCCGCTGCCCTTATCTATCAACACAGCAACCGGGTGGCCGACGAGGCGATTGCGGCAGCCGTCGAGGTCCGGCTAGTGCAGCGCAAATCCCGGCGCTCCCCGAACGTCGTGGGGCCCGTGGAGGGTCCGACCGAGCCGCAGTTGGGCCGGGACCTTCCGGGAAACAATTCCTGACCGGGGGTGATCCTTGGGAGCGGATGA
>Ga0307288_10000389_pt1 | contig 15001 bp, 7 predicted proteins | sample ER_DNA_142_FD_194469 | JGI IMG/M metagenome (GOLD analysis project Ga0307288, IMG submission 194469) | Bulk soil microbial communities from the East River watershed near Crested Butte, Colorado, United States - ER_DNA_142 | ecosystem: Environmental > Terrestrial > Soil > Floodplain | place: USA... | reverse complement strand
GTCGATGACGTGGTAATCATCGAACGCCAGCACGGTGGGATCGGCGGTGGTGTCAAGGTGGTTCACCATGCTGACCAGAACCTCGTCGGCCGAGAAGCCGCGGTCCGCATCCATCAACGCCAGCGCCTCCACACCCAGGCGCGAGTCGGTTGCCCGAAGAGCCGCAACGACATGAGCCAGGAAGCGTGACAGGTCCGAGTCGCCCTCGTCCAGCGCCAGCCAGCCCACACGGAGCGACTTCTCCGAACGCCTCGAATCTGCAGTCGCCAGCCACTGAGTCAAGAATGTCGTCTTACCAAACCCAGCCGGGGCGGCGATCAACACGAGTCGTGGCATCGAGCGCGAATCAGCCCACAGCTGGTCAGTAAGGCGAGGTCTGGGCACCAGCTGTCGCCGGGCAGCTGGCACGTGCAGCTTCGTGCCAACAACCGGCATGTGCACAGGGTAAATGCGGACCCTGCCACGAAGTCACTCTGTCGACCGGGCATCGCCTCATCGAGTGAGCCACGGCGCAGTGGCCAGCGGCTTCGACCCAGCGCCTTGAGACGCGGGAACGGCCTGGCCCGTCATGCCGCGATTGCACAGCTGGACCACTATGCACGCGGAACACTTCTCCACCGACCGATGGGAGAAGGTCGCGTGGGCCGAGGGCCACATCGTGGCGACGGTCGTGCACGGGCAGCGAGAATGCTGTGCTGGCCTACACGTGGAGCCGCCGGTCATGCCGACCGCAAGGTGGGCGGTACCACGTCGATGGACACCATCTTCCGATACCGCGGCTGCGTCGATGCGGCGTCGATTCGCTGCCCAAGAGGCCCAGCCGCGGCATGCGCTCCTCCTGGCTGGACAGCTCCGCGGCAACCACGCGTCGCGTAAGCGTTCATGTGGACCGCCCCGATCTGACCGGCAAGCGTGGTCCGCGGGCCTCAGGGGACGCCCGGTGGGTTGCTGCGCCGACTGCGCGGTGTGACAGCGTCGAGGTCACTCTCGGGGGCACGCATCACCAGCGGTACCAGGAGGCGCCCTACGGGCAAGAGCACCAACCAACACAGTGCCGCCGGTAGAAGGCCGAAGAAGGCCGCTCCTATGGACAGCAGGAAAACGGCTGAGGTGACGACGGCCCGGGCGGTGAAACCGCGCAGCTGGCTCGGCCGCAGCGCGGGGTCCGTCAGCTGGCGGCCGACGCCGTAGAGCCAGGTCACGGTGAGGGCGATACTGCTGACGGTCATGCTGGCCGCGTAGAAGACGACAGGGAAGTTGTCGGCCTCCTCGAGGCGTGCTCCAAGGACCGCAGTGGGGAAGGGCATGAAGCACACGGTCATCAGGCTGATGAGATTCAGCCAGATGAGGCCGTGGTCGAAACGGCGGAGCAGGCCGAACATCGTGTGATGGGCGATCCAAAACTGTCCGATGACGAGAAAGCCCACGACGAAGCTGACCACCTTGGGCCACTGGCTGAAGACTTCGTGCTGCAGATCCTGTGCCTCCGTTGGTATCTCGATCTCCGCAGTCAACGGCAGCACCAGAAGGGTGATGACGATGGCAAACACCGCATCACTGAAGAAGACAAGGCGATCCATGCCCTGCGACTGCGAGGCGTCCGAGATCTCCATGGGCGCCGGCCCTCCTGTTCCCGTGCCAATGCGCGAGCCCCAGCGGGTCATTCGCACCCACGTCGAGCCCATGGGTTTCGGCCAAGCAAGAGGCTAGGCGACCACGAGCCACGACCGCCAGCCCAGGCGACAGTGTCCGCTGAAGGGTGCCGCCCCGCCAGGTCAAGAAGACCGAGCAGCGCGGAGTCACTCAACCCAGCACGACACCGGGGACGTTTGGGCGGAGATCGCCCGAATCTCGCTCGATCATGGCTACCAGGGAACGGACCATCTGGTGGTCTCTGTCGGGTGTCCCGCGGCACCATACGGCGAGGTATCGGCCGCGGACTACCTGCTGTGGACCATGGCCGAGGAGTCAGAATCGTGGCCTGATCCGCCTTCGCTCCAGCATATCCGCAGGGTGGCGTTCACGACTGGTGGCTAGGGTCCGTTACCCGGGTCTACCCATCTGAAGCACCTCGTCCCCGCGCGAGGTAGCGGACCAACTTTCACCGTCCGGAGGGCTGACCTACCAGGAAGCGATCCCGTTGGCTGGCGGATTCAGCCATTCCGGAATTCATGATGCAGAAGACCTGGGGTGAATGTGGAGTCCATGATGATTGGGACACCCGACCTCGTATAACCGCAGATCTCCTCCTGGCAGTGACACTCCCGACCGCCACGCTGTCGGGTCGTTCGTCCGCGCCACCCCCATCTACGGCGGCGCCTCCGACGACCAGCACCTCCGCCCGTGTGACAACCACCACGACGACCACACCCGCGGCTAAGACTGGCTCGGAGCCTGCAGCCTCGGGAATTTGTCAGGACGCCACGGGGGACGGTCGCTCCAGCGACTTGACTACGGTGACCCGATCAAGAGCCGGCACCGACCTGAGGGTCGTTTGGACGGTCAAGTCATGGTCCAAGCAATCGGCTGGGTTCTTCCTGAACGTGGCTAGCGCGGACGGGTCCGCCGCCGGCCAGCTCGGAGTCAAGTACGAGGCAGGCCAGCAGATCGGCTACTTCATGTTCGACTCGACCAGAAACATAAACCTGCCCGGACACACCCGAAGGCCCGCAGGCGTACGGCCGTGTTGGCCTCGTTAAATGATTTCGAGGTGACTATCCTCAACGCCGGCGCCGGTAGAGGCGTTCATCAAACAAGCAGATTGACGGGCGCCGACCCGACCTTCACCGCCGACTCGACGTGATCCCCGACCGCCGGCATGATCGTGCTTTCGTTGTTCGAGTTGGTTGGACCCGACGCATGTGTGGCGTGGATGGCTGTAGTTCTTGGGGGTTCGTATGCGAATTCTGCACGACCATCGTCGGGCCGCGGCTCTTGGCGCGGTCATCGTCCTTTTGACGTCAGCCACACTCGTCACCGTCAGCGCCCCGGCTCATGCGGCTGCGCCGACAATTACCCGGTCGACGCGTGGCCCGCTACCGACCATGCCATATGGCGGCCCGAACGTTCCCTGTGCCAACGGAACGCAGTCAGAGCCGAGTGCCTCGCGGCAGTTGCGGATGAGCCTGTGCTGGCAACAGCGGTCGTGTGGGGTGGCAGCTGATCCGCGGCCAGCGGCGAAAGGCTGATCGAGCAACGTCTTTCGGCCAACATGGCGGTCACTCTCGGGGAGCTCCGTCGCGCGGTCCGGATCAGCCCCAGGCCAGCGCCGGTGACCGGACAGATTGGTAAAGTCACGAGCTGAGCAGTTGGTGCGGACCCGGTGCACGCTGGGGGTCACCAGTTTGTGCCGCAGTACTCGAGGATGCGCGGTGGCGGAGAAGCGGTCCAGCGCCAGAAGCGGAGCAGCCGCCGGGCGCGTGCCGATCCCCGCGCATTTGCGCCCTCGCCCGGCCCTGGACTACCAGCTCGACAAGAAGCCGGAGCGCCGAGTCCTCTGGGTGCTGCGCAGTCTGACGCCCGGCCTGGACTACCTCACCACGAGGTACTCGCGGCGGTGGCTTCGCGCGGACAGCGTTGCGGGGGTGGCCGTGGCCGCATACCTGATCCCGCAGGTGATGGCCTATTCGGCGATCGTCAATGTGCCTCCGGTGGCGAGCCTGTGGGCGGCGCTTGCGGCGATCGTCGCCTATGTCGTGCTGGGCAGCTCGCGGATCCTGTCCTCCGGCCCAGAGTCCACGATCGCCCTGATGACCGGCGTGGCGATCGCCCCGCTGGCCGCGCAGAACCCTGAGCGCGCCGTCGCCTTGAGTGCCGCTCTCGCGCTCATCGTCGCAGGGTGGGCTCTGGTGGCTCGGCTGCTGCGGGCCGGTATCGTCGCCGAACTCTTGTCCACCCCGCTGCTCGTGGGTTACATGGCCGGCGGCGCCGTACTGATGGTCGTCGGCCAGCTCGCCAAGGTGACCGGGACCTCCTTCGAGGGCGACACGATCGTCGAGGATCTGCGCGGTTTCCTGGGCGTCGTGACGGAGACCGACTGGCTGACGATCACCGTCGCCGCGAGCACGCTGGCGGTCATCCTGCTTCTGGGCTGGTTGGCCCCGTCGTTGCCCGGGCCGCTCATCGCAGTGGTGCTGGCCACGATTTCATCGGTCGTGTTCGACCTGGGCTCGTATGGGGTTGCGTTGGTGGGCGAGGTCCCTTCGGGGCTGCCCGTGCCGGGGCTGCCCGACGTGACGTTCGAGGATGTCAAGATGCTCCTGCTCGCCGGCCTGGGCATCACGATCGTCGGCTACAGCGACATCATGCTCATCGCCCGGGGATTTCCTCTCGCCCCCGCCGAAGGGGAGACTGCGGCCGACCTTCGGCCCGATCCGCAGTCCGAACTCGTCGCAATGGCGGGTGTGCAGGCGATGGTCGGCGTCTTCAGCGGTTATCCGGTCTCCGGGTCCGGGTCGCGGACGGCGCTGGCGATCGCCGGTGGCGCGCGCAGCCAGGTCTACTCGCTGGTCGCCGGGCTGTGCGTCGTCGCCGTCTTGTTCTTTGCCGGTCCGCTGATGGCGCCGCTGCCCTGGGCGGCCCTGGGGGCGGTGGTCTTCTACGCGGCTGGCAAGCTCGTGTCCATCCCGGAGTTCCGTCGCCTGTGGCGGTTCCGCCGGCGCGAATTCGTCCTGGCCGTGGTCACACTGGTCGGCACCGTCCTCATTGGCATCCTGCAGGGCGTCGTTCTGGCCATCGCACTCAGTCTGCTCGAGATGCTGTTCCGGCTGGCCCGCCCCCACGAGGGTGTTCTGGGGCGGGTACCGGGCGTCGCCGGCATGCACGATGTGGCCGACTACCCCGACGCGCGGACCATCCCCGGGTGCATGTTCTATCGCTATGACGCTCCGCTGTTCTTCGCCAACATCGGCGACCTACGCGAGCGGGTGGAGAAGCTGCTCGACATCGAGAAGGAGGCATACCCGGACGCCCCGGTGCGGTGGTTCGTGCTGAATGTCGAGGCCAACGTCGAGATCGACATCACCGCGGCCGACGGCCTCCGTGAGCTGGGCCGTGAGCTCGGGGACCGCGGCATCCACCTGGGCCTGGCCCGCGTGAAGAACGACGTGTACGAGCCTCTCGACCGAGCCGGGGTCATCGACGTCATCGGCAAGGAGATGCTCTTTCCCACCCTGCCGGTCGCAGAGGAGAGCTACCTGCGTTGGGCCCTGGCTCACGAACAGGCGCAACCCATCGAAACCCCCGAGCAAGCGATCGAGGACGAACCCGCCGCCAGCTCACTACCCTGGCAACGACCCCACCCCGACGACGACCGACCAACGGGCGCGTCCCAGACCCCGGCCCCCGACACGTAGATCTCGTACTTCTCGCTCGGCGACAACCGACGCCGCCTGCCTTGCCGCTCACCGTTGCAGTGGACATCCCAACCGGCCTCCAACCGCGTTAGGCACGCCGCCACGTGTTGGGCATTTTCCGGACCAAGCGACCGGTTGAGGGCGCAGAACACCGTGCACATCGGGAGGTCGGTATTGAGCTGATCGGGGTTGGCGTTCGATCAGGGAGAACCACACCTCGACCAGGTTCATCCAGGACGCGTGGGTCGGGGTGAAGTGGCACACCACCCGCGGGTTCGCCTCGAGCCAGGCCTTGACGGCGGGGTGTTGTGGGCGGCGTCCATCAGTCCATCAGTCCACCGGGGCGCTGGAGCGGCTGGTGCCGCTGGGGAGGTCGAGGTGTCGGTCCCGGAGAGCGAGCTGCTGCGCAACATCAAGCGAGCCGTTGCGGCAGGGCTCCGCTATCACCGTCCGCGTCGCCCTGAGCTGGTGCGTCAGCGCGAGGGAGTGAGGGTCACCGCCCACTCGCCACTGTTGCTGTCCACGCCAACGTCGTTGGGACCAAAAAACAGCTGCCCGGCGGCCTGGCACTGATAGAACGCCGAGCCGCCGACCACGGTGAAGGGCGGCTTGGCGTCCAGGCTCGCGGTCAGGGCGCTGTGGTTGGCGTTAGGGAGGCCGGGCAGGTTGTACTTGTGCAGGCCGGGGTTCGGGTCGCCGTTCGGCCCGGCCCTTTCCCCCGTGCGGACGTTGTGGACCACCGTGCCGGAGGCGTTGAGCTCGTAGCGATTGCCCGGTTCGCAGGCGACGCGGGCGTCAGTCCAGGCCTGGTTGCCCAGGACCCTTAGCTGGTGGGACACCACCGGGGGCGGCTCGGTCGTCGTGGTCGCCTGGCCTGTGGAGGTGGTCACCGGGGGGGTCACGCTGCCATTGTCGAGATCGGTGGACCGTTGCGAGAACCACCAGGCCAGCCCCCCACCCAGGAGGACGAGGACCAGGGCCACAAGCCAGCCGGCGAACTGGTTCGACCGTGAGGGGCCGGGTCCGGTCGGGATCAGGACGGTGTCGGGCGGCGTGGTCGACGCGCCCGAGCCGACCGGTCCTGCAGGATCCGGGGACTGGGGCAGCGGTTCGGTGACAGGGGCGGTTGTGGTGTCGGCGGACGCCCCGCCCGTGTCTGCCGTGGCGGGCTCCGTCGCGGCGTCTGCCGCCGGCGCGAGCTCCCTCGCGGCGTCCGGCGCGGGCGCGCGGTGAGCGGCGAGCACCTCGGTCGGGTCGGCGCCCGCCGGCGCTGAGCCAGTTGTTGCGGCGTCCGCGCCGGTCGTGGCAGCCCCGGCCGCCTCGCCGCCGGCGCCCGCGAGCCCGGCACCGAGCGCACTCGCTCCGGCGGCCCGTGACGAAGCAGTGGACTCCGGGGTGACGCGTTCCCGCGGTTCGGCCACGGGCTGACGTGTCGGGGGGATCGGGTCCGATCCCGCGATTGGGGGTGTGGCTGCTGGCGTGACGATCTCGAAGACTTGGGTTTGCTTGCCGCGGAGGTACAGGACTGGGGTAATCCATTCCAGCGTCTGGATGCCTAAGCCGATGATGGAGGTCCGGCCGCTGGAGACGGCGTCGTCGACGCCTCGGTTCCTGGCGATGGCGATGTAGAAGCCGTGGGTGAAGGCGATGGCAGCCGGATCCGAGATCTCGAACTGCATCGCGGCAACCGCCGTGACGCCACCCCGGACCAGCGCGGCGGCCGTGCCCGAGAAAAGGTCAAGCTGCCCAGTTGCCGCCCCGGAGCAAGAGTTAAGGACGACTAGGCGGGGCATGGGATGCGCCTGCCGGAGCAGAGTGACGAACTGACGCGCCTCTACAAGGTTGACGCGGTGGTCTTCCTCCTGCTCCAGGGCGAGAACTCCGGTGTCGTTCTCCGAGTCGAAGTCGCCATGCCCGATGAAGTGCACGACGTGCCAGGCCTCCTGATCCTCCAGCAGCATCTCGTGCAGAACGGGCCATGTGGCCGCGGGAGCCCAGCGCAGGTCGATCAGACCAGCGGCGATCGGACGGGCCAGAGAGTGGGCCAGTTGTTCCTGCTCCTTGTCGACATCGAGGCGTGGCAAGCCCCGAGGGGACGAAGCGATCCCGAGAACGCGCAGCGGTGGCTGGACGGTCAGCGGGGGAGGCACCCGGCCGACCGACACATGGCGGACAAGCGGCTCCTCCCGGCACACGTACTCGCCCATTGCCTCGTCATACATCGCCTCCCAAGGCAGGCCGGCCAACAGGGGGTCGTCGATGCGCAGTTCCAGGCGCAAGCCTTGCCCTCGTTCGCTGGCCAAAGCTGAACTGGCTCGATACACCCCCGCCACCTCGCCCGTGCCAAGCAGTGCCGTGAACAACTGCCGGCCAGCCTCACGGACCGGCACTTCCGTCGTGTGAAGCAGACGACGGCTCGCCACCGATGACGCGAGCACCGCCTGCTGGAGCCGATCTCGGCCTCCCAGCAGGCCGTGCATATCCAGAGCGACGGTCGCGGTGGCCTCACCCGCCGGGGAGGCGATCACCTCCACGCTGAACGTCCCCGGGTCGCTTCCCGGACCGATGGCAACCTCGATGACCTGCATCGCACCGTCCGATCTCCGGGATGAAACATGCTAGTCGCACACCATGGGAGAGGCACACAATGGTGACTGCAGGAATGAGCGGCGTTGCCACGCGCTAAATACGAGAATCTGCCCCAGATGATTGGACTCCTTGCCTGTGACGACAAGGTCCTCGCTGGAAGGATGGCCTCTACCGCGCGTGCCAAACAGTGCGGGACAGAGGAGGTCTCCTCTCCATGCACATGGAAGAAGCCAGGATCAGTTGCATACGCCCGTAAAGCGTTAGAGCCGTCGTCTCGGTGAGCGAGAACGGGGCAAATGACTGGCACCCGACGCGGGGCCGGTCGGCACGCCTTTCACCTCGACGTGCTCAGATCAACCGAATGTGGGCTGGCCGCTGCGGCCTGATGTGAAAGCGGGAGGCACACGTGCAGCACACGAAGCGCCTCGACCGGGCGTCGGCGGCCTTGGCCGTCGCAGTGGCGCGTCCGGAAAGGACGGCGCGGGCGGCTGCTTCGGCGTCCACCGCGTCGGTCTTGTCCCGGGTGCGGCGCACATGCTTGTCGGGCTGGTTGACCTCCACCACCTCGATCTTGTGTGACTGCAGCAGCCGGGACAGAGACGCACCGTAGGAGCCCGTGCACTCGAGGCCGGCGCGCCGGACGTCACCCAGCGTCTTCGACCACGCCAACTGGTCTTGGCAGCCCTGGGCCGTGGTCGGGAACTCGCGGGGTCAGACCCGACTCCGGGACGGCACCCCTATGACAAACAGACCGCACGGTTGGAGGCGCTGTTCGCGGTCCAGGAGCATGTCGAGGTCGAGGCCACCTGGGGGATCTACCAGCGGATCATCGGCGCCTACCGCCACCCCGACAGGACCCACGGTGGTCAGCTGATGCGCAAGGTCATCGACGACCTCAGCCACGACGTGCAGGCGGCGTTGACCGAGCTACGACGTCTTGGTCGGACCCTGCGACAACGAGCCGAGGACGTGCTGGCCTACTTCGCCCGTCCCGGCACCTCCAACGGTCCTACCGAGGCGATCAACGGGCGGCTGGAGCACCTGCGCGGCTCCGCCCTCGGGTTCCGGAACCTGACCAACTACATCGCCCGATCACTTCTCGAGGGAGGTGGCTTCCGACCCCACTTACACCCTCAAATCGGATGAGCCCGTTAAGCCCCTGAAAATTCGACACGACGAAGACTGCGGCAGTGCCGTCGGCTTGGTATCCGGCCACAACAAAGGTGTGTCTTTGCGGTGGTGTCGACCGTGACACGATCCCTCGCAGCCAGGGCGTACCTTGTACTCGCAAAACTTCGGCCACGCCTGCGAGATCAAGACCCTGCCGACCCTCCAACCAATCGCATATGAACTCCGCCGTGTACTTGTGCTGGGCTTTGCCAATGCCGGTGTACGTAACTATCCCCTTGGTGTTCGATGTCGCGCCGCCGTCATGCGCCCCCTGCAAGACCTCGGCGACACCGGCCTCATGTTGGCCGATCCGATGAGCGTGATACACCAGAACGGACACTCGGGCACTCTCGCTGAAGTCGGCCGGCGCTCACATCGCCGGCGGTCCATTGACTGCATGGGCCTACCGCGTGACACGTCGTGCGCGCCACAACGTCGGCCCAGCCTCTCTCCCAGTGGGTGATGCGAGCCCCAGGGGGGCCTGGCGAAGATGAACGACAGTCGATTCCCGTGGGAGGCATTGTCATGGCTCGTCCGTTCCAGGGTGTTGTCAATATTGACATCAAAGATTCGGTCCCGGATTGGGAGCCGTATACGCAGCCCATCGCGCCGGAAGGGGCTCCAAACGTCCTCTACGTCGTGCTTGACGATGTCGGCTTCGCAGCCATGGAGCCGTATGGCGGACTGATCGAGACGCCGAACATCAACCGGATCGCGGAGCGAGGACTGACCCACACCAGCTTCCACACAACCGCGTTGTGTTCACCCACCCGCTCCAGTCTGCTGACGGGTCGCAACCACACGACCAACGGCTTGGCGTGCATCACGGAGGCGACCTCAGGATTCCCGAACGCCAACGGGCACATCCCGTTCGAGTGCGCGAACATCGCCGAGGTCCTGAACGACCGGGGCTGGAACACATATCACGTCGGGAAGTGGCACCTGTGCGCGGAGGACGAGATGAACCTTGCCTCGTCGAAGCGCCAGTGGCCGCTTGGGCGCGGCTTCGAGCGCTACTACGGCTTCCTCGGCGGCGAGACGAACCAGTGGTATCCCGATCTGGTCTACGACAACCATCCCGTCCCGCAGCCTAAGTCGCCCGAGGAGGGCTACCACCTCACGGTCGACTTGACCGACAAGGCGATCGAGTTCGTCCAGGATGCGAAGGCGATCGCGCCGGACAAGCCGTTCTTCCTCTACTACTGCCCCGGTGCCGCGCACGCGCCGCATCACGCGCCGAAGGAGTGGGCCGACAAGTACCAGGGCAAGTTCGACATGGGTTATGAGGCCTACCGCGAGAAGGTGTTCCAGCGGCAACAGCAACTCGGAATCATCCCCGAAGGGGCGGAGCTGTCGCCGATCAACCCGTACTCCGACACCACAAGCCACGACGGCAAGCCGTGGTCGGAACTCGACACGGTGCGACCGTGGGACTCACTCTCCGACGACGAACGGCGGCTGTTCGCGCGGATGGCGGAGGTGTTCGCCGGGTTCCTCAGCCATGCCGATCACGAGCTGGGGCGGCTGTTGGACTACCTGGAAGAGAGCGGCCAGCTCGACAACACGATCATCGTGCTCGTCTCCGACAACGGCTCGTCAGGGGAGGGTGGCCCGAACGGCTCGGTGAACGAGAACAAGTTCTTCAACGGCGTCCCTGACACGATCGAGGAGAACCTCAAGTACCTCGACGAGCTCGGCGGACCAAGCACCTTCAACCACTACCCCAACGGTTGGGCATGGGCGTTCAACACGCCGTTCAAAATGTGGAAGCGCTACGCCAACTACGAGGGCGGCACTGCCGACCCCCTGATCGTCGCGTGGCCGCAGGGCATCGCCGGGGCCGCCGGCCTGCGCCCTCAGTACTGCCACGCGATCGACATCGTGCCGACGCTGTTGGAGTGTCTTGGCGTTGAGCTGCCCGACGTCGTGAACGGCTATACGCAAAAACCCATGGAGGGCGTCAGCTTCAAGTCCAGCATGGACAACGCCGAGGAGCCGACACAGAAGCAGACACAGTTCTACTCGATGCTCGGCACCCGAGCGATCTGGCACCAGGGCTGGAAGGCCGCCACCGCGGTACCGGCGGCGCCGGACTCTTGGGGCGACTTCAACCAGCAGCGATGGGAGCTGTTCGACACCCAAGCAGATCCCAGCGAATGTCGCGATCTGACCGAACAGCACCCGGAGAAGCTGCAGGAGCTGATCGCCCTGTGGTGGGCCGAAGCGGGGAAGTACCAGGCGCTTCCGCTCGAGTCACGCGGCGCCGTTGAGATTTTGACCACCGAGCGGCCCCAGCTCTCCAAGCCGCGCACGCGCTACGTCTACTTCCCCGGCGGGGCGGAGGTGCCCGAGTCGGTTGCTCCCAACATTCGCAACCGCTCCTACACCATCGCCGCCGAGATGGACATCGTGACACCCGAAGCCGGCGGCGTCATCTTCTCCCAAGGTTCGCGGTTCGGTGGCCACGCCCTCTACGTGAAGGATGGCAGGCTCAAGTACGTCTACAACTTCATCGGTGAGCGGGAGCAGATCGTCGAGTCAAACGCGACCATCCCGAGCGGCCACGTCGTATTGTCTGCCTCCTTTGACCGGCAAGGCGAGACAATGCCCACCCAGGGCACGCTCAGCCTCTACATCCGCGACCAAAAGGTTGGTGAGGACACGATCCGGACCCAGCCCGGCAAGTTCGGACTCGGCGGCGGCGGCCTGGTTGTCGGACGCTCCGGAGCCGAGCCGGTCACCCACGACTACTCAGGCGAACCGCCCTGGCCGTTCCTCGGCGGCACAATCGAACGCCTCGTCATCGACGTCAGCGGCGAACCCTTCGTCGACCTGGCCGCAGAAGCCCGCGCCGCGTTCGCACGCCAGTAACTCGACCCCCAGCGGATTCGATCCAGGTGTACGGACCACGGGGGTTGGTGACAGGGCGAGCCTGCTGGAGATGAGGAGGACATCCGGGTGGGGTGGGGCTGTCTGACGGCGACACCGACACCCTGGAGGGCCTCATGTCCCACCGTAATGCTCCTTGACACCGACCGGGCGGCTGGCCCGGTGCGTGGTCGATGACCGGTGGCCGTTGCGGCGGGCGGCGGACCGGTTCGGCGTGTCGGTGACCACCGCGCAGCGTTGGGCCAACCGGTACCGGCTGCACGGCCGGGACGCGATGACGGACCGTTCGAGCCGGCCGAAGCACAGCCCGGGTCGGCTGGGCCGGCGCAGCGAACGGCGGATCCTGGGGCTGCGGGTCTGGCGCCGGTGGGGGCCGGCCCGGATCGGGTTTCGGCTGCGGCTGAACCCCTCGACGGTGCACAAGGTGCTGGACCGGTACGGCGCGCCGCCGCTGGCCTGGACCGACCCGGGCACCGGGGCCCGGCTGCGGGCCACCCCGAAGCCGTTGCGTTACGAACACCCCGCCCCCGGTGAGCTGGTGCACATGGACGTCAGGAAGCTCGGCCGGATCCCCGACGGCGGCGGCACCGGGTGCACGGCCGGGCCCGGGGCAGGCGGATCAAGAAGAAGAGCAGCAAACCCGGAACGGCGTTCATCCACCACGCCCTGGACGACCACTCCCGGCTGACCTACAGCGAGATCCTCGACGATGAACGCAACGAGACCGTATGCGCGTTCTGGCAGCGTGCCAACGCCTACTTCGCCTCCTGCGGGATCACCGTCAAGAGGGTGCTGACCGACAACGGATCGGCCTACCGGTCACGCCAGTTCGCCGACACCCTCGGCCCCATCACGCACAAGCGGACCCGGCCCTACCGGCCACGGACCAACGGCAACGTCGAACGGTTCAACCGCACCCAGGAACAAGAGTGGGCCTACGCCCACCCCTACCGCACCGAGAGCGAGGGTGTGGCCGCGTTCCCGGCCTTCCTCCACACCTACAATCACCACCGCGGCCACCACGCTCCAAGGCGCCGCCAGCCGACCGCGTACCCAACCCCACCGGGCTCAACACCTAGATCACCTGGCCCGGCGACGAGCAACGCCTGCAGCGGCCCGACGACATCTGGCCGGTCCAGGAGAAGCGGTACACGCAAATGCCGCCTGGTGAGAGTCTTTGGGGCTGTCAGCGCTCAGCACCCATCGCAAGCACGTGCCGCGAGGAGGCCGTTGCACATCCCGGCTCGCCTCTGTTGTCATCAGTTCCTTGTGTCGCTAGAAGAGCGGTTGCCATCCGGGACCGTTGCGACCGGGTTGGACATCGGTCTCGCCCTCGAGCCAGGCGAGGAAGTTGGGGTCGCGTTCGCGCAGGAACGTCCGCGACCATGGGTGACGGATCCGCGCGAGGTTGCGAGCATTCGACGCCAGGCGGCCGTCGTGAGCCCAACCCGTCGAGGCGGCCCACTCGTCGACGGCCGCATTCCATCTCCGACGGGCCGACAACCATCGGGATCGGCCTCGGGCTCGCTGAAGAGTCGAGGCGCGTGCTGCCCGTCCTAATCGCACGGCCTGGCCCTGTCCGCACCGCGCTCGTTGGCCGTACCTACGGGCGCCCGGTGCTGAGCGTGTCGTGCGACGGATCTGCGCGATGCCCGTCCGGCCTACGCGACGTGGGTGGCGGCCGCGCTGAGAGCTGCGATCGCGCGTTAGACCGAGCCTTCCATGGCACACGCATCCAGGCCGCCGATGTTCGACATCATCAGAGGCGGTTGGTCGAGTCTTGCCCAGGTGCCGAAAATTGTCATCGGTGAGTGAGTCCCCGACGTCGAGGAGCAAAGCTGGTGGACGCGAGCCCATCCGTCCTGATCGTCGGCAGCGGCCCGACGGGTGCGACGTACGCCCGCCTCCTTCTCGAGGCTGTTGAAAATGTCTCGGTGCTCATGGTCGAGGCCGGTCCGGTTGTGTCCACGCCGCCCGGCACTAACGTCAAGAACATCGCGAACCCCCAGGAGCAGGCGGCGGCCCGCTCAGCCTCTCAGGGGGACTCGGCCAGCGGAGTGACCGGACTCCCGAGCGGTGCCGTCGTCGAGGGAACCGTCACCGCCCGCCAGGGGACGCACCTGATCGGGCGTCCGGCCGAAGGGTCGGAGGGTATGCCCGCGGCCGCAGTCGCGACGTGCGTCGGCGGCCAGGGCGCGCACTGGACGTGCGCCACTCCACGACCTGTCGGCAGCGAGCGCATCGACTTTATCGACGCTCGGGAGTGGGATCAGCACGTTGATCGGGCAGAGCAGTTGCTGCACGTGACTCGGACCGCCTTCTCTGACTCGCCTCAGGCCGAGGGCTTGCTGGGAACGGTCCGTGACGCTTTCGCCCCGGAGGGGATCGAGGTGCGCCTCCTGCCCGTGTCGGGCGACCAGCGACCCGACGGGACAATGAGGTGGGGCGGAACTGACCTGCTGCTTTCGGGGCTCAGGAACAACGACCGGTTCCGGCTGCGGCCCCGGACCTTAGCCGTCCGCCTCCGACGCGAGGGCAACCGCGTGGTCGGTGCGGTTCTCAAGAACCTCGAGACCGGCGCTGGGGAGGAGGCGACCGCCGACGTCGTCGTAGTGGCTGCCGACGCCCTGCGTACTCCACAGCTGCTTTGGGCCTCCGGGATCCGGCCAGCCGCCCTCGGCCGCTACCTCACCGAGCATCCCCTGTTGTTCGGGTTTGTGGCGGTGCGCGAGGGTGTGCTGTCGCCACTGGACCCTGACGCTGGGGTCTTTGACCCGATCCAGGCAGTGGTCAGCGTGGGATACGACGAGGAACGACACCCTTACCACGCACAGCTCATGTACTCGCCGAGCTGCCCACTCCCGCTGTCGGAGGACTCCCCTTACCGGGACAACCCGGCCGGCTACGTCGGCATGGGCTGGGGGGTACGCAAGTGGCCGCGGCCTGAGGACCGGTTGGTCTTCGACGATGCTGACCCGAGCGACGACGGCCTGCCGGGC
>Ga0307288_10000386_pt1 | contig 15066 bp, 13 predicted proteins | sample ER_DNA_142_FD_194469 | JGI IMG/M metagenome (GOLD analysis project Ga0307288, IMG submission 194469) | Bulk soil microbial communities from the East River watershed near Crested Butte, Colorado, United States - ER_DNA_142 | ecosystem: Environmental > Terrestrial > Soil > Floodplain | place... | reverse complement strand
GGCCTGCGAGCGGTCGGGTGGGGGCATGGGGCTCCCGACCGCTCGTGCTGTCCGGGTGAGACACTAAGGGGAGGGCATTTCTCGCCCGTGACCTCAATGTTTCGCACGAGTTACAGGAACGGCAGGAGGCGCCCAGGTGGTGGACCGCAGGGACGTCGCCTCCTGGTTGGAGGGCCCGAACGCCCAGCGGCCCGGCGCCGAGACCGACTATCCCGGACGCCGACTCGGTATGCCAGAGGCCGGCCCCGGCTCGGTCGGTCGGTTCGGTCGCCGGCTGGTCGCGATCCTCATCGACTGGACCCTCTGCCAGCTCATCGCGTATGCGTTCACCGGGGCGGGGTTCGGACAGGGCCGGTCCGGCTCGTGGTGGCCACTGCTGGTCTTCGCGATCGAGAACGTCGTGCTGCTGTCGACGCTCGGGTCGACCTTCGGGCAGCGGCTGCTGGGGCTCCGGCTGGTGTCGCTGGGCGGTGGGCGCGCCACCGTCGTCCAGGTGCTGCTGCGGACGTTCCTGCTGTGCTTGGCCATCCCGGCGCTGATCTGGGACCGCGACCAGCGCGGCCTCCACGACAAGGCCGCCCAGACCGTGCTCGTCCGGCTGTGACGCGCCGTTGACCGCACGCGACCCGCGCATCGCCGAGGTGGCGTTGGTGACCTGCGCCGACGAGCGGTACCTCGAGCCCGAGGTCCACGACGCCGCGGCCGCTCTTCGTGCTGCCGGCGTCTTCGCCGACGTGGTGTCGTGGGACGAGGACCGGAACTGGGGCGCCTACGAGCTGGTCGTCGTGCGCACGCCCTGGGACTACTTCGACCGGTTGCCCGAGTTCCTCGGCTGGGCCGCCCAGGTCGAGCGGCAGACGGCCCTGGTCAATCCCGCCGACGTGCTGCGCTGGAACTCGCACAAGGGCTACCTCGCCGAGTTCACGGCCAAGGGCGTGCCGACGGTCCCGACCCTGATGGTGCCCGGCCCGTCGACGGACGTCGCGGACCAGATCCGGGAGGTGCCGTGGCAGGAGATCGTCGTCAAGCCTGCCGTGGACGGCGGGGCCCGGCACGCCTGGCGTGGGAGGCGGGACGACCCGGCCCTGACTCGGGTCGCCGAGCGGCTCACCGACCACGGCGACATCGTCGTCCAGCCGTTCGTGCCGGCGATCGTCGACGGGGAGCGGTCGTTGGTCTTCCTCGGCGGCCGGTTCTCGCACGCCGTGCGCAAGGTGCCCAAGGCGGGGGACTACCGGTCGCAGCGGCACCTGGGCGGCACCGAGGTCGACCACCAGCCGAACTCCGCGGAGCTGCGGGTCGCTCTCTCGGCGATGGAGGCGGCGCCCGGCCGGCTCAGCTATGCCCGCGTCGACCTCGTCAACTGGCAGGACGCTCCGGCCCTCATCGAGCTCGAGGTGATCGAGCCGGACCTGTTCTTCCGCGGCGTGCCCGAACGGATGGACCGGTTCGTCGAGGTGGTTCAGGAGGAGCTCGCGGCCGCCCGCGCGCCGACCTAGGCCGCTCGCTGGCCGGTCGCGGCGGTCAGTCCGCCCAGGCCGATGTAGGTGAGCCCGACGGCCATGCGCCCGCGACGCGGGCCGTGGCCGCCACGCCGAGCCAGCCGTGAGCGGACCAGACCACCGAACACGCCGTACGAGACGTCGAGAACCGTACCGATGGCGATGGTCACCGCGCCGAGGACGAGGACCTGCGACCACACGGGGCCGGCCTCGGGGTGGATGAACTGGGGAAAGAAGGCCAGGAAGAACAGCGCGACCTTGGGGTTCCCGATGCCGACCAGGAAGCCCTGCCGCCAGCTGTGCCAGGTGCTCGGCAGTGCCGGCGCCACCACCGGCGCATGAGGGTCGGTTCGGTCGCGCAGCGTGCGGACGCCGAGGTAGACCAGGTAGGTGGCACCCGCATACCGCACGATCGTGAAGGCAGTCGTCGAGGCGGCGAGGACCGCCGTGAGCCCGAGCGCCGTCGCGATGACGTAGACCGCCGTGGCCGCCTCGATCCCGAGCGCCGAGAGGGCGCCGACCCGGGGGCCGCCGGCCACGCCCCGCGCCACGAGGAAGAGCATCGCCGGGCCGGGCAGCAGGATGAGCAGCAGCGAGGCCACGGAGAACGCAGCGAGGGTCGACGGGCTGGGCATACGGCGGATGGTATGCGAGCGGGCCGATCGGCTTCAGCCCCTTTACCGGCCGCGCATCGCCTTCCGGTCCATGCGCACCTTGGTGGGGTCGACGCCCTTGGGCAGCGGCGGACGGACCCCGCCAATCGACTTCAGGCGCTTGTTGACGACAGACACTTCGTCCTTGGTCAGGACCGCCTTCATCCGCTGCACCCTGTTCGCCAGCTTGCGGATGCTGACCTCGTCCTCGCTGCCGCTCTCGCCGACGCGCAGCAGGGTGACCGGGACGCCGGAGGCGACGCGCTCGACCTTGCGGCGCTCGGCCGCCAGCAGCTTCTGGGCCCGGCCCGAGGGACCCTCGCCGATGAGGACGATGCCGGGGCGGCCCACCGCCCGGTAGACCAGCGCCGCCGAGGAGAGGTCGGTGGCCCGCTGGGCGTCGGCGGCGACCGGCTGCTCCTCGATGAACCAGCCGCGGCGCACCGACCGGAGAGCGGCGCCGACCGCGCCGGGCTGGCCCTCGATCTGCTTGTATGCGGCCCGCTCGGCCCGTCGGCTCAGGACGATGGTCGCCGCGAGAAAGGCGAGCGGGACGCCCAGAATCAGGGCGTAGACCAGGGCGTTGAGGAGGATGCCGACGACCGCGGCCACGACGAGGACGGCGAGCGCGGCGAGCGCCATCCACCAGCCGATGGCGGGGTCGACGGCCTTGGCCGCGAGGAAGACCTGCTTGACCTGGGCGATCCGGCCGGGCTTCTTGGGAGGCTTCGTCGCCGGTTGCTTGGCCATACCGGTCAGGATACGGCGGCGGTGGTGCGGGCGACCAACGCTGCGGCTTCCTGGCGGGCGGGGGAGTCGGCGGCGGCGGCGAGGTGGGCCAGGTGCTCAGGGATCGGGCGCGCCCAGCGGTTCATGGCGGTGGCCCAGAGCCGGCCGGCTCGATAGGAGGAGCGGACCAGCGGCCCGGCCATGACGCCCTTGAAACCGAGGTCGTCGGCAACCTCGGACCAGTGGACGAACTCCTCCGGCCTCACCCACCGGTCGACGGGGTGGTGCCGCGGGCTCGGCCGGAGGTACTGCGTGATGGTGACGATGTCAGTGCCGGCCTGATGGAGGTCGCCGAGGGCCCGCTCGATCTCGTGGTCCTCCTCGCCCATGCCGAGGATGAGGTTGGACTTGGTCACCAGGCCGGCATCCCGGCCCATGGTGATGACGTCGAGCGACCGGTCGTACCGGAACGCCGGGCGGATCCGCTTGAAGATGCGGGGGACGGTCTCGACGTTGTGCGCCCACACCTCCGGGCGGGCGTCGATGACCTGGCCGACGAGCTCGGGGATCGCGTTGAAGTCGGGGACGAGGATCTCGACACCGGTGCCGGGGTTGAGGGCGTGCACCTGGCGGATGGTCTCGGCGTAGAGCCAGGCACCTCCGTCGACGAGGTCGTCGCGGGCCACTCCGGTGATGGTGGAGTAGCGAAGGCCCATCTGGCGGACGCTCTCGGCGACGCGGCGGGGCTCGTCGCGGTCGAGCGGCGCCGGCCGGCCGGTGTCGATCTGGCAGAAGTCACAGCGCCGCGTGCACTGTTCGCCGCCGATGAGGAAGGTCGCCTCGCGGTCCTCCCAGCACTCGAAGATGTTGGGGCAGCCGGCTTCCTGGCAGACCGTGTGCAGCCCCTCGGACTTCACCATCGCGTGGAGCTGGGTGTACTCCGGGCCTATCTTCGCCGTGGTGCGGATCCACGACGGCTTGCGCTCGATCGGGGTCTGGGCGTTGCGCGCCTCCACGCGCAGCAGGCGCCGGCCCTCCGCAGCGATGGTCACGGGTGCTGCCTCCAGGTTCATGTCGTATGCGGGTCCCAGGCTACGTCAGCGGTGGTCGCGGTCTCGTCGTGGCCCGGTCGAGCGAGATCTTGGACCGTCTCCGTCGCTGGGACGGCGGAAAACGCCCACGATCAGCAGGGTCTGGAGAGTCCAGGCCGAGGCCGGCGGCGAGCACACGCATACCCTCGTCCGCCGCGACCCGGTCGCCGGTCAGGGCGAGGTCGAAGAGCAGGCCGCGCACCGCGGCGAGGTTGACGCGGGCCAGCTCGGCGGCCTCGTCGGCCGGATGGCCCAGCCGTATCCAGAGATCGGTGAGTGCCTCGGTCCACCCGGACGCGAGCCACGACCGCAGGCCGGCCGCCCATGGCTGGCCCTGCATGGCGTGGCCGGACAGCTCGAAGTAGAGCGGAGCGAAGGTGGCCGCGGCGTCGGCGACGTGGTCCCAGAACGCCAGGCCCGCGGCATGCGGGTCGTCGACGTCGCGGAGCAGGCGCTGCAGCAGGTCGCGTTCGGCCTGCTCGACCGACTCGACGACTGCGGCGAGGAGGCCCTCCCGTGACCCGAAGTGGTAGAGGAGCATCCGGTGGCTGGTGCCGACGTTGGCGGCCAGGGTCCGGAGGCTGGTGTCACCGACCCCGTGCTCGGCGAACCAGGCGACGCAGCGAGCTAGCAGCTCGTCGCCGGCGGCGCTCACGACGCCTCGCACCGCTCCTTGAGGAGGGCCGCTTCGGTGTCGACGTACCGTTGCCCGCGCCGTCCCCACAGCGCCCGTGCCACGAACGCCAGAGGACCGTTCCACTCGACGCCGAGCGAGGCCCGGCTGCCGGTCGGTTGTGGTTGGACCACGTGGGTGGCCGTCGCGCGGAGGCCTGGGCCCGACGACTCCCAGGTGAAGCTGCGCCCCGGCTGCCAGTCGGTGATCTGCCAGGTGGCCTTGGGCAGCCCCGGCTGGACCACGGCGTAGCGAGCCCCGACCGCGTCCGGGCCGCCGGGGTCCAGGGGCGTCACGGAGGTGATGGTGGTCAGCCAGTCCGGCCAGCGGCGCACGTCGGAGATGCGGTCGAAGACGGTCTCGGGGGATGCGGCGATGTCAGCCGACGCGTGGAGCGTCATGTACCAAACGGTACACCTTTAGCCGAGGATGTCGGCCAGGTGCTTCTCGACATGAGGCAGCACCTCATGAACGCTGACAGCCCGACCCAGCTCCTTCGAGAGCGACGTCACGCCGGCCCCGACGATGCCGCACGGGATGATGACGTCCGCCCAGCCGAGGTCGTTGTCGCAGTTGAACGCAAACCCGTGCATCGTCACGCCCTGGCTGACCCGGATCCCGATGGCACCGATCTTCCGGTCCGGCTGTCCCGGCTCACCGAGCACCCAGGTCCCGCTCGCGCCCTCCACCCGGGTCGCATCGACGCCGAAGTCGGCGCAGACCCGGATCATCATCTCCTCCAGCCGGCGGACGTGGGCCACGACGTCGATGGGCTCCGGCAGCCGCACGATCGGGTACCCGACGATCTGGCCCGGCCCGTGCCAGGTGATCTTGCCGCCGCGGTCGACGTCGATGACCGGCGTTCCGTCGAGCGGGCGCTCGTGCGGCTCGGTGCGCTTGCCCGCCGTGTAGACCGCCGCGTGCTCGAGCAGGAGGGTCGTGTCGGGCTCCTCACCAGCCACCACCTTGGCGTGGAGGTCGCGCTGGACGTCCCAGGCTCGCCGGTAGTCGACGTAGTCCGGAGCGAACCCGAGACGGATGACCTGCATCCCCCGAGGCTACGCCGGACGAAGCACCCTTCATGATGAGCACATGAGGCGAGGGGTCCGCTGGGTCGCACTCCTCGCCGTTCTGGCCTGGCTCGCCATCGGCGGTGTGGGCGGACCGCTGGTCGGCCGGCTCTCGGAGGTCCAGACCAACGACAACGCGAACTTCCTCCCCGCGTCGGCCGAGTCTACCGCCGTCAACGAGTTCGTCCAGAAGACCACCGACACGCAGACCCTGCCCTATCTGATCGTCCTCGAGAAGACGAGCGGGCTGACCCCGGCCGACCTGCAGGCGGTGCAGGCATACGTCGCCGCGATCCCGAACCTCACCTTGGCGGAGGACCGTTCCCGCACCGTCGGCGAGTTCCTCGAGGCACCGCCCCAGGCCGCGATCCCCAGTCAGGACCAGCAGGCGGCCCTCATCCCCGTCGCCTTCCTCGCCGCCAAGGCCCAGGACACGGTTGCCGGCACATCGGTCTTGTATGCGGTCGCCGAGGCGTTGCGGTCGGCCGGCACCACCCAGCTCGCGCCGGCGGGGATGGCTGTGCACGTGACCGGGCCGGGCGGGTTCTTCGCCGACTTCATCACCGCCTTCGAAGGCATCGACGGGATTCTCCTCCTCGTCGCCCTCGGCGTCGTGTTCGTCATCCTCCTGATCGTCTACCGCAGTCCGATCCTGCCCATCGCCGTGCTCGTCACCGCGCTGTTCGGGCTGTCGGTGGCCGCGCTCGTCATCTTCCCGCTGGCCAAGAACGGCTCGATCGACCTCAGCGGGCAGAGCCAGGGCATCCTGTCGATCCTCGTCGTCGGCGCCGCGACCGACTACGCGCTGCTCCTCGTGGCGCGGTACAAGGAGGAGCTGCACGACCAGGAGTCGACCTGGGCCGCGATGAAGATCGCCTGGCGCGCCGCGGTCGAGCCGATCGCCGCCAGCGCGGCCACCGTGATCCTCGGCCTGCTCTGCCTGCGCCTCTCCGACCTCGGCAACACGCGGGGACTCGGGCCGGTCGGCGCGTTCGGGATCGCCGGAGCGTTCCTCGCTTCGCTTACCTTCCTGCCGGCGGTGTTGCTGCTCATCGGCCGGCGGATCTTCTGGCCTGGCATCCCGCGGGTCGACCATGTCCACGCCGAGGACTCGATCGGGCGTCGCGGCATCTGGGGCCGCGTGGCGGGCATGGTCGGGGCGCACCCGCGGCGGACGTGGGTCGCCACCTTCGTCGTGCTGGCCGCATGCGCGGCGTTCGCGCCGACGTTCGAGGCCAAGGGCGTGACCCAGTCGGACCTGTTCCTCACCACGGTCGACTCGGTGACCGGCCAGGAGGTTCTCGGGCGGCACTTCCCGGCCGGTTCAGGGTCACCGGTGCAAATCGTTGCTCCGCAAGGCAAAGCCGACCAGGTGGTGCAGGTCCTCGGCACCATCGAGGGCGTCCAGAACCCGCAGGTCGGCAACGTTCTCGGGCAGCCGCCGAAGGTCGTCGACGGCCAAGTGCTCGTCCAAGCGACCCTCGTGGCTCCGGCGGACAGTGTCGACGCGGAAGGCGTCGTCGAGACGATCCGGACACGGCTCGACGAAGTGGGCACCGAGGTGCTCGTCGGTGGCAGCACCGCGGTGAACCTCGACGTACGCCAGGCCAGCGAGCGTGACCTGCGGGTCATCATCCCGGCCATCCTCGGCGTGATCTTCGTCGTGCTCCTCCTGCTGCTCCGGTCCGTCGCGGCCCCGATCGTCCTCGTCGTCGCCAACGTCCTGTCCTTCGCGGCGACCATCGGGGTGTCGGCCCTGGTCTTCAACCATGTGTTCGACTTCCCCGGGTCCGACCCGTCCACGCCGCTCTACGGGTTCGTGTTCCTGGTGGCGCTCGGCATCGACTACTCGATCTTCCTCATGACCCGCGTACGCGAGGAGTCGCGGATCCGGGGTACCCGGCCCGGGATCCTGGTCGGCCTCGCCGTCACCGGTGGGGTGATCACCAGCGCCGGCATCGTCCTCGCGTCGACGTTCTCCGCGCTGGCCGTGCTGCCGATCCTCTTCCTCGCCCAGATCGCGTTCATCGTCGCGTTCGGCGTGCTCCTCGACACGCTCGTCGTCCGCAGCCTGCTCGTGCCGGCCGTCTCCTACGACCTCGGCGAGCGCGTGTGGTGGCCGTTCGGGTTGCGTCGGGCCGGTGCGCACGAGGAGGCCGCGCTGCGGGCGACCCATCACGACGAGGACGCGGTTGCCGCTGACGTCGAGGACCTCACCGGCGAGGGCCGGGAGCCCGTCGAACCCGGGCGCGAACCCGTGCGGGACTGAGTGAGTCGCTCGATACGTTGGCGACATGACTGCCTCCAGCAGCGGTGTACCGCGGGTCGGGCTCGTCGGGTACGGCGGAGCCGGTCGCGTCTTCCACGCCCCGCTGCTCGCCGCCGCAGGGCTCGACGTCGCCGTGGTCGTGACCGCCAACCCGGAGCGCGCGGCCCAGGTCCGCACGGACCTGCCGGCCGCCGCAGTCGTCCCGGACCTCACCACCCTGCTCGCCGACGGTGGTCTGGACCTCGTCGTGCTCGCGTCGCCGACCGGGGTTCATGTCGCGCAGGTCCACGAGGTGGTCGACGCCGGCGTGCCGGTGGTCGTCGACAAGCCGCTCGGCGTCGACGCGTCGTCGGCCTTGGAGGCGGTGGATACGGCGCAACACCAAGGCGTTCCACTCACGGTCTTCCAGAACCGCCGGTACGACCCGGAGTTCCGGACTCTGGCTCGCGTCGTCGCCGACCGACTCGTCGGTGACGTCGTCCGCGCCGAGCTGCGGTGGGAGCGCTGGCGGCCGGTCCCCAAGCAGCGCTGGCGTGAGAACGCCCCGCCGGAGGAGGGCGGCGGCCTGCTGCTCGACCTCTACCCACACCTCCTCGACCAGGTCTGCGTCCTCTTCGGGCCGGTCGAGACGGTGTATGCGGAGCTGTTCGCCTACACGACGGTGGGCGAGGACACCGCGTTCCTCAGCTGCCGGCATACCTCCGGGGTCGTTTCGCACCTCGGTTCGACCTCGCTCGCCGCCGCCCCCGGACCGTGGCTGCGGTTGCTCGGCCGCGAGGGCGCCTACGTGGTCGGCGGGCTGAACCAGGAGCCGACCGCGTTCGCCGACTGGCTGCCCGCCGACGAGGCGCACCTCGGCTGGCTGGTGCGCGCCGACGGTAGCCGGGAGGCCGTGGCTCGGGTGCCCGGCGACCAGGCGGACTTCTACCGGGAGGTGGCCCGCGCGCTGACGCAGGCCGACGCCGCGATGCCCGTAGACCCTCGCGACGCCGTGCACACGCTCGCCGTGATCGATGCGGCCCGCACGAGCGCGGGAACTGGCCGTGTGGTGGAGGTGGTGACTCCCGGCCAGGCGCCGTGAGCTGTGGATAAGACCGGAGGGGCGTCGCCGGGTTTCGCGACGATGACCGGGTGACTCTTCTTGCTCCCACACTGCTTCGGTATGCCGGTCCGCCGGCCGTACTCGGGTACTCCGTTGGTGAGTTCCTCGGCCGAGGGACGACGGGGATCGTGTGGGCGGCGCGGTGCCAGGAGACCGGCGAACGGGTCGCGCTGAAGGTCGCCGAGGCCGACGGGGTGGATGGCGTCGACCGCGACGTGGCCGAGCGCGAAGAGGCGCTGGGCCGACGGGTGGCCGGTTCCCACCTCGTCACGGTTCGCGGCCGCGTGGACCTCGAGGACGGCCGGGTCGCGCTGGTGATGAACCTCGCGGACGGCGGCAGTCTGCGCGACGTCGTGACCATCCGGGGCGCGCTTCCCCTCGGCGAGGTCGTCACTGCTCTGACGCCCCTGGCCACGGCGCTGGCCGAGCTGCACGAGGCCGGTGTCGTCCATGCCGACGTGGCGCCGGCGAACGTCCTCTTCACGGCCGACGGTCGACCGATGCTCGCCGACCTGTCCTCCGCGTGGCTTGCCGAGGACGGGTGGCCCACCCAGTCACGGGGGACGTCCGGGTTCACTGCGCCCGAGGTTGCGCTCGCTCGGCCGCCGGTTCCGACGAGCGACGTATGGTCGCTCGGAGCGCTGGCGTGGTACGCGCGGACCGGGGGTCTCACGCCGCCGCGGTGGCTGGGCGAGCTGCACTGGTCCGGAGCCGTCGCCGGTACCGATGACGCGAATGGGGAGGAGGAGAACGGGACCGTCACCGATGTCGTGGCCGCCGTCGGACCCGAGTTGTCGCCGCTGCTGATCCGGATGCTCGCCGCCGAACCGGACGTCCGTCCATCCGCCGCAGAGGTGGCGTTGGCGCTCTATCGAGTTGCGCCGCCCGAACCGGTTGGTCTGGTCGGGCGTCATCCGGACCCGGCCGCCGCGGTGACGACGCGCATCCGGCGTGACGCGGCGGAAACGCGGTCGCGTTCCCAGCTACGCGCCGTGGAGCGGGTCGAGGAACGCCGGGCTCGGCGAGCCGAGCGACGACGGCGGGTTCGCGGACTGCTGCGCCCCTGGGATCCCGGCCCAGAGACGTCGTCCGCCGGAGCGCGGGCCTGGTCGTGGCGGCTTCGGCTCGTCGTCGTGGCGGTGGTTGGAGTGGTCCTGGCCGGCGGGATGCTCGGCCTTCTCGTGCTGACCGGTGGGCCGCTCGAGGTGACGTTCCGTCCGGTTGGGGAGACGTCGACGGACGCGCCCGGCCGTGCCGTGCCGCCGTCGATCGCCGACGGTTCCGCCACCGTGGGGTCGGCGATCTCCTCGCCGGTGGCTGGCGTGGACGCGGATGGGTCGGCCACGGCCGGCATCACCGGGATGTGCTCCGGCGTGGACGGTGCTGCCGCCACCGGGTCCAGAGCATCGAGCGACGACGTCACCTGCGACCCGGTCGGCGAGCTGCAGCGCCTGGCCGACCTACGGGCGGCGGCCTTGGTGGCGGGCGACCCGGTTCTCCTCATCGGTGCCGAGCCGGTGGGTTCGAGCACCTACGAGAGCGACGTCAAGACCGTGACCCGTCTGCGCCAGCAGCGGCAACGCTACGCGGAGCTGACGTTCACCGTCCGGTCCGCGGACGTGGTCAGTGCCAGCCCGGCGAGCGTGGTGCTGAGGGCGGTGGTCGACCGATCCGCATACCAGGTGATGGACGACGCCGGCGCGACGCAGCAGGTCGGCCCGGCGCCGGGCAGCCCACTCCGGTACACGCTGTCCCTGGCCGACGGTGGCTGGCGACTCACCGAGGTCGCGCCACTGTGAGCGAACGCCAGCGCGGGATGGCAGCCCAGATCAGACGATGCTCGCGACCGCGCTCGAGATGGTGTCGTGGACCCACTCGAAGCCGCTCTCGCGAAGGCGAGTCGGAACGACTCGGCGACTTCCCGTCACCTCACCAGAGAACTCGCCGAGCACCGCCCGCAGCGCGAAGGCCGGGGCCGGCAGGACCGTCGGCCGACCGAGCTGGCGCCCGATCTCGTCGACCAACTCCTTCTCGCGCAGGGGTTCCGGTCCGACCACGTTCACGGGACCCGTGATGTCGCGGCGGTCGAGGAGATGGACCAAGGCCCGAACGACGTCGTCGAGGGTGACCCAGGCCCACCATTGGCGACCAGAGCCGAGGGGACCGGCCAGGCCGAGCTTGCCGAGGCGCACCAGCGGTTCGAACGCTCCGCCGCTGCGGGACATGACCAGGCCGGTGCGCGACATGGCCACAGGCGCACCGGCCGCGCTAGCCAATGCGGTCGACGCCTCCCAGGCTTGGGCTACTTCCGCGAGGAATCCGGTGCCCTCCGGGCTCTGCTCGGTGAGGATCTCGTCCCCGCGATTGCCGTACCAGCCGATCGCCGACCCGCTCACTAGACGGATCCGGTCGCCGTGCGCCGCCACGGCGGTGGCGACCGCCGCGGTCCCATCCGTGCGGGAGGCGAGGACGTCCTGCTTGTGACGGGCGGTCCACCGGCGGTCCGCGACCCCGGCGCCGGCCAGGTGCACGACCGCGTCGACGGCCTCGAGTGAGGCCGGGTCAAGCCGGCGGTTGGCCGGATCCCATGAGATCTCCGAGCCGGTACGCGCGTCGCGGCGCACGAGGTGGCGGACGTCGTCACCGCGGGCCACGAGGTACGACGACAAGGCGCTTCCGATGAGGCCTGAGGCTCCCGAGATCGCGACGCGTTGGCTCATGTGGCTTCAGAGCCCGAGAGACGCCTCGAACCGACCCTCCTCCAGCCGCGTCTTCATCGCACCGAGGAACCGCGCGGCGTCCGCCCCGTCGACGATCCGGTGGTCGTAGGACAGGGCGAGGTACATCATCGACCGCACGGCGATGGTCTCGCCGCCGTCGACGTCCGTCACCACGACCGGTCGCTTCACCAGGGCTCCGGTCCCGAGAATGGCGACCTGCGGCTGGTTGATGATCGGCGTGTCGAAGAGCGCCCCGCGGCTCCCGGTGTTCGTGATGGTGAACGTCCCGCCGGCGAGGTCGTCGGGCATGATCTTGTTGTTGCGGGTGCGGTCCGCGAGGTCGGCGATGGCCCGCGCGAGCCCAGCGATGTTGAGGTCGCCGGCGTTCTTCACCACCGGGACGATTAGTCCCTTTTCGGTGTCCACGGCGATCGAGAGGTTCTCCTGCCCGTGGTAGATGATCTCCTCGCCCTCGACGCTCGCATTGACGTTGGGGTGCGTCTTCAGCGCCTCGACGGCGGCCAGGGCCAGGAACGGCAGGTAGCTGAGCTTGACGCCCTCGCGGCGCTCGAACTCGTTCTTGGCCCGCGTCCGCAGCCGGGCGACCTTCGTCAGGTCCACCTCGACCACGGTCGTCAGCTGCGCCGATACCTGGAGCGACTCGACCATCCGCTGGGCGATGACCTTGCGCAGACGCGACATCTTCTCGGTCGTGCCGCGCTTGGGTGACGCCGCGGCCGGCGCCGCCGGGGCGGCGCCGGAGGCAGCCGGCGCACTCGGCGAGGGCGGTGCTGCAGCGGCTGGTGCCTCAGGTTGGGTGGCCGCGGCCTTCGCCTTCTCGGCCGCGTCCAGCACATCCTGCTTCCGGATGCGGCCGCCGATTCCGGTGCCCGTGAGGCTGCCCAGCTCGACCGAGTGTTGGGCGGCCAGCTTGCGGACCAGCGGGGTGACGTAGGCGGCGCTCTCGTCGGTGCCGCCGTCACTGCTTCCTGTGGCTGTGGAGCTGGCCGGAGCGGTGGCCGTGGCGGGGGCGGCTGCCTCCGGAGCGCTCTCCGTCGCGGCGGACGGAGCGGACGTCGTGCTCGCGCTCCGGCCTGCCCCGTCTCCGGAGCTCGCGGCCTGGCTGGCCGCTTGGGCGCCCTGCTCGGCCGTCGCCTGGGCGGGCGACTCTTGCTCGGACGACGGCTTCGCCGCCTCCTGCTCTGTGGACGGCTGCGCCGGTGTCTCGGCGGCCGGGGCCTGCTGCTCCGCGGACGGCTGCCCCGGCACTTCGTCATCGGTGGCCGCCTGGCCGCCGCCAGCGTCTTCGTCTCCACCGACCTCACCGCCGATCACGACGAGATCGCCGCCTACCGGGACGACCTCGTCCTCCTGGACGAGGATCTTGGAGACGACGCCGGCCGCGGGAGACGGGATCTCGGTGTCGACCTTGTCGGTCGACACCTCGAGCAGCGGCTCGTCGACCTCCACCGTGTCGCCCTCGGACTTCAGCCAACGCGTGACGGTTCCCTCGGTCACGGACTCACCCAGCGCCGGCATCGTGACCGTCTGGCCCGCCGACCCGGCGGAGCCCGACCCACCACCGGACGGTTGTTGGCCACTGCTCGACTGCTGCTGGCCACTGCTCGACTGCTGCTGACCACCACTCGACTGTTGCTGGTCACCGCCGCCCTGCGCCTGGTCGGCCTCGGGTTCCGACGTCTGCGGGGCCATCGGCTGCTCGGTCGACGGGGCTTCCGGCTCGGGCCGCTCCGGCTCGGACGCCGACGCATCGTCGGACCCGGATGCGGCTGGCTGGGAGGACGGCGCAGAGGCCTCGCTCGACTCGGCCGTGTCCCCTCCCTCGGAACCCCCGGACCCACCGGACGCCGCACCCTCGCCGATCACCGCCAGGTCGGCGCCGACCGGGACGGTCTCGTCCTCCTGCGCGAGGATCTCCTGCAGCGTCCCTGCGAACGGCGAGGGAATTTCGGTGTCGACCTTGTCGGTCGACACCTCGAGAAGGGGTTCGTCCACCTCGACGGAGTCGCCGATGTTCTTGAGCCAGCGGGTGACCGTCCCCTCGGTGACGGACTCGCCCAGGGCCGGCATGGTCACGCGATCGGACATGAGTTGGGACTCCTCGGATGGCTGCGGTTGTCGATCGGTCAGTGGCCCCATCTTGGCCGAGTGCTCGGCCTCGTGGGAGGTCGCAGGGGTCAGGCGTGGGCGTGCAGCGGCTTCCCGGCGAGCGCGAGGTGCGCCTCGCCGAGGGCCTCGTTCTGGGTCGGGTGCGCGTGCACGAGGTTTGCCACGTCGGACGGGAACGCGTCCCAGTTGACGAGAAGCTGCGCTTCCCCCGCCTGCTCACTCATCCGCGAACCGATCATGTGGACGCCGACAACCGGACCGTCCTTCTGGCGGACCAGCTTGACGAAGCCCTGGGTCTGCAGGATCTGGGACTTGCCGTTGCCGCCGAGGTTGTACTCGTAGGTCTCGACCTCTCCGTATGCGTCCCGAGCCTCGGTCTCGGTGAGGCCCACCGAGACGATCTCCGGCTCGCAGTAGGTAACCCGCGGGATGCCTCGGTCCTCGACGGGTGCGGGGGAGGCACCGGCGATCTCCTCGGCGACGAAGATGCCCTGGGCGAAACCGCGGTGCGCGAGCTGGGGCCCCGGCACGATGTCTCCTACCGCATACACGTTGGGCACGTTCGTGCGGAGCCGCTCGTCGGTGGGCACGAGACCGCGCTCTACCGTGATTCCGGCCTCCTCGTAGCCGAGCCCCTCGGTCGTCGGGCCGCGGCCGACAGCGACCAGCAGCAGGTCGGACTCGACGGACTCGCCGCCCTCGAGCTCGACGGTGACGACGTCCCCGTCCTGCCGCGCGCCGGCTAACCGGACGCCGGTGCGGAAGACGATGCCGCGCTTGCGGAACGCCCGCTGCAGCTGGTTTGAGACGGCCTCGTCCTCGGCCGCGACCAGGCGGGGCAGCGCCTCGACGATGCTCACCTCGGAGCCGAACGAACGGAACACCGACGCGAACTCGACCCCGATGACCCCGCCGCCGAGCACCACCACCCGCGCCGGCACGTGGTCGATGGCCAGCACCTGGTCGCTGGTCATGATGCGGCCGCCGATGTCCAGGACTGGCAACGTCTTCGCGTACGAGCCGGTCGCCAGCACGACGTTGCGGCCGGTGATGCGACGGCCGTCGACCTCCACGCTGTCGGCGGCCACCAGCCGCCCCGAGCCCTCGACGAACTCGATCGACTGAGC
>Ga0307288_10000383_pt1 | contig 15171 bp, 16 predicted proteins | sample ER_DNA_142_FD_194469 | JGI IMG/M metagenome (GOLD analysis project Ga0307288, IMG submission 194469) | Bulk soil microbial communities from the East River watershed near Crested Butte, Colorado, United States - ER_DNA_142 | ecosystem: Environmental > Terrestrial > Soil > Floodplain | place... | reverse complement strand
ATCAAGGGGATCGACGGCCCGTTCCACGACGTCTTCCAGGTCTTCGCCAACCCCGTCGGTGACTGGCTGTTCATGGCCGGCCTGCTCGGCATCGGCGTGGCCATGATCGCCGGAGCCGGCCTGCGCATCGCCGCCGTGGCCGGCACCCTGCTGATGCTGTTCATGTTCATGGCCGAATGGCCGGCCGCCACCACCCTGGTGGACGGCAAGGTCGTCAGCGGATCGACCAACCCCATCGTCGACTCGCACTGGCACGAGGCGCTCCTGCTCATCATCTCGGCGGTGACCCTGGCAGGCGACACCTGGGGACTGGGCAAGTGGTGGGGCAACCTGAGCGTCGTCAAGAACCACCGCTGGCTGCGCTGAACCACCCTCCAACCGCTGAACTCTCCACCGCGCCGTGGAGAGTTCAGCGCTGCGCCAACCGACCAAGACCAGCCGAGAACACGTCGATGGACGTCCGCAATGTCGTCAGCGGACCGCGTGAACGTACCCAGTCATGGGCCGTGGTGATCGGCGACGAGGTCCGCGAAAAGGTCGACGTACTGGTCCAGGTGACGGTCGCCCAGAAACCCGTCCAGTACCCGGGCGTGTGCGGCTTCGCCCAGCCGGCTTGCCTCGACCTCGTCGGCGAGCACCCGATGCAAGAGCGCGGCGAACGTGTCCAGGTCGGCGGGGTCGTCCAGCAGCAGTCCGTCCTTCTCATGGGTGATCTGGTCCTGGATCCCGCCGACCCGGCTTGCCACTACCGCGCGACCCTTCCACATGGGCTCGGTCACCGTCAGCCCGAAACCCTCCGCCAGGCTCTTCTGGACCACGACCGTGGCGTGCCGCTGGAGCGCGTTGACGATGGTGGCGTTCTCGTCGATGTCGTCCATCGGTAGCGATGCGAGATGAACCCGTCGACGCGTCGTGTCGGGCAGGTACCGCCACCGGTCGCGGCACTCCGCCAGCACCTCTGCGCCCTCTGGGTCATCGCTCACACCAGACACCTGGGGACCGGCCAACACCAGATGCGCGTGGCCGGCAGCGTCGTCAGACACGGCCTGGGCGAACGCCGCCATCACCCCGGCCATGTCCTTGAGCCGGTCCCACCGGCTGACCTGCAGCACGATAGGCACCCGCAGCAAGGGCGGCTCAGTCTCAAGAAGGACGCCGCTGCTCCAACGGTGGGGCCGCACCGCACCCGGTGTGCCGTCCCGCCGGGTGAACCCGACGGGCCCGTCCGGGTCGCCGTCCGCCACCAGCCCCACGGTGGTCAGAACTGAGGCCACCTGGTCGGCGGTGAGCGGCACGTTCTTGGCCGAGAAGGGGTCGATAGATGGAGGGATGACGACCAGCCGGGAGTCGTCGGCCCACTGCGGCGCGTAGGCCCGACGCGAGAACACCAGACCTTCGGCGTGCTGCAGGTAAGCGCGCAGGAACTCCCACCCGACCCGGGTGTACTCGTTCGCGAAGTCGGACCCCACGTGACAACGCCACACGACCCGTGCGCGCAGCCGGCGCAGTCCTTGGGCCAGACCGGCCGTCTGCGGATCATGGATGAGCACGATGTCGCCGGGCGAGATACGGCGCTGCAATTGCTCGAGGTTGGAAGCCAGTACCCCCTGATAATGGTGGTGCTCGGCCTGCCCGAGGGGTCCTCCGTCTCCCGGCGACCCGTGCAGCAGGTTATGCAGCCGCTTGGTGATGCGAAAGAAGTCCGGATCCCCGTCCAGCACCAGCCAGCGGTTCTCGATCCCGGCCCCTTTGCCGTATGCGAGCAGCGTCTGCAGCATCTCGGCCACGCCACCTCCGCTCGCGGTGGAGTTCACGTGCCACACGACGCGGTCGCCGAAGCTGGCGCGGGCGCGAACAGCACTGGCCTCCAGCCGGGCCGCCCGGTCTGCAGGCAGAATGGAAGCAAGCCGGTCGAGCGACACCGGCTGAACATCGACCTCCTCCATGACTGCATGGTGGCCTGTCGCGACCAGGGACGCTACGGCAACGCGCGCAAGAGCGTCTCGTGTTGTGCTCAGGGCGGTGCGCTGAAGCCATCCGGGGGCGCACCCAAAGTCTCAATGGACCACTCCACGTAGGCGTTTACCGCCGTTGGGAGCGTCATGAAGATGCGCGACTCGCCCAGGCGGTCAATGAGTCCAGCGCGCTGGAGGTCGTCGCGCAAGTCCTGCTTGACCCTGGCCATCGCGAAGATGATGCCTCGTCTCTCGACCTGCTGCCGCAGCGCCTCGAGCGTGTCAACTGCGGTGAGATCGACGGCGATGTTGGCCTCGGCATTGAGCAGGAACCACCGGGTGGGTGTCGGCGAAGAGTCGATGGCGGCCAGGGCGCGTCTGGTGAAGTCCTGCGCATTGGCGAAGAAGAGCGGCGAGTCGTACCGGTAGACGACGAGACCGGGCACGGGCTTGGCATCCGCGTAGTCGTCGACGTCATGCATGCCCGGGACGCCGGGGACATATCCCAGAATGCCGTCGTGGGGTCTGGTGACCCGGTACAGCAGGTCAAGTACCGAGAGTGCCACCGCGACGAGCACGCCTGGAGTGCGCCGAGAGCGAGGACGGCGACTGTCGTTCCGAGCGCCAGCGCGAGCTCCGTCCGCCGGAAACCGCCGATTCGTCGGAACTCCGGCACATCCACGAGACGCACCGCGGCGTACACGACGACGGCTCCGAGCGCCGCGGTGGGGAACGCCGCGAGGATGGGCCCGAGGAACACGACGGCCAGGACCACCATTGCGAGCGCCGCAATCGAGTACAGCTGGCTGCGGCTCCCCATCGAATCGCCGATCGCCGTCCGGCTCCCGCTGCTGCTCACGGGGAAACCCTGTGCCGCTCCGACCGCGAGGTTCGCCGCGCCTATGGCCAGGAGCTCCTGGTTGCTGTCCAGGCCGCTGGCATGCCGTGCCTGGAACGCGCGAGCAGTGAGAATGTTGTCGGTGAACGCCACCATGGCGATTCCCAAGGCTGCGGGAACGAGCTCACGCAGATCGTCCGGCTCGAAGTCCGGGAGCTGCAGGGACGGGAGCTCCCGTGGGATGGCTCCCACAACCGTGATCCCACGGTCTTGAAGGTCGAAGAGCACCACGACCCCCGCAGCGAGCAGCATCCCGATCAGAGGAATCGGCGCCCGCGGGAACAGCCGGCTGCCCACCAACAGGAATGTCAGGACAGCCACGGCGAGGAGGAGCGTCGTCGCATCCGCGTTGCGCAGATGCTCGAGGACGAAGACGATCTCGGCCAACGGCGTGTCACCTTCGACTGACAGCCCGGTGAACTTGCCGAGCTGGCTGATGACCATCAGGACCGCGACACCGCTCATGTACCCGACCAGCACCGGACGCGACAGCAGCTCCGCCAGAAACCCAAGACGCGCCGCCCAGGCGACCAGGCAGAACAGGCCGACGAGACCCGCGAGAGCCGCCGCGAGAGCCGCGTACCGCTCAGGCTGCCCGGCCGCGATGCCACCGAGTGCTGTAGCCGTCATCAGCGCCGTTGTCGACTCGGGGCCGACTGAAAGCTGCGGAGATGAGCCGAACACGGCATACACCATCAAGGCGGCCACACTCGCCCAAAGACCTACGACCGCGGGCAGTCCGGCCACTTCTGCATACGCCATCACTTGAGGAATGAGGTATGCCGTGACGGTCACGCCGGCCAGCACGTCGCCTCGCAGCCAGCCTCGCTGGTAATTCCGCATCAGGCTGACTCCGGGAAGGAGCCGCTGCCATCGCGCGCCCGCGTGACCGGCCGTGCTCGACGTCACGCGGCCAACCTAGGGCTCACGCGCTGGAAGAGCCCAGCCGCGCCACACCAACGCTTCATCTCGTCGAGCGATCTCGTTGAGACCGGCGATCGACCCGCCCTACCAGCCGTCGAACACTCGAGGCTGAGGCGACGTGACGCCAGGGACCTTAGCCCTGAAGCGTGTTGACGGAGGGCGACCAGACTGAACATAGAAACGCAGAGGAGGCGCGTTCGATGATGGGTTGGGGTTCTATGGGAACTGGGGGTCTCGCGATGATCCTCGTATGGAGCATCGCCCTACTCCTCCCCCTTGGGACGGCATTTGGCATCGTGGTGCTCCTCAAGGCGGCGGCTCACCGCCACAAATGGACGCCTCCGGCCAGACGCCTGGAGTCACCACGGGTGAGTGAAGGCCGAGGACGAGCTTGAGCTCAGGTACGCCCGCGGCGAGATCGACGCCACCACGCTGGTTCAACGGCGAGCCGTACTGCGGCAGCCATGACTGCTCGAGCAGAAGACAGCAGGTCGACAGCCCGTCTGCGACGGCCCGTCGTCGTCGGAGTCGATGACCCGACGACAAGCAGGTTCGCCCTGGACTGGGCGATCGACGAGGCGTCACGGCACCGCTTGCCGCTCCACATTGTCCGAGCCTGCCCGGTCCCGCCGGGCTCACGGATCGATCCAGACGAGGACGCAGCCGATCGTGGAACTTCGGCTGTCCTTGCGGAAGCGGCATCGCGGGCCCAGGCGCTAGCGCCGGACTTGGAGGTGGTGACGGAGACCCCCCGTCGCAGAGCCATCTGCCGCTCTCGTCGACGCATCGAAGAAGGCGGCCTGCCTCGTGGTCGGCGCTCGCGGCCGGGGCGCCCTTGTCGGCGCCGTCCTCGGGACGACATCGCTGGACGTAGCTGCACATGGTGAATGTCCAGTCGTGGTTGTACGCGAACTTCCCCGGCCGACGGCCACACCTCCCCGAGTGGTGGTCGGCGCGGATGGCTCGGAATGGTCCGCCGGTGCGATCGGGTATGCGTTCGCTCAGGCGTCGGAACGGCTGGTCCCCTTGACCGTCGTGCACGTGTCGCCTCCTTCCGACATCGACGGCACCCGCTTGGCCCTGCGGCGTGCTGGTTCGGACCTGTTGGCCCTTTCCCAACGGGAACAGGCGCTTGCGGCGGAGGAGATCGCGGGCTGGTCGGAGAAGTACCCCGATGTGACCGTTTACCGGCACGTGCTGAGCGGTCACCCGGTCAAAGCACTCGTGGACCACTCCGAGGGCGCCGAGCTGCTGGTCGTTGGCAGTAGGGGCCGTAGCAGGCTAGCGGGGATGCTCTTGGGCTCGGTAAGCCAGGGTGTGCTCCAGCACGCACACTGCCCGGTCGCCGTGGTTCGCGCCGGCGCCGCGTCATAGCGCCTCACGTCGTGTCCCTTCTGGGTCTTCGAGATGAGGCCATCGGTGTGCCGGGCTTGGGAGTGAAGCGCGCTCAGGCCCAGGTTCTCGAGCTCGACCAGCGTGTAGTGGCTGAACGTCCACTTGGGCTCGGAGAAAGCCCGGCCCCAGTGACCACCCGCATGCGCGACGCCAGGCGTGCGCCCCTCTCGCCATCGCGAGCGATCCGTTCCGCAAGTGCATCTCGAACCGACGCAGCAGTCACGCCGCCCAGGCCTGTATGCGGACGGCTACATCGCCTCCCAGCCAGTCGATGAGGGCTCGTCCATGCGTAAAGCCTCTTATGCGCTCGGGAAGCAGGGCGGGGCGCTCGCGGCGGACGACGGGTTCCTGACCCACCCAACGGCGAACAGCAAGGACGCAGATCTCCGGCTCTAGGGCCGCATCAAGTCTGAGAAGCCGGCACGGCAACCCGCGTCTCAGGACGCTGGCCGCCCAACGCTCTTCACAAACGACACGAATGCAACGACCAGAGCTATGGCGCTGCCGCCGATGGCGACGCCCATCGCTACGCGCACGACCAGCGCCCAGTCGAACGAGCTGCCGCTGAAGTCGAACGGAAAGACCTGCCACATGCGCACGAGGGCGGCGATACCGACGGCCGTCGTAACAATGTCCCCCAGCGCCTTCAGCCAGCGCGGGTCAGCTACGAAGTAGACCATGTTCGCGACGATGCTGACCAGCATCGAGGCGTTGACCAACCCCAAGACCAGTCGCATGTCCTCAGTGAGGAAGGGGAGAGCCTGCCAGCCGGGCCACACGTTGACTGCGTACAGCACGGCCGCGTTGACCAGCACCGCCACGACGTAACCGACGCGTCGGTCGCCAACCGCAGGGCGCTTGGATGCTGTTTCGGTGAGTGTCATGAGAACCTCCGCTCGGTCCGTAGGGGCATTAACCACGCTAGGTGAGCCGGGCAGCGTCCATCAGAGGCGAAGGTCCCCGCTCCGATGAAGAGCATGTCGCCGTCCGTCTCCTCGACGATCGGCGAGCCATATCCATTGCATTCGCTAGGTTTTGGAGCCGCTGTCGATAAGAGGAGGTCGGTGGCTGTGCGGTGCCTTAACGCGACCCGAGATGCTCGCCCACCGTGCTGGTCTGTCCCGCGCATTTTGCCGGAGGCGGTCAGGGATGGGTAAGGGCGGCCGAGGGCGCGGGCGCTGCCTTGAGGGCTCCGTCCAGGCTCGACCGGGCCTTCTCAGGCGGACGCGACCTGACGCGCTCGCGCCCGGACTGGGATCGGCAGGTCCCTGCCAGCCACGTCAACCCGCGTCTGCCACCGGGCCATATCGTCGTGGGCGGTGGTCCATCGGCTCAAGGGTGAGCCACGGTGACCTCCTATCCCGCCCGAGCTGCTGCAACCTCTCTCTTCAGTCGGTATGCGTCTCAACCCGTCGGTCAGCGTCGAGTGTCCTTTGCAGAGGGCTTCGATTCGATCGAAGCAGGAGCACAAGGGGCACGCACCCGATGGCCGCCAGCGTTAGGAACGGGATAACCAGAGCGGAGGACACTACTGGCGAGACTGGGTCGGCCTGGGAGCCGAACCACTGGTCGACGCCGACGCTGATGCCCTCGATGACCCACATGCCGAGGATCGCGCCCACGACGACCGCTCCGCGAGCCTGGCGGCGCCACAGCCAGACAGCGGCGACCGCTGCGAGGGGCAGCCAGACCGCGAGATCTTGGACATAGATCGCGTTCGTCGGCACGCCTGTGCCTTCGAGCATCGGTGTCGGATAGGGGTCGTCAAGCGCAGGGATGACGTCGGCCAACCACGCTGCCGTGTTGAGCGCGACGATGACCCAGACGTACCCAGCGAGTCCGCGCACCGGCGCAGCCCGGGCTACTCGAGCGCCGAGGTTCCAGAGCGCGTGACTGACGGCGAGATATCCCAACGCCCACAATGCGGTTCCCAGCATTGCCGCGTACATGAGGAATGCAGCGTTGAAAGGTGTCAGGAAAAGGAGGAGCACGGAGTTGTAGACGACGTACAACAACGCGGCCGCCCACAGGGGCAGGGCACTGGAGGAACCCCGTCTGGATGCCCCGACAGCGCAGAGCAGCCACGGCAGCGCCACGGCAACCATGACAAGTGCGGTCCCTCTTGCCGAACCCCGCATGGCGCCCGGGCCATGGAGAAGGCCCGGGTCGAGAAAGGTCCACACACCGCCGAGGAAGCTAAGGGCGCACGTCGCCAGCGCTAGGGACGTGGCCGCCTTCGATGCAGTGGGTCTTGTCTCCATACCACCAGGCTCTCTGTGGTCGGGCGCACCCAGCAGGGCCTTAGGTCCCGGGGCAACCCACGTCGGATGAGGCACTGCGCCCCAAGAGCGCATCGCCTGAGGGGACCGGCACGCCTATATGGCGGCCGCCCGATCTCGGGCCCTTCGGCCCTGCCGCACCGCGGTCCCGCGCGCCAGGCTGCCCATGACTGAGGAGAATCCATGAGCGCGCCAACTGTCGTGGCACGGCCCCCAAGGACACCAAGGTCCTTGGTGAGCAGGCACCCGGTGCTCGCGACGGCCGAAGTGGCCGTCGGCATGGTTCTGGTCGGGGTGGGTCTCGGCACTGGTGTGCCATGGGCGGCGAACGTTGGCCTGGCGCCCGTGACCGTCGCTAGTGTGCTCGCGCTGGTGTGCGGGCTTGCACTGTTGGTTGGCGGCATGTGGGCACTGGCAAAGAGGTTGGGGCGAGGGGGACGCTGGCTGCTCGTGCTGGCGACCCTTGCCACCACGCTCATCGTGACGTACGTCGTAGCGGTCCCGGTTGCGGTCGTCGCGGCACCGCGCGCCGACATCGGCAGCAGGACACCCGCGGATCAGGGTCTGACCTTTCGCAGTATGCAGATGCCGAGCCGCTCTGGGGAGGTCCTGGCCGGCTGGTACGTGCCCACCCTGAACGGCGCCGCAGTCGTGTTACGGCACGGCTCGAGTGCGTCGCGGACATCGGTCCTTGATCACGCCGCAGTGCTGGCTCGGCACGGGTACGGCGTCCTGTTGACGGACGCGAGGGGACACGGCATGAGCACCGGTCGCCCCATGGCCTGGGGATGGCACGGTGACGACGATGTCTATGCGGCGATCGATGTCCTGAAATCCACTCCCGGGGTCGACCCCAGCCGCATTGGTGTGGTCGGCCTGTCCATGGGCGGTGAGGAAGCCTTGGGTGCCGCAGCGTTCGACCAGCGCATCCGCGCCGTCGTCGCCGAGGGCGCGACCGGCCGCTCGCCAGCAGACCTCGGCTGGCTCGCCACCGCATACGGATGGCGCGGCCAGATGACCCTGGCGGTACGCACGGCGCAGAGCGCGCTGGTCGACCTCATCAGCGATGCCTCACCGCCGACCTCTCTCGGGCTAGCGGTCTCGGCGATGTCACCGCGGCCCGTCCTGCTGGTGGCCGCCGGCGAGGTCGCGGATGAACAGTATGCGGCGCGGGCCCTGGCCGCGAACAGCACACCCAATGTGCACGTGTGGGTGGTGCCGGGGGCAGGACACACGAAGGGACTACAGACGGCGCCGCAGGATTGGGAGCGCCGGGTTGTCACCTTCCTTGACGAGTCGCTCCAGGAAGGGTGAGCCATGGTCCCCTACAGCGACCCCCTGACCTAGGGGCGGACCGCGATGACTCGATCCGGATCCGTCACCCACGACCAAGATCCTTGTCAGCCGCCAGGATTCGAACGTCCGGCCCCTACCGGGCGAGGTTTCGGTGAGCGACGATCGAGACGTCACGCGCGTGGGTGTACGCGACGATCGGGGATCGGATGGAATCCCATCGATTGGCAACGGTGTACTGCAGTAGTGCCGCGCCGACTCTCTGCCGTCGGGCGTAGGGGTGCACGGCTAGCACGGCCAGCAACTGACAGTCCGCATGCTGCGGTCGTGAGTTTGGCTCCCAGGCCACGCAACCGAGACCGAGCAGCTAAACGGCACCCATCAGCACACGACGGACCAGACGACCTTCCCTTGACACGGAAACCGGCCGATCAGCCTCGATGCATGCGTCCGGGCGGGTGACGACGGCCATTTCAGTCTTGGGTCTGTCTGGCTCCTTCGGATCAGACGTGCTGGTCAGTCTGCGGCCGCCACGGCTGGTGCTCGTGGGAGAGCCAGACGAGCTCTGGGTCGAGCGCGCGGACCAGCCGCTGGCCTTCGGTGCGCGGCTCGTCGAGCTCGCCGAAGAAGACGGCCGTGTCGCCAGCGATGACGACCGGGCGGCCGCCTGTCTCGACGACGACCACCTGTGAACCTGGAGTGTGGCCCGGCGTGGGAACGAGCCGGACGCCTGGTAGCACCTCGAGTTCGCCGTCCACGGGCACGTACTGCACGCCGGGCGCGTCGACCCAGTCGCGGATCGTGTAGTCGTTCAAGCTGCGCGCGTCGTCGAGCTCCCGGCGCTGGACGTACGTCGGTCTGCCGGCGAAGAGATGATTGCCACCGCAGTGGTCGAAGTGCAGGTGCGTGTTGATGACGACGTCAATGCCGCCCACGTCGAAGCCGGCCTGCGTACTCAGGGGAACCAGGCGGGGGTCCATGTCGGCTACCGCAGGGTGCAGCTCCGTCAGGCCGGTGTCGACGAGCACGCGCGCGTCGGGGTGGTCGATGACGTGCACGTAGACCGGCATCCGCTCGCCCTCCGCCAGCAACTCGGCCACCAGGACCGGCGTGATGCTCGGCGCCGAGATCTCGCTTCGCGATCCCTCGCCGTTCCGGGGTCGCGGGTCACCCGAGACATCGAAATTGGGTCTCACATCTGCTCCTCCGGTCCAGTCATACCTTTGTCAACGTCTCCTGAGACAACTCGGCAAGCCTTTCAGGTCGCCGGCTTGTCCTGGTGGGCGCCCGAGGGGTCCGCGGTAGCAGCCGGCTGACCGCATGCCAATCGCACGTCGCCTTGCCGTACGTGGTTGCGGCGATTGCTGGTGGTTGCGAGGCGGAGTACGCCGCGAGCCGGGGCTACTTCGAGGCGAGCAGCACCCGCTTGGCCCCCGTCGACGCCGAGGCCGAGACCTTGGTCAGGCTAAGCGCCGGCGCGGTGCTCCTCCCCCTGCGATGACCGGTCGAGTCGCGCACGAGCAGCTTGACCGGCAGCACGATCGGGTCCGGGCTAGGCGTCGCTCCACCGACCGCGGCGATGAGGTTCTGCACGCCGATGATCCCCATGGCGCGCAACGGTGCGGCGACCGTAGTGAGCTCCGGGTCGACGATCTCCGACAGGACGTTGTCGAAGCTGATCACGCTGACGTCGTCCGGCACCCGGACACCCACCCGACGCATTCCCTTGACGACCCCGACGGCCATCACATCGTTGTAGGCGATCACTGCCGTCGACCGCTGCGCCAGAACCTCGACAGCGCTGTCGAACCCGGCAGACACCGTCGGCGCATTGCACGGACCGACCCGCTGGAAGCGCAGGCCTAGCTCGCGGCATCCCTCCATAAGAGCGACCCACCGCATCCCGTCGGCCCAGCTGGCCTCCGGCCCGGCCAAGTACGTGACCGCTTCGTGGCCCAGCCCGGCCAGATGCTCGACGGCTCGACGCATACCTCCCGCAATGTCGGTGACCACACACCGAACGTCAGGCACCCGGCGGTTTAGCACGACCAACGGCTTCACCTTGGCCAGCATCCGGATCGCATCATGCGACATCCGTGAACCGGCGAGCAGGATCCCATCGACGGAGACCAGATCCCGCTCGCTCCAGTCCCGCTCCAGCCGACCGTCCCCACGGGCGTGCGAAAGCAACAATGCGTAGCCCAACTCCCCCGCCGCATCGGAGGCGCCGCGGGTGATCTCCGAGTAGAACGGGTTCGTGATGTCGGCGACCACCACGGCCAGGCTGCGGGGGCGGTGAGGACTCAGACGCAGAGGCTCCTTGAAGGGGTAGCCGACCTCGCGGGCCGCAGCGAAGATCCGCGCCGCAGTAGCGGAATTGACTCGTCCCGGACGCGAGAACGCCCGGGAAACCGTCGACGGGGCCACGTCGGCGACCTTCGCGACGTCGTAGATCGACGGGCGCCGCTGCATGTCGCCGGGGGCTGCGCGCATGAGCCGTGGTCCCTTCCCGGTGCCCTGACAGTGAAGCAGCTGCCGGGTCCGAGGCAGCACATCAGTGTGGCTCACCGCCGACGATGCCACGCGACTCGGGCCGCAGCAAATTGCTGGTCGACTTGACACAGCACGCCGTTCGAACTTCCTCGAAATTGGCACTTCGACGCGGCCCCCAACCAGCCTGACGCGGCCGACGAGGTTCTGCTCTCATACGTTCACGGTGTTGATCTGAGCTCCTTCGGCGCCGTATACATCGGCTCGGGGCGACCACCGTTTCGTCGAAGCGGCAAGGGCGGCGAAGTCGGCCGCAGCCTGCACGATCTGCGTCACTGCCGGCAGCCCCGCCGCCCGCGCACTCGCCAACGGTTGCGACTCCGGGGTGTTCTTGGGTCGGCAGGTGGCGTCGCAGAACGGCATACCGGGCCAAGCCAGCGTCAGTGGGGCGTCAGGGCCATTTACGGCTGTGGGAGGGATCGCTGTACACACCGCCTGAGGGCGGCCATTGTCACCGCTGGGATCGCGGCGGCTCTGGCTCTAGCTGACGGATCCGGCTGGGTGGTTGCCATTGGATGGGGCGGAGGCCTCGTCGAGGGGCTCCGGGGTGGGCAGCCCAGGCTTGAGGTCGTGCACGTCATGGTTGGTGGCCCGCTCGAGGTAACGCAGCAGCTCCACCGGGAACGGCATGACCAGTGTGCTGTTCTTCTCCGCCGCCACCTCAGCCACGGTCTGCAGCAGTCGCAGCTGCAGGGCCGCCGGATCCACCGACATCGTCGCAGCAGCCTGAGCCAGCTTCTTCGACGCCTGGAACTCACCATCCGCCGAAATGACCCGCGCCCGGCGTTCACGCTCAGCTTCGGCCTGCCGCGACATCGACCGCTTCATCGACTCCGGCAAGGTCACGTCCTTGACCTCCACCCGCTCGACCTTGACACCCCAGGGCTGCTCGGATGGTGCGTCGATGATGTCGGTCAGCTCCGCCCCGAGCTTCTCCCGGTTCGACAGCAGGTCGTCCAGCTCGGCCCTACCGATCACGGACCTCAGTGAGGTCTGGGCCAGCTGCGAGATCGCGAACTGGTAATTCTGCACGTTGACGGCCGCCTTGACGGCGTCGACCACTCGGAAGTAGACGACCGCGTCGACCCGAACGGACACGTTGTCCTTGGTGATGCAGTCCTGTGCCGGGACGCTGAGGGTCATGACCTGCCGGTTGACCTTGGTCATCCGATCCACCACCGGTCTCAACAATGTCAACCCGGGCCCTCGCGGCGGGTCCTGGACCTTGCCAAGGCGGAAGACAACCCCGCTCTCGTACTGCTGCACCACCCGGACCGAGAGAACGGCGGCGACGCAGACGACGAACACCAGCACGGCAACGACCAGGAGGAAGGTCATCATGGCGAACCCGCCCAACTTGCTTGTCTCAGTGCGGGGTCGGCGGCGGCGCGGGTGTCGGGGCCGAAGAGCCCTCGCCCCTCGAGGATACGCCCAGACCCGGAACCCGAACCCGTCCGCGCCGGACCAGTAGACGGGCGGTGTTGCCATGTAGGGAGGAAGGATCCCCTCACCAGCACGCCGCCGATGGACCGGCTGGCGGGACTAGCTCTGCTCGATCCAGCGACCGCTACCGATATCGCTCCTCCCGCTAGCCGACGAACCGTCGTCGTTAAGACGGCTCGAGGAGATTTCGCCCTGAGCATCAACGCCCGCGCCTGCAAATCAGCGCAGGCGTCACCCCGCCGCCTACGGGCGTGTTCGAAGCTCGGCCGGTGTCCCTGCAGGCGTGTTTGGCCCCTGCGCTCTCCCCCGCAGAGCCGATTAGTTGCGCGCAGAGTCCGGGTCGGTAGTCCCATGACGGCGACCTACACCTTTGACGTCTTCACCAGCCTCGATGGCAACGCTTCCTACGGACCGCCCGGCGACTGGGGCGGCTACTGGGGCAAGCAGGGTCCTGAGTTTCTCGACCACCGGCTCGTGGCGTACGAGGGTGAACAGCGGATGCTCTTCGGCGCCACCACGTTCGGGTTGTTCCTGCAGATGCTGCCTCAGATGGACGTGCCTGACCCCTGGATCGCCGGATGCGCAGCTGCCCGACCACCGTCGTCTCATCGACGCTGCAGGGCCCCATTGACTGGCCCGACCCGACTGTCGCCAGCGGTGACGCTGTGGAGACTGTGCGCCGCATGAAGGAGGAGTCGGACGTCCCGATCCGCTCACACGGAAGCCTTTCGGTGAACCGGGCGCTGATGGCCGCCGGCCTCGTCGACCGGATCCAGATCACCGTCTTCCCGGTGGTCTCCGCCCAGACCGGGGACGAGCCGATCTTCGCGGGCGCGGGCGACTTCGACCTCGACCTGCTGGAGACCCGTACCCTCGACGGCCGCACCCAGGAGCTGGTCTACCGGCCCACCCTGCGCACCTGGCCGGCCGGCTGACCAAACCGCCTGCTGACGATGCCGCTGAAGGTACGTCACATCCCCGCGAGCCGGGCGGAACGCGCGTCGATGCGGGCATGTGTTCGGACGACGTGAGCGTGTGGCGAGGAGTCAAACACTCCGAGGCCCAGCCTGTATCGGATGCCAGGCCATGGGTCGCCCACCAAGGTCGGGGATGGAGGCCATCGCCGGAGCCGAGGGTATCGGTCCCGCGATGGTTTCGAGGGCGACGTTCGAAGGAGCGTCAAGTCGCTTGACGCGGCGTCAAGTCCCCCACAACCGCAGCCAAGGTCCCTCCCAGCTCATAGGCCCTCGCCAGGGCGTCCTCTCCCACATCCCCCATCACCTCGAGAACACCAAATGCCTGGCGCCAGCCCAGCGCACCCGTGATCGCCATGACAGAGCGGACGGCCCCCGTCGTGTCATACCGGCCGTGCACGTACAGTCCGAACGGCCGACCGGTAGTGCTGCCGCCAGCCAGCGCCGCGCTCCCGTCCGGAGCGAGGCTTCCCCCGATCGCCAGGAACGTCGAGTCGAAGACGTGCTTCAGGGCCCCGCTCATGTAGCCGAAGTTTGCGGTGGTGCCAAGGAGGTAGCCGTCGGCCCCAAGAAGGTCATCAGCCGTCGCGCTGCCCGTCGTGAAGTCCAGGGCGCGGCACGCGACGATCTCGACATCCTCGATCGCCTCGTCGTGACAGCCGGCGAGCACCGACTCGGTGATGTCGGCCACCGCCCGGGTCGGCGAGTGATGGATGACCAGCAGCCGAGCCACTCCGCCATTACACCGCCCTGGCGATCCACAAGGTTTCGATCAGGGCGCCAGCCGACACACAAGCTCCTCGCCACGTCGTGCTCACCCACCCCGGCGAATGGTGTCTGGACCCTGGACGATAACGAGCCGGTCCATGGCCGGCCACATCGAGCCGGACGTTGGCCAGCGCGTCCTCGTCGCAAAGGGACCGCCGTCGGTGGTCTGCGCGGGATCTGGCCGCTTCTCAACGCCCGCCGCAGCGCGCGGTCGTCCAAGAAGCTCCGCGCACTCTACGAGGAAAAGGCCTCCGGTGCCGCCGGTCGAGGTTCTCCTCAAGATCAAGGAGACCGCGACGGTACAGTCCGTGCGGGTGCACCGGCCGTGGATTTGGGAGGTCGAGACACCGACTCCACCGGGCCAGGTCCAGTACTTCGAGATCCCCGATCGACCGCCCTGCATCTCGATCCTGGGCCGCCCACACCGATAAACATCCGTTGTCGAGCCTTCTAGGCACAACTTCCTAGGTTTCCCTCACCCGGCGCCACACCGGCCAGTTGCCGTGCCTGGAATTAGCCAACGCACGGTGAGCAGGGGCCGCGAGTGAGCCCCGTTCCGGTGCTCACGAGTCTCTAGTCCGAAAATGAACTGAGCCCAGCGGCCGTGGCGCCTGTGTCGCCTGGGTCGGTCGCGAATTCAGTTGTTCAGGCTGCGGGCTCGAGGGTGACTCGGTATCCGAGGGCCTCGAGCT
>Ga0307288_10000381_pt1 | contig 15211 bp, 10 predicted proteins | sample ER_DNA_142_FD_194469 | JGI IMG/M metagenome (GOLD analysis project Ga0307288, IMG submission 194469) | Bulk soil microbial communities from the East River watershed near Crested Butte, Colorado, United States - ER_DNA_142 | ecosystem: Environmental > Terrestrial > Soil > Floodplain | place... | reverse complement strand
GCTCGCTCATCCGAGCGGCTCCTGGCGACGCCGGCGCTGGTCGAAGACTGTCACCGTCTCGTAACCGGCTGCCCGCGCGTGCTCGACCGCGCGAGCGATGTCGCGGCCGACGTTCTGCGGCTCGTGGGCATCCGAGGCCAGTGTGATCGGCACGCCGCGAGCGTGACAGGCCTCGAGCAGCGGCGGGTCGGGATACAGCTCGCTCACCGGCTTGTGCAGCCCGGCCGCGGAGACCTCTACACAGACTCCGGCCGCCTCGATCGCATCGGCGGTCTCCTCGTGCAGCCAATGCAGGCTCTCCGAATCCGCACGCGGACCGTGGTGCTTGACCAGGTCTGGATGCGCCAGCGAATCGAAGAGGCCGCTGCGCGCGGCGCTTCGAAGCCAGACGAAATAGCGCCTCGCGGCCTCGTGTGGCCCAAGCTTCTCGACCAGTCCCGGCTCCTGATCGACCGGGAAGCCGTCGACGAAGTGCACCGACCCCAGCAGGTAATCCCACGGATACGGTGCGAGCGCCTGGGCCGTCTCTCGCTCTAGCCCGACGAAGTAGTCCACCTCGACCCCAAGCTTGACCGGCAGCCCGCGCTCTTTGGCCTCGACCACGGCCTCGACGTACCGGTCGATGTCGTGCTTGCAGCGCTCGAGCATGAACGGCTCGTCCCAGAGGTGGCGGGTCTGCTCGAAGTAGTAGATGTGCTCGCTAAAGCCGATCTCGTCGATCCCCCGCTTGGTGGCGGCCTCGACGAAGCGCTCGACCGCCTCGACCGTGTGGTCGATTTCACCCGCGGGGTCGCGCAGGTGCATGTGATAGTCGACGATCAAAGGTAGGAGGAGATCAGCTCGAGATCGGCCTGGTCGGTGACCTTGAGCAGCCTCTGATCGCCCGGGACGACGGTCACCCGCCCCCCGCGCGCCTCGACGAGCGCCGCGCAGTCGGTCGCTCCCGCCAGCTCGCCCGCGAGGGCGTCGCGCAGGACCGGCGCGAGAAACGCCTGCGGAGTCTGCACCGCAACAAGCTCTTCGCGGGGAAGCGTCTCGACCACCTGCCCGCCGTGAACGCGCTTGACCGTGTCAGCGAGTGGGAGTCCAGGCACGGCGCCGTCCCAGCCTTCATTGAGAGCACGCAGGACGCGCTCGATCACCTCCTCGGGCAGCAACGGCCTTGCGGCGTCGTGGACGACGATCACGTCCGCCTCCTCAGCGACCTCAGCGACGCCGGCCCGCACCGACTCCGCGCGCGTCTCGCCGCCGGTCGCGCAAGCAACGACTTTGGTGCAGGCGAGCTCCTCCGCGACGAGGATCGAAGGCTCCTCCCAGCCGCGCGGAGCCACGATCACGATCGCGTCGATCCAACCCGAGGCCTCGAGGCGCTCGAGGCTCTCGGCCAGCAGCGGGCGGTCGCGGAGCTTCGCGAACGCCTTCGGACGTCTCCCACCGAGCCGCTCGCCGCGGCCCGCCGCCGCGAGAACCGCCCAGACGGCCAATTAGCTAGCTCCTCGAAACCGAACGGCCACCCGTCGGATTTTCCACTAACCGGGTTTAGGCGGTCGTGCCGGCAAAGCCGCCACGACCTCCAAATAGGCGTCGCAAGCGACGCCTATGCCGTCGCCGCGACCTTGGTCGTCTTCTTCTTCGAGCCGCCGTTGGCAAGGACGCCGTCGAGCCACTCCGCGGCCTCGTCCTCGTCCATGTCCTTGGCGTACATCAGCTCGCTGGCGAGGATCTTCTTCGCCTTCACGAACATCTGCTTCTCGCCGGTGGACAGGCCCTTCTCGTGATCACGGAGGGCCAGGTTCCGGACGACCTCGGCGAGCTCGAAGATGTCACCCGTCTTCATCTTGTCGCGGTTGTGCTTGAAGCGGCGGTTCCAGTTCTTCGGCATCTGCGTGCCGCCGCCGGTGAGGGCCTTCAGGACCTTGGTGACCATCTGCTCATCGATCACCTTGCGGAGACCGACGGCGTCGGCGTTCTCGGTCGGAACGTTCACTGTCATGTCGTTGTGCAGGATCTTGATCGTCATGTATTCCCGCTTCTGACCGAGCACGGTGCGGGACTCTTTCTTCACGACGGTGCCTGCTCCGTGGTGTGGATACACCACCTTGTCGCCGACCTTGTACAAGCCGACCCTCCCTTTTTATTGGTTACTGCGCCAGAACGCCGACGGAGTCGAGACCGCCGGCGTGTGTCGGCAAGTATACCGAAAACCGCTTGAAAAGGCCACTATTTCCAGGGATTTTGGGCGCCTGACCTAAAAAGCCCTGCTCAGAGCGACCTCCGAACTCAGAGTTGTAGCTGCGGCGTCGCTTCGATGCCGGTGTCAGGCCGTGGCGGCTTTGCCGGCGCGGCCGTCCAATCCCGGCGTAGGACGCGGATGCGGCCGGCCCGCAGTCAGAGCTGCAAATACCGATCGACGAGGTTGTGCTCCTGCAGCCGGCGCAGGCCCTCGCGGATCTCGCGCGCGCGAACGGCGCCGACCCCGTCGACGGACTCGAGGTCGCGCTGAGAGGCGCGGACGATGCCCTCGAGCCCCCCGAGCTCGCCCACCACGCGCTGGATCACGTTTTCCGGGAGCCGTGGGATGTGCGTGAGGACCCGGAACCCACGCGGCGCGACGGAATGGTCGAGGGGGTTCGTCGTCGCGGGGTAGCCCAGCACCGCGAGCAGCTCGAACTCGAGCAGCTGCTGGTAGGGCAACTGCGCCAGCGCTTCCAGGCTCTCGGCGACGTCGTCGGCGCCTCCGTCGGCGTGGTAGTCGTAGACGATCGCGGCCTTCTCGGCGGGCACCTCGCTGACCTGCTCCTCGAGCCGCAGGCGGATCAGGCGACCCTCCGATCCCAGCTCCGTGCAGGCGCGCTCGATGTAGTCCGCCATCCGCGTCGTCAGCTCGGCCCGCTGGAGCGCAACGAGCACGTCGTCGAGCATGACGGCGTTCTGAAACTCGAGCGCGGTCAGGCGCGTCAGGACCTGGTCGAGCCGCTGGCGATAGGTCTCCAGCGTCGCGAGCGCCTGGTTCGTCTTCGCCAGCACCTCTGCGATCGGGTCGAGCAGATAACGGCGCGGGCCGACGAAGAGGGTCACGGTCTCGCGCTGCTGGGAGATCGAGATCACGAGCGCCTTCGTCTGCTTCGCGACGCGCTCGGCGGTCCTGTGGCGCGTGCCGGTCTCGTTCGACGGAATCGTCGGATCCGGCATCAGTTGGACGTTCGCCTGCGCGATCTTGGCGACCGCGCCGTTGACGATGATCGCGCCGTCCATCTTGGCCAGCTCGTAGAGGAGCTGCGGCGTGAAGGCCTGGTCGAGGCGAATCCCGCCGGAGAACATGAACGAGAGCTCCCCCGGCTCGCCGATCACGATCAGAGCACCCTCCCGTGCGCGGATGATGTCGTCGATTCCCTGCCGCAAGGGCGTTCCCGGCGCGATCCGGGCGATCGCGCTCAGCAGGCTTGGGTCGATCCGTGGATCCAGTTCGGCCGCGCTACGCGGAAAGCCGAGCGGTGCGGCCGGTCGTCGTTCCTTATCCGTCCTCGGATCTGTCGCCATCAAGCCCCGCCCCAATCGCGCTTCTCAACGTCTCGGCTTCGAGAATGCGTAGTTTGCCACTAGGGGTGCCGGCGGGAGCGACTACCTGTCGAAGGCCGAGCTTCGCGCACTCGTCCAGGCGGCGGTCGGCCTGGGTCGCGGCGCGCAGCCGTCCGGTCAAGCCGATCTCGCCGAAGGCGGCCGTGCCGTCCTTGACGGGAGCCCCGCGGGCCGCGGAGGCGATCGCCAGCGCGACCGCGAGGTCAGCCCCCGGCTCGTCGATTCGTAACCCGCCGGCCACGTTCACGAACACGTCTGCCGCGCCCAGCGCGAGCCTGGCATGACGTGAGAGAACGGCGACGATCATCGCGAGGCGCTTCGGGTCGACGCCGGTGGCGACGCGGCGGGGCATCGCGAGGTCTGTCGGGGAGACGAGCGCCTGGATCTCGAGCAGGATCGGCCGCGTTCCCTCGAGCGCGCACGCGACGGCTGCTCCGACTTCACCTTCGGCGCCCCGGCCGAACAGCTCCGACGGTTCCGGGACGCCGACCAGGCCGGAACCGGTCATCTCGAATAGGCCGAGCTCGTTGGTCGAGCCGAACCGGTTCTTCGTCGCACGCAGCACGCGGTGGGCGTGATAGCGGTCGCCCTCGAACTGCAGGACGCAGTCGACGAGGTGCTCCAGCACCCGCGGGCCCGCGACCGTGCCGTCCTTGGTCACGTGGCCGACGAGGAAGGTGGCGACCTGGGACTGCTTGGCGACGCGCAAGAGCCGCGCGGCCGCCTCGCGCACCTGGGCGACCGATCCGGGCGCGGAGCCGACTTCGGACGAGTAGAGAGTCTGGACGGAGTCGATCACGCAGACGTCCGGACGCTCGCTCTCGAGCGTCGCGCAGACCGTCTCCAGCTCGGTCTCGGCCAGGATCTCGACCTTCTCGGCGCCGCCCAGGCGAGCTGCGCGTAGCTTCACCTGGGCGCTCGACTCCTCGCCGGTGACGAGCAGCGCCCGCCGGTGCTTCGAAATTGCCGCGAGCGCCGAGAGCAGCAGGGTCGACTTCCCGACGCCCGGCTCGCCGCCGACGAGGACGAGCGAGGCCGGCACCAGCCCGCCTCCGAGAACGCGGTCGAGCTCCGGGACCCCGGTCGAGATCCGCTCCGATTCCTCCGCCTCGACGTCGACCAGGCGCAGCAGAGGCTTCGCATTGCCGGCGCGGGCCCCCGAGACAAGCTCTTCCACGAGCGTCCCGAAAGAGCCGCAGCCCGGGCACTTGCCGAACCAGCGCCCGGCGCTGTAGCCACATTCCGTGCAAGCGTGCTGGACGGCCGCTTTCGCCACGTTGCCGAGTGTACGGAGAGGGTCTGACACCGACGGTGACCGGATCGTGACAACTCTGTGTCGTTGTCTAGATCGCCAACGCTTCTCACACTCGCAGCTTCTACCTTCGAAGCAGTCCACGAAGGGAGGACGAATGAAAGGAGTGTTCGGAGCACGCATCACCGCCGTTGCGCTGGCCGTTGCTCTCGTTGCCGCGGCAGCACTGGCTCTCTTCGCCGTCCTGGGCGCCAACGGAGCGGTGGCCAGGACGGGCCCGCTCACGGTTCATGCCGGCCTCGAGGCGCCGCCGTCGCCTTTCGTCCGGGCCAATGGTCTCTACGACGGCAAGGGCGGCAAGGCGCAGCTCGAGGCGCGTATCTCGGGGGCGATGACCGGGCCGCTGTCGCCGGTTGCGGTCAAGTCGGGCGACGGCAAGCTGGTCGTCTACAACACGTGGCACGAGCTGCGGGCCGTCGACGGCGAGCGGTCGTTCTCCGCACAGGGGATCGGGGACGGCGATGTGCTCGGCGTCCCGGAGCTACGGGTCTACGACGGCTCGGGCCACGACGAGCTGCTCGCCCGCGGGGCTTACTCGGCCGCCTGGCGAGCTGACGGCGCGATCGCCTTCGTCGAGGCCACCCAGCCTGAGTTCCGGGCTGGAGGCAACTACGTGGGCCGGGTCGTGGTCCGTCAGAGCATCCGAGGACGCAACGTCGCCTGGATCAAGGAACCGGCCCACTACGTCGTTTACGGCTGGGCCGGCGACCGGTTGCTGGTCTATCGCGTCGGGCTCGGCGAGAAGCTCGAGCTGCTCGTCGCCGACACACCGGGTCGAGTGCGCCCGCTTGCAGACGGGAGCGCGATCGCGCTCAGTCCGGACGCGACACGAGTCGCGGTCCTTGACCAGGAGGCGACCAACGTCCGTGTGCTCGACGTGGCCACCGGCCGCGAGCTCGCCTGGCTCGACGTCACGACCGCCACTCCGGCCCTCCGTTGGGTCTCGTACTCCGGCTCCTGGGCCGGAGACCACATCGTCACCCCGGCCAGCGCGGGACTGGCGGTCTTTCACACGGGCCCATCGTCGCTCGAGCTCGAGCAGGTGCTCAGCCTCGACCGGGCGCAGTTCCCCGTCGGCGTCCAGCAGCCGAGGTTCGCCGACGACGACGGCAACGACATTTCGGCCACGGTGGACATTCCGCCCTCCGCCTCCGGCGGCGCCGTCTCCTTCTTCATCAAATGCGACCGGATCACACGGAGCTGCGAACGCGGGGCGGCCGCCCCGGCCAAGGATTGGCTTCGCCCCGTCGAGCAGGAAGGAGGCACGCCATGAGAGCGCGACTGGCGGTCGTGGCCACCCTCGCAGCGGCGGCGCTGACTCTGCCTAGCCCTTCGCTTGCCTATCCGACGTGGTTCGAGTTCGCGCGTCACTCGAACACCTTCTCCACCCTGACGATGGTCTGGCAGATAGGCGCCGGCTGGTACGGCACCCAGAGCTGGCGCGCGGGCTCCGGCGTCTCGACCGATGCCTGCTGGGTCGGCCACGGCTGGCTGCCGACCGGCTACTACGACCTCAAGGGGCACTGGGACAACTACAACGCAGCGATCGCGGGCCGGGTCTTCTACCTCCAGGACAAGCAGTGCTGGAACGGCACCTGGCGGACACAGCTCTTCGTCCACTCAGAGGAGACCGCGGCTCAAGGGCAGTACTGCCCGACGGCCGGTGACGATCCGTACTGCTGGGAGGGCGACAACGACTACTACTCGAATGGCTGCATCAAGCTCGCACGCGGAGGCAATCCGAGCGATCTGCGGCTAATGCACGACGGCTGGCACGCGAAGAGCGGCGACGGTCGCCACGGGAACTTCACGATCGGCAGCTGGCTCTACGTCCACGATTGACGAGTCCCCCCCAGGGAAGCGGCGCGGCGGCCTCCAGCCGTCGCGTCGCTATTCGTCGTCGGAGTGCTCGTCGTCCTCAGTGGACGCGCTGGGCTCTTCGGGCGGCACGGTGACCTTCTCCGGCGTGATCTCGCCGGGGATGACGGTGATGTCGACCTCGTCCTCGTCCTTGCGCTCGACGAGGATCGTCGAGCCGGGCTCGAGCGAGCGCCCCAGCACGAAGTCGGCCAGCGGATCCTCGATGAAGCGCTGGATCGCGCGGCGGAGCGGCCGGGCTCCCATCGCCGGGTCGTAACCCTTTTCGACCAGCAGCTCCTTGGCTTCGTCGGTGAGCTCGATGGCGACCTCGTGCTCGCCCATTTGCTCGCGCAAGCGCCGGAGCACCAGGTCGACGATCGTGGTGATCTCTTCCTTCGTCAGCTTGTGGAAGACGATCACTTCGTCGATGCGGTTGAGCAGCTCCGGGCGGAAGACCTTCTTCAGCTCGCCCAGGACGCGCTCCTTCATGTCCTCGTAGGAAAGGCCGCTCTCGTCGCCGATCGAGAAGCCGAGTGTCTGGTTCTTCGAGATCGTCCCGGCGCCGATGTTCGAGGTCATGATCACGATCGTGTTCCGGAAGTCGACCTTGCGACCCTGCGCGTCGGTCAGGCGCCCGTCCTCGAGGATCTGGAGCAGGATGTTGAAGACGTCCGGGTGGGCCTTCTCGATCTCGTCGAGCAGGACGACCGAGTACGGCTTGCGGCGGACGGCCTCGGTGAGCTGGCCGCCCTCGTCGTATCCGATGTAGCCGGGCGGCGAGCCGACGAGCCGGGACACGGAGTGCTTCTCCATGTACTCCGACATATCGACCTGGATCATCGCGTCCTCGTCGCCGAACAGGAACTCGGCGAGCGTGCGCGCCAGCTCGGTCTTGCCGACGCCTGAGGGGCCGAGGAAGATGAACGAGCCGGTCGGGCGCTTCGGGTCCTTGATGCCCGCGCGCGCACGGCGGATCGACTTGGAGACGGCGATGATCGCCTCCTCCTGTCCGATCACGCGCTTGTGGAGCTCGTCCTCCATCCGGATCAGCTTCTGGGACTCCGCCTCGGTCAGCTTGAAGACCGGGATGCCGGTCCACATCGAGACGATGTCGGCGATTTCCTCCTCGCCGATCTCGGGCTGCTCCTCGGCACCTTCGGAATTGCGCCAGTCGTCCTCGAGCTCGCGCTTTTTCTGCGTCAGCTTGCGCTCCTTGTCGCGCAGCGAGGCGGCCTTCTCGAATTCCTGGGATTCGATCGCGCCTTCCTTGTCCTTGCGAACTTTCTCGATCTCGTCCTCGAGCTCGCGGTACCGCGGCGGCGCGCTCATCGTCTTGATCCGCATCCGAGAGGCTGCCTCGTCGATCAGGTCGATTGCCTTGTCGGGCAGGTGTCGGTCCTGGATGTAACGGTCGGCGAGCGTCGCCGAAGCCCGGAGCGCCTCGTCGGTGATCTTGCAGCGGTGGTGCGCCTCGTAGCGGTCGCGCAGTCCGCGGAGGATCTGGACGGTGTCGTCCACCGATGGCTCGTCGACCCGAATCTGCTGGAAGCGGCGCTCCAGTGCGGCGTCGCGCTCCAGGTACTTGCGGTACTCGTCGAGCGTGGTTGCGCCGATCGTCTGCAACTCGCCGCGCGCGAGCGCAGGCTTCAGGATCGAAGCCGCGTCGATCGCGCCTTCGGCGGCGCCGGCGCCAACGAGGTTGTGGAGCTCGTCGATGAAGAGAATGATGTCGCCGCGCTGGGTGATCTCCTTCATCACCTTCTTGAGGCGCTCCTCGAACTCACCGCGGTACTTCGAGCCTGCGACCAGGGCGGCGAGGTCGAGCGTGTAGATCTGCTTGCCCTTGAGCAGCTCGGGCACGTTGTTCGAGGAGATGCGAGCAGCCAGGCCCTCGACGACGGCGGTCTTGCCGACGCCGGGCTCGCCGATCAGCACCGGGTTGTTCTTCGTGCGCCGCGAGAGGATCTGCATGACGCGTTCGATCTCGACCTGGCGGCCGACGACAGGATCGAGCTTTGCCTCGGCGGCGAGCTTGGTCAGGTTGCGGCCGAATTGGTCGAGCAGCTTGGAGCTCTTCGACTTCTCGCCCGGAGCGCCGCCGGGCCCGCCCTGCTGGCGCCGGCCGGGACCGGAGAGCATGCGGATGATCTCGTTGCGAATCTTCTCTGCGTCGGCGTCGAAGTCGAGCAGGATGCGTGCCGCCACCCCTTCGTTCTCGCGCACGAGACCAAGCAGGATGTGCTCGGTGCCGATGTAGTTGTGGCCGAGCGAGAGCGCCTCGCGCAGCGCCAGCTCCAGGACCTTCTTCGCGCGCGGGGTGAACGGGATCTGGCCGGTGGTGACCTCGTCACCTTGGCCGACGATCCGGGCCACCTGTGCGCGGACCTCCTCCACGGTGATGTCGAGGGACTCGAGCACTCGCGCCGCGAGCCCTTCTTCTTCGCGGAGCAGTCCCAGCAGGATGTGCTCGGTGCCGATGTAGTTGTGCTTGAGCGCCCGAGCTTCGTCCTGGGCGAGGACGACCACCTGGCGGGCTCTTTCGGTAAAGCGTTCGAACAACCTGATCCCTCTCTCGGCTCGAAAGGCCTTACGCCTTAACGCCGCCCCACTCTAGCGAACCGCTCGGGGGACCCCGAAGGCACTCTTACGACGGGATTACACGTCGCCGGGAAGCTGCCCTCGAGACGGTTCGAAGCCGCTCGGTCAAGCCGTTCCGGCTCCTTCGAGCGAGCTGCTAATCGACGGTGCGGGCGCCGCTGACGACGGCGATCAGAGTCAGCAAAAGAATCTTGAGATCGAGCCATAGTGACCAGTTCGCGATGTAGTAGTTGTCCCATTCCGCGCGGTCGGAGATGGACGTCTTGCCGCGCAGCCCGTGCACCTGCGCCCACCCCGTGATGCCTGCCTTGACTCGATGCCGGTCGCCGTACGCGTGCACCTGCTCCTCGAACAGCTGGACGAACTCGGGACGCTCGGGGCGCGGCCCGACGAGGCTCATTTCGCCCCGCAGGACGTTCAGCAGCTGCGGCAGCTCGTCGATCGACGTCCCGCGCAGGATCCTGCCGACACGGCTGCGCCGGTCGACACCTTCGACGCCGCCAGGGGCCGTGTCCGGCGGCAGCGGCATCAGCGCTACCACAAGATCGTCCGTTGGCTGAGCGTCGCGCATCGTGCGGAACTTGAGCATCTCGAAGACGCGGCCGTCGCGACCAATTCGTGGCTGTCGGAAGAAGATCGGCGGGCCGACAGAGAGATAGACGAGCAGCGCCACAGCGCCGAGGATCGGTGCGATGAGCGCAAGCAGCAACGCGGCGACGACTCGGTCGAACGCGTGCTTGACGGTGAACTGCCATCCGGTCGGCGAGACGCGGCGCACCGAGAGCAGCGGCAACCCGCCAACGTGCTCGACCGTCAACCGCCGATTCATCTCTTCGTAGAGCCGCGGCACAAAGGAGACCTCGACGCCGAGCTGTTCGCAGCGCCGGACCAGGCGAAGCAGCACCTCGGCGGGGGCTCTCGAGAAGGCGATGATCACATGCTCGACGCCGTGCTCTTGGACGACTGATCCGAGGTCCCAGCTCGCGCCCAGAACCGGCAGCCGTCGCGCCCCCCCGTCGATCGGATCTTTGTCGAGGAAGCCGATCGGCCGCAGTCCGAACTCCGGCCGGTCGAGCAATCGTCGTGCGACGAGTGCGCCGACGTCACCCGCGCCGACGATCAACGTTGGCTTGAGGAGGTCGCCCTGGCGACGCGCACGCCCCTGGGCCACGTCGAGCGCGGCCCGACCGCCCGCGACGCAGACGGCCGCGACCGCCCAGAGCCAGAACGTCTGCTGGGCGAGACCCGTCTCGGCGCCGAAAAGAACGCGGAGCGAAAGAACCACCATCGCCGCGAGCGCCGTCGTCACGATGGCGGCCAGGCAGTCGTCCGTCGCCTGCAACCCGACGCGCCAGTTGTACGCGCCACGGTGCATCGAGATCGCGAGCGTCAGCGCGGCGAAGACTGCGATCCAGCCGTCCGTCGTCCGGGTCACACCGCCGAGCGAACCGATCTGTAGCAGCAGAAACGTCAGCGCGAGCATCGCCATGTCGACGAGGACGCGGCTGAGCCGCGACATCTCGGCCGCGCGAGCCCGAGCAGCCGCCGCTTCGGCAGTGCGGAAAGCCTCCGCCTGCTCGATCGCGATGGCATTGACCGCGGCGTGCTCAGACGTCGCCACGAGCGCTCCAATCCCGATGTGACGCAGTCGAACGGCGCGTCTTGATCATCGGCCGACTAGCCCCTTCTTGCCGCAGTTCCTCGTCCCCCTGAGTAGATCCCCTGTTGGAACTAATCATCGCCATTCCAGGCTATGTGTCAACCGTCATCGAGACCATACAGACAGCCGTCGCCGCGATGCCAGCCTATTTTTCCAAGGGCTTGAAGCCGCCCTGCCGTTGCTGTAGAACCGAGGCGAGGCGTGGGGCCACCGGCACACCATCGGCTTCTCAAATCGACACTGTTCGCAGGCGCGGTCGTCGTAGCGGCAGCATGCCTTCTGGGCGCCGGCAGCTCGGCCTCCGCCGTCAGTGGCCCCACCGACACCGGGATCTTCGGGCCAGGCCGGGCTCTCAACGCGAGTGCGGCCGCGGGCACGCTCCCGAGCGGCTTTCAGGAGTCGACCGTGTTCAGCGGCCTCACCCAGCCGACAGCCGTGCGCTTTGCTTCGGACGGGCGCATCTTCGTCGCGCAGAAGAACGGGCTCCTGCTCGAGTACGACAGCCTGTCCGACCCGACGCCGACAACCGTCGCAGACCTGCGAACAGCGGTGGACGACTACTGGGACCGCGGACTGCTCGGGCTCGCCCTCGACCCGAACTTCCCCAACAGCCCTTACATCTACGTGCTCTACACGTATGACGCCCCGCCCGGCGGAACCGCGCCGCGGTGGAACGACGCCTGCCCGACGCCGCCCGGGCCCAACACCGACGGCTGCGTCGTTCAGGGCCGGCTCTCGCGGCTGACGATCTCCGGGAACGCGTCCACGAACGAGCAAATCTTGATTCAGGGCTGGTGTCAGCAGTTCCCCAGCCACTCGATCGGGGACTTGCGCTTCGGCACCGACGGCTCGCTGTTCGTCTCCGGCGGCGACGGCGCGAGTTTCTCGAACGCAGACTGGGGTCAGTACGGCGGCTCCTCGGGCAGCCCCACCGTCGCCAACCCGTGTGGCGACCCCCCGAGCGCCGCCGGTACGGCGCTCTCGCCGCCCACCGCGGAGGGTGGCGCGCTTCGCAGTCAGAGCCCGCAGCGCGCGGCGGGCGAGCCGACGGTCCTCAACGGATCAGTACTGCGCGTCGATCCGGCGACGGGAGCGGGCGTCGCCGTGAACCCATTCGCGTCCAGCAGCGACGCGAACCTGCGGCGAATCGTTGCGTACGGCTTCCGTAACCCGTTTCGGTTCACGCTCCGACCCGGGACGAACGACCTCTGGGTCGGCGACGTCGGCTGGAACACGTGGGAGGAGATCAACCGATCGCCCGACCCGACGGTCGCGAAGGACTTCGGCTGGCCCTGCTACGAAGGCATCGGGCCGGAGCCCGAGTATCAGAGCGCGAACCTCACCCTTTGCAACAAGCTCTACAGCGGCGGGTCCGGCTCCGGCACCTTCGGCACCTCAACACCGGGCACCTCGATCGACACGGCCTCGGCCGGCCTGAAGGAGGTCTCGAAATACACCGCGGTGCCGGGGAAGGTCAGCAAGCTGACGGGCTACATCTCCGGGCTCGGTGCGTCGACCGGCTCGCAGAAGATCCGCGCCGTCCTCTACGCCGACAGCGGCGGTTCACCCGGGACGCTGCTCGGCACCTCGAACGAGGTCACGGTCAACGCCGGCAGGGCCTGGAGCTGGACCGACTTCACGTTCCCCAATCTGGTCTCTGTGCAGGCGGGGCCGATCTGGATGGGCTACATCGCGTCGTCGACGAGCGACCTGACGCAGCTGCGTTACGACACCCTGGCCGGCGACCTCCGCTACAACCTGAACAGCGGCGGATACACCGCCGGGCCGACGAACCCCTTCGGAGCGCCCACGAGCTCGAGTAAGCACTACTCGCTCTACGCGACGTACAGCGGAACCGGCTCTTCACCCGTGGTGACGCCGCCGTACTACACGTATGACCACTCGCACGCGGTCGTGACCGGCGACAACTGCTCGGCTGCAAACGGCTCGTCGACGACGGGCATGGCGTTCTACAACGGCGGCTCGTATCCGAGCGCGTACAACGGCGCCCTCTTCTTCGCCGACCACACACGGCAGTGCATCTGGCTGATGAAGGTGGGATCCAACGGCCTGCCCGACCCGAACCAGGTCTCCGTCTTCGATACTCCGGCAGCCGGCCCCGTCGACATCGAGACGGGGCCGGGCGGTGATCTCTTCTACGTCGATTTCGACGGCGGCACGATCCGCCGATTCCAGTACTTCAGCGCCAATCAGCCCCCGATTGCGGTCGCGAAGGCGACACCGACGAGCGGGCCTGCACCCCTGACCGTGAACTTCGACGGCACCGGCTCCAGCGATCCCGACGGCGGTCCGATCACGTACTCGTGGGATCTGAACGGCGACGGCGTCTACGGGGACTCGACCTCCGCTACTCCGGCGTTCACCTACCAGATGGCCGCCACGTATTCCGTGCGCCTGAAGGTCACTGACTCGAACGGCGCCTCGACCGTTAGCGCCCCGATCACGATCGACGCGGGGAACACGCCACCGACGCCGACAATCTCTTCGCCCGTCTCGACGTTGACCTGGAAGGTCGGCGACCCGATCCCGTTCAGCGGCGGAGCGACGGACGCCCAGGACGGCGCGATTCCTGCGTCGGGCCTTTCGTGGGCGCTGATCATGCATCACTGCCCAACGCCGAACAACTGCCACACCCATCTCGTCCAGACGTTCGCAAGCATCGCAAGCGGCAACTTCGACGCACCCGACCACGAGTATCCGTGCTGGCTCGAGCTTCAGCTGACGGCGACTGATTCCAAGGGGCTGGCCGCGACGACGAGCGTGCGGCTCGATCCACAGACGGTCGCCTTGACGCTTGGCTCCTCACCCGGAGGGGCGCAGCTCACTGCCGGAACGACCACGGGCGCGGCGCCGTTCACCAAGACGGTCGTCGTCAACTCGAGCGTCGCGCTGAGCGCGCTCTCGCCGCAGACGGTCGGGGCGGGCACGTTCGTCTTCAGCTCCTGGTCCGACGGCGGCGCTGCCAGCCACAACGTGACGGCGCCCGCCGGGGCGTCGACCTATACCGCGACCTTCACGCAGCAGACGACGGGCATGTTCGGCACGACGACGATCGGAACGTCGACCGATACGGCATCGGTCAACTTGAAGGAGGTCTCCAGGTTCACTGCCGTCGCCGGCAACGTCACCAAGCTCACCGGGTATCTCTCGGGCCTCGGCGCCGCGTCCGGGTCGCAGAAGGTGAAGGCGATCATGTACACGGACAACAACGGCAACCCGGGCTCCCTGCTCGGCGTATCCAACGAGCTGTCGATCAATGCCGGCCGAGCGTGGGCATGGACGGACTTCACGTTCCCGAGCCCGATCCGTGTTCAGGCAGGGACCATCTGGATGGGCTACATCGCCTCGAGCGTCAACGATCTGACGCAGCTCAAGTACGACAACTCGCCGGGTGAGCTCCGCTACAACGCAAACGCGGGCGGTTACGCGGCCGGCCCGTCGAGCTCCTTCGGGACGCCGACGCTGTCGAACAAGCATTACTCCTTGTACGCCACCTATACGCCCTGATGCATCAGCGTCGGAAGCGGAGCGCGTAGCCGTCTTCGCGCGAGATCTCGTCGGCCCTACCAATGAGATCGTCGAGGTCGTCGAGCACGTGGAGGAACCGTCCCGATAGTGCGTCCGCCCGCCCGGTCGCGAGCTCGACCACGAGGCCTGCGATCCGATCGGCCGGAAGGGCGTCCTCCCGCTCAGCGAGCTCAGGCAACCAGCGGCGCCCCGCAGCCGACGACGCGACGTCCTCGACGAGCTTCGTGCGTACGAAACCCGGCGTCACCGCGAAGACGCTGACTCCATGCTCGGTGACCTCCGCGGCCAGCGAGTCGCACAGGCGCAGCAACGCCGCCTTGCCGCTCGCATAGCCGGACGAGTACGGGCGCGGGCCGTTCGCGGCGTAGCTCGAGAGCGCGACGATGCGCCCGGCGCCGCGCTCGATCATCCCCGGCAGGACGGCACGGGCGCAGAGGAATGTGCCGCGCAGCGTCACCTCGACGTCTTGCCACCAGGCTTCGGGATCGCCTTCCCACAATGGGCCAGCGTGCCTCCAGCTGCCGGCAGCAGCGACGAGGAGCGTCACGGGACCCAACTCGCGTTCGGCCCGTTCCGCGAGCCGCTGCACGTCGGCCGCGTCCGTGACATCGGTCTCGACCGCGATCGTCCTACCCGGCGCGCCGGTCACGTCG